>Ga0209745_1002381_pt1 | contig 10743 bp, 8 predicted proteins | sample BarGraNGADG00312_FD_184495 | JGI IMG/M metagenome (GOLD analysis project Ga0209745, IMG submission 184495) | Arctic peat soil microbial communities from Barrow, Alaska - Barrow Graham LP Ref core NGADG0004-312 (SPAdes) (version 2) | ecosystem: Environmental > Terrestrial > Soil > Wetlands > Peat ... | reverse complement strand
CGCCGGCCGCGGCGACCAGCGTGCCGCCCGTGACGATCATGTCGTCGCCCATCAGTGCGACCTTGCCCTTGACGTCGCCGATCACCTGGCTGATCGCGGCCTCATCGTGCGCGGGCCTGGTCTTGTTCATCACGGCCATGTCGCACTCGAGCATCTGCCCGAACTTGCGCGCCATCTTGGCTCGTCCGGGGTCTGGCGAGACCGAGACCACACTCTCTCCCGACAGTCCCTTGTCGCGGAAGTACTGGGCAAAGAGCGGCAGAGCGGTCATGTGGTCGACCGGGATGTCGAAGAAGCCCTGAATCTGGCCGGCATGCAGGTCCATCGTCAGAACGCGGTCGACCCCGGCGTCCTGGAGGAAGTCGGCCACCAGCTTGGCCGAGATCGGCTCTCTGGGGGCAGACTTCTTCTCCTGGCGCGAGTACGAGAACCAGGGCATGACGGCGGTGATGCGCTTGGCCGAGGCGAGCTTGGCGGCCTGCGCCATCAGCAGGAGCTCCATCAGATTTCGATCGACGGGCGGGCAGCCGGTCTGAACCAGGAAGACGTCGCTGCCGCGGATCGACTCCTTGTAGTGGCAGTAGGTCTCGCCGTTGGCGAAGGTCTCCAGCTCGACGGCGCCGAGCTCGATCCCGAGCTTGTCGGCGATGTGCTGCGCCAGCACGGGGTGCGAGCGACCCGAGAAGAGCATCAGCCGCTTGCGCGGGCCGCGCTCGATCCAGCGTTGCTCCGCTTCCGGATCGGTCGTCATGCCCTCCTCCAGATCGTCCACCTGGACTGCGTCAGTCACCGTCTGGCTCACGAGCATAGTCCTCCTTATTTAGCTGGCGCGCGCGGGCGATGGCAAGTGCCCCGGGCGGAACGTCGTCGGTGATCACCGAGCCCGCCCCGATGACCGCGCCGTCGCCAACCTCCACCGGCGGGACGAACGAGGTGTGCACTCCGGTGCGAACGTTGCGACCGATCTTCGTCTTCTGCTTGCCCGGGCCGAGCTCGGGGCGGTAGTTGGCCGTGATCGCGCCGGCCGCGATATTCGCGCCCGAGCCGATCTCGCTGTCGCCTATATACGACAGATGTGGCACCTTTGCTCCCTCTCCAACTTGGGAGTTCTTAATCTCGACGAACGTGCCGGCCTTCGCGCCGGCCGCGAGCACCGTTCCCGGGCGCAGGTAACAGAACGGCCCCACCGTGACGTTCTCGCCGATCTCGGCATCGACGGCGACGACCTGTGGCCCAACCACGGCGCCGCAACGCACGCGAGTGCGTCCGCCGAGCGTGCAGAAGGGATGGATGGTCGAATCGGGCTCCAGCTCCACGCGGGGCTCGATCCAGGTCGAAGCGGGATCGACGATCGTGACGCCCGCGTTCATGTGCGCCAGGTTTATCCGGTCGCGCAGGATGGCCGCGGCCGCCGCCATCTCGGCCCGGGTGTTGACGCCCTCGGTCTCGACCGGATCCTCCGCTATGCAGGCGCTTACCTGCTCGCCACCGGCGACCAGCGAGCGAATCGCATCGGTCAAGTAGAGCTCACCCTGGGCGTTAGCCGGCTTGAGCCCGTCCAGCGCCGGCCAGAGCTTTTCGGCCTGGAAGACGTAGATGGAGGAGTTGACCTCGCGCACCGCGAGCTCCTCGGCCGAGGCGTCGCCGGCTTCGACGATCGCGCTGACGGCTCCCTTCTTGTCGCGGAGCACGCGCCCGTAGCTGCGGACGTCCTCGGGGCAGAAGGAGAGTACGGTCGCCGCGGCGTGCTCGCGCCTGTGCGTCTCGACGAGCTTGCCGAGCAGCGCCGAAGTGAGCAGGGGAGTGTCTCCGGAGAGCACGAGGATCTCCTCGGCCCGCCCCTCGAGCAGCTCGCGCGCCGAGCGCACGGCATCGCCCGTGCCGCGCGGCCGCTCCTGGACGGCGACGTCGAGCCCGGGGAAAAGCCCCGCGGTGCTCGTCGAGGCGACCACGACGACGCGCCCGAGGTCGAGCTCCTGCGCCGCGGCCAGCACCCAGTCGACCATCCGGCGACCGAGGATCGGATGCAGATGCTTCGGCAGCGCCGATTTCATCCGCGTCCCCAGCCCGGCGGCCATCACGACCGCTCCGAGCTTGTTGGGACCGGTCATCGCGCCCGCCTCCTCCGACTTGCCCGGCTCACGTGCGTATTCTGCCCGGTCCGGCGAAGGGGCGTCTCCGCTCCCCCCGCTGCCGCGCCGCGGCGGCCCGGGATCGGCGCCCCAAAACGCCGGCGCGACCGCCGTCTCCGTCCGGCTACGAGCTGACGCGATTGCGGCCGTCGGCCTTGCTTTGGTACATCCGCTCGTCGGCGCGGGCGATCAGCGACTCGACGGTCTCTCCTGGCTTGGGAGTGGCGGCGCCGATCGAGACGGTCACCGATATTTGCGCCTGCTCGTTGCGCAATCCCGAGTTCTCGATCAGCGAGCGGACGCGCTCGGCGACCGCCATCACCCCCGCCCTGCCGGCGCCGGTGACGACCATGACGAACTCCTCACCGCCCCAGCGGCCGATGAAGTCGTGCGAGCGGGCAACGCCCTCCAGGGTGCGCGCGACCATCTTCAAGACCTGGTCGCCGAGGGCGTGGCCGTGCTCGTCGTTGAACTGCTTGAAATGGTCGACGTCGATGAACAGCAGCGCGAACGACCAGCCGTAGCGCTTCCACTCCTCCATCCGCTCGGCCAGAGAAACCTCCGCGAAGCGACGGTTGCCGACGCCGGTCAGAGGGTCGAGGAACGCCATCTCCTCGAGTTGCATCGCCCTTGCGATCGCCTCGATCCGGGCTGTGTCGTCGCGGAACGTCTCGACCGCGCCAACGATCTCGCCCTGTTCATCCCTGATCGGAGCTGCCCGAACGGTGACCGGGACGCGCTGGCCGTCGCGGTGGTGCAGGTAGACCTCCATCTCCCGCTCCTGCCCGTCCTGGATCGTCGCCGCGAGCGGACAACCGTCCTGGCAGAGCAGCTTCCCCTCGTAGTCGACGTGCCCGAGGATGTTGTCGTAACAGCGGCGGCCGGCGACATCGTCTGCCTTGAAACCGCTGATCCGCTCGGAGCCGCCGTTCCAGTAGGTGATCGTCCGCGCGGCGTCGACGAAGTAGACGCCGTCCCAGAGCCCGTCGAGGACGCGAACCAGGAAGTCCGCATCGACGCTATCGAGGCTCGGATCCTTCTTTGCTGGCGAAGCTTCCACTCGGCTCCTTATCGGGCGAGGGGGCGATCCCGATTAGGTCAGGCTACCCGCGCGGCGGTGGGTGGCGAATGCCGTTCGGTCACTGGGGCGCCAGGATTCGAACCTGGGATCACGGGACCAAAACCCGTTGCCTTACCACTTGGCCACGCCCCAACGCTCTTTCGCTCGAAGATTACAGCGAGCGCCGCGGCGATAACCCGCCGCCGCGGGGAAGGAAGAGAGTTCAGCCGATCAGCGCCGCTCGGCGAAGAGCGAGACCAGCACCGCGATCGCGAGGACGACGACGGCGACCACGACCAGCGCCGCCGTGATCAGCACGAGCACGAAGACCAGCGCGCCCAGCGCCTGCGACGCGGCCACGATCCAGGCCAGCTCCTTCGGCGCCCCCGACAGCTCGCGGCGGAAGAGCAGGTAGAGCGCGAGCAGACAGCCGGCGATCACGAGCGCAAGCCAGAAGGAGAGCGCGCCGAAGGCCACCAGCAACGCCTCGACGATGACCAGGCCGAGGGTCAGCTTGAAGCGATTCGCGTACAGAAGACGCTCGGCCTGCGAGCTGCCGTGATCGATCGTGGGCTGGAGGCCTCGAAGCATGGCGCAACGCTACCAGGACGGCTCGGTGAGCCAAACCTCGCCTTGCGGCGCGATCGCATGGGCCGCCCGCTCGGCGGCCTCGCGGCGCTCGAACAGGCCGTATACGACGGGGCCGGCGCCGCTGACATCCGCGCGAAAGGCTCCGAGCTCGAGCAGGCGGTCGGAGAACGGCGAGGCGGCCAGGTCGTTCGGCGGCAGGAGAGCAAGATCCGAGGCCTTGCGGGTCGATTCGGCAGCGGCTAGCAAGGCCGCCCGGCGCTCGGAGAAGCCCCGCTCGCCGCGGCGCCGGTCGAACGCGCGGTAGACGTCTCCGGTCGAGGATTTGACGGCGCCGCTCGGCAGAACGAGCAGGACGCTGTAGTCCTGCGGGAGCGAAAGAGGCCGAAGCTCGCTGCCGTCGCCGCTCCCCAGTTGCGGGCCCTCTCGGAGGAAGAACGGGATATCGGCGCCGAGCGGCCGGGCGAGCTCGAGCAGCTCGAGCGGCGAGAGTGGATCGTCCAGCGTCGCGTTGGCAAGCCGTAGCGCGCTCGCCGCGTCGCTCGATCCGCCGCCGAGGCCGGCGGCGACGGGCACGTTCTTCTCGATCGAGACCCGCCAGCGAGCTTCTATCTCTGCCCGCTCGGCCAGCGCCTCGAGCGTCGCACGAACGATCGTGTCCGCGGCGAAGCCCGCCACCTCGAGCGCCGGCGCCGGCTCCAGCTCGATCCGGTCGGCCAGCGCGACGCGCTGGAACACGGTCGCCAGCTCGTGCTTGCCGTTGTCGCGCAGCGAGCCGACCACCAGCGCCAGATTGAGCTTCGCCGGAGCGAGCGCGACGCTCACCGCAGCGCCTCCGCCAGAACGGCGAACTCATCCGGCGCGAGCGCCTCGGCGCGCGTGCGCGGATCGTGCCCGAGCCGAGCGAGCACCGTCTCGGCCTTCTCCCGGGAGACCAGCCCGGAGATGGCGAGCGAGTTGGCGAGCGTCTTTCGCCGGTGCGCGAAGCCCGCCTGGACGAGGCGTTTGAGCTGGGCGAAGCGCTCAGGCAGCGGCCGCCGGGTGAAGGCGACGAGCGCCGACTCGACCCGCGGCCGCGGCCGGAAGACCTCGCGCGAGACGGGATGGAAGCCGGTCTTCTCGCTCGCCAGCTGAACGAGCACCGAGACGGCTCCGTAGGCCTTGCTGCCCGGCGAGGCGAACAGCCTGTCGGCCACCTCGCGCTGCACCATCACGCACCACAGCTCGATCTGCGGCAGCCCGTCGAGCGACTCGACGATCAGCGGCGTGGCGATGTTGTAGGGCAGATTCGCAACCAGCTTCGCCGCCGCCGGAGCGACCTCTGCCAGATCAAGCGCCAGCGCGTCGCCAAAGTGCAGCGAGACGTTCTCGCAGCCGGCCAGCCGCTCGCGCAGGCGCGGCTCGAGCGCACGGTCTAGTTCGACCGCATCGACGTGCGACACCCTCTGCGCCAGATAGCCGGTGAGCACGCCGAGCCCGGGCCCGATCTCGAGCACGCGGTCGTCGGGGCCAAGCTCGGCCAGGCGCCCGATCACCCCGAGCAGATTCTCGTCGACGAGAAAGTGCTGACCGAGCCGCTTCTTGGCGACGAAGCGCGGCCCGGTCATGGCAGGCGGAAGGCCACGCGAGCATTGGCGGCGGTTCGCTCGGCGAGTGCGGCCGCGGGTTCCGCGAGCAGCTCCGCCAGGGCGGCGACAGTGTGCGCGACGAAGGCGGGCTCGTTCGGGTGGCCGCGCTCGGGCTGCGGCGCGAGATAGGGGCAGTCGGTCTCGACGAGCAGGCGTTCCGGCGGAACGAGGCGCGCCGCGTCGCGCAGCTCGCCGGCGCTCGGGTAGGTGACGTTGCCCGCAAAGGAGACGAAGCAGTCGCGCTCGAGCGCCCAGGGAAGCAGCGCCGGCGAGGAGAAGCAGTGCAGCACGATCGTCCCGGGAAAGTCATCGAGTGCCACCCGCGTGTCGTCGTCGGCCTCGCGGGTGTGAATCACGACCGGCTTGGTCAGGCGCGCGGCAAGCTCGAGCTGGGCGGCGAAGAGCTCGAGCTGGGCATCGCGGGGAGCGCGGTCGCGGAAGTAGTCGAGGCCGATCTCGCCGAGCGCGACCGCCCGCGGCGAGGAGAGCAGCGATTCGAGCTCGTCGAGGCGCCCGGCTTCGGCGTCGCCCGCCTCGTGCGGATGGATGCCGAGGATGGCGAAGACCTCCTCGTTACGCTCCGCGATCGCGATCGTCTCGCGGCAGGAGTCGAGGCTCGTACCCACGCTGAGCACCGTCCCAACTCCGGCGGCGCGCGCCCGCGCAATCAGCTCCTCCGCGGCAGGCTCACACGCGTCGAGGTGCGCGTGCGCGTCGATCAACTGCGCTCCGTCCGGGGCATTAGACGGCCCCAGTTTCCGCCTCTTCCTCCATCCGCTTCAGCTCCTCCGCCACGACGGCCTCGGGGTCGAGCTTGCGGAAGAGAGGCTTCGGCTCGAGCAGCTTCTGCCCGACCGGCAGCCGGCTCGCCTGCCAGCGCCCGCGCAGCGCCTCGTAATCGCCGGTGAGCACGAGGTGCGAGTCGCCTTCCTCGTCGTGCTCGACGAACTCGAGCTTGCCGGCGATGTCGTCGTCGTAGCCGAGCAGCTCGTGCAGAACCTGCGAGGAGAAGGGCACGAACGGCGTGAAGAGCAGCTTCAGGTTGTCGACGCAGCGCAGCGCGACATAGAGGATCGTCGCCGCTCGCTCGCGATCCGACTCGATCAGCTTCCACGGCGCCTGCTCGCTGACGTACTGATTGGCCAGCCCGGCCAGGCGCATCGCTTCGATCAGACCCGCCTTGAAGCGCGCCGCCTCGATCTCGGCGCCGACGGAATCAAGACCGGCCTCGATCGCCGCCAGGATCTTCTCGTCGGCCTCGCTCAGAGTGCCCGGCGCGGGCACCTCGCCAAAGTGGCGGTGAACGTTCTTGAGCGTGCGATTGACGAGGTTGCCCCAGGTAGCGACGAGCTCGTCGTTGTTCCGGCGCGCGAACTCAGCCCAGGTGAAGTCCGTGTCCTGGCTCTCGGGGCCGGCGACGGTGAGGAAGTAGCGCAGCGAGTCGGCGTCGTAGCGCTCGAGGAAGTCCTTGACGTAGATGACCACGCCGCGGCTGGACGAGAACTTGCGCCCCTCCATGGTCAGAAACTCGCTCGCCACGACGTCGTAGGGAAGCTCCAGCTTGGCCTTGCCGGCGCCGATCTCACCGCCCTCGCCATAACCGAGCAGCATGCTCGGCCAGATCACGGTGTGGAAGACGATGTTGTCCTTGCCCATGAAGTAGTAGTGGCGCGCGTCGGGGTTTTGCCACCAGTCGCGCCAGGCGTCCGGCGTGCCCCGCGCCGCCGCCCACTCCACGGTCGAGGAGAGGTAGCCGATTACCGCGTCGAACCAGACATAGATGCGCTTGCCGGATTCCGCGCCGTCGTAGCCCTCGACCGGGATCGGCACGCCCCAGTCGAGATCTCGCGTGATCGCGCGCGGAATCAGCTCGTCAAGCAGGTTGAGCGAGAAGCGGCGCACGTTCGTGCGCCAGTGCTTCTGGCGATCGATCCACTCGCGCAGCGCGTCGGCGAAGGCCGGCAGATCGAGGAACAGGTGACTCGTCTCCTTGAACACCGGAGGCGTCCCGTCGATGCGCGAGCGCGGGTCGCCGAGGTCGATCGGATCGAGCTGGCGCCCGCAGTTGTCGCACTGGTCGCCGCGGGCCTCCTTGTAGCCGCAGTGAGGACAGGTGCCCTCGATGTAGCGGTCGGGGAGAGTGTGCCCGCTGCTGGACGAGAAGGCGCCCATCGCCGTCTTCTCGACGATGAAGCCCTTCTCGTGCAGCGTGCGGAAGACGTCGCGCACGACGCGATAGTGGTTCTGGGTGGTCGTGCGGGTGAAGATGTCGTAGGAGAGACCGAGGCGCCTCAGGTCTTCGCGGATGACCTCGTTGTAGCGGTCGGCCAGCTCACGAGGCGAGAGCCCTTCTTGCTCGGCCGCGACCATGACCGGCGTCCCGTGCTCGTCGGTGCCGCTGACCATCAATACGTCGTTGCCCTTGAGCCTGTGGTAGCGAGCGAAGATGTCGGACGGGACGCCGAACCCGGCGACGTGCCCAATGTGACGCGGGCCGCTGGCATAAGGCCAGGCCACTGCGACCAGAATCTTCTTCGCTTTCTCGTTCTCGCTCATCGCCTGCTGCATCTCCCTCGGGACTCAACATCATACGAGGCGGCCGACCGGAGCCGTGTGCACGGACGGCAACGAGAATCGATCCGCCGGCGGCCGCAATCAGCAGAGCAAGCAGCGCCGGCGCGTAGATCCAGCGCGAACCGCCCGAGCGCCCGTGAGCCGCGAGTGATGGGCCGGCAGTCGGGGAGACCGACGGCGAGCTCTCCTCCGGCAGCAGCTGCCGGTCCTTCAGGAACGCCGCACCGGCAGTCGTCGCGCTGCCCAACCCACTCGAGCCCTTCATTTCGTTCTTGGCGACCGGTGCCGCCTGGCGACCCGGCGATCCCTTTCCAACCACCGCCGCGGCGCCGGCCGAAGCGACTCCGTGCCTGGCCGACGATGCCGATGTCCCGCTCCCGCCCGCCCCGGCCTGCTTGCCGCCGGTCGCGGAGGATTGGGTCTGGCGAGCGCCGCCCGCCGCGTCAGCGGAGACCTGCGCCGACGGCTCCGCGGCGATCTCCGCCACCGCGGCCGTGCCCGCGTTTCCGGGATCTTCGTCCGAGCCGGCGACCGGATCGGACGGGCCCCGGGCCTCGTCGCCGGTTGCCGGGACACTCTCACCGACCGTGGCCGGAGCAGCCTCGTTGCCGTCCACGACGGAGGCGGCGGGCTGTTCGGAGCGGAGCGGCAACACCGTGAGCGGGTCGATGTAGCCGTTCGGGTCGGCGGCGACCCTGACCCCGAGATGGACGTTGGCCGGCGTGCCGTCGTCGGGCGCCGGCGCGACTGTGCCTACCGCGTCCCCCTCGCTCACCGCGGCGTTCTTGGCAACCCCGATCGAGCCCAACCCGACCAGCGTGACCGCATAGCCGTCCTCGGTGCGGATGGTGACCGTTCGTCCACTGCCGGGCACGGTGCCGGCGAAGGAGACCGTCCCGGCCGCGGGCGCGCGCACGTTCGAGCCGGCGTCGGCGGCGATATCGACACCGCGGTGCTGCCCCCCGGCATAGGGGTCGTCGCCCAGAGAGAAGGCCCGAATCACCTGGCCGTCGGCCGGCCAGGTCCAGCTCGCCGCCGGAGCGGCCAGGATCATTGCAACCACTGCAAGCGCAACCGTAAGGACGACTGAACGTCGTCGCATTAGCCCCCCTTTCGTTGTCTGTTTTGTATACGCGGGGAGCGTAGCGAGACGCTCATCTGTTGTCAATACTGGCTACAGTGAGCGGCGGTAGAGACCGTTTCGAGCGACTCCGGTGAGCCTCGCCACCAACTCGACCGCCTGCCGTCGCGGCAGCCCGGCGCCGATCAGCTCCCGCGCGGCGGCGAGCGCGGCCTCCTCCCGCTCCTCGGATTCGACGACGGCCGGCCCGATCACCAGCGTGATCTCACCCTTCGGTTCCTGCTCGAAACGGTCGGCCAGTTCCCTCGCGCACCCACGCGCGACCTCTTCGAAATGCTTGCTCAGCTCGCGGCAGACGGCCAGCTCGCGCTCGGGGTCGAAGGCGGCGAGACTGGCCAGAGTCTTGCCCAGCCGCTTCGGCGATTCGAAGGCGACAGCCGGGTGCGGCCAGTGCGAGAGCTCCCGCCAGAGCGCCTCCCTGGCCTTATCGCTCCGCGGCAGGTAGCCCAGGAACTGGTAGCGCTCGCCGGCCAGCCCGCTCGCGACCAGGGCGGTCTCTACCGCGCTCGGGCCCGGGAGCACGGTGACCGGAAGGCCTGCGTCGAGCGCGGCGCGAACGAGCCGGGCGCCCGGGTCGTTGATCGCCGGCATGCCCGCGTCGGAAACGAGCGCGATCCGCTCGCCGGCCTCGAGCCGCGGCAGGATCTCGGCCACGCGGGCCGCCTCGTTGTGCTCGTGGTAGCTGAGCGTGCGGGCTTCGATTCCGTGCCGGGCGAGCAGCTTGCGCGTCTGCCGCGTGTCCTCGCAGAGAACGAGCTCGGCCTCACGAAGCTCGCTCAGGACGCGCAGGGTCACGTCTCCGAGGTTCCCGATCGGCGTGGCGCAGAGCGCGAGCGGCATCGTTCACTTCCCTTGGATCGCGGCGGGCGAGACTCCCGAGGATAGATAGCACTCCGCGCGAGGCGGGGCGAATCGCACGCAGGTCAATGAGACTCGGTTTGCCGGGAGTACGGACCTCCGACAGTGCTCATGGATCGACCCGCTGCGAGCAGATCAGTTTCGTTTCGCAATCGACACGTTCTCGCGCGTATTCCTGCGCTACCGTTCCCCGCCCCGTGGGAGGGTGGGGGGTGGCGGGTGGGAAAGGCGCCCGAACCCCGGAGAGCCGCCCCGTGAAAGCGGCCGGCGCGCCTAGAGCGTCGCTTCGGCCTCTTCCAGCGCTTCGAAGGCGACGAAACCGGCGCCGATCATGCCCGCGTCGGGCCCCAGCTCGGCCACTACGACCCGGGTCAGCTCGGACATGTTGGGAAGCGACTCGAGCGCCATCCGCTCGCGCGCGGGAGCGAGAATCAGCTCACCGGCCGCCGCGAAGCCGCCGCCGACGACGATCAGCTCGGGATTGAAGATGTTGACGAAGCTGCCGAACGCCGCGCCGAGGCTCTCGCCGATCTTGTGCAGAAGCGCCAGGGCCGGCTCGTCTCCCGCCTGGCCGCGCCTCACCAGCTCGCGCGCATCGACGTCGGGCCCGAACTGCTCGCGCGCCGCGAGGGTTGCGGCATGGCCGGAGGTGAGCGCCTCGAGGTGACCGTGGCCGGTGCAGTTTCCGTAACACGGTAGGCCGTCCTGGAGGATGACCATGTGACCCAGCTCCGCGCCCGCGCCGACCGAGCCGCGGTACGG
>Ga0209745_1002380_pt1 | contig 10748 bp, 8 predicted proteins | sample BarGraNGADG00312_FD_184495 | JGI IMG/M metagenome (GOLD analysis project Ga0209745, IMG submission 184495) | Arctic peat soil microbial communities from Barrow, Alaska - Barrow Graham LP Ref core NGADG0004-312 (SPAdes) (version 2) | ecosystem: Environmental > Terrestrial > Soil > Wetlands > Peat ... | reverse complement strand
CAGGACTGTTTCATATCCTTCCTCCGGCGCTTGCATGGCTATGGCGCCTGGTCAGCCCACGCGGTTATGCCAATCCAAGCATTACGGGGGGCGGCGACATGGATAGTGAGGGTGCGGGCTCATACTGGCCTTTTGCGACGGGCAAGCGGGTGAGACACGCAAATCTTTTGCTTGAACAGATAGCTAACACGCCGAGGGTCCGGTATACCCTGACCCCGAACCAGCATATCGGAGCGTGGAGGGTGGGCTTCAAGCCTCAGCTTCTTATGCGGGAGTACCTCACACGCAGGGGCAATGCCAGGCTGAGGGTTGACCAGTACCAGACTGCCCGCTGCCCGTTACTAGGCTATGAGCTTAATTATCTGACTATTGAAGGATCACGCATCCCAACAAGATTCCTCAAAGTATACCGTCAGACAGAAGTAGGAGAGGACGGATATGATGCCGGCTCGGAGATACTGCGTGGCTTTTTCAGGAAAGAGCTTCAGACTTTCCTTGAACCTGATCTCCTCCCCCTGGGAAGGAAGATCATCAATGCGTGTCTTGACGATTGCTCCGTTGAAACCTATGCAAAGATATTACCCATGGAATACCAGTACTCCTTCCTGAATATCAGTGATCTTGATGAGAAAAAGTAGATTTTTTCAGTTCTTGAAATCCGCCATCGTGTCAGTCGGATAGACACCTGCCTCAAGTTTCTTTTTTACCTCCTTGAAACAATCGATGGTGTATTTAACATCTTCCAGTGTGTGTGCTGCCGTGGGTATAATGCGGAGCATTATGACCCCCTTAGGCACAACGGGGTAGATGACCACTGAACAGAAGATGCCATAGTTTTTCCTCAGGTCCTTGATAAGGTGTGTCGTCTGGGCTATTCCTCCCTTGAAGATAACAGGCGTGACGGGCGACTGTGTCTTACCGATATCGAAGCCTGCTTCCCTGAAACCTTTCTGCAGAGCCCTCGCAATAATCCAGAGCTTTTCCCGGAGCTCGGGATGGTCCTTCATCATCTCAAGACGCTTGATAGCTCCTATTGTCATTGCCATCGGGAGTGACTTTGCATAGATTTGTGACCGCAGGTTGAACCTGAGGAAGCTGATTACATCTTTTTCTCCTGCCACGAACCCGCCTATTCCTGCAAAGCTCTTGGCAAATGTTCCGAAGTAAACGTCTATCTGATCCTGGACGCCGAAGTGTTCACCTGTGCCGGCGCCTGTCTTTCCCATTGTGCCTATGCCGTGTGCGTCGTCCACCAGCAGGCGGAAGTTATATTTCTTCTTGAAGGGCACTATCTTATCAAGTGCACCCAGATCTCCTGCCATGCCGAAGACACCCTCGGTGATAACGAGGATACCGCCGCCGGTCTCATCCACGACCTTCTGTGCATGCTCAAGCTGTTTTTCGAAGCCTGCCATGTCATTATGGGGATAGACAAACCGTTTGGCAAGCACCATCCTCAGGCCATCCATTATACATGCATGCGATTCCGAGTCATAGACTATGACGTCATGCCTTCCTGCCAGGCAATCGATGATCGACACCATGCCCTGGTATCCGTAGTTGAGAAGGTATGCAGCTTCCTTGCCAACGAATTCAGCAGCCATCTGCTCAAACTTTTCGTGCATGGAAGTCTGGCCTGACATCATCCGGGCACCCATGGGATAAGCAAGTCCGTACTGTGCTGCAGCCTCGGCGTCAACCTTGCGTATCTCGGGGTGGTTTGCCAGCCCCAGGTAATTGTTCAGGCTCCAGTTCAGTACCTCTTTGCCCATGAATTTCATCCTGGGGCCTATCTCACCCTCAAGCTTCGGGAACATGAAGTATCCGTCGGCCATCTCCTGGTATTGTCCCAGTGCACCACGGTTCTTTCTGATTTTGTCAAAAATATCCACGTCAGTCTATGTTTTGATTAATGCCCGCAAAATTATGTAAAACATATCTCAGTCGGGTACCTATTTATACCTATTTGCATCAACATATTAACACTTCTTTAACCACATTATATGTTAAATCAGAGCACTTTTGCATCTGATTAGACCGTTGAATAGAAAAAAATACTAATTTTGCGCAACATTTCAGGAATGAGGATCAGACCTATAGCAGTTATTCTACTTGCACTCATCGTTACATCATGCGGCGAGTACGAGAAGCTTCTTAAGAGCAGTGACTATGAGCTTAAGAAGCAGAAGGTCTTTGACTATTATGATGACGGCAAGTACACAAAGTCGATTGAGCTGCTCACACAGATACTGCCAAGATTCAGGGCTACAGAGGATGCTGAGCAGCTCAACTGGATCAATGCACAGGCTAACTACAAGATACGGGACTATATGATGGCCGGCACTTATTACCAGAGTTTTGCTGATACTTACCCGGGAAGCAATAACGCTGAGGAAGCTTTGTATATGGCTGCCATGTGCGACTATTACATGAGTCCGAAGGCTGAGCTTGACCAGGCCACCACACGGAAAGCCATTGAGAGTTTCACTATTTTCCTGACAAGGTATCCTGCGAGCACAAGAGCTGACGACTGCAAAGCAAGAATAAAAGAGATGCAGGAAAAGCTGGTGGAAAAATCGTACATGAGCGGAAGGCTTTACTATGACCTTAAGCAATACCGTGCCGCCACCATCTCGCTGTCAAACAGCCTCAAGGAGTATCCAGATACCAAATACCGGGAAGAACTGATGTTCCTTAAGCTTGATGCACTCTATCTGTATGCCCAGAGAAGCATACCGGCAAAACAGGTGGAGCGTTATCAGGCAGCGCTCGACGATTATTATTCATTTATAGAAGAGTTCCCGCAAAGCAAATACTCAAAAAATGTGGCGAAGATCTTCCAGACAACGGCAAAGTTTCTGAAGATTGATACAACAGGAACACAAACAGGAAGTAACTGAATTATATAAACAGATATGGATTATAAAAAGACATCGGCATCTTACACCACTGTTACAAGGGATGTTAATAAATTTGACGTCTCCACCGGTAACATTTATGAAAGCGTTATCATCTGTACCAGAAGGGCGAACCAGATCAGTGTAGAGATGAAACAGGAGCTTAACTCGAAGCTTGAGGAATTTGCTTCGTTCAACGATAATCTTGAGGAGGTCTTTGAGAACAGGGAGCAGATAGAGATTTCGAAATTCTATGAGAGACTGCCGAAGCCCACTCTCATCTCACTGGCCGAGTTCGAAGACGGTAAGATCTATTACCGCAATCCCGAGAAGGAGCAGAAGCAGAAGAAATAAATACGAAATATGCTAAAAGGCAGGAAGATACTGCTTGGAGTTACCGGAGGTATTGCAGCTTATAAGGCTGCAACTATCATCCGGTTATTTGTTAAGGAAGGGGCAGAAGTGAAAGTCGTGATGACACCTCTTGCCAAAGAGTTTATAACACCTCTCACCCTGGCCACCCTGTCGAAGAACCCGATCCTGGTCGATTTCTTTGACCCGGAAGACGGACGCTGGAATAGTCATGTTGATCTCGGAATGTGGGCTGATGCATACCTTATAGCTCCTGCTACTGCAAACACCATCGGGAAGATGGCTGCCGGCATAGCAGACAACCTGCTGCTGACCACTTATCTGTCATCGCGTTGCCCTGTGTTTCTGGCTCCGGCGATGGATCTCGACATGCTGGCCCATGCGGCAACGGTCAGAAACATTTCGACACTTAAATCCTTCGGCAATCATGTCATTGAACCTGGAACCGGTGAGCTTGCCAGCGGTCTTGATGGCAAAGGCCGCATGGCCGAGCCTGAGGCGATAGTAAAGGAAATAAAAGAGTTCTTCTCAAAAAAAAAAATAACTGAACTGCCTCTCCGGGGCAAAAAAGTGTTTATCAATGCCGGCCCCACGGTGGAGCCGATCGACCCTGTCCGTTACATCAGCAACCATTCATCCGGCCGCATGGGCATAGCCCTGGCTGACGGTGCAGCTGCGCTTGGAGCTAAGGTTACCCTCGTGCTCGGACCGGTCGCCCTGAAACCTTCCAGTGTCCATGTGCATACTGTCTCTGTTACAACTGCCGCTGAGATGACAGAGGCTTCCGTGGAAGCTTTCCGCGAATGCGATATTGCAATACTGGCTGCAGCCGTGGCCGACTTCACACCAGAAACAATCTCAGGTACCAAGATCAGCAGAGGCAGCGGAGAGATGGTTCTCAGGCTCAAACCTACCGAAGATATAGCCGCGCTTCTCGGAAGCCGGAAAACACAGCACCAGCTACTTGTTGGATTTGCGCTCGAAACCAATGATGAGATCGGCAATGCCATTGCCAAACTAAAGAGGAAGAACCTTGACATGATCGTACTCAACTCACTCAGGGACGAAGGCGCCGGGTTCGGTCATGAGACTAACCGTATCTCTATCATTGACCGTAACAATAATATTGATAAATTTGAGTTGAAAACAAAGGGTGAGGTTGCCTCAGATATTCTGCATAAGATCATATCCCTTCTGGACTGATTTGACTCCTATGGCTCAATCCATTAAAAGCAGGTTACTGTTGACAGCAATGATGCTGGTTCTGACGGCCAATGTTGTCACTTCACAGGAGCTTTACTGCAATGTCCAGGTATCTGCCCAGAAGATACAGGGTTCGAACAGGGAGATATTTCAGAGTATGCAGCGTGACATCTATGAATTCATGAACAGCATGGTCTGGACGGACAATCTTTTCAGCTATTCGGAAAGGATAGAATGTAACATTCTGATCAACCTTGATGAGCAGTTCTCTGCCGATGAATTCAGCGGCACACTGCAGATACAGCTCAGTCGCCCGGCCTTTAATACGACATATGAATCGACTGTTCTCAACTTTATGGATAATAACTTCCGGTTCCGTTACGTGGAGTTTCAGCCTCTTGAATTCAATCCTAACGCCCATACCAACAACCTGGTTTCAGTGCTGGCTTACTATGCATACCTCTTTATCGGGATGGATTTTGATACCTTCTCCCCGGAGGGAGGAACACCCTATTTCCAGATTGCCGAGAAGATCGTCACCAATGCACAGGGAGCTCCTGAGGCCGGATGGAAACCTTATGACGGATCAAGGAACAGGAACCGTTACTGGCTTATCAAGAACATACTCAACGATGAATATTCAGGCGTCAGACAATTCGTTTACCAGTATCACAGAAGGGGGCTTGACAGGATGGAAACTGACGCTGCCCAGGCAAGAACCGAAATCTATAAGGCTCTCGAACTGTTGCAGCAGGTCTATCGTCGCCGGCCTGACCCTTACATGTATTATATGTCTGTCATCGTTGAGGCGAAGGTCACTGAAATGATCAATATCTTTACCCCGGGATTTCCGGAGGAGAAGAACAGGGCGGTTCAGATCCTCATTGAGATTGATCCGGCCAACGAAACAAAATATAAGCAGATTATTTCGGGGACTGTTTAATAATCTGATCATGCTCCGCAGACTGACAGTAAAGAACTATGCCATTATCAGAGAGCTGGACATGGGTTTCGGTGAGGGTTTTACCATTATTACGGGTGAGACCGGGGCCGGCAAGTCTATCCTTCTAGGTGCCCTGGGCCTTGTCCTTGGCGACCGTGCTGACACCTCTGTCCTGCTGAGCAAGGATGAGAAATGTGTTGTAGAGGCAGACTTTAACGTCCGGGGCTATGACCTCGAGGAGCTCTTCGCGAGCAGCGGGGTGGATTACGAAGATGATGCTATCCTGCGAAGGGAGATTACTCCTGCAGGCAAATCGAGAGCCTTCATCAATGATACCCCTGTCACACTGAATATCATGAAAGAGCTGGGTGACAGGCTGATAGATGTTCACTCACAGCACCAGACACTGCTTCTTGGCACCAGCATGTTCCAGATGCGTGTCATTGATGCTTATGCCGGTAACGGAAATCTTTTCAGGGACTATACTTTAACCTATAAAAGATACCTCTCTGCCAGGCGCGAATATGAAGCCATGGCTGAAGGGGCAGACAGACAAAAGGCTGATCAGGACTATTACGCCCATCAGCTTGACGAGTTCAAAGCCGCCAGGCTTGTACCGGGAGAACAGGAGGATATGGAAAGGGAGCAGGAGATGCTCTCCAACGCCGGCGAGATCAAGGAGGCGCTGACAGCTGCTGCAACGGCTCTCTCGGGCGACGATGTCTCAGCCCTGTCTATGCTGAGGATGGTGCGCAATAACCTGTCCAGGATTTCCTTGTGGCTGCCGGAGGCAGGTGACCTTGAGAAACGTCTTGAGTCATCACTTGTTGATCTTAACGATATATCATATGAGACGGAGAAGCTCAACAGCAGAACGACGGCTGACCCGGTCAGGCTTGAGTATGTGGCGGGGAGACTTGACCTGATTTACTCCCTGATGCAGAAGCACAGGTGCAAGGACCTCGGGGAGCTGCTCATCAGACAGAAACAGATAGAAGAAAATGTCATTTCCCTGGCAGACATCGATGAAAAGATCAATGAGCTGAAGAAGAACGCTGACGATGCTTATAAGCAGATCCTAAAAATCGCCGGACAGATGTCGGCAGCAAGGCGCAAAGCCGTTACCCCCATGGCAGGTGAGATAACAGGGATGCTTCGTCAGCTTGGAATGCCTCATGCCCGCTTCGAGACAAGGATCAGCAGCCTCAGTGCCCCGGCGTCGTCAGGAGCTGACAAGGCAGACTTCCTGTTCAGTGCCAACAGGCAGGTAGAGCCGGAAGAACTGTCGCATATCGCCTCAGGCGGAGAGCTCTCACGCCTGATGCTCTGCCTGAAGTCTATACTGGCAAGCAGCTCGGGACTGCCGGCAATTATCTTTGATGAGATAGATTCAGGCGTGTCAGGCGAGGTAGCCTCCATGGTGGGGAACATACTGGCTGATATGGGCAAGAGCATGCAGGTGATAAATATTACACACCTTCCCCAGGTCGCCTCCAGGGGCAGTGTACACTATCATGTTTATAAAGAGGAAAGTGACCATTCAACAATTACACGGGTCAGATTGTTAAATGACGATGAGAGAGTGACTGAGGTAGCCCGGCTGCTCAGCGGCAGCACAATTACTGAAGCTGCAAAGCGAAATGCCCGTGAGCTTCTGCGGGGTAAATGACCCACGCATAGAATGTAAAAAATTAAATGCCATTACTATGATAACTAACCTGCTGGAGGGAAAGAAAGGGATTATTTTCGGAGCCCTGAATAATAAATCCATTGCCTGGCATGTAGCGGAAAAGGCTCATGCACAGGGTGCAAGACTTGTGCTGACAAACGCCCCTGTAGCCATCCGGATGGGCACCATAACAGAGCTGGCTGAAAAGACCGGCAGTGAGGTAATCTCCGCTGACGCTACAAGCATGAAGGACCTGGAAGCCTTGTTCATGAAGTCAATAGAGATCTTTGACGGGAAAATAGATTTCGTGCTGCACTCAATAGGTATGTCACCGAACGTCCGAAAAGGAATTCCATATGCAGAGATCAGTTACGAGAATATGCTCAAGACACTGGATATCTCCGCACTAAGTTTCCACCGTATACTGCAGACCGCATACAAACTTGACGCCATCAGGGAGTGGGGGTCGGTGGTTGCGCTGACGTACGTCGCTGCTCAACGAACCCTGGCAGGTTATAACGACATGGGTGATGCAAAAGCGCTGCTTGAATCCATCGCAAGAAGCTTCGGATATATATACGGGCAGGGAAAACATGTCAGAGTAAACACGGTATCACAGTCACCTACAGCAACCACAGCGGGTGAGGGGATTTCAGGATTTGATTCACTTGTCGATTTCTCTGACAGGATGTCGCCACTGGGAAATGCAGATGCGGCAGACTGCGCTGATGTATGTATCACGCTCTTCTCTGATCTCACCAGGAAGATAACAATGCAGAATATCTTCAACGACGGAGGATTCGCAAGTATGGGTATGAGCCAGAGAGCAATAGAACAGTACCGCAAAAGCTTTGACGAGTGTCCTGATAAGTAAAAATACCCACTGAATTTGATATTTATACCTATTTTTAGAGCACGCTGCAATCATCCAGGTTGCTTTGTTTAATTTAGGCACCCTAAACTTCACCTCTATGGTTAAGCTCATACTACTGGTGATCTTTTACTTCACCTTTCCGCTGGTAATCATCTACATGTGCAAAAAATGGAGCTTTCTCAAAAAGCTTGGAACAATTGTACTTGCCTATGGATTCGGGCTCCTGATAGGGACAGTGGGCGTATTCCCAAAAGGCAGTGACGGGTACAGGGTTGCTCTGTTGGGTAAGGCAACAATGGAAACAACTGCTCTTGAGACACTTATTGCCGAAGGGAAAGCTGTTCCTGAAGACATTATGGTCAATAAGATAGCCGGAGTTCAGGATAAGATTTATACAGTCGCCCTATTACTTGCTTTTCCATTTCTCCTGTATTCCCTGAATATGAAGCGATGGCTGAAATATGCCAAAAAGGGCTTTGTCTCAATTGCTCTGGCTCTCGTAGCAGGACTTGTCATGGTTACGGCAGGTTTTTTTATCTGGAAGGATGTCTTTCCGGACACATGGAAACTGGCGGGCATGTTTGAAGGTATTTATACCGGAGGGACCCCGAATTTTGCAGCTCTGAAGCTGATACTTAATGTAGATGCAGATCGTTTTATCGTTCTTAACACCTATGATATGATAGTAGGTGCGTTCCTTGTTCTGTTTTTTGTGACGATTGCACCGCGGATATTCAGGGCTATTCTACCAAAATTCAAAGCCAAAGACGGGATCGTTGCTGATCAGGAATTAATTAAGAAGGAAACAGAAAGCCTGGATGACTTTTCCGGGATGCTCAGAAAGAATACTCTTCTGCCGTTGCTTAAGGCTCTTGGCCTGAGTATCATTATTGCAGGAATAGGGGCAACCCTATACTTCCTTGTACCAAAAGAATACGAGCAGTACAGGATGGCAGTTATGGTACTTACTATTACTACACTCGGAATTCTTGCCTCCCTGATCAAGTCTGTGAACAGTATCGAAAAGACGTTTCAGTTAGGCATGTACCTCATTCTTGTCTTTTCTCTTACCGTTGCCTCAATGTCTGATCTCAGGACCATGTTCGGCAAGGGGATGTTGGATCTTATCCTGTTCATTTCTTGGTGTTATTTTGGTTCCCTTATCCTGCATATCATTCTTGCCAAAATATTCCGGGTTGATGCTGACAACTTCCTTATAACGGCAACGGCTTTTATCTTTTCACCTCCGTTTGTGCCGCTTGTTGCCAACGCACTTAAAAACAAGGATGTAATTGTGACTGGTATAGCGGGTGGTGTAATCGGGTATGTTCTGGGTAATTATTTTGGCACTACTCTGGCTTTTTTCCTGCAGAGATTTTAACCTGTATAAAAAAAGCCGGTTTGGATGAAACCGGCTTTTTAATTAGGTGCAGAAAAATTCTAGAACAGATAGTTCAGTCCCATAGAGAAACCGATATTGCCATCCTGCTTGTTTAATGCCTTACCGATATCAATTGCAATGACAAAGTTGCGGTTTATAACCGGCAAAATACTTAAACCAACGGAATGGTGTAATGCCTCCCCTCCGGGATTAAAGAAATCAGAAAATGTATATATCTCCGAATCCAAATTGTTTTCGAATCTGGTCTCCAGGTCGGCAGGCAGATCAATTTTTTTTGTGACAATTCCTACATCATAGAAGGCATTGAGCCCGATATAGCACTCCTGGTTAAAAAGAGTGAAATGAAACGGTTTCCACCGTAATTCGACATTTCCGAAAGCGAAGCCGTCACCAACAACCCTGTTCCTGAGTACTCCCCTGAGCGTGCTTGAGCCACCCAGTCCTTCACTTGTCGCACCTGTAAGCATGGAAGTGATCACCTGTGACTGATAGAAGAATGGCACCTTTCCGGTCAGGGTAGTCTGATAACCCAGCCTATAAACCAATGCAAGATTTTCCGGAACCAGGGTAAAATATTGCCGGTGTGTTAAATAGAATTTTGAGAAGCTCCAGTCGTTCCCAAGAAAACCAGGGGCAATTTCCACACCCAACTCTGTCCACAGACCTTTCATCGGGTTAGGCCGGTTGTCACGACTGTCCCATACAACGCCGGCTTTGACAGTATTGACCCATCCGCCGTCGGCTTCATTGGCTGAAAAGATACCCAGTGCGTCCCGGTAAATCTCATAAAGTCCCGGTTGCTCAGTTACTGACGGAAAGGGGTCGTCCCTTCCCTTGTTAAACCTATCAATATCAACCGAAGAAAGGGTGAATTTCTGGAATGCAAAACCTGCGCTCCATTTAATATGCTCACCTGTCAGTTTACCCTGAATATCAGTCTTTATTCTGAACTGGTTCCTGTCGAGACGATAGAACATACCCGTTTTATATAATGGGTCCCCGTTAACAGTCCAGGCCTTATTGAAGACGGATTCATAACCGTTAAATCCGTAAAAATCATTTGCCTTGTCCGGGAGGTAACTTAAATCGAAAACAAGATGAGTATTTGGTATAAGATGGTTAGATTCGTACATAAACCTGTATATGGCGCTTCCTTTAGTGAAACGCGACACTTCAGTGTAGGTATGGTCAAGGTATTCCGGATAGACGCTGGGGTTGCCGTAGTTGTATAGTTCAAACAGAGCACCATACTGAAATCCGAGATTGGAATCATAAGTAACTGCGGGCAAAGCGCCACCGAATTTCCATCCAATTCTTTCCTTTGGCTTTTTTTCCTGTCCGTATACGGAGAGTACTATCATAAAGACCAAAAGAACTGACAAGAGTTT
>Ga0209745_1002379_pt1 | contig 10748 bp, 11 predicted proteins | sample BarGraNGADG00312_FD_184495 | JGI IMG/M metagenome (GOLD analysis project Ga0209745, IMG submission 184495) | Arctic peat soil microbial communities from Barrow, Alaska - Barrow Graham LP Ref core NGADG0004-312 (SPAdes) (version 2) | ecosystem: Environmental > Terrestrial > Soil > Wetlands > Peat... | reverse complement strand
AGGATTTTTATTTCCGTCGCTTATTATATATATCCCCAGTTCACCGCGAGCAGTCTCAACTCTTTGATAATACTCTCCTTCAGGCAATTTAATTACCGGCTTCATTTTTACAGCGAAAGGTCCTTCAGGTATATTGTCAATCAGCTGGTCAACAATGTTCATTGATTCCCTCATTTCTTCAATCCTTGCAATATACCTGTGATATGTATCTCCATCATTAAAAAGCACTTCATTGAATTTTACCCTGTCATATGCGCTGTATGGTTCATGCTTTCTGACGTCACAGGAAAACCCCGATGCCCTGCCAGTCGGACCTGTGACACCATATGATATGGCATCCTGCAGTGATAATCTGCCAATACCTCTAGTACGTTCCTGGAAAATAATATTGCCTGACAGTAATTGATCATATTCAGGGAGGGTTTTCCGGAAATATTTTATAAATTCCTTAACACGTTTCTGGAAATTTGGATGAATGTCGTACATCAAACCTCCAGGACAATTATAACTGACTAACATACGGCCGCCACAGGTCTCTTCGAATATATCCATCACTTTTTCCCTGTCGCGGAGACCATAAAAGAAACATGTCAATCCTCCGAGATCCATACCAAATGATGCCCACCAAAGCTGATGCGACTGAATACGGGTCAGTTCTGCCATTAGAGTGCGAATCACCTTTACCCTGTCGGGGATATCAATTCCAAGAGCTTTCTCCACATTCAGACAAACAGCTTCATTATTAATGTGAGCTGAGAGATAATCCATCCTGTCGGTCAGGTGAATTATCTGGGGATACGTAATACTTTCACACATTTTTTCGATCCCTCTGTGAACATATCCGATATGGGGCTCAACATTCTTTACAATCTCACCCTTTAGCGAAACCACAAGACGAAGCACACCATGTGTCGATGGGTGCTGAGGTCCCATATTGATTATATATTCCTCCTGTTCGCCGATGCCGGTATTCTTTACCTTTTCTTCCATTAACTCTTGGTGACAATATTAATGTCGTCAACATAATCCTTCCTCAAAGGATATCCCCATGATTTGCTTAGGAAAAATCTTCTCAGATCCGGATGATTTTTAAACTTTATGCCCAATAGGTCAAATATTTCACGTTCATGAAATTCAGCAGTTCTCCAGATGTCAGAAACCGAATCAAATTGCGGATTTTCCCTGTTGGAAGTTCTGACCTTTAAGACAACTGAATTATTATTTTTTGTTGATCGAAGATGGTACACAACACCAAGATCCTGACCATAATCCACCCCGGTAAGACAAAACAGAAAATCGAATAATGTTTCCTGGTTTTCTTTTAACTTTTTAGCAAGGGGGTATAAGTTTGGCGCCGGAACATTTACTTCTGTAAATTGTTTCCCTTCTTTTATCTCAACATCATTATCCAGAGATTTTATCAGTTCTCTTAATTGTCCTTTGTCCATTGAAAATCAGATTTCATAAAAAGATATAATTAAATGACATCATGAGATCTATTCCGCTTTCTTCTCGACTTTATGGTTTCAGTCTCTATCTTACGCTGAAGCTGAAGCATACCATATAATAATGCTTCAGGCCGTGGAGGACATCCCGGTACATAAACATCAACCGGTATTATATGCTCGACTCCTTTAACAACACTGTAAGAATTAAGGAAAAACGGACCGCCTGAAATTGCACATGAACCCATTGCAACAACATATTTGGGTTCAGACATCTGATCATAAAGACGTTTCAGTACCGGGGCCATTTTGTTGACAATTGTTCCTGCAACAACTATAACGTCAGCCTGACGAGGGCTGGCACGGTAAACCTCCATGCCAAACCTCGCGAAATCGTGCCGAGGAGCTCCTGTAGCCATCATTTCGATCCCGCAGCAACTTGTTGCAAATGTGAGTGGCCAGAGGGAATTTTTTCTTCCCCAATTTATTACATCATCGATTGTGGCAAGCAGTACGTTGGTCCCGGATTCTTTCAGAAGATCAAGACTTTTGTTGTCTATGAAATCTTCTCTCTTCATTCCCTTTATTCCCATATCAGAGCATGTTTTTTCCAGGCATACAGCAAACCCAGACCGAGTATTATAAAGAAAATCACAATTTCTATGAATGCAGTCAGTCCGACTTCTTTCATTACAACCGCCCATGGGAAAACAAAAACTGTTTCAACATCGAATACCAGAAAGAGTATTGCAAAAAGATAATACCCTACATTAAACTGAAGCCAGGTGACTCCCTGCGTTGGAATGCCGCATTCGTATGGTTCAAATTTCTGGGGATTTATTGATCTGGGTGCAATTATGCCAGAAATAATAAGTACTAAGCCGACGAAAATTGCTCCCACAAGAAAGAACAAAACCAACCATTCGTTACTCATAAAACTTTGAATTTAGCTTCAGTAAAAGTCGCGTAAAAATAGAATAAATTTTTTGTTGAGGGATTTTTTACAGCTTAAAATATTTTAACGCAAAAAGATATAGTATACTACTAATATTATTAAAGCGATACCTATTATCCATGAAAGAATATTGAAAAATTTCTTGAAACGCTCTAAACTTGAAAGAAAAAGAGCAAACACAAAAATAAATCCCAAAACCATAAGTATTATAACAAAGTTAATTACATCCATTGTGAGTTAGTTTTAAGAGCTAATAATTTTTATTAGAATTTTATAACTTTTAGGGGCTAACGTGACTTTGCTGTAGCGATAATCATTTTTGAATTCAGCTTATTCCCTATAGAAAGTACATTCACCATATCCTGGACGGAAAGTGAATTATCAAAACGCAACATGATGAAGGCATCCGGATAATGATTCAGTTCTTTTTTTAACTGATTTTCAAGCTCTTCAAAAGGGACCTGGGTATTATTCACAAAATAATTCTTCTCTCTGGTCATTGTGAGGTTAATCTCTTTCTTCTGAATGGTTTGGCTATACCCTGATTTGGGTAAGGAAACTTTTATCATGCTCGGATTGAGGAGAGTGGAGATTATAATGAAGAATAGCATAAGGAAAAACATGATGTCGTTCATGGACGAAGTGAATACTTCAGCCGCAAAGTCTTTTTTCTTACGAAGTTCTATCATTTTGCATGGTTTTTTAGAGGACTTTTTAGAAGGTCAATGAAATTCATAGCGTTCCATTCAAGCTGGTGGACAGCTTTGTTTAAAATTATATTGAGCCAATGGTAACCGATATATGCCATGATTCCAACAACAAGCCCGGATGCGCTGCTCACCATTTTTGTATAGAGTCCGGCAGAAACACTGCCGATACTTACATCGCTTGTCATTGAAATATTAAAAAATATTTTAATTACTCCGATAATGGTTCCAAGAAAACCGAACATGGGAGCGATGCCTGCAATAACAGCAAGTATCTGCACGTTTTTTTCCAGGTCGTAAACTTCAAATTTACCTGCTATCTCAATGGATTCTTCAATTTCTTTGATAGGCTTGCCTAAGCGGGAAATTCCTTTCTCTATCATTCTGGCTATCGGTTTTGCTGTACGCTGGCATAGTGTGAGAGCTGAATCGGTTTGCCCTTTTATAATAAAGTCATGGATGTCGTTCATAAAATCCACATCCGCGCTAACATGGCGTCTTATAGTTAAATAACGCTCAATAAAAACATAAATAGCTATAATGGATAGAATGGCAATTGGTATCATTATAATACCACCTTTCATAATGATATCCAACATTGTCATTGTTCCAGTGGCTGGTTGCGTGGGAAGTACTGGAGCACCCTCTATGGCTTTATTAAGCGTATCAATAGTCTGTGTAATTAGTAAAAAGATTGCTGTCATATTGATTTGTTTATTTTATTGTACTCTAAAACTATCATCCCCGATAGGTTCTTTCAATCGGGTTTATACTGCAAATTCTAAGCTTCGAAAGGTTGCTTTTTAAACCCACCTCGTTTAGAGAATATAATTGATCCTACAATTATAGCAAGGCAGAAAAATCCTGAGACTAGCATACCTGTATGTGTCTGCCCTGGCATCTGATACACAACAAGGACAGGAGCACAAAGAAGTGAAACCATGTTTATAACCTTAATCATCGGGTTAAGAGCTGGTCCTGCTGTGTCTTTAAGAGGATCTCCAACAGTATCACCTACAACTGCTGCCTTGTGAGATTCTGATCCTTTACCTCCATAGAGGCCGTCTTCGATGGTTTTTTTTGCATTATCCCATGCCCCACCTGAAGTTGACATAAATACTGCAAGCATTTGTCCGGAAAGGATTACTCCAGCAAGGAAACCCCCAAGGGCTTCAACACCCAGCAAGGCTCCTACAAAAATAGGAGACACCACTCCAATTAATGCCAATGGAATAAGCTCTCTTTGTGCCGATATGGTACAAATATCAACAGCTCTCTGATAATCAGGTTTTATTTCCCATTCAATAATACCAGGAATTCTGAACTGACGACGTACTTCTTCGACTATCTGTGCTGCAGCTCGTGTTACAGCATTTATTGTGAGTGAAGAGAATAACCATGGAATAACTCCACCGATAAGGAATCCGACAAATACCATCGGAACCGAAATACGTATGCCGGTTTCGATCAATTGTGCTACTTGATCAAATCCCGCCTGTATCTGAACTTTACTTACATCGGTTATGAAAGATCCGAACAATGAAACGGCGGCAATAACTGCTGAACCGATAGCAACTCCTTTGGTAATCGCTTTAGTTGTATTCCCTGTAGCATCGAGTGCATCCATAATTTTGCGTGATTCCTTGTCGAGATGAGACAATTCACCAATGCCGTTTGCATTGTCAGCAATAGGCCCGAAAGCATCCATGGCTACGTTGTTCCCGGTAAGAGTAAGCATACCGATACCGGTCATTGCAACTCCATAAAGAACATAAGTAACTGGCATCCCATGATAGATCATAATCGAAGCGAAAATAGTGATCGCAATCACTATTGTCTGCCATACGGCAGCTTCAAACCCATAACTCAATCCCTTTAATAAGAGAGTTGCGGAACCAGTTTTTGAATTTTTTGCAATCTCTTTAACAGGACGGAATTTCCCATCAGTAAAACGTTTGGTGATTTCATCAAGTGAAATTGCAAGAATAATACCGACTACAACTGATAAGAATGAACGCCAGTCATGGAGATAGAAATGTGAAAGTACTCCGAATAATATAATACTTATTGCAGCTGAGGAATAGAAACCTTTGTTAATTGCTGTAAGTGCATTGTGACTTTGTGAGTTTTTATTTACTTTCACAAGGTAAGTTCCTATCACAGAAGAGAAAACACCAATACCTCTTACCATAAGTGGGAAAATAATCCATGTGAGTTCATGAGTCTGAGTAAAAAGTGCAACCCCGAGTATTAAGGCTGAAACTATTGTTACTTCGTACGATTCAAATATATCTGCTGCCATACCGGCACAATCACCGACATTGTCACCAACGAGGTCAGCTATAACTGCAGCATTACGCTCATCATCTTCCGGAAGTCCGGCTTCAACTTTTCCCACAAGGTCAGCGCCTACATCAGCAGCTTTTGTGTAAATGCCACCACCAACTCTCATGAAGAGTGCCAGTAATGTACCACCAAAGCCAAATCCAAGTAATGTATCAGGTGATGCAACACCAAAAATAATAAATATGAGGGTGCCTCCAAGTAATCCTAAGCCGTCTGTAAGCATCCCTGTTACAGTACCTGCGCGATAAGCAATTTTGAGTGCTTCACCAAAGCTTCTTCTTGATGCTGAAGCAACACGAACGTTTGCCTGAACAGCCATTCTCATACCGAACTGGCCAACCATCAGAGAAAATACAGAACCCATAACGAATGCTATTGCACGGCCAAAGCCCATAACCAGTTTAAGCGACTGGTCAGAATAACCTGCAAAACGCAACTTCGCCTCATCTGATGGAGGAACTATATAAACTGATAAGAAAAGGACTATCGTAAAAACAAAAATCAGAGGGACAATAGTTTTTAATTGTCTTTTCAGATACGCGTTAGCCCCTAAGCGTATCCCATTCCAAACATCCTGCATCTTTTCTGTTCCTTTATCGTAAGCCATTACCTGCTTTCGAAGGAACATTGCATAAGCAAGTCCCAGAAATGCTATACCCAGCACAATCCAGAGACCTATAATCTCAAATGGGGTTGCCCCCGGTAAACTAAGCATAATTAATTTTAAATTAATGATTTATACTAAGTAGCTCTAAAAAAGTCCCAATTGATGTTTCCCAGTTCTGCCATATTAGGATAGAGAAAAAACTATATCATCCTTTGATCCGACATAAAATTCACTTTCTGTAGTTCCGTGAAGAATTGAACAGGAATAAATTCGCTTATTGACTGATAAAGCTTAATAGTCATCAGAAAAATCAGGTTAATATTGAAAGGGATAGGAGTACTTCTGTTAGAACTAAACCATTGAGGATACCTTATAATATCCTGGAAACTGGTTGTGTACAGAATTTAGCTCAGGATCAAGATCAAATCCGGAGGATATCGACCAAAGGACTTATTTGAAGTGTTTTCGAGATTAAAAGATAATAATGTGAAATTAAGGAATAGTTCTTTTTTGAAAAAACTATTTTGTGAAGAGTAAAAAGGTTAATTAGCCTGACTTCTGAATAATTTGCTACAGGACAAGTGATAACTATTGTGTTAACCTTTTCGCCATGATTTGTTGGTCTGGATCCATTTTCACTCAGTTCTAAATTCGGACAATTCTTTTCCGTTGATTCATTTTTAGAACATTGGTCAAGAGAAATTTCTCCTGATTCCTTATTGCCATGACTTAATTGACCCGTGCTAATTTCAAGGGAGAAGAGAAGGATGATGAATACTGTTAAATACTTTAACGGTAATAACTTCATTTTGTTATTTTGAAGAATAACGCTGCAAATATATTATAAATTATTATGTAGAATGATCTGATGACAATTTTTAATATTTTTTAAGGGGTGCAGTTTGTTTTTGCAGGCTTAACAGATAATGTTTTAAAAGCCGGAATAAAGTGAAAACTATCATGCGGTTGATCTTTCCCTTTATCGTACTTTAAAGAGTAGTAATGGGATTGTTTATAGTGCAGGACTATGAGATATTATTCAGACTCCAGTTATTATTAGAAACCAATGAAACTTTTATATGATTTTTATTATCTGGTTTTTGTTTTTAAATAAGTATTTTTAACAACTTTTTTTTGAGATTTATAACTTTAATAATTATTTATCATTTATGAGTTCAGATCCCCATCATTTAACAATTTCCGGACTGGGCGGTGAAGTTCTGGAACATACTGAAGTTAAGGTAAGCCATTGCTACCAGTGCGGGAAATGCTCAGCAGGCTGCCCTCTGTCAGAAGAGATGGATTACCCTCCAAGCGTAATAATGAGGATGCTTCAAACCGGTAATCCTGAACTTGAAGATAGAGTATTGCGATCATTCTCAATCTGGGTTTGTCTGACATGTGAAATGTGTTTTGCACGTTGCCCGATGAGTATTGATATTCCCAAAATGATGGATTTCCTCAGGGAAAAATCATTAAAAGAGAAAAAGGTTAACAGGAAAGCAAAAGAGATTATTGCATTTCATAAATCATTCCTCGATTCAATAAGGTATACAGGAAGATTATATGAGATTGGATTGTTTGCCGATTACAAAGTCAGGACACTTAAGATCCTGGATGACATGGTCCTGGCACCTAAAATGTTAAAACGGGGCAAACTGAATATTATTCCTGAGCTTGTAAAGGATCGTTCAGGAGTTGCTTCAATCTTCAGAAAAACAGTTAAAAAGAATAAAAATTAAATATATGACTCTTGGATTTTATCCCGGCTGCTCCCTTAAAGGATCCTCGCGTGAATATGCTGAATCAGTACTTTCGGTAGCAAAAGCCTTTGATATTAATTTAGAGGAAATCAGCGACTGGAACTGTTGTGGGGCAACTGCTGCCCACAATATGAATAAAGAATTATCGCTTGCGTTGCCTGCAAGGATCCTTTCGCTTGCGGAAAAGCAGGGATTGAAGGAGATAGTTGTTCCATGCGCAGCATGTTACAGCCGTCTTACTGTAACAAAGTATGAGCTGGCAAAAGATCCGGAATTAAGAAAACAAGTTACCACAGCAAATGATCTTGAATATAATGGAACTGTCGAGGTTTTGAATATCATCCAGATGCTGGATAAATATGTCACTCCGAATCTGGAAGGACGTGTGGTAAAACCTTTTGATCATAAAGTTGCATGCTATTACGGATGTCTGCTTGTAAGGCCTCATGAGATACTGAAATTTGACCGTGAGGAGGATCCTCAGTCGATGGATGAACTTATGCTTAAGACAGGGGCGACACCAATTGACTGGGCTTTCAAGACTGAATGCTGCGGAGCCGGTTTGTCAGTTTCCAGAACAAGTTCAGTCGGAAGACTTTCAGGAAAAATAATCCGTGATGCCGTCGACCGCGGAGCTGAGGCGATGATTGTTGCCTGCCCCATGTGTCATTCAAATCTTGATATGCGACGTGGTGCAATCAACTCATTCCTGGGTGAGAAAATTGATATTCCGGTTCTTTATGCAACCCAGGTACTTGGACTGGCACTTGGGCTGGACCGTAAAGCTCTGGGTCTCCAAAGACATTTTGTCACTGTAACAGTTTAATAATTAACTAGTATATCTAACATAGTAGTATGTCAAAAATAGGAGTATTCGTCTGTCATTGCGGGGAGAACATAAGTGCTACAGTCGATTGCGCAAAGGTTGCTGAAACAGCAAGCAAATATGACGGAGTGACTTTCAGCGTTGATTATAAGTATATGTGTTCCGATCCGGGGCAGACCATAATAAAGAACGCTATTAAAGAAAAGGGGCTGACGGGAGTAGTCGTGGCATCATGCTCCCCGAGAATGCACGAGCCTACCTTCAGAAAAGCCTGCGCTGAAGCAGGACTGAACCCTTATATGTGTGAGATGGCAAACCTCAGGGAACATTGCTCATGGGTACATGAAAAAGGGGAAGCCACTACTGAAAAGGCAATTGATCTTGTAAGGATACTGGTCGAAAAAATCAAGTACAATCAGTCGCTTAATGCAATAAAAGTTCCTGTTACAAAAACAGCGCTGGTTATCGGAGGAGGTATTGCAGGAATCCAGGCAAGCCTGGATATTGCAAATACCGGCCATAAAGTGATCCTTATCGAGAAAGACCCTTCCATCGGAGGTCACATGTCTCAGCTTTCAGAAACTTTCCCCACACTTGATTGCTCCCAATGTATTTTAACTCCGAGAATGGTCGAGGTAGCTCAGCATCCTAATATCACATTATATACTTATGCTGAACTGGAAAGTCTCGAAGGATTTGTAGGGAACTTCAAAGTTAAGATTCGGAGGAAATCAAAAAGCCTCGATGAAAAACTTTGCACCGGTTGTGGTACATGCACCATCAAGTGCCCTGCTAAAAAGATCCCAAGCGAGTTTAATGAGGGACTGGGTATGCGGACAGCCATCTATGTCCCCTTCCCGCAGGCTGTTCCAAACAAGCCGGTAATAGACAGGTTAAACTGTACGTATTATACAAAAGGTAAATGCAAGGTTTGCGAAAAGGTCTGTCCGACCCAGGCAATACGTTTTGACCAGGAAGATCAGATCGTCGAAGCAGAGATCGGAGCTATTGTCCTTGCAACCGGATTCACTGTTAAGCAACCAGATTTTTTCCCGGAATACGGTTACGGAAAATATCCTGATGTTATAACAGGACTGCAGTTTGAACGTCTTGCTTCAGCCTCTGGTCCAACTCTTGGAGAAATCCGGAGGCCTTCAGACGGCAAAATCCCCGAAAAAATAGTATTTGTTTCCTGCGCCGGCTCGCGTGACCAGGCTAAAGGGATACCTTATTGCTCCAAGATCTGCTGCATGTATATCGCAAAACATGCCATGCTGTACCAGCATAAGGTCCATGACGGGAAATCTTATGTATTTTATATGGATATTAGAGCCGGGGGCAAAATGTACGAGGAATTTGTCAGAAGGGCAATTGAAGATGATGGTGTCAATTATATAAGGGGCAGGATATCAAGGATATATGAGAAGAACGGCAAGCTGATCGTATGCGGGGCAGATACCCTCCTTAATGCAATGCCGGTTGAAATCGATGCTGATCTGGTTGTACTTGCAACAGCCGGAGTTGCCAATGCGGATGCCGAGAAGCTTGCACAGAAATTGCATGTTTCATACGACACATATCATTTCTTTGCCGAAGCTCATCCCAAACTGAAACCTGTTGAGACAAATACCGCAGGCATTTTCCTTGCCGGAGCATGCCAGTCTCCCCGCGATATACCAGAATCAGTTTCCATGGCATCCGGCGCTGCAGTCAAAGTAGCAGGATTATTCTCTCAGGATGAACTTACGCGTGAACCTCTGATTGCTGTGGTTAACCGCCAGGCGGCACCTGTTTATTCCTCATGTGTTGGCTGTTTCCTTTGTGTTTCTGCGTGCCCTTATCAGGCAATTGAGAAAGAGGAAATTAAAAACCGGGCAGGAGAAGTAATTAAGTCTGTTGCTAAAGTTAATCCGGGTCTGTGCCAGGGTTGCGGTACATGTGTTGCTTTCTGTCGTACTAAATCTATTGATATACAGGGCTATACACATGAACAAGTCTATTCTGAAGTTATGGCTTTATTAAATGAATATTAATAAAATTATTAATGGCTGATTTTGAACCAAAAATAGTAGCTTTTGTCTGTAACTGGTGCACATATG
>Ga0209745_1002378_pt1 | contig 10748 bp, 10 predicted proteins | sample BarGraNGADG00312_FD_184495 | JGI IMG/M metagenome (GOLD analysis project Ga0209745, IMG submission 184495) | Arctic peat soil microbial communities from Barrow, Alaska - Barrow Graham LP Ref core NGADG0004-312 (SPAdes) (version 2) | ecosystem: Environmental > Terrestrial > Soil > Wetlands > Peat... | reverse complement strand
CCGGCGGTGATCTTGTGAAGACTCATCACACAATCCAGAAGCGATTTGGAGGGCCCTCCATGGACACATCCGGGGAACCTTTCTCCCTTGGTGCACCAGGTGTGTGCCACATGAGGACGTTGGGACATTGGGCAGGGACATTGGGCAGGGACATTGAGCGGCGAGAGGTTCGCTGGGCGTCGTGAGGAAAGGACGGGGGTCGGTCGGCAGGAGTGATCGAACAGGAGCTGCGGTCGGTGGAGCTCGGGACGGCTGAACGTCAGGGGGGTAGTTGCCTCGAGCCAGGCAGCCCAAGGAGATCCTCCTCCGAGGTCGAGGTGGCTCCGCGGTCGTGGGACGACCCCCGCGTCGGCGCCCGTGGGGGTCGGCGAGTCGCCCGCCACGTCTGGACGCCGACGGCGTCCGGCTGCTCCAGCGGCGGTGACGGCCGCCGGCGAGTCACTGGGCGGGTGGAGCCTGCTTCTGACGCGGGAAGGCCTCGTGCAGCTGCCACTGCAGGTCGGCGACCTGATTCTGGTCCATCGGTCCCGACTCGGTCAGGAGCGCCTTGAGCTTCTTCGGCCAGACCACGGCCACGTCGTTCACGGTGAACGCGCCGCCGATCAGTGGCCAGTCCGCGTCGACGAAGCACAGCACACCCCGCACCGCAACCTCCGGCTGGTCGACCAGGGCCGCGCGGACCAGGGCGACCTGCTTGTGCATTCCCTCCACCAGCGAGCTGCGATCTCGTCCTGCGACATACAGCAGCTCCGCCCGCTCGTTCTCATTGCCGCCCTTCCCCCGACGATCGGAGTGGGCGTCACTGTCCTCGGCGCGTCCCTCCTGGTACTGCTCGCCCTGGGCGTCGCCGAGGGGCCCGCCGTCCGCATCTTGCGCGCCGCCCGCCGGCCAACTCCCCAGGAAGCAACGCGGCTGGTGGTCGCGCTGCGGTTGGTCGCCGACTGGGTCGACGTCAGCGGCATCCAGTTGCGCGTAGTCGCCCACGGCCGTCCCGTCGACGCCGCCGGCCGACGACAGATCCTCCTGGTTCAAAGAGTCGTGGACGCCTACCTTGCCGGGCGGGTAACCGACGGCGACGTGGCGGCGCTGATCGTCCACGGCATCGGTCGCCTCCGCTGGGGTCGGACTCGCTTCGACCTGGCGGGCCTGTTGTGGACCGTCCCGTGGGACCTCATCCGTTGCCTCGTCGTCGGAACCGCGCGGCTTCGGACATGGGAACCGCTCGGACGCTTCGCCTGAAGTCGCCTGATGGGGCCATGGGTCCACACGTTGCATACACGGCGAGCGGCTCCGGCCCGCCTGGCAGTCAAGGCAGAGCGGCCACGTGACCGGCTATCGGCGTCGTGGCTTGGACGAGCGCACGTAGGCGCCAGGAGACGCCGGAGGGCGGGGCGTCCAGTGGCAGCTGAATCCCCGCCCGCCGGCGGTCCCGAGAGACTCAGCCCAGCGAGATCGCCGTCCAGGAAACGGCGGGCAGCTCGATCGAGAGGGTTCCGTCGGCGATCGAGACGCTCTCGTTCGGCCGTACGCCGACGCGGTGCTGATTCACGGCGCTGTTGACGGCATAGATGTCACTGTCGGCCAGAGTGTGCGTCTCCAGCACTGCGATGTCACCTAGGCCCCGGATATCAACCGTGATATTGACGCTCGATTCGATGCTCCGATTGACGAGGAAGAGTGCGGTGTTGCCGGTTGCCGGATCGTGGGTGGCGACGGCGTCGATGAGCGGCACCTCGCCGTACTTGGCCGTGTGATAGCTCTCCGAGCTCAGCTTGACCTCCAGGGCCTCCCCCACCGCCAAGCGCGAGGTGATCGCGAAGGGGAAGAAGGTCGTCTGACGCCAGGCGTCGCCGCCGGGCTCGGTCATGATCGGGGCGATCACGTTGACGAGCTGCGCGAGCGAAGCGGCCGTCACCCGGTCGGCGTGCTTCAGCAACGAGATCAACAGATTCCCGACCACCACGGCATCCAGAACCGAGTAGACGTCCTCCAGCAGGCGCGGCGCCGTCGGCCATTCCTCGATGGTGTTGTTCGCGGCGAGGGACTGGAAGCGGGTCAGGTACCAGACGTTCCATTCGTCGAACGAGACGTTGATGCGCTTCGCCTTGCCCAACTGGGCGCGGACCGCGTCGGCGGTCGCCACGACCGACTCGATGAAGTGATCCATGTTGGTGGCCGAGGCCAGGAAGCTCGCGGTGTCGCCCTCGAGTTCCTCGTAGTACGCGTGGCAGGAGATGAAGTCGACATCGTCGTACGTGTGCAGCAGGACTGTGTGCTCCCATTCGCCGAACGTCGGCATCTGCGCGCTGGAACTGCCGCAGACGACCAGTTCGACATCGGGATCGAGCTGCCGCATCGCCTTGGCCGTCTGGGCGGCGATCTTGCCGTAGTCCTCGGCGCTGCGGTGGCCGAGCTGCCACGGGCCGTCCATCTCGTTGCCCAGGCACCACATCTTCACGCAGTACGGGTCAGCGTGACCGTTCTTCGCACGCGCCTCGGACAGCGCGGTTCCCGAGCGGATGTTCGCGTACTCGAGCACGTCCAGAGCCTCTTGTACGCCGCGCGTACCCAGGTTGACCGCGTACATCAGCTCACTGCCGACCTTCTCCAGCCAGCCCGCGAACTCGTCGAAGCCCACCTGGTTCGACTCGATCGAGTGCCAGGCGAGATCCAGGCGGGTCGGCCGCTCGTCGCGCGGGCCGACGGAATCCTCCCAACGGAAGCCGGACACGAAGTTCCCGCCCGGGTAGCGAACGGTCGAGACGCCTAGCTCGCGGATCAACTCGATGACGTCGGTACGGAAGCCGTCGGCGTCGGCGCTCGGGTGCCCGGGCTCGTAGATTCCGTCGTAGACGCAGCGGCCGAGGTGCTCCACGAACGAGCCGAAGAGCCGCCGGCTGACGGCGCCGACCACGAATCGCGGGTCCAGGGTTAGCTGTGCTGAGGGCATAGGAAGTCCTTCTGAATGGTCTTGGTGAGACATAGGGGGATGAAGAGGGGTCAGCAGGTCACTTCAAGGCACCGACGGACAGGCCGCCCTGCCAGTACTTCTGAAGTGAGAGGAAGGCAATCACCAAGGGAACGATCGAGATCAACGAGCCCGTGATGATCAGGCCCCAGAGGTTCTCGCCACCGCTGTTGTTCGACATGGCCTGGCCCTGCCAGAGGCCGATGCCGACGGTGATCGGGAACAACTTGGTGTTGGACAGCATGGCCAGGGGAAGGAAGTAGTTGTTCCAGGTGCCGACGATCGAGAGCAGCAGCACCGTCACGACCGCGGGCCGCAGCAAGGGCAGTGCGACGCCCAGGAAGGTCCGGACCTCGCCCGCTCCGTCGACCCGTGCCGCGTCGAGCAGTTCGTCCGGAACCGCGTCAGCGGCGTAGACGTTCATCAGGTAAACCCCGAACGGATTGAGCAGGGAAGGCAGGATGACCGCCCACACCGTGTCGGTGAGATTCATGTTGGCGAACAGGATGAAAGTCGGGATGACGAGGGCCGTCAACGGGACCATCACGGAACCCAGGAGCAGCCAGAGCATCAGGCTGCGGCCTGCGAAGCGGAACTTCGCGAAGCCGTAGCCGGCCAGGACCGCCACCGTGGTCGCGCCGAGGCCGCCGACGACCGCGTACAAGAACGAGTTGGCCATCCAGCGCACGTAGATCCCGTCGTTGTAGACGAACAGGGTCTTGAGGTTGGAGAACAGGGCGAAGGTCTTGTCGAACCAGAGCGTGCCGTGGGCGCCGGCGAACAGGCCGGTGACGTCCTTCGTGCTGGCCACGATGAGCCACCAGAGCGGAACCAGGAAGTAGCAGACCAGGAACCCCAGGAACAGGTGCGGCGCAAGGTGGCCCTTGCCGCGGGCGCGGCGGCGGTCGATCGGCTTTGCGGCGATCGAGACGTTGGCTGTGGTCACTGGAATGAACCCCCGCGCTTGCGAGTGAAGAAGAGGAAGACGTAGACGGCGATGAAGACGACGATGCCGAGCGAGAAGCTGATGGCCGACGCGTAGTTGAAGTTTGCGTAGGAGAAGGCCTGGCTGAACGCGTACAGGTTCGGCGTGAAGTCCGGCGTGATCGTGCCGTTGGACATCAGGCGAAGGATCTGAGGCTCCGAGAAGAACTGCAGAGTGCCGATCAACGCGAATACCAGGATCAGGGAGAGGCTGGACGCGACCATCGGAACCTTGATCCGGAGGGCGATCTGCCAGGCGTTGGCGCCGTCGATACGGGCCGCTTCGTAGACGCTCGAGTCGATGCCCTGGAGCGCGGCGAAGATGATGATCATGTAGTAGCCGGCCCACTGCCAGGTGACCACGTTCATCAGGCCGCCGAACACGTTACCCGGGGAGAGCAGGAAGGGCGCGTCGGCGCCGAAGAGGCCGAAGATCTGCTGCAGGGGTCCGAAGGTGGGGCTGTAGAGGAAGCCCCACATCAGGGCGCCGATGACGACCGGGATCGCGTACGGCATGAAGATCATCAGTCGGGCGAAGCGCGAGAACCGCGTCGCGACGGCGTCGAGCACGAGGGCCAGCGCCAGCGACACGAACATCTGCACCGGGATCAGCACCAGCGCGAACACCACGACGAAGCCCACGCCCCGCAGGAACGACGGGTCCGTGAAGGCGGTGACGTAGTTCCCGATCCCGGTGAAGGAGAGCCCCGTCGCCAGGCCTTGGCTGTAGAGGCTCAGATAGAGCGCGTACGCGAGGGGGAGCAGCAAAAAGGCGACGAAGACCAGGGCGAAGGGTGTGACGAACAGCAATCCGGTACGCGCCCGCTTGCGCTCGTTCAACCCGTGTCCGCGGCGGCGGCGTCCCGAATCCCGCGTGGAGCCCGGCCCCTGCTGGGGTGTGTCAACGGCTCTGGCCAGTGCCATCCGTGTGGTCCTTCTGTGTGTGCTCGGCCCGGAGACGAGCCCGCCTCCGGGCCGAGCGGTTGACTATCGAGTTGCGCTGCACGTCGGTTGAGCTTGTCGAAACCCTTGGTGCGTACCAGGGCCTAGCTGGTGACGTTGAAGCCTTGACCCTTGGCGTACTTCACGATCTCGGCCTGCAGGTCGTCAGCGGCCTGGTCGCCGGTCACCTGACCCGCGTTGATCTTGGTCAGCTGCGCCTGGAGTTGTGCGTAGTAGTAGACCATGATCGGCGCGTACACCATGCCCTTGTACGCGTTGCCGGCCGGGATGTAGACGTCCTTGTTGGCGGTCTGGCCGCTGAAGAACTCGGACTTGTTGTTGATGAAGTCCGCCGAGCCCTGTACGTCCTTGCTCAACGGGAAGATGATCTGCTTCTGCCAGCCCTCGGCAAGCGACTTCGGATCGGCGTAGATGCCCTTGGCGACGATCGCGGCGAGACGCTTGTTGGGAGCCTGCGTGGTGACCGCGAACGCGGAACCACCCCAGTTGATGGCCACAGGAGAGGTGGCGTCCCACTGCGGCAGCGGGGCGGTAGCCCAGACACCCTTCGAAGCGCCCTGGCCGACGCCGGCGCCAGTCAGGTAGCCCGGCGCCCAAGCGGCGGAGGTATAGGTCGCGTACTTGCCGCTCACGACACCCGAGATGTAGTCGGTCGTGAACTGGTCCTGGGCGCCGACCAGCTTGCGCTTGGCCAGGTCGGCCCAGTAGTTGAGCACGTCCTTCGAGCCCTGGTCGTTGAGCTTGATGGTGAGGTCCTTGGGCTTCGCCGCGTCGTACGCGAAGGGCGAGGCGCCCTTCTGGACCTGGAGCGCCATGAACAGCGCGGGCACGTTGGAGCCGAGGTCGCCGAAGACCGGACCACCCGCGTCCTTGACCTTCTGGGCGTCGGCGGCGAACTCCGCCCACGTGGCCGGCGGCGTCGTGATGCCGTACTTGGTGAAGACGTCGGTGCGATAGATGAGACCCACGGGGCCACCGTCGACCGGGATGGCGAAGACCTTGTCGCCGGCGGAGACGTCCTTCCAGGCGCCTTCGCTGAACTTGCTCTTCACGTCGTTCGCGCCGTAGGGCGTGAGGTCGACCAGAGCGTTCTGCACCGAGAAGCTCGAAAGGCGGTCGGCCTCGAGCATGACGACGTCCGCCAGGCCCTTCTTGGCCGAGATCGCGGTCTGCACCTTCGTGTACTCGTCGTTACCCTGACCGACGTTGTTCCAGCAGATCTGGACGTCCGTGTGGAGGGCGTTGAAGTTGTCCACGACGTTGGCCATGTTCGGGTACCAGCCCCAAACGGAGACCTGCGGCGCCTCGTTCATCATCTTGTTGGTGCAGTTGGTGAGCTTCGGCGGAGTCACTTCCTGATCGGTGGCTGCACCGCTCGCCGTGCTTGCTGCGCTGCCCGCGCAGGCCGACAGCAGAAGGCTGGCGGCGACCATCGAGGCTGCACCGATCCAAATCTTGCCCTTCACAGGTGTTCCTTTCATCCAACGTGACGTCATCGTCTGGGTGGCGTTTGTACAACACAACGTTATAGGTAAACGTTGTAGGTAAACGTTGGATACAAGGATGCACACGCGGTGGGGGGGATGTCAAGGATTCTCCGGAACTACCCCTCGGTGCCCGAGGACTCCCGTTGGATGACGCGGTAGCTGGACAGGTGCTCCCTCGGCGGGATCGGCTCACCCGCAGCCTCGATGCGCTCCTTCAAGAAGCGGATGGCGACCTCGGCGATCTCCTCGCGACCGGGATCGATGGTCGACAACGACGGGAGGCTGAAGCGGGCGTCGTCGATGTCGTCGTACCCGATGATCGCCACGTCCTGCGGAACACGGATGCCCGCTTCGAGGATCACGCGCATCGCGCCTAGGGCAATCAGATCGTTGAACGCGACCACCCCGTCGAACGGGATGCCACGCTCCAGGAAGGCCTGCATCGACGAGGCGCCCACGCTGCGGAACCAGCTTATGGCGTCGACGACGAGATCCGGGTCGAACGGAACTCCCGCGGCCTCTAAGGCCTGGCGATAGCCGACCAAGCGGAGGTCGGCGGAGCCGTGGCCCAAGCCGGGCTCGGTGCCGAGGGCGACGATGCGGCGGCGCCCCTGGTCCAACAGGTGTTGCGTTGCGGCGCGCGCACCCTCGGTGTTGCGCATGGTCACCAGGTCAGTCGGCCCGCCCAGGATCCGCTCGCCCAGCAGCACCATCGGCCTGGAGACCTTCGCGAGCAGTTCCTTGTCCTGTTCGCCCATCGCGAGCGGGCTGAAGAGGATGCCGTCGACCATCTGCGCCCGCGGTCCTTGCAAGAAGCCGAGTTCGCGCTTCCGCTCCGCGCCCGAGAGGGCGATGATCACCGACAGGCCCTCGGCCTCGGCCGCTTGCATCACGACTTCTGCCAACTCGGCGAAGTAGGCGTTGGTCAGGTAGGGGATGATCAGTGTGATGAGACCGGTCCGACCGGAGCGCAGCCCTCGCGCCGTCAGGTTCGGGGTGTAATCAAGATCCTTGATCGCGTCCAGGACACGTTGTTTCGTGGTCGGCCGAATGTTGGGATAGCCGTTCATCACGTTGGAAACGGTCTTGATCGAGACCCCCGCCACCCGGGCGACGTCGTGAATCGTTGGCGGCATTCGTACTCCCTGGTCAGTTGGGCAGCAGAAGCCTACAACGTTATAGATTCGAGATGCGATGCGCGTCCGCAGGCTCAAGACGAAGGGATCAGAGTGGCTCCGAAACTCAGCGTGCTCTACATAGGTGGTACCGGCGTGATCAGCACGGCCTGCGTCCACGAATCTGTGGCCCAAGGCCAAGCCGTCAGCGTGCTCAACCGCGGCACCAGCGACGGCAGCGGCCGTGAGCCACTTCCCTCGGAGGTACGTCGGATTCACGCCGACGTGAGCGACCCGGAATCGGTCCGACGGGCACTCGGCAACCAGCAGTTCGATGTCGTCGCGACGTTCCGGAACTTCGTACCTTCCCAGGTGCAGCAAGACATCGATCTCTTCCGCGGGCGTGCGGGCCAGTACGTGTTCATCAGCTCCGCTTCCGCGTACCAGACTCCCCCCGCCCGACTCCCGATCACCGAGTCGACCCCGCTGCGCAACCCGCATTGGCAGTACTCACGGGACAAGATCGCGTGCGAGGACCTCCTGGTGGCGGCCAATCGCGAGACCGGGTTCCCGATGACGATCGTGCGGCCAAGCCACACGTACGACCCGACTTTGGTCCCCTTCGACGGCGGCTGGACGGTGATCGAGCGCATGCGGCAGGGCAAGGAGGTCATCGTCCACGGAGACGGGACCTCGCTGTGGACGCTCACCCATCACGAGGACTTCGCCCGCGCCTTCGTGGGCCTGCTCGGCCAGCCGCGGACACTCGGCGAGGCGTTCCAGATCACCTCGGACGAGACTCTGCCCTGGAACGCGATCTACGAGACGCTCGCCCACGCAGCGGGCGTCGAACCGCGCCTCGTGCACGTTCCTTCCGACGCGATCGCGGCCCTGGATCCGGAGTGGGGGTCCGCGGTGTTGGGAGACAAGGCGCATTCCGTCATGTTCGACAACTCGAAGGTCAAGGCCGTCGTCCCCGGTTGGCAGGCTCGGATTCCCTTCGCCAAGGGCGCCCGGGAGATCGTGGAATGGCATGATGCCGATAAGGCCAGGCGCCAGGTCGATGCCCGCTTCGACGCCCTGTTCGACGCACTCGCCGATCGTTTCCGGATCTCCTGACGCCGATCGGTGAGCGAGCATGCGTTGGTCAGCCTGTCGAAACCCGCCCGGAATTGCCTGAGCCTGCCGGGGGCTCGACAAGCTCACCCACCGACAAGCTCAGGCGCCGATGTCGCGTGGATGCCGCAGTCCGCTGGCCGCACCGAAACGCGCGACGTCGCGTCGCATGGCCGAAGAAGCTGGCCGGCCTGCTGGCTGAGCCTCGATCCGCCGGCGCTCATTCGTGGGTGACGGTTTCGGTGTTTTGGGATGGGCCGAGCGGCGATTCTGTGGGTGGGCATCGTGTGGCTGCCTGTGTGCCCGGCTCTTCCACTGGGGTCTCGTCCTTCGACGTACAGCAGCTCTGTCCGCGCCCGGAACAGACCACCCTCGACGCGGAGTTCCGGCCGGGAGTTGCGGTAGCGCTTCGCGTCCACGACGAAGACCCCCGAAGGGCACACCACCAGATGATCAATGTTGGCCTTCGTGCCCGGTATGCGGCGGTCGTTCAGGACGCGCAGTGACTCGCCCGCAAACTACGCCAACATCTCACTGAGCAGCCGCTCACCCTCAGCACCGACAGACCACGCTCGCGTCGACTGAGGATCGTCGAACACCGCCAGCAGGAACCGTCCGATGCGCGGGTGGTTGGTCAGCACCCGTTCCTGCCTTTTGTCGTGGCGCCGCTGGAACTCCACAGTTGCAGACGCGCCGCCACGTCCGTCGACCACCTCCAAAGTGGGTAGCGGCCCCACCGCCAACCGGGCAGGACCCGACTCGACTGCCTCGCCCTTCAGGGCCCGGCGGGGCGGGCACGCCACGCACGCCACCGTCTTGCTAGCACGGTCATAGTCGGCGGTCGTGCCCGCCGCCAGCGACGTCCCGCAGCGCGCACAGGTGCAGGCGTAGCGCAACCGCATCCGCTTCGCATCCGTAAGGGACGCCGGCTCATCGACCATGACCGACACCGTAGCCATCCGTCGCTTGCAGGCACCGAGCAGCCCACTCGGTCGGATCTCCACGCACCCCAGCTCGATGGAGATCCGTCCAACTTGGAGCTGTCCGAGTGTCCGTGGAGGGGGCTTCGCATCACTTCTGGACAGTGACAGGACTCACACCAAGGAGCGGCACGATGACCGAGACGAAGCCCGGAGAGCAGTCGATTCGGCGGGCCGCCCGGCAGGCGGCGGTCGCCGCCCAGGCACGTCGGCGCGCGAAGGCAGCCGAACGGGACAAGCGGCTCGACGCCGCCGCCCTCACCCTGATCGTCACCCTCAAACAACGCGACGCCCTCGAGCGCCGGGCCGGCGCAGCGATCCGGGCCATGCTCACCGCCGGGCTCACCCTCGCCGACGTCCTGACTTGGACCGACGGCGAGACCACCCTCAAGGAAGCCACCCGACTCTCCGAGCTGGACGCCACGGACCGAGCCCTGTCATGAGCACTCCACGTCGATGCCCGCCACATCGCCAGGGACAGCTGCGCGAGGCAGCGACCGCCATGAAGCCGACCAGCGCACCGCCGGGGGGAGACGTCAAGGGAGCCCTGATCAAGACCGCAGCCGCCCTGCCTCACCTGATCATCGCCAGCCTGCTCTGGCTCGTCTTCATTGCCGCCCTTCCCTCGACGATCGGAGTGGGCGTCGCTGTCCTCGGGGCGTCCGTCCTGGTACTTCTCACATTTCGTCGGAAGTCTGGAGAAGGAGGTCGTCGCAACGCCTGAAGCCAACCCGACCGTGCGGCATCTTCGCAACTACACGATCATCCGCGACGGCAGCCTCTCGGTGCGCTACGAGGGCACAAGGCGGTGGCAATCCGCCTTCCATAAGGGCCGGTTCATCAGCGCGGTTCTGCTCACCGACTACGGCCCGATCATCCCGGTTCTGGTCAGTGACGGCGCCTGCAACTTGGCCGCCATGCCCGACGATGAGGGGAGCGAGCCATGACTACCGATCCTCGCCGATACGCCAGCCTCCCCGATGCCGCTGAGTACCTCGGCACATCGGTGAGCACAATTCGCAACCTCATGAATTCTGGCAGGCTCACCCGCTATGCGATTACTGCTCGACTGATACGCGTCGACCTGTGCGAGATCGATCGTCTGGCCGACAAGTCGGTCTACAGGCGCACGCGA
>Ga0209745_1002377_pt1 | contig 10752 bp, 8 predicted proteins | sample BarGraNGADG00312_FD_184495 | JGI IMG/M metagenome (GOLD analysis project Ga0209745, IMG submission 184495) | Arctic peat soil microbial communities from Barrow, Alaska - Barrow Graham LP Ref core NGADG0004-312 (SPAdes) (version 2) | ecosystem: Environmental > Terrestrial > Soil > Wetlands > Peat ... | reverse complement strand
GTCGCAGGTTGTGGCGAGCCTAAGCCCTCCGATACCACGACGACGTCGGCCAAGACGCCGACCACGACGCCACCCACCACGACGACGCCACCCACCACGACGACGCCACCGACCACGCCGCCGACGACGACGCCACCGCCGAAGCCGAAACCCAAGCCGACGCCTCGTGGAAAGCCGGGCAAGGTCCCAGCCGGAACGAAGGGTCTTCAGCTCCGCACCGGAGGCAGGACTTACCACCTGCCCTGCGGTTCGCCCATCCCGGCCGGCGCCGTATGCACCTGCAACTGCGTGGTCGTTCCCAGGGCGTGCTCCTGCGTCGGCCACACGTCTTGCTCCTGCGTCGGCTACACGTCTTGCTCCTGCGTCGGCCACACGTCTTGCTCCTGCGTGTCCGTCAGCCACTACTGGCACCCGAACTAGAGACGAGGTGTCCCTGGTGTTCGAACTTCACGTGCTGCCGACAACAAGTGGCCGAGACGAAGTCGGCACGTTCATCATCTACCGGCCCAGAGCTGGCCTTGCGTTCGTGGGCAACCGTGCCATGGCTGATCTAGCCGTTTCCCTCTCGCAGGGACACGAGGATCACCGGAATGCCGCAGACCAGGCCCTCGCGTTCCTCGACCGGGTCGGATTCCTCGCATCAGACCCGCCGATGCCGGCTGTGCCGGCAAGGGATTTCCGGCCCGCGATGGCAGTTCTGCTGATGACGAACCAGTGCCAGCTCCGTTGCACGTACTGCTATGCAGCGGCGGGCGCGTCTCCGGCAGAGACCCTCGACAGCGCGGTGGGTGTCGTCGCGATCGATCACGTCCACGCGATGGCCAGGGAACAGGGTTACGACCACTTCGACGTTTCCCTTCATGGAGGTGGTGAGCCGACGCGAGCCTGGCGGTCGATGCAAGCCTGTGTCGAGCACGCACGGTCCAAGCCTTTGCGCGCTGAGGTCACGCTGACCAGCAACGCGGTCTGGTCGAGACGGCAGTGCGACTGGATCACGGAGAACCTTGACGGAGTGACAGTCTCGGTGGACGGATCGCCAGAGACCCAGGATGGCCAGCGTCCGTTCTCGAACGGTCGTGGGTCTTCGAGCGTCGTCCTGCGCAACGTGGCCGAGCTCGATCGTCGGTGCTTTCCCTATGCGATACGTGTGACTGCCACAGCTCCGTGGGGTCATCTCGCAGATGACGTTCGATTCCTATGCGAGACCACGGAGTGTCAGAGCATTCACGTGGAGCCTGCCTTCAATACCTCGCGTGGTGGCCACCCGAGGCCCAGCGAGAAAGAGTCGGAGGTCTTCGCGCAGGCGTATCTGGAAGCCTTCCGCACCGCTATGGGTTCCGGGCGGGAGCTGGTCTACTCCGGCGCCCAGGTCGGCGCAGTGGCAGCTATTCACTGCAGCGCGCCCTACGATGCGCTGATTGTCACGACGCGTGGGGAGCTCGTCACGTGCTACGAGGTGACGTCGCCTTCTCACCCCCTTGCGGGGATTTCCAGGATCGGACGCATCGTGGACGGGAGGGTAGTCGTCGGGGAGAACGGTCATGAGCCGCTGCACTCGCTCCTTGACGAGCGACGCCAGCTCTGCCGTGACTGCTGGTGCTTCCGGACCTGTGCAGGAGACTGTTACGCCCGGGCGTTCGACTCTGGTGAAGGCGGTCACCTGAGCCACAGCTCTAGATGCGACATGAATCGCGATATCACCAAAGGCATTCTGCTCACCCTCGTGGCTAACGGCGGGGGCGTCTGGCGGCGAGACGACCCACCGGTGGGGGTGGGGCCATGGGCCGAGACCTGACCTGCGAGGACTTCCCCAGGCAACCCCTGTCGTTCTGGTTGTCCCGCCGCGAGCTTCTTCGGCTGGGCAGCCATCCACAGAATGGCACGCCGGCCTGCGAACCCGGGCGACCCGCGCTCAAACTCAACATGCTCGGTGCCCTGACAGATGGCGAGCTCGTCGAGATCGTTCCCGTGCTCGTCCCCGGATGCAGCTTGTCGGTGGCCCATGGAACTGTCTGGGGCTGCCCGCATCCGGACGCAACGCCACGGAGGCTCTTCGCGGCAGAGCCCGCGAACATGCTCGTTCTCGAGGCGATCAACGGGCGTGAGTCCCTTGGCGGGATCGCCGAGCGGCTGGGCGGCGCGGCAGCTGGGCCGGACGACCAATCCTTCGCCCAGGTGAGAAGCATCTTCCTCACGCTTGTTCTAGCGCGTCTCGCGATGCCCGCCTGGGGAGGGGCCGATGTACCCACAGGGTGACCCCGGGTTCAGCTCTCTCGCATCCATTCGCGCGCCCATCTTCAGGCGCGACCAGAGCACCCACACCTCCTTCTACGCACCCGGATATCTCGCGGTGGTGGCATCGACCCGAGCCGACGAGTTCGAGTCGACCCTGCGCGAATCCCCGGCTTCACTCCATCCTGTGGCTGCCTCGCTCCTGCACCACGCGGAGTGGGCGGAGGCGAGCCACGCTGCCAACTCGACCCAACCGTTCGAACCTGTCTGCCTCACGATCTACCCCGGCAGCCAGTGCAATCTGCGTTGCACGTACTGCTACGCCTCGCCTTCTCGGGCGCGGGCACCGAAGCTTGACTCTTCAGCGATCCGGACGGCCGGAGAATACGTGATCGCGAACTGCGTGAAGCGCGGGGTTCCCTTCACGACGGTCTTTCACGGCGGTGGAGAGCCCGGGCTCTTCCGGGACCTCATCGACCGGGCTCTCGACGAGCTGGGGGAGATGGCGGCAGCGGAGGGGGTGGCCATATTCCGCTACGTCGCGACGAACGGCGTCCTGCCGGCAACCAGAGCCCGGTGGCTCGCGCAGCGCTTCGATACCGTCGGGCTTTCCTGCGACGGGCCGGAGAGGTTCCAGTCCGTGCAGCGCCCGACGTGGTCAGGGGGGTCCACCACACCCTGTGTGGAGCGGACTGCGACGGTGGTGAGGTCACAAGGCACGCCCCTTCACGTCCGCGTCACGATCACCTCCCGGACGCTGCTCCACCAGGGGGAGATCACTCAATACCTCTGCGAGCGACTTCGACCCGACGAGATCCACATCGAGCCCCTGTATGTCGGTGGTCGCGCGGGTTCCCAGGCGTCACTTCTCCCCGAGCAGGCGACCACCTTCGTCGACGGGTTCGTCCAGGCTCGCAGCGTTGCGGCTGCTTTCGGGATCCCGGTTCAGACCTCCGGGAGCCGCCTGTCAGAGATTCACGGACCGTACTGCAACGTGCTGCGCGACGTGCTCCAGGTGGTGCCCGGCGGCGTTGCCACGACGTGCTTCAAGACCGGGAACGCGGCCGAAGCGGTCACCCAGAGGACGACCCTGGGAGGTTGCGGCAACGATGGGAACGCCCTGACGCTCGATATCGGTCGTATAACGAGGCTGCGGGGGCTCCTCAGTCGCTGGCCGGCCGGCTGCCAGGACTGCTTCAACCGTTTCCACTGCACCCACGGGTGCCCCGACTCCTGCCCGCTCGATCCGAAAGCTGATGCGTCCGACTTCAGGTGCCAGGTCCAGATGATGCTGGCCCGACGTGCTCTCGACGCTCTGGCCGAGGCGACGTGGAAGGACGCGCGGCGCAATCAGGACAGGGGCATTGTGGGTTGCGAGGTGGGAAGCCTGTGAAAGAGGATCTTGCCTCACTGGGTCAGATGTCGCGGCGCGACATCGACCTTGATCTCATCAGAGCCCAGTGGAAGGCTTTGGCGGCTCCGTATGACGTCGAACGATGGCTGATTCCCCTGCCGCCGTGGGCAATGCGGGGCTACGACCACGACGGGCAGACCGCCTGGAACGTTCTTTGCGCCGATCCTGGGATCGAGAGCTCGCATCGACCGCTGTCCATCTACATACACGTGCCGTTCTGCTCACAGAAGTGCCACTTCTGCGACTGCTACTCGTTTCGGCTCTCGCCCCGGCGGGAAGCTGAGAAGCGTGCCTACGTGAACAGGCTCTGCAGCGAGCTGATCCTGTGGAGCCACCAGGGAAACGTTCCTTCTCGTCCCGTATCCACGGTCCACCTAGGTGGGGGAACGCCAACCTTCCTGGGACCTGAGCTTCTGGCGGAGCTCTGTCGATGCTGCCAGGATCAGTTCTCCATATCCGCGGATACGGAGTGGGCCCTTGAGTCGACTGCCCAAGCCCTCACGCCCGAGATGATGGACACGATGCAGCGGATTGGCTTCCGCCGTCTACACATCGGGGTGCAGAGCCTCGAGAACAAGGTCCGGAGCTGTATCGGCAGGCAAAGTCGGGCTGAGGTGGCCCTGGACCGGATCGGCCAAGCGCTCGCACTTGGCTGGACTGTCAGTGTCGACCTGATCTGCGGCCTGCCCTTCCAGACGATCGACTCCCTCGCGCGAGACGTGGAGACGCTCGTGCTGGCTGGAGTCGATGGGTTCGCGCTCTACGAGCTGCTCATCTACGCACAGAATCGTCAATGGGCAGAACAGGTGGGGCTGGCAGACAGAAGCCATCTGCCCAACTACCTGATGTTCCAGGTCGGCGCGCAGATCCTGGAGCACTACGGCTATCGGAAGAACACCTTCAACCACTGGGCCAACCATCGTGACGACAACCGGTACTTCGCGTTTCCGTCTCGAGACGAGGACTGCCTGGCGGTGGGAGCCATTGCAGATGGCGTCTTTGGTGACTACCACTTCCGACACCCTCGGTATCCGGCCTATATTCGCGCCACAGAAGAGTCTCCGGGTTTGGAGGGCGGGCTGCGGCGGACGATGTTCGAGAACGAGATGCACGCCGTCACCACGGGAATCATGTCCGGGCACATTCCCGGCAGCCTGATGCCTTACCTCCAGGTCACCGAGCAGGGGGTTTCCCTCAGGGATCGATGGCTCGACCTGGGCCTGGTTCAGGAGGCCGACGACGGAGGCGTCTCGCTGCTGACGAACGGCTCGTGGTTCGCCGGAAACATGATGAGGCAGCTCACGGCGCTTCATCGGGCGTGAGCGAGCTTCTGGTAGCTAGGTGAAGTGACTGTGAGAATGCGAGTGGCCAACGACGGTGACGGGGGGGTCTATGGCGGTTCTCTGGGGAATCTCCTTCGACGCGGTACCTGTCTCCGGTGTGGTTGTGGAGTTCATCAAGACCGCGAGGGTGTTCCGGAACCACGGTTACCAGGTTCATCTCGACCTGGGCTATGAGGTAAGGGCTGACAAGGACTCGTTTTTCAGACCCTACGGGGACGAGTCGAGGCTGCTGCCCGACTGGGTGCAACTCGCACGGATCGACGGGATCACCCAGATCCCTGGCTATGACAGCGGATTCGTCGCCGACGTATTGCGTGAGGTGGTGCAGCGTGGCAAGGGCGAGCGCCTGTTGCCGGAGGTGGATGCCATCGCTGAGGTGCTTGGCCACTGCATCGCGGGCACTTGGCAGCGGTTGGGAGTGACTGTGGTGGTGGTGGAGAACGGCACCCTTCCGGAGAACATCACCTTCACGAAGGCGCTCTATCGGGCGATCGAAGAGTACGGAACACGCAACCGGCTGGGGCGGTTTGTGCTGTGGCGGGACCATGACCTCATGTGGCAGAGCGAACCGGGCGTCAAGAAGTATGGCGAGTCTCCCTACTCTGCGACGGTGCAGCCGGTCAACTCACCGTTCATTCACTATGCCGCACTCCACGAGCATGCACGCCAGGCAACAAAGTCCTGGGCTCCGCACCTGAAGAACATCGAAGTCCTGCCCAATACCTTCACCTTCGCAGGAGACACGACGGGCCAGAACGGCCCCGATTTTCGACGACACTTCGGGATTCCCGTGCACGTCCCTCTCATCGCCCGGTGCACTCGCATCATTCCGCAGAAACGTATCGACCGGGACATCCACCTGGTCGCGGCGCTCGCCGATCGGTGCGACGCCTATCTCTTCGTTGCCGGAGACCCGACCGAGGACTCCGCCGAGTACGCCCAGTTGTCCGGGTTGGCGGACACACTAGGTGTCGGCTCGAGGGTCGTGTTCGGTGGCTGGCTGGCGCCGCAGGCGGACGGCGTCAGCCGGGCTCACGGGCACGTCTACTCGGTGCACGAGCTGCTTGCCCACGCGGACCTGGCGTCGTTTCTGACCTCCTATGACTACGACAGTTTCGGCAACCCGATAGGCGAGGCGATCGCGGCGCGTGTCCCTTACATCTCGAGCCGGTACCAGCTATACGACGCGGTCTACGGCAACAAGGGGTTCCGGGCGCCGATCCTGGACATCGACGCCGATGATCTTCCGACGCCAGGCTTCGTCGATGAAGTCGCGGAGTTGCTGCTTGACGAGGGGAGGCGTGCTGAGCTGGCCGAATCAAACCATCGACTGGGGGAACGACTCTTCGGCAGTGACCGAGCCGAAGCAGTTCTCACCCGGCTCTTCCTCGCCCCTTTGGACTGCCGCGCACGGCTGAGCGTGGTGCTGCCGGTGTACAACGAGGCGGCGAACCTGCCAGCGGTCCTGACCTCCCTGTGCGAGCAGCAACAGGACGGCGGGCCGTTGGACAAGTCGCTGTATGAAGTCGTCCTGGTAGACAACAACTCCACTGACAACTCGGTCGCGGTTGCCCTCCGGTTCGCCGCCGAACACCCCGACCTGGCAGTCCACATCGTGTCGGAAGCCGAACAGGGCGTCGCATGCGCCCGCAGGACCGGCATGGACTTCGCCGCAGCCAGGAGCCACAACCGTGGCCAGGAGTCGTCGAACGAGTGCTTCTACCTCGTGTCCGCCGACGCCGACTGCCGAGTGGATCGGCGGTGGCTGTTCGAGCTGTTCGTCGCCATGGAGTCGCAGAAGGCCGCGATTGGCGTCTGCAACTACTACTACGCTCCGGAGCACTTCACCGCGCGACCGCGCCTGTGGGACGCGATCCAACGGATCCTGCGCTGCCGCTCGGTGACTTTCGCCCTGTTCGGCGGATTCCCCGATGGCAAGGGTTTCGCGGTGACCAGGGACGCCTACGAGAAGGTGGGCGGTATCGAGATCTTCTACCAGCTCCGGGACGGGCGCTTGGTCAGCCATTTGTCCGACGACTGGGACTTCGGCATCAAGGTGCGCGGCTCGGGCGAGAACATCACGTACGTGCCGGCGTCGCGGGTCGAGATCAATCCCCGCCGGGTCGACCACACGATCGAGGAGGTGATCGCCGGTCGCGCCTACGGTTCGGAGGGGATCATCGTGATGCAGGACATCCGCGTCCCGGACCTGGCAGGCGGCGGCGATACCGATCTCACTGCTGAGCAGGCGCTGCAGGCATGGGAGTTCGCCATCAAGGACTTCACCCCAAAGAACACCATTCTGCCCGTGCTCCTGACCCCCTCCCTGCTCGAGGATGACGACGTCGTGGAGTTCTTCGGCGCTTCCCTCGCAGAGCGGCTCGGCCGCCGGATAGCGGAGATCAAGGAAGAGATGAGGGTGATTGACTACACCCCGATTCATTCCTACAAGACCCCCTCCTACCGGCTGTACTTCGAGTTCGCCGAGGAGATCTTTGCCAGGATGCGCATGGCCGTCGGCGAGGATATCGGGTCTCCGCCGCCGCTGCCGCCGTGCCTGCGAGACGTGCCGCTCGAGCGGTTCCGGGAGTTCGTCAAGTACTACTGCGAGGACCGCGAGTCGGGTGAGGCGCACAACTACTTCGGCAACGGAGGGGTGTTCTGATGGGCGTTACGCACGACCAAGCAATGGCTTCGTTGCGCGCAGTCGATCCTGGCTATGAGGTGCCAGCGGTCCTTGACGCGCTGACTGCGACCGGGAACGAGCACCTGCTCGACTACGTCACCGAGGACCCCTTCGGGGCCCACGTGTTTCCCGGTAACATCCCTGGCTACTCGCCAAGCGACTTCCTGGCCGATCTGGACCACCAACTGGCCTACACCGGCCCGATCCACCTCTGGTCCTACATCCCCACCTGCGCCTACCGGTGCCGGTTCTGCCAGTACCCCGTGGTGCTGGTCAAGGGACCGCGACAGGTGGTCGAAGAAGACGCCGACCAGTGGGTCGACTGGAACATCCATGAGGCTCGGCTCTGGCTGCGTGACGTGCCGAATCTTGCGGCGGCGCCGATCGGCGAGTTTAACGTTTTCGGCGGGACGCCGTCACTGCTCCCGCCAGACGCGATCAGGCGGCTGCTCGGGTTCTACCAGGAGAACTTCGCCTTCACCCCGGACACCACGATCCGCTTCGAAGGAGACCCCAGCACGTTCACGGTGGACAAGCTTCGACTGCTCTCGGATCTGGGCTGCACGAAGCTGTCCTGTGGTGTCCAATCCTTCGACGACGCGGTGCTACGGCAGTGCGGCCGCCAGCACACGGCGCAGGCGTGCGTCGACTTCATCCGCAATGCCCAGCAGCTCGGATTCGACTGGATCAGCATCGACCTGATGTACGGCTTGCTGGACCAGAGTGTTGACAGTGTCCGGCGTGACTTGGATGTGGTCTTGGAGAGCAAACCAACCGCGGTGGTGTGCACCAAACTGCACCTGAAGTCCTACACCGACACTAGGACCGGCGTGGCGGGCGAGCAGCCGTCCGCCTGGCAGCTCCCCGCACACCGGGACAAGCTCGTGCGGAACGGTCACAGATGGCCCACACTCGGCGAGCAGTACCAGATGCGGGAAGTCCTGGCCGAGGGACTGGTGACAAACGGATACACCGAACATCCGACGGCGTACTTCGCGCGTGCCGGACGCGGCCCCGAGAAGTGGAAGTCCCTCATGGTCGACCAGGACAAACAGCGCGCGGAGGTCGCCATAGGACTCGGCGGCAGCTCCAGCTGCCGGATTTCCGAGGCGATAGCTGACGTGGACCCGAGGGGCTACGCCGAGGCAGTGGACGGTGGTCGGATTCCCCTCGATTCGGCCACCCGGTTCTCAGATTCCGCACAGGAGGCCAGAGCGATCAAGATGGCGCTGTCCACCCTGCAACCGCTCGACGACCGTCTACACCGGAAGCGGTTCGAGGGTCGCTCACTCTTCGACGAACCATGGCTGAACACGTTCCGGTCCCTCTACGAGCGAGGTCTCCTTGTGATGGATCAAAGCACGCAACGGATTGAGTTGACGCCTAACGGGAAGACACTCGTCGAGGCAATCATCAACACCGAACTGTAGGCAGCCGCAATACATTCAGCGGTCTGTGGCGTGGGTGCATTTTGGGCATACGTGACTTCGATCCGGTCATGCTGACCGGCCTGAGCTGCCTTGGTTAAGGCGGCATATGCCGGCCAGCCGAGTGTTTTTCGTGTATGTAACTCCCTCGTAATGAATAGGTCATCGGTTCGATTCCGATAGGCGGCTCCACCACATCACCGCAGGTCAACGGGGGTTTACGTCCTCGATCACAGGGTCCGATCCGAGTCAGGATCGGGCCCCGTGGGCATACAAATGGACTCCATGGAAGCGATCGCACGGATGCCCGTGCGGTTTGGCCGAATGTTGACGTCGTTGACGAACATGCTGGTCGCCTTTCGCCATCAGGCGGGCCGATCCCGCCGATGTATCGACTAGCCCTTTGCCGGTACACCATGCGATGACTGTCTGCCAGCCGCGGATGGTGGACGTGTCCTTCTGGGAGGCGCGATGGACAGCTAGTTTGCCCGTCCCAATATGGTTCTGCGTTTAATGACTCTCGAAGAGGAGACGCTTCGCGCAGCTCCCAACTCGAGTACCTCCTTTGTTGCAGTGCTGACCCACAATGCATGACGGGCCTCGCCTCGAGGTCGCGATCCTGAGCCTTGCCAGCATGGTTGACGGGTCGAGGATCCACTCCCCTTGCAGACCCGGCCCGCTCGCTCATAGGTGCTCGACGGTGACGTGCTCTGCCGTCGTGGGGATCAGCCGTTCGGGGCTTCCCGGAGTGACCCGGGTGGCGTTCGGGGGGATTGGGACCTGGGGCGGGAACAAGGCGAGGACCGAGCCGCCGAAGCCGTCACCGAAAGGCGTGCCCCGGCGGCGCCGGCAGCTTTAGAGTTGTGACGGTGTCTTCCAGTTCCGGTGCCGATACCTCGTCGAGGTCGCGCAGGCTTGCGTGAGAGGCGTTGAGTAGTCGTGCCAGCGCAGGCATGTCGGCGTGGGGCAACGTGGTGACTGCGTCTTCGACCTGCTTGTTCTCCTCGAGGATGCGTCGCATGCGTCGGTTGATCGGAGCAGGCAGCAATGCCTGCACTATCGCACGACTGTTACCGGACACTCCGCGTGACGAAGGACCTTGCCAGCAACGCTCCCGAGCAGCAGGCCGGCGAGCTCGGAGTGGCCGCGAGTCCCCATGATGATGAGATTCGCCTCAAACTTCTTTGCCTCATCCAAGATTTCCTTTGCGGCTCCGCTTTGAACAGCCTTGGAACTCTCTCCGCGCGCATTTACCCCATCCTTGACCAGCCGCTCGGCGACTTGCTGCACGAGTGTATGGCTTTGCTCGGACGTTTCCTTTGCTATCGGGCTTGATCTTGTCGCGAGCACCACCTCGCGAACATTCAAGACCAATACTTCGCTTCCGAACCTCTTCGCGAGCTCGCTCGCCACTTGGATTACTTGCTCTGAATGCTCAGAACTGTCTACCGCAACCAGTACTCGCTCGAACATTGTGCGCTCCTTCGTCCAGAACTCTTTGAGAGTATCCACCTCAGCCTGCCGACATGTCCAGGGGTTCCTGACAGGGCGCCATCGGGCTACCTGCGTCCACCACGCCATCCGGGCCCTGATCCGCTCCGCCCGCTCGCCATGGCACCGCGTGAGGAAGCGATCCCGGCTAGGCGGAAG
>Ga0209745_1002368_pt1 | contig 10785 bp, 10 predicted proteins | sample BarGraNGADG00312_FD_184495 | JGI IMG/M metagenome (GOLD analysis project Ga0209745, IMG submission 184495) | Arctic peat soil microbial communities from Barrow, Alaska - Barrow Graham LP Ref core NGADG0004-312 (SPAdes) (version 2) | ecosystem: Environmental > Terrestrial > Soil > Wetlands > Peat... | reverse complement strand
CGGTTTTCCGGTCTCCCGGACGATCCGCACAGCCCCCTCACGAAACTCCTGATCGAACTTCCTTCGTTTCTCCGACATGACTACTCCTCATAGCGCATGTCTCCACGGTTTTGGGGGAGGCTCAAACCATCTCAGCGAGCAACCGTTCGCGGCGGGCCCAAGTTGCCGCGACCTGCCCACGTCTCATCCAACCGGCTCCGGGACGTAGCAGCGCAGTTGCGCAGTCAACCGCGATCAGGACGGAGTCTTTCTCATCGGTCTTATCGAAGGTCAGGTCCTCACTTCGCCGCGCCCACGAGGTGAGGGGGCATCACAAAGGATTCACCCTCGGTGAGAAGCCCCCAGGACCTGCGCGCCGTGCTGGGCGGCATCGGCAAGTGTGGGAGACCGGTCGGATCGGTCGGCTCGCTAAACTTCGGGAGTGACTGAACCGGACTCGCCGAAGGCGGAAGGCGCTACGTCGGGCTTTAGGCGCGGGCGCCCGCGCGATCCGCAGCTGGAGGATAGAGCACTTCAGGCGGTGCTTGAGGTCTTCGGCGAGAAGGGCTGGGTCGGTCTGACGATCGACGAGGTCGCGGCACGTGCACGTGTCGGCAAGTCGTCGATCTACCTGCGATGGAGAGATAAGGAGACGTTGCTGGCCGCCGCGCTACGTCATATCCAGCAGCCGCGCGACACCCGCGTGGACGGTGCGACGCCCGCGCCGGTGCCCGACGAACTGCCGCTGCGCGAGTATCTCATCGACCGCGCCACCCGGCGCTCGGAGCTTTACCTCGGAACGCAGGGGCTCGCCATGATGCGGCTGTACATCGAGGTGTGGGCGTTCCCCAACCTGTTCGCCGAAATTCGTCGGGAGGCGCTCACAGACTTCGTGCTCGAGGAGCGGCACCGGGTTGAGGCTGCGATCCGTCGCGGAGATCTGCCGCCACACGCCTCGGCCGTGCAGATCCTGGACGCGATCGAGGGCGCGGTGCTGATGCACGTGCTGGTCACTCCGCCGCACCTGCTCGACCGGGTGCGGCGCAATTTGCCGCTCTACATCGAACAGATCGTGGACAACCAGCTACGCGCGGCGTTGATCTGACCAAGCGTTCACCCTTCCCGGAAGTTGACACCGAACCCGCCACGCGGGTAGCGCCAGGTGAGCGCGCCTGGAGCGGCAACCACGAGGCACGTGCCGCACTCGAGGCACGCCGCGTAGTCGACGACGATCTCGTTGTCACGCTCGGTGTACACGCCCGCGGGGCAGACCGCAATGATGGCCTTGCCGGTGCCGGTCGTGCGGCACAGCTCCTGGTCGACGACGATGTGGGACTCTTCCTCGTCGATCTCGAACCTGTTTGCGCCCAGTCGCTCGGAGAGCGTCGTGGTCCTCACAGTGCCCGCACCCCCGCCCATCCATCGCTCATCAGCTGCCGCACGCTCACCGGGGACCTCTTGAACGCCCCGCGAGCGACAGCAAGCAGGTGCTTGCGCGGGATGCCGTCAAGAGCGAACATGTCGTGGAAGAGATCTGTGGCGAGCTCCCCATAGGCCCGGTACATGCCTGAGCGTTCGAGAAACTTCGGCGCTCGGGCATACGTGCGCATGTCCTGCATCACGAAGCTCTCCTCCAGCCGACGCCGGTACCCGGCCAGGCCGGCCTCCGTGACGTCACCCGTACCGATGGCTTTCGCGACGGCGTCTGCGGCCGCGATCGCCGAACCGATCGCCAGGTCCATACGCCGGACGGTCAGACCGCTGTTGATGGTCAACCCGGCGGCCTCGCCGACCAGAACCATGCCGTTCATCGCCAGCGCGCCGACCATGTCGTAGCCGCCCTCGGCCACCAGATGTGAGCCGTACTCCCGGATCTTCACGTCGTGCAGGTAGGGCGCGAGGCCGGGGTGCTCGAGGAAGTGCTCGAAGACCTCAACGGCCATGCGCCCGGAGCGGACCAGATCGTCCAGCCGGAGCACGACGCCCAAGGAGAGGGAGTCCGTGTTGGTGTACAGGAAGCCGCCGCCGATGCCGAGGGTGCAGTCACCAACGATCGCGTGGGCTGCGCCCTGGTTCCCCGTGAGCCCGAACCGGTCCTCGATCACGCTGCGCGGGAGCTTGACGACCGCCTTGACCCCGACCGCCAAGTGGTTGGTCGGGTCCTTGCCGCGCAGGCCGACTCCGCGCGCGAGGAACGAGTTCACGCCGTCGGCCGCGACCACGACCCTGGCCCGGGGCTGATCGTCGCCCGCCTGAACACCGACGACGGTGGGTCGGCCGTCTGGGCCGGTCTCGGTGAGAACCGAGTCCACGCGCACGCCCGGCATGAGGAAGACGCCAGCTCCCTCGGCTTTGCCGGCGAGCCACGGGTCGAACTTCGCGCGCAGCACCGTGACCGCGTCGAGCGGCTCACTCAGCCGGTCGGAGCGGTAGTCGAGGCTCACGGCGGAGTCCGGCGTCAAAAACGTCGTCACGTGGCGCGTGATCTGCCGCTCGACGGGTGCCTCGTCCGCAAAACCGGGGAACACCGTGTCGAGCACCCGCCCGTAGAGGATGCCGCCGCTGAGGTTCATGGCGCCGGGTGCATCCCCGCGCTCGATGAGCACGACCGAGAGCCCCTGTTGAGCGAGCCGGTAGGCCGTGACAGACCCCGCCGGACCGGCCCCGACGACGATGACGTCGAAGTCCGGCTCACCTCCCTGGGTTGTCATGATCGCAACGCCCTGGCGGCGGCAGCCAGCGCCGGCACGACCTCGTAAAGGTCGCCTACGATGCCGTAGTCGCATTCCTTGAACACCGGGGCCGCGGGGTCGGAGTTGACCGCGACGATCACCTTTGCCGAGCGCACGCCGACCATGTGCTGGATCTGGCCTGAGATACCGACCGCGAAGTAGAGGTCCGGCGCGATGTGCTGACCGGAGATGCCGACGTAGCGGTTCTTGGCAACCCAGTCCACACCCTCGGCCAGGGGTCGGGAGCACACGAGCTCGGCGCCGGTCGCGTCAGCGAGGTCCTCGAGCAGGACGAGGTCCTTGAGGGCCTTAAGTCCCCGGCCGATGCCGACCACGGTCCGCGCGGAGCCGAGCTCGACGAGGGCCTGGCCGTTCTCGCGCCTGTCCGTGACTTGGAGTCCGGCTGTCGCAGTCGCGTCGACCTCCTCGACCGTGACGCCAGCGCCGATCGACGCCATTCCACCGGGCTCGAGGGCGATGACGGCCGGGCCGGAGGCGATCGCGTCCCGACGCTGGGCGATACCGCAGTACACGGAACGATCGACCACGACCCGGTCGTCTTCGATCGCGATCGCCATCACGCCCATAAGGACCGGTGCCTGGGTCCGTGCCGCGACCGCACCGAGCAGCACCCGGCCGGCGTCGGTGTTCGGACCGATGACGACCCGGGGGGCGGCCTCGGCGAGGATCCGCCCGACCTCGAGGGCGAAGGCTTCGACCGGGATGCCGGTGCGGGGCTCCCCAGCCAGATCACCCGGTCGACGCCGGACGTGGCGACCGCCTCAGCGACGGAGCGGCGTCCGGCCACCAGAGCGACGACCTGGTCGCCGAGTGGGCGGGCCGCCTCGACGAGTGAGCTGATACGGGCGTCGTCGGCGACGACGACCCATGCCTGTTGAGAAGCGTTCATGGCGTGTTACCTCTTCTTCAGATATACAGGAGGCCGGACTGGCGCAGGGTCGCGGTGAGCTGGGCGGCGGCGGCGGGCACGTCGGCGGCGTCGATCATCACGCCTTGACGGTTGCCGCAATCGGGCCGTGAAGTGCCCATGGGCACCAGTTGCGCGGCTGCGTCGGGCACGTCGAGCGCACCCAGGTCGAGGACCCGGACGGGTTTCTTCGCGGCGCCGAGGATGTCCCTCATCCCGGGCACGCGCGGGACGGCCGCATCGGCGGTTGCGGCGAGGACAACGGGGCACTCAACACTCAGCGTCTCGACACCCCTGGGCAGCCCGCGCTCGACGCTGAGTGTGGCACCGTTCACCCGTACCGCGCGGACGGCGTTAAGCGCCGGTCAACCGAGCTGACCTGCCACCGTCATCGCGACCTGCCGGTCGCCGATGTCCACCGACGACTCACCGGCGATGACCACGGCCACGTCACCGACGGACTGAATGGCACCGGCGATGACGGCGGCGAGCCGCGTCCCGTCGGCACCGGCGAGCTGGTCGTCGGCAACCATCACCAGTGTGTCCAGGCCGCGCGAGAGCGCCGCCTTGCGCGCTAGCGGGGTGTCGATCGCGGCGGCCCCGACGGTCAGACCGACGACCTCACCGCCGGTGGCGTCGGCGAGCCGACGTGCCAGCTCGAAGGCGACCGGGTCGTGCTCGCTGACCGCGCCCTTCGCGCGGCTCCAGTCGACGGTGCCGTCGGGGCGGATCTCCGCGTCCTGGGGGTTCGCTGCCCACTTGTAGGCCACGACGATCTTCAAGGGTGTCTCCTTCTTCATGCGTGTGTCTGTTCACGCTTCATGCGTGTGTCTGTTCACGCTTCATGCGTGTGTCTGTTCACGCGGGCGTCAGACGTGAGGTCTCAGCTGTGATCCTTGACGATCTGGCGGCCGGCGATGTGGACCATGATCTCGTCGGTCCCGCCACCGAACCGGTGGCCGCGGAGGTCGAGCCAGAGCCGCGAGACGCGCGTTCCCACCGTTACCCCGATGCCACCGAAGATCTGCATCGCCTCGTCGGCGACCTCGAAGGCGGCCATCGCGCAGTACCGCTTACACAGGGCCCCCTGGCTCTTCAGCGGCAGCTCCTGGTCGAGCATCCACGCCGTCCGGTAGACGAAGTTGCGCATGTTCTCGAGCTTGATGGCCATGTCGGTGAGCTTGAGCTGGATCAGCTGGAATGAGCCGATCGGCTTGCCGAACTGGACCCGCTGCGCGGCGTAGGACGCGGCGTCGTCGAAGGCGCACTGTGCCTGCCCGAGACAGTTGGCGGCGATCACGAGGCGCTCGAGCTCGAAGTTGCGCATCAGCTGCTTGAACCCGGCCCCCTTGACACCCACCAGGCAGCTCTCGTGGAGCATCACGTCATCGAGGAAGATCTCGCAGGAATCGCTGATGTGCCACAGGATCTTCTCAAGGCGGCTGACGGTGATCCCTGGTGAGTTCATCGGCACGAGGTACATCGAGATCGCGTCGCGGGGGTTCTCCACCGCAGGGTCCTTCGCCATCACCAGCAGGTTCTTCGACGCGAGGGCGCTGGTGATCAGAGTCTTCGTGCCATTGAAGGTCACGATGCCGTCGTGGTGGACCGCCCTGGTCGCCATCGCCGAGCTATCGGAGCCGGCACCGGGCTCGGTGAAGCCGAGCGCGAACGGCACGTCCCCTGCCGCGAGGTCACCGAGGACCTCACGCTTCTGGTCCTCGGAGCCGAACTCGATGATGTCGGTGGCCTGCAGCAGCTCCAGGCCATAGCCGTTGTTGAGCCCCTGGCGCGCGACCCGCTCGGCGAGCAGGACCAGCGTGGTGGCGTCGCAGGGCGTGCCGCCGTACTCCTCGGGGAATCCGAGCGACCCAAAGCCGGCCTCGTTCATCGCCTTGCGGAACGTGGTCGGCTGTTGGTGGTTGAGGTCCAGGTCCGCGATGTACGACTCGGTGCACTCACGGTCGAGCAGCTCGCCAAGGCTATCGAGCAGCAGCTCTTGTTCGTCGGTTAGGCCAAAGTCCATGGTCGTACGCCTTTCGTTCTTGGGAGGTGCGCCGTACTGCTACGCGAAACTCACTGCCGCGCAACGGGTCGGTCCCGGCGCCACAGATTCATCATCAGGCGGATCTCGGGTTGTGTCCCGGGACCTTGGTCCCTATTTCCGACGCAATGCGTCCGGAATGCGGGACCTTAGTCCCGGGTGGGGTCGCCGGAATGCCCTCACGCTGTGTGAAGAACACGGCGAGCACGCGCCCTTGCACGGCATACGCCGCCCGCGAATCGATCGACAACCCGCACCAGGCCCCCAACGAAGGAGCAGTGATCGTGGCAAGAGTCATCACGGCGGCGCAGGCGGCCGACCTCATCAAGGACGGGGACACCGTCGGCCTCAGCGGCTTCGGCATGGCCTGCGTCAACGAGGAGACGCTCGCGTCCGTCGAGCAACGCTTCCTCAACACCGGTGCGCCCCGCAACCTCACCGTCGTGCACGCCAGCGCCGTCGGGGACCGCCGCACCAAAGGCATCAGCCACTGGGGCCACGAGGGCCTCATCAAGCGCTGGATCGGCGGGATCGCGATCGCCTCGCCCGCCCTGGCCAAGCTCATCCAGGACGACAAGTGCGAGGCCTACAACCTGCCCCAGGGCGTGATCACGCAGCTGTACCGCGAGATCGCCGCCAAGCGTCCGGGCATCCTGACCAAGATCGGCACCGGAACGTTCGTCGACCCCCGCGTCGAGGGCGCCCGCATGTCGCCGTGCTCGGTCGAGGACATCGTCCAGGTCGTCGAGCTCGCCGGTGAAGAGTGGCTGTTCTACCCCTCCTTCCCGATCAACGTCGGGCTGATCCGCGGGACGGTCGCTGACGAGCACGGCAACCTCACATTGCAGAAGGAGGGCCTTCACATGGAGGTCCTGCCTATCGCGCAGGCCGCGCACAACTGCGGCGGCATCGTTATCGCGCAGGTCGAGTCCCTCGCCCAGGCCGGATCCCTCGACCCGAACGACGTTAAGGTGCCCGGCGTGCTCGTCGACTACATCGTCGTCTCAGAGCCAGCCAACCACTTCCAGACGGAGAACACCCACTACAACCCGTCCTACTCGGGCCAGGTGCGCGTCCCCATCTCTGGCGTGGTGCCGATCCCTCTGAACGCGCGTAAGGTCATCGCCCGCCGGTGCGCGATGGAGCTCGTCCCGCACACCATCCTGAACCTTGGCGTCGGCATCCCCGCCGACGTCGGTTCTGTCGTCGCAGAGGAGGGCATCAGCGACGACGTCGTCATGACGACCGAGGCCGGGGCCATCGGCGGGGTACCCGCCGGGCTCAAGGACTTCGGGCACGCCTACAACCCCGAGGCCCTCGTCGACATGCACGCCCAGTTCGACTTCTACGACGGCGGCGGGCTCGACCTGTGCGTGCTCGGGCTGGCCCAGACGGACTCCCAAGGCAACGTGAACGTCTCGAAGTTCGGCGGTCGGGTCGCGGGCGCGGGCGGCTTCATCAATATCTCCCAGTCGGCCAAGAAGCTCATCTTCGCGGGCACGTTCACCGCTGGGGGCCTGGACGTCGAGGTTGCCAGCGGCGAGCTGCACATCCGCACCGAGGGCCGGACCCGCAAGTTCCTCGACCACGTCGAGCAGATCACCTTCAGCGGCCAGTATGCGACCGGTACCCGGCAGACGGTCCTCTACGTGACCGAGCGCGCCGTGTTCGAGCTTCTGGACGGGGAGATGACGCTCATTGAGATCGCCCCTGGAGTGGACCTGCAAACCGATGTCCTCGACCGCATGGACTTCGCCCCCCGGGTCTCCCATGACCTCACCCTGATGACCGCAGGCCTCTTCCGCGAGACCTGGGGCGAGCTCGCCGCCCAGATTCACTCCCCGCGCCTGGCAAAGACGCCCGCGCTCGCCGGAAAGGCCTGACCATGACCGCTAAACCGACCCTGACCATCAACCGCTGGGCTGTGCTGTGGGGATCTGTCGCGATCCTCATGTGTACCGGGGCGATCTACTCGTTCTCCGTGTTCGCCGGCCCCTTAAGCGCCGCCCACGGCTGGGCGATGCCCAGCGTCATGGTGGCGTTTGCCATCAACGCCGGGATCGCCCCGATTCCCATGATCCTGGGTGGGTACATCGTGGACCGTGGCGGGGCCCGTATCTCGATCCTGGCCGGCGGACTGATGTTCGCCGGCGGGTTCATGCTGGCCGGCGTATCGACGACGACCACCATGCTCTACCTGTCGTACGGCGTCCTGGCCGGTCTCGGCCAGGGCCTGGCGTACTCGGGCTGTCTGAACAACACCCTCAAGTTCTTTCCCGACCGTCGCGGCCAGGCGGCGGGCCTGGTCACCGGCGGCATGGGCGCGGCCTCGGTGATCGCCGCCCCGGTCGCCAACTGGCTGATCCGCGACCACGGCGTCCAGGCGGCGTTCGTAACGATGGGCGCTGTGTACGCGGTCGTCGTCCTCATCGGGGCGTCGCTGATCCGCGTCGCCCCGATCGGCTACGTTCCCGCCGGCTGGACGCCGCCAGCCGGCGTCGGGCCCGGCGCCAGCGTGCCGTGGACCGGTATGCTGCGCGCCCCGGCGTTCTACTTCATCTTCCTGATGATGGGGCTCGGCGCGTTCTCTGGCCTGATGATCACCGCGAACGCCTCGGGGATCGGCCAGGGTATGTTCGGCCTGAGTGCCGCGACCGCCGCCCTGTTTGTGAGCGCGTACGCGGCCTCGAACACGTTGGGCCGCATCGCGTGGGGCGTCGTCTCGGACCGGATCGGGTACACCAACGCCCTGATGGTGATCTACGGCGTCGTGGCGGTCTCGATGCTGGTGCTGGTGACGGTGTCGTCCGTGATCGGTTTCGCCATCGGGATCGTCGGTCTCGGCCTGTGCTTCGGTGGCGTGATGGGGGTCTTCCCCGCGCTCGTGATGAAGAGCTTCGGGCCGCGGTTCCAGGGGATCAACTACGGGATCATGTTCACGGCGTACGCCGTCGCTGCGTTCTTTGCGCCCAAGATCGCGGCCCAGATGGGCGGCACCCACGGCGGCGACTTCACGATCGCGTTCGTCATCGCCATCGCCATGGCGATCGCGGGCCTGCTCGTGACGATCGTCTTCACAGCGGTGCAGCGGGCACGCGCGTCGGCGCTTGAGGCTGGGTCCGCGGCCGGGTCTGCGGTCAAGGGCGGCGTCCGTTGACGACCGGACCCTGAATTGCGCACTCTGACCTCGCGGTGCGTGTTGGAGCCCCGTCCCCACCGCGTTCCGCGGCACGTTCCCATCCTGCTGGAGATCTCATGACCGACGTCGACATCAGCCCGGCGACAGCCATCGCGCACCTTGCCCGTCGCGCTCCGCTGACGATGTCGATTCGCTACGAGGACCGCACGCTCACCGCCGCGCAGGTCCACGACGAAGCCGCACGCCTAGCCGGCGTGCTCGCCGCCGCTGGCGTCACGCTGGGCGACCGGGTGGCATACCTCGGGAGCAACAGCCCGACCCTGTTGCTGACGCTCCTCGCGTGCGCGCGGCTCGGTGCCGTCTTCGTGCCGCTGAACGTCCGCTTGGTCGCCGGCGAGATCCGGTATGTGCTCGCCCGCTGCGGCGCGCACACGGTGCTGGTCGAGGCCGACCTTGCCGACCGGTGCGAGCCGATCACCCGGAAGACTCCCGTGCGGCGGTGGCTCCTGGCCGACGACGGCGCGAGCGGTGCCCCGCCCGCGCCGCGACCGGGCTGGGCGCGCACGACCGACGTCGGCGGGCTCGGCGACGCGCCGCCCGCGCTGCCCCGCACGTTCGACGACCTCGCCGTCCTGATGCACACGTCAGGCACCACCGGCCGCCCCAAGGGGGTCATGCTCACCCACGGCAACCTGTGGTGGAGCGCGGTCAATATCGACGAGGTCTTCGATACGCGCAACGACGACGTGAACCTCGCGGTCGCGCCGCTGTTTCACATCGGCGGCCTGAACGCCTTCACCCTGCGCACGCTCGTGCGCGGCGGGACGGTCGTCGTCCGCCGTAGGTTCGACGCGGAGCGCACACTCGCGGACCTGGCCCGGCACCACGTCACCTCCGTGTTCGGCGTACCGGTGATGTTCGCCGCAGTCGCCCGGTGCCCAGGCTTCGGCGATGCGGACCTCTCCGGCGTCCGGGCAGCCATCGTCGCCGGCGCTCCTGTCCCCGCGCCGCTCATCGCCGAGTACGCCGACCGCGGCATGCTCCTCCAGCAGGCCTGGGGCATGACCGAAACCGCGCCCGCGGCTACCTACCTCCCCGCCTCGCGCACGCGCGACAAGGCCGGCTCCGCTGGAGTCCCGATGCCTTACACCCGCATCCGGCTCGTCGACCCGGTCAGCGGACGGGACATTGATGACACCCGGACGGCCGGTGAGCTCCTGGTCCACGGCCCGAACGTCACGCCGGGCTACTGGGACGACCCCGACGCCACTCGCGCCGCCTTCACCGACGACGGATGGCTGAGGACCGGCGACCTCGCCGAGCGCGATTCCGAGGGCTTCATCAGCATCGTGGGCCGGCGTACCGAGGTCATCAACAGCGGCGGCGAGAACGTCTACCCCATGGAGGTCGAGCGCGCACTGCGCATCCTGCCCGGCGTGACAGACGTCGCCGTGGTTGGTGTCCCCGATCCGGTGTGGGGGGAGACGGTGGCCGCAGTGCTTGAGTGCCCCGACGGCGCGGCCCCGTCGCTCGAGGACGTCCGCGAGGTCGCCGCGCGGACGATCGCGCGGTACAAGCTTCCCACGCGCGTGATCAGTGTGCGGGAGCTGCCGCGCGACGCGACGGGCAAGGTCGACAGGTGCGCCCTACGCGCCGTGGCCTTGTGCGGCTAAGGGCAGATCCCGACGGGGACGCCTTCGTCGGTACGCGGCGCGGGCCCTCGCGACATGTGAGGGGGATGAGCGTCATCACGAGGTTGCCGACGCTCTGTCGCTGGGCCCGGAGGCTCCCCTTCGTGCTCAACGTAAATCGTGTGCTTGGCTCGACAGTCACGCAGTTCCCCGCCTCCTCCGGCCTCGATTAGACCGAAGTTACGGGCCGTGTTACGCGTGAAACCCCTGTTGAGCAGGGGTTTCACTGTTTTCGGGTGTTTGGGTTCTGGCTACTTCAGGGTCAGTGGGAT
>Ga0209745_1002367_pt1 | contig 10787 bp, 7 predicted proteins | sample BarGraNGADG00312_FD_184495 | JGI IMG/M metagenome (GOLD analysis project Ga0209745, IMG submission 184495) | Arctic peat soil microbial communities from Barrow, Alaska - Barrow Graham LP Ref core NGADG0004-312 (SPAdes) (version 2) | ecosystem: Environmental > Terrestrial > Soil > Wetlands > Peat ... | reverse complement strand
CTAAACTATTTCTTCCCGTATAGATTTACTGTGACATCAGTAACCTGAATTTGATAAACTTTTTGGTACGTTTGGTAAGAACTATTACTCGATTGGTAAAGAAAATTACATTCCCAATAAACACGACCTGATACCTGTAACACATCACCTGATTTGTAATCAGTTAATTTTGGAAACATTTCAGTGGGATTGCAGAAATAATACGTTGAATATGGTTCATCCAATGGGATGAACTGAATATTCGTTCCTGCTTCATTAAAATAAACGGTAGACGGTCTAGCTGACAGGGAGAACAAAACATCTCCATCACAACCGCATTTTGCCTGTTTTTTACAACCTGAATAGGAAATAACGGGTGCAAAAAATATGAATACAACAAGAATTTTTCTCAGTATATGAACTCTCATTTAGGATGTATATAACCAGTTTATAAACTTATAACGTGTTAAGCGAAGATATATTTCATGCCTGAGCTGTGGGTCCGCCAAAACTTAATGGAATGGCAGGTCCCGAGCCTTTTACTTCTTTTATTATACCATGAACAGATTCGTACTTATCAATATTATCCTGAAGTGCTGCGACAAGTCTTTTAGCATGTTCAGGTGTCAGTATTATCCTCGATTTAACCTGAGCCTTAGGAATCCCAGGCATTATCCTTACAAAATCGATAACGAATTCCGAAGCTGAATGAGTAATGACTGCCAGATTAGAATATGTACCCTGAGCCACTTCTTCATTCAGTTCAATGCTGATTTGTGTTGGATTTTTAGAATCTGTCATAAACTTATATAATTAATTCTATTTCCCTGTTTCAGCCGGGGTTTCAGCCGGGGTTTCATCCTGGACACCAACGAGGCTTTCATATTCCTCAAGTGATCCTACTATTATTCCATTATATTGACGTTGTCCCGTTCCTGCCGGAATGAGATGGCCAACAATAACATTTTCCTTAAGGCCTTCCAATCTGTCAATTTTACCAAGTATTGCCGCCTCATTAAGCACTTTTGTTGTTTCCTGGAAAGAAGCAGCAGAGAAGAAACTCTTAGTCTGAAGCGATGCTCTTGTTATACCCTGCAGAACCTGACTTGAAGTTGCAGGAATTGCATCCCTGGCTTCAACAACTTTCAGGTCGCGGCGCTTAAGAACCGAATTGTCATCCCTTAGCTTTCGTGATGATATAATCATACCCGGACGAAGTGTCTGAGAATCACCCCCTTCAGTAATTACTTTTTTACCATAAATCCAGTCATTTTCATCCATGAACTCAAGCTTATCAACAACCTGACGTTCGAGGAATTTAGTATCTCCGGGATCGACGATCTCAACCTTTCTCATCATTTGACGAACTATGATTTCAAAATGTTTGTCATTAATCTTGACCCCCTGTAAACGGTATACTTCCTGAATCTCATTAACAATATATTCCTGTACTTTTGTTGGTCCCTTTATAGCCAGAATATCTGATGGTGTAATTGCTCCATCGGAAAGTGGAATACCTGCTTTTACATAATCGTTTTCCTGAACAAGAATCTGTTTTGAAAGTGGGACGAGGTATTTCTTTGTCTCATCGGCTTTCGATTTAATGGAAATTTCTCTATTACCTCTTTTTATCTTCCCGAAAGTCACTTCGCCGTCAATCTCCGATACTACTGCTGGGTTAGATGGGTTACGTGCTTCAAATAGCTCGGTAACACGAGGAAGACCACCGGTTATATCGCCCGATTTTCCAATAGCGCGCGGAATCTTGGCAAGTACTTCTCCAGCCTCTACCATTTTATTAGTCTCAACTACAAGGTGAGCCCCAACAGGAAGGTTATATAATCTAAGTTCTTCACCTTTTGCATTTAATATTTTAATTGCAGGGTTCTTTGTCTTGTCCCTGCTGTCGATGATAACTTTTTCCTTAAATCCGGTCTGCTCATCAGATTCTTCACGGAATGTAACCCCTTCAATAAGGAAATCGTATCCTATCTTTCCGGCCATTTCCGAGATAATTACGGCATTAAATGGATCCCATTCGCATATAAGCTTACCCTTTTCAATCTCTTGTCCGGGTTTTATATAAAGCTTCGAACCATAAGGAATCGTATGTGTTGTTAAAGCAATTCCGGTTTTCTTGTCAACAATACGTAATTCTGCAAGACGACCGATAACAATATCTATTTCACCTTTTTCAGTATCTTTTTTAGGAACCGTTCTGATTTCTTCTATCTCTGCAATTCCACCATAACGTGCTACAAGTCTTGACTCTGTGGTAATATTAGATGCAGTACCCCCAACGTGGAAGGTACGAAGTGTCAGCTGTGTACCAGGTTCACCTATACTTTGTGCGGCAATAACACCGACAGCTTCACCTTTCTGAACCATTAACCCATTAGCCAGGTTACGTCCATAACATTTTGCGCATACCCCTTTTTTGGATTCGCACGTAAGTACTGAACGGATCTCAACCTGCTCAATCGGAGAATCTTCTATTTTTCTTGCAAGATCCTCGGTAAGTTCCTGTCCTGATTCAACAATAAGTTCACCTGTGAGCGGGTGGTAAACATTATGAACAGTTGTACGTCCGAGAACTCTTTCGTACAATGATTCAACAACCTCTTCATTCTTTTTAATTGCTGTTGCAATAAGTCCTCTCAGTGTACCACAATCCTCTTCATTTATAATAACATCCTGTGAAACATCGACGAGACGACGGGTAAGATAACCTGCATCTGCCGTTTTCAGAGCTGTATCGGCTAGACCTTTACGTGCACCGTGAGTAGAAATAAAGTATTCAAGAACCGACAATCCCTCTTTAAAGTTCGATAGAATCGGGTTTTCAATGATCTCAGACCCTGTTGAGCCTGATTTCTGAGGTTTGGCCATAAGACCCCTCATACCTGAGAGCTGACGTATCTGCTCTTTCGAACCCCTGGCTCCTGAATCGAGCATCATATAAACAGAATTGAATCCCTGTTTATCTGTAGAAAGCTGCTTCATCAGAGTCTGGGTAAGCCTTGCGTTTACATGTGTCCAGATATCAATAATCTGATTATATCGTTCGTTGTTAGTAATAAATCCCATACTATAGTTACTCAGAACTTCTTCAACCTGCTCATATCCCTCTTTAACGAAAATTTCCTTTTCGTCAGGAATAATAACATCGTCAAGGTTAAATGACAGACCACCTTTAAATGCAGAATAGAAACCCAGGTTTTTAATAGCATCAAGAAAATCAGCGGTTTTTGCTGTTCCGGCCAGTTTTAGAACTCGTCCAATAATATCCCTTAATGATTTTTTAGTTAACAGGTCGTTTATATATCCAACTTCTGCCGGTACAAACTGATTAAAAATTACCCTTCCTACTGTAGTCTCAACAAGATGATTTATAAACTCACCATCTTTCCTGTCGTTAACTTTAACCTTAATATAGGCATGAAGATCAATCTTGTTTTCATTATAAGCGATATTCACTTCCTGTGGGGAGTAGAAAACAAGTCCTTCGCCTCTAACCTTCTCTGTGTCAGTGCTTTTTCTACCTTTAGTAATATAATAAAGCCCAAGTACCATGTCCTGTGAAGGAACTGTTATCGGAGCACCATTTGCAGGGTTAAGAATATTATGAGAAGCGAGCATCAGCATCTGAGCCTCCAGCACAGCTCCATTACCAAGAGGAAGATGAACAGCCATCTGGTCACCGTCGAAGTCAGCGTTAAAAGCGGTACAAACAAGTGGGTGGAGCTGAATAGCTTTTCCTTCAATAAGTTTGGGTTGAAATGCCTGAATACCAAGTCTGTGAAGTGTAGGAGCACGGTTTAAGAGAACAGGGTGTCCTTTAAGTACGTTTTCGAGAATATCCCAGACAACCGGGTCTTTTCTATCGACTATTTTCTTTGCAGACTTAACGGTTTTTACAATTCCACGTTCAATAAGTTTACGTATTATGAATGGCTTATAAAGTTCTGCAGCCATATCTTTAGGTAACCCGCATTCGTGCAACGCAAGCTCCGGACCAACGACGATAACAGAACGGGCTGAATAGTCAACTCGTTTACCTAGCAGGTTCTGACGGAATCTACCCTGTTTCCCTTTTAAACTATCGCTAAGCGACTTAAGGGGGCGGTTAGCATCGGTTTTTACAGCATTTGCTTTCCTTGAGTTATCAAAAAGTGAATCGACAGCTTCCTGAAGCATGCGTTTTTCGTTACGTAAAATAACTTCCGGAGCTTTGATCTCAATAAGTCTTTTAAGACGATTGTTTCTTATTATGACCCTTCTGTAAAGATCATTTAAATCGCTTGTAGCAAATCTTCCTCCATCAAGTGGAACAAGAGGTCTCAGTTCAGGTGGAATAACCGGTACCACTTTAATGATCATCCATTCAGGTTTGTTCACATGCTTCGAATCTCTGAAAGCCTCAACAACCTGAAGTCTTTTAAGCGCTTCATTTTTACGTTGTTGTGAAGTTTCAGTATTCGCTCTGTGACGAAGATTATAAGACATTTCGTCCAGATCGATACGGCTGAGAAGTTTATAGAGAGCTTCAGCACCCATATCAGCAACAAACTTATCGGGATGGTTTTCTTCCAGATATTGGTTTTCTTTTGGAAGCGTTTCCGTAATCTCGAGGTATTCCTCTTCAGTAAGAAAATCAAGATATTTAACGCCGTCAACCGCTTTAATTCCGGGGTTGATAACGACATATCTCTCATAGTAAATTATTGAATCGAGTTTCTTTGTAGGAAGACCCAAAAGATACCCTATTTTATTTGGTAATGAACGAAAATACCAGATGTGGGCCACAGGAACAACAAGCGAAATGTGTCCCATTCTTTCACGACGAACCTTCTTTTCAGTAACCTCAACGCCGCAACGGTCGCAAACGATTCCTTTATAACGGATTCTTTTGTACTTTCCGCAATGGCACTCATAATCTTTTACCGGCCCGAATATCCTTTCGCAGAATAACCCATCGCGTTCAGGTTTATATGTTCGGTAATTTATTGTTTCAGGTTTCAGTACCTCACCACTTGAACGATCAAGTATTTCTTCAGGTGAAGCCAGACCTATCGAGATTTTTGAGTAACTGGTCTTTGTCTTATTATCTCTTCTGAATGACATATGCTGAATATTTTTTTATTCTAAAACTAAAAATTCAAAACCTAAGCGAAATACTTAATCAAGTATTACGCTTAGTCCGAGACCTCTCAGTTCGTGTAAGAGAACATTAAGAGATTCGGGAATACCTGGTAACGGCATTGGTTCCCCTTTTACAATTGCCTCGTATGCCTTGGCACGGCCAACAACATCATCAGATTTAATTGTAAGTATTTCCTGGAGAATATGTGCGGCACCAAACGCTTCAAGAGCCCAGACTTCCATTTCACCAAAACGCTGGCCTCCAAACTGAGCTTTACCGCCCAATGGTTGCTGAGTAATAAGAGAATATGGTCCTATTGAACGGGCATGCATTTTGTCGTCAACCATATGGCCCAGTTTAAGCATGTATATGACCCCAACTGTTGCAGGCTGGTCGAATCTTTCACCAGTACCGCCATCATATAGATAGGTCTTTCCAAACTTTGGAAGTTCTGCCTGTGCTGTATACTCATTGATCTGACTAATTGTTGCTCCATCAAAAATTGGAGTTGAGAATGTAAGTCCCAGTTTCTTTCCAGCCCAGCCAAGAACAGTTTCGTAAATCTGCCCAAGGTTCATTCTGGAAGGAACACCAAGCGGATTGAGAACAATATCAACCGGAGTACCATCCTCTAGGAAAGGCATATCCTCAGCACGCACGATTCTGGCAACAATACCTTTATTACCATGCCGGCCGGCCATTTTATCACCAACCTTCACCTTGCGTTTTTTGGCGATGTATACTTTTGCAAGACGTACAATACCAGCAGGCAGTTCATCACCGATTGTAATATTGTATTTTCTGCGTTTATAAACGCCATCAATCTCCTTATACTTAATAACATAATTATGAAGCAGCAGCTTTATACTGTCATTTTTCTTCTTATCTGTGGTCCATTTACTTGGATTGGCATTCAGAAAATCAACTTCCTGAAGCTGTTTCAGTGTGAATTTACTACCTTTTGGAATTACATCAACATTCAGATAATCCTTAACCCCTTGCGATGTTTTACCATTAACAAGAATAAAAAGTTTATCAACAAGTCTGGTCTTGAGTTCATCAACGCTTCTGTTGAATTCAGTCTCAATTTTGTCGAGAAGAGGTTTTTCGACTGCCTTAGCTTTTCTGTCTTTGATAGCTCTTGTGAACAGTTTCTTATTAATGACTACACCTTCCAGAGAAGGACCTGCTTTAAGCGAAGCGTCCTTCACATCACCGGCTTTATCGCCGAAGATAGCACGAAGAAGTTTTTCTTCAGGTGAAGGATCTGATTCACCTTTTGGAGTGATTTTACCTATAAGGATATCACCCGGTCTGATATGGGCTCCAATACGGATTAAACCATTCTCATCAAGGTTTTTAGTTGCTTCCTCGCTTACGTTCGGAATATCGGATGTAAGTTCTTCAAGGCCACGTTTTGTATCACGTACTTCAAGCTGATATTCATCTATATGTACAGAAGTAAAATAGTCTTCCTGAACAACCTTTTCAGAAATAACAATAGCATCCTCAAAGTTATAACCTTTCCAGGGCATGAATGCCACTTTCAGGTTTCTTCCCAGAGCCAGTTCCCCATGTTTGGTACCATATCCTTCAGTAAGAACCTGCCCTTTAATTACTTTTTCACCTTTTTTTACAACCGGGATAAGGTTTATACATGTATTCTGGTTTGTTTTCCTGTATTTTGGAAGAGTATAACGCTTGATGTCATCATCAAAAGTTACGAATTTCTCTTCGTCTGTACGTGTATATCGGATAACAATTTCATTTGAATCAACAAATTCAACTACGCCATCGCCTTCCGCCATGTAAAGAATACGGCTATCTCTGATCACCTGAGCTTCTAGCCCAGTACCAACGATTGGGGCTTCCGGATTAATAAGCGGAACAGCCTGCCTCATCATGTTTGATCCCATGAGAGCCCTGTTGGCATCATCGTGTTCGAGGAATGGTATAAGTGAAGCAGCTATTGAAGCAATCTGGTTTGGAGCAACGTCCATGAGGTCTACCTTCGACACTTCCTCAAACGGATAATCAGCTTCGTATCTGCATTTAGCTCTGAGGTTTTCAAAATGTCCGTCTTTAAGTAACGGTGCATTTGCCTGAGCAATCATTTTTTCTTCTTCCTCTTCAGCGCTCAGCCAAACAATTCCATCTTCACTTAAATCGACCTGTGAGTCTTTTACTTTAAGGTATGGAGTTTCAATAAATCCCAGTGTATTGATTTTGGCATAAACACAAAGTGAGGATATAAGACCAATGTTTGGTCCTTCAGGAGTTTCAATCGGGCAAAGTCGTCCATAATGAGTATAGTGAACGTCACGTACTTCAAATCCGGCTCTCTCGCGGGAAAGACCACCAGGTCCAAGAGCTGACAAACGACGTTTGTGTGTCATTTCAGCCAGAGGATTGGTTTGATCCATAAATTGCGACAACTGGTTTGTTCCGAAAAATGAATTAATTACTGATGAAAGCGTTTTTGAATTAATAAGGTCAACCGGAGTAAACACCTCGTTATCCCTTACGTTCATTCTTTCACGAATTGTACGTGCCATACGTGCAAGACCAACACCAAATTGTGCATATAACTGTTCGCCAACTGTACGAACTCTTCTGTTACTCAGGTGGTCGATATCATCAATGTCGGTCTTTGAATTAATAAGTTCGATCAGATATCCAATAATTTTTATGATATCTTCTCTTGTAAGGATCTTAACATTCATTTCAGTGTTAAGTCCCAGTTTTTTATTTATCCTGTAGCGTCCAACTTCTCCAAGGTCATATCTTTTATCGGAAAAGAACAGCTTGTCAATAACATCACGTGCTGTTGCTTCGTCAGGTGGCTCAGCATTACGCAGCTGGCGATAAATATAAATAACTGCTTCTTTTTCAGAGTTACATGGATCTTTCTGGAGTGTATTATATATTATGGCATAATCTGACAGGGTTGAATCGTCTTTATGCAAGAGGATTGCTTTTGCACCTGAATCAACTATCATATCAACATGTTCTGATTCGATAACTGTTTCCCTGTCGAGGATTACCTCATTTCTTTCAATTGAAACAACTTCGCCCGTATCCTCATCAACAAAATCTTCAACCCAAGTCTTCAACACCCTGGCTGCCAGTTTACGTCCAACTAGTTTTTTGATATTTGTTTTTGATACTTTATGTTCTTCAGCGAGGTTAAAAATCTCGAGAATCTCCTTATCGCTTTCGAACCCGATAGCGCGGAGAAGTGTTGTTACCGGCAGTTTCTTCTTCCTGTCGATATATGCGTACATCACATTATTAATGTCTGTAGCAAATTCTATCCAGGAGCCTTTGAAAGGGATAATTCTGGCTGAATATAGCTTAGTTCCGTTAGCATGTATACTCTGACCAAAGAAAACACCCGGAGATCTGTGTAACTGTGAAACTACAACTCTTTCTGCTCCATTTATTACAAATGTAGCACGGTCGGTCATATATGGAACAGTTCCAAGATAAACATCCTGAATAACTGTATCGAAATCCTCATGTTCCGGATCGGTACAGTAAAGTTTTAATTTTGCTTTAAGAGGAATGCTGAAAGTGAGTCCCCGTTCTATACATTCTTCAATAGTATAACGTGGAGGGTCAATATAATAATCAAGAAATTCAAGAACGAAATTGTTCCTTGTATCAGTTATCGGGAAATTTTCCGTAAAGACTTTAAAAAGACCTTCTCTTTTCCTGTTTTCGGGAGTAGTTCCAAGTTGAAAGAACTCACCAAATGATTTCAACTGAATATCCAGAAAATCAGGGTATTCTAGAAGTTTTTTTCTGGATGCGAAACTTATTCTTTCGGTATTTTTTGAGGACATTTATTAAAAGATTAAGTGAACTTATTATTAAAAGAACAAAAAGGCTTAGTCCCGTAAAACGGGACTAAACCTATAACCCAGTGACCAGGTATAACTTATTTAAGTTCAACTTCAGCTCCTGCTTCTACTAATTGACCTTTAACAGCTTCTGCTTCTTCTTTAGAGACACCTTCTTTAACCGGAGCTGGCGCTGAATCGACTAATGCTTTAGCTTCTTTAAGTCCAAGTCCTGTAATGTCTTTAACAAGTTTAACAATCTGTAATTTCTGACCGCCGGCTGCTTTGAGAATAACATCGAATGTTGATTTCTCTTCTACAACAGGTGCATCGCTAGAGGCTGGTCCGGCAAAAGCAACTGCGGCTGCAGCTGGTTCAATTCCATACTCATCTTTAAGTATTTTAGCCAGTTCGTTTACTTCCTTTACAGATAAGTTAACCAGTTCTTCTGCAAATTTCTTAAGATCTGCCATTTTTATCAATTTTTAATTTAATTATATTTACTATTCTTCTCTTTTTGATAGTGTTTCAAGAACACCATGAATTTTAGTTCCACCTGATTGCAGGGCTCCAATGACACGTTTAGCTGGCGACTGTAATAACATTATTACATCACCAATCAGTTCGTTTTTAGTTTTGACAGAGATAAGAGCTTCAAGCTGATTTTCTCCGACATAAACTGATTCCTGAACGTATGCGCCTTTAAGCACAGGTTTATCATGCTTTCTCCGGAATTCCTTAATAAGTTTTGCAGGAACATTTCCGGATTGCGTAAACATGATGGACGTAGTACCTTTCAGAACCGGATAAAGTTCTTCAAAGTTTCCATTAGACTGCTCAAGTGCTCTTCTAAGAAGTTTATTTTTAACAACAACAAGTTTTATGTCTTTATCAAAACATTTTCTTCTCAGGTCACTTGTATCAGCGGCATTAAGCTGAGCAGTATCAGTCAGATAAAAGTGGCTGTACTCTTTTAATCTCTCAGTAAGGCTGTCTATGATAGCATTTTTTTCTTCCCGTCTCATTTTTCTTTCAAGTTTTAACTTAACTAATTAATCATCAAGACCTTTAGGATCAATCCTAACTCCCGGACTCATAGTGCTTGAGATAAACATACTACGAATGTATGTTCCTTTAGCTGCGGCCGGTTTAAGTTTGTTTACCATTGAGATAAACTCCCTTGCGTTTTCGACGATCATTTGAGGCTCGAATGAGACTTTTCCAACTGAGGCATGAATGATTCCGGTTTTGTCAACCTTGAAATCAATCTTCCCCTGCTTCACTTCTTTAACAGCCTTCCCAATTTCCATAGTCACAGTTCCACTCTTTGGGTTCGGCATCAGTCCGCGGGGACCGAGGATTCGACCTAACTGACCGACCTTTCCCATTACAGATGGCATGGTTATTATAACATCCATATCTGTCCAACCACCTTTGATCTTTTCGACAAAGTCGTCAAGACCAACGAAATCAGCTCCTGCTTCTTTTGCTTCAGCTTCCTTATCGGGGGTACAAAGCACGAGTACACGTATCTCTTTACCTGTTCCATGAGGAAGGGAAACAACGCCGCGGACCATCTGATTGGATTTCCTTGGATCTATACCTAACCTTACATCTAAATCGATTGAAGCGTCAAACTTGGTTTTGGTCATATCCTTAACCAAAGAAGAAGCTTCTTTCAATGTATAAAGTTTGTCCTTATCAAGTTTTTCAAGGGCAAACTTTTGGTTTTTGGTAAGTTTAGTCATTTTTTCTCCTAATTAATTATTTTACGGGGAATTCTCCTTTAACGGTGATTCCCATACTTCTGGCTGTACCAGCTA
>Ga0209745_1002366_pt1 | contig 10787 bp, 13 predicted proteins | sample BarGraNGADG00312_FD_184495 | JGI IMG/M metagenome (GOLD analysis project Ga0209745, IMG submission 184495) | Arctic peat soil microbial communities from Barrow, Alaska - Barrow Graham LP Ref core NGADG0004-312 (SPAdes) (version 2) | ecosystem: Environmental > Terrestrial > Soil > Wetlands > Peat... | reverse complement strand
TACCCCCCGGTGGTGCCCGACTCGACGGTTTTTGAGTCGGCCGTCGTCGGCGCGCCTGCCATGCCCCAGCAGACGCCGCGGGCGGTGACTGTGTGCCCGCCGTCGCTGCTCACCCTGCCGCCGCCGGTCACAGTGGCGTCGCTCGTGCCGTTGCCGCTGATTGTCAGGGTATGGGTCTTGACAGTGAGAGCGTCCGCAGGTGGCGTATAGCCGGCGACGACCCCAGCTATGGCCGAGATTTCAGCGCGCTGGGCGGAGTGGTTGGCACCGTGGCCGTCATCGCCTACGCCGACGAGCTGTTCGCCACCACCGCTGACATTGGTCGCAACGTCGTTCGATTTCCACAGGAACCAGCCGATACCGTAGGCATCGCAACCCGTCTCCTGCACCTTGGCCCACATCCGTGAGATGCCGCCATCCGCAGGGGGCATGGCGAAGACGGGGCCGCCCATATCGGGCCCATGCCCGAACGCCTGCATGCAAACGAGGTAGTTCGTCTCCCCCGCCGCTACCATGAGAGCCTTGCGGCTGGCGAGATTCGCCGCGAAACCAGCGAGCGCGGCTGTCTCCTTGGCTGAGTCTGAGACCAAGCCGGTCACCGCGGAGATGCAGCCGCGGGAATCGGTGTCGTAGAAGTAGGCATAGACGTCCAGAGCGAAGACGTCGTGCACGGCCGGCGAGTAAGCCCCGGGGACAATCCAGTTGTGGACTTCGAGCACCTGCCCCGCCGGGTGGTGGTCCTTGATCGTGTCGTAGACCTGCTGGCGGGTGGCGATGGGGTATTCAGGGCCGCCCTCATCGTCGGCGTACCAGCCCCAGACCGCCGGATGGTCCTTCCATTTGTCGACGTAGGCGGCGAGGGTGGCAAGTTCGCCGCTGGACAGCGCCTTGTCTCCGCGGCCAACGACGACGGACTTGCCGTAGCTAAAGACGTCGAGCATGGCCTTGAGGCCGGCGGCGTCGAGCGCGTCGAGGTAAGCCAGTATCTCAGCGTCGGACGCGTGAGGACTAGGACCGAAGACCGGGCTCATCAGGTAGGAGAAGACGATATCGATGTGCGACGCCTTGATGGCCGCCAGGTCGCCTGACATCTCGGAGAGATACGAGTTTGTCCAGAGGATGGCTGGCATCAGCTCATCAGGCCCATAGCGTGTACCTCGGCGTGACCGCGACGGACAAGTTCAGCTGGCATCCCTGGGCCTGCTGGGCGTCCTCGGCGAAGAGGACGAGCTTCGACGGGCCGACGCAGGAGACGGGCGCGCCTCGGAAGTTGGCGAGGCTGCCTATGTCACCCTCGTACACACCGCCGTCGCCGATCACGTTGAGCTTGGTAGCCCAAGCGCCACGCTCCGCGGGGTGCCAGCGCCAATAGCCCCACGAGGTCGGTACGAAAGCCGCGTAATCCAAAGCAACGATGTTGCCACCGCCCGCGATCCCGCTGCTCATCATCACGTCATGCTGGCTTACCTGTTGTCCGGCGTACATACGCTGGGCCGGGAGATGCGCGCTGCCCATTTCGTAGAGGTCGAAGGCATCGCTGTCCGGGTAGGCGAACTGGCCGGTGAGTGTCTCTTTCACATAGCCGCAGTTGCCGGCGCCGTCCACGTAGAGGCGGGTCAGGAGCATGTAGGTTCCGGGGCTGACGTCGTCGAACATGCCGCCCCTGGCGTAGTCGGTCGAGTTGTTCCACACCACCCGTCCACCGTTTGCCGACGCCTTATCTGCTATGGTGGTAGCACCACCGGTCCAGTACATTTCCTCGGCCTGGCGCTTGTAGCTACCGATATCGTCCGCAGAGCCGGGGCGCTGCAGACCGCAGTAGATAGCGTGAAAGCCCGTGGAGTTGGTGAGGAACTGCATGTCCAGTGGCGCGGGGTAATCGCCCGGCACGGTTCCGAGGTCGAGGAGGCAGGGGGCAACGACGATCTCGTTGAAGATCACCACCGCAGGGCCGTAGGCGTAGGGCTCGCAGGTGAAGGAGAACGGGCAGCTCGCCAGGACGTGCGCGCCGGGCAGCTCGAACAGTTCATCGAGCGGCTGCGACACGCCGCGGCTCGGCAGGATGTTCAGGGTCACAGAGTTGGTCGCATCGCGCGACTTCAGGGTGAGCGTCGTACTGCCGACCGTCACGAGGGCGTTGATTGCCCGAATCTGGGCAATCGCGTTGTCCTTGTTCGCGCCTTCGATGTGCAGCGTGCCAGCAAGCTCGCGGGTTTCGTTACGGTCGACGGCCAGGACGCGGGGCACGCCGAAGCGGTTGCCCTTGGCGGTCACGAGGTCGTGGAGGATGTCGGCGAACTTGGTGTCAGATAGCACGAGCCGCAGATTGATCGGCCCGGGGAGCTGAGCGAGCAGGGATGCCATCAGTAGCCTCGAGACAGTTCGCGGGTGCGCTGCATGAAGGCGTCGGCGGCGGCCGAGCCGGCGTCTTCGGAATCGCCGTAGTCACCGGGCGGCAGAACGACGCTCACGTTGCCGAACGAGAACGAGGCACCGCCGGCCCGACCAGTCAGTCCCGCCTCATCCATGACCTGCGCGGCGCGGCGGGGGTTGCTGAGGGGGATGATGGCCTCGGGGCCGGCTTCGGCCGTGATGCTCAGGTGGGGGCTGCGGAAGACGCCGCCGAGGGCGTGGCGCGGCGGGGGGTTGGCGCCGACGACGTGCCCGACGTACATATTGGCCGCGACGCCGGACTTGAACGCGCTGAAGGCCGCCTGCGCCTGCGAGATGCTGTTAATCCAGCCGCTCGTGTCGAGGTGCCCCACGGCCATCGGGTTCGCCAGGAAGCTCTTGAAGTATTGCGCGCGGGTGAGCCCCTGGTTGATGCCGCTGAGCCAGAGGTTGTTCTTGACGTGCCCCACGGCCATGGGATTCTTCATGATGCCCCGGAAGTACTGCTCCCGCGAGACGGCCTGGTCGATGCCCTTTATCCACAGTCCGTTCTTGACGTGGCCCACGGCCATTGGTGTGATGAAGTGGTCGCGCAGAATGCCGAGCTTGCCTTCTATCAGGTTCATGGCGGCCTGTATCTCTGCGGCTCCGGTGAAGTCGCCCATGGCCATCTTTTTGGCGAACGCCACCCGCAGATGCGTCAGGCTGTTCTCCAGCGCCGATATGGACTTCTCGTCGGCGCTGGCGTCAAACAGGTCTGTGATCCGGCTGAATGGGTGCTGCATCACGTTGGTGAGGCCCTGGAAGATGCCCGTTAGCGCGGGCTCGGCCTTGACCTTGAGGGTGTTCGAGAACATCGTCCACGACTCGGCCAAGTCTTGGGTGTCTTTGCCCGCCTGAGCAATCGTATCGCTACCGCCGGCGATGGTGTCCGCGAACTTCTGGTACTGAAAGCGGCCCTCGCGAATAGCGGCCACGGTGTCAGAGGCGCCGCGCAAGCCGAAGATGTCGACGCCGATCTTCATGGCGGCGGCGCGCGACCGGGCGCTGGCGATGTCGTCGATGGCCTTCGCGAACCCCTTGGCCGGGTCGACACCCTCCTTGGAGAAAGTCTTCAGCGCCATGCGCATACCGGCCAGCACGGTAGTGATGTTGACGCCTTCCTTCTCCCACTTGGAGAGCATGGCGACAGAGTCAGAGAAGCTGAAGCCCATGTTGCGCAGCGGGGCGCCGAACTGCACGACTGTGCTCATGAGGTCAGAGAGGCCGATACCCGACTGCTGCGTGGCACGATAGAGCTGGTCGAGCGTGCCGGCCTGCTCGCTGGTCTTGATCGACCAGTCACCGAAGAGGCGGGTGCCGAGGCGCACGTCTTCGGCCACGTCGGTCTTTGTGATGCGCGAGAGTTCTAGGAACTGGTCAGAGAGGTCGCGAAGTTGAGGGCCGGTCACGCCGAGGCGCTGGTTGAGGCCGGTGATCGCCGCGGTCGCGTCGCCGAAGGAGGCGGGCACGTCCGTGACCACCTTCTTGAAGTCGTTCTTGAGCCCGTCGAGCCTGGCGCCCGTGGCGCCGGTACCGATGCGGATACTGTCGTAGGCGTCGTCGAACTCCTGGCCCATCTTGAAAGCGGCGTAGCCGATGGCGGCGACGGCACCGGTGGCGATCAGGCTAGTGCTGAGCGCCTTGCTGCCAATGGGATTCAGCTTCCCGAGAACGTTGTTGATGCCGCTGTCGAAGTCCTTGCTGTCAAGGCCGATCTTTGCGCGGAGGTCGGCAACGTCCATCACTCACCTGCCTTCGGGAAGCTTGCGAAGTACGACGGCGCGTCTGCGGCCGTCAGTGGTTTGGGACCGGCTGCCCCGCGCACGGCGTAGCCGTACACCGAGTCGGCGGACAGCCCGGCGAGTAGCGTCTGGAAGCGCCGCCAGGTCATGCCGGCGTCCAGCTCGTGAAGTAGGTCCATGTGGTATTCGCGAGCAAAGTCGGCCTCTACTGCGGTGAAGTGTTCGAGGTAGGCGTAGGCCCCTTCTTGGGAATCTTTTTGGGGCCCACCGCTTCCCCCTCTTCGCTCGCGTCGTCCTCGCCGTTGTAGGCAGCGATGACGCGGTTGAGCAGGACAGTCGCCTCATCCATCGTCACGCCGCCGTCGAGCCAGGCGTCGAAAACATCGGGCGGTACCATCTTGCTCATCATGTCGAGCATTTCGCCGCGCTTGAGGTCGTCTTGAGAACGCCCGGCCGCTTCGAGCAGCATGAGGCCGAACACCGGCTTAGCAGGCATGGATGCGAACAGCTCCCAGTCGCGGCCCTGGAAGCCCCGTAGCACAACCGGAGTGCGGTCGAGCGAGGCGAGTGCTTTTTCGGCGTCGATGTACTTGCCGGGCACCTTAGGCCCTCAGAGGCGAGCCGAAGCACTGGAGCGTGGCGGTCCAGGCAGTCTTGTCGCCGCCGCCCATCGCGTTGACCTCGGCGGTGGCGCTGAAGGTGATGACCTCGGGGGTCGTGGCGGCGGGACTGGTGATCTGATACATCAACATGCCGGCGAGTCCGGTCATGTCTTGCGTCGCTTCGACGGCCGCCTGTCCGGGGTCGCGCACGCCGTCGACGACGGACTCCATGCGGGCACCCTTCAGACTGTAGGTGTAGCCGAGGCCGATGCGAACCGGCTTGGCAATCCCGTTGTCATCCGCGTCCATGTAGTCGACCGTGCGGCTTGAGACGGCTTGGCTGATACCGTCTTCATCGAGGCCGCCGATGTTCGTGTAGACGGGCGTCTCGGTGGTGCCGGTGTTGACTGCGATTTTGAAGTCTCGGGAAAGAACTTTGTCGGGCGTGCCGGGCATGCCTGCTCCTCTAGTCTCGATGTGTGGTGATTGACCGGATATGAATGGCGAAATTGAGCGTGTAGCGATAGCGATTCTTGAGGTCGGCGCCGATGTTCACGGGCGCCGTCTGGAGCGACTCGCAGACGATGAGCGAAACCTCGTCGTCGCCGCCGGGGTCGAGCACGGTGTAACGCAGCCCCTGGAGGGCGTTGTAGATAGCCAAGGCGCGCCCCTGCGGCGTCATGGCGTCATTGGGCGCGCCGCGCACCATAATCTGCACGGTAGGCTCGTTGTAGCCCCACGTGGCCGCGGCCGGCGTCGGGTTGCCGCCCGTCGAGAGAATCATCACGGCGGCGTCCGGCGTGTCCGGCAGGCGCTCCGGGAAGCAATCGCCGCCGGCGCCCGTGGTGTAGGTGACGAGCCCGTCTGTGGTCAGGTACTTGGCGAGGGCGCGCGAGATCATCGCATCTTCCCCTTGATGCTCATGCCGATTTTGATGCCGAGGCGCGTGGCGTTTTCCTTGGCGGCCATTTCCAACCACTTGGCGCGGCCGGTGCTGTGGCTGGCCGTCGTGATCTCATGAACCATGACGGCGAGGCTGCCGAAGGCTTCGCGGCCGTCACTGCCCGTGGCCGGGGTGGGCGTGTCGTAGTAGACATAGGCGCACGGTCCAGCCTCATCGACTTCCACCTTGCCGGCGTCGCGGAGGAAGCCGCCGCCAGGAAGGGGCGACACAGGCACGTCCGGGGTGGCGATCTGCAGCAGTTCGTCGGCCGCCTCCTTGAGCGCCGCGGCTCCGGCCTCGTGCATCTTCGCCTTGCATATGCCCGTGCGGTCGGAGAGCACGACGAGTCCGCCTAGGAGGCTCACGTGGCCTCAGCCTCTTCCTCGGGGGCCGGGACGAGGCGCGGGTCGGCGTCGAACGTCACGCCCGGCCCTGTGCCCCACACGTGCGCGCCTGTCGGCTCCGGCACGTTGGGAATCACGACCTCGGTGACGTCACCAAGCTCGGGAATCGGCCCCTCGACCACTCCGCCGGTGGCGAACGGCTCGTCTGCGGGCTCCAGGTCCATCTCTTGGTCGAAGTGCATGACTAGGTTGGCGTGCGGCAGCTTGTACCAAGGCATCGGTCAATCCTCCTGAGTTAGCGTCATTTGCACGTCACCTTGACCTGCGCGGCCTCGCCGGGTCGCCCCTGTGGGCCAGCCGTGATGACGTAAGTGACGCTGCCGTCAATCACGACTCGCGCCCCGGTAACGAACGGCTCCGCGTCGTCGGGGTGGACGTATGCGGTGACTTCGGAGACGGTCTCGGCGCCCGCTGCGTCGCGTACCAACTGGCGCTGGTAGGCGACCTTGCCGAGCACGGTGACGGGACCGTCATAGATGGAGCCGTCGCCGCCTTCGCCTGAGTAGGCTTCGACCGTGATCGAATCTCGGCGCAGACTGCGGGGGAGCGTCCTCACAGCAAGTCCTCGTGGGCGAAGTACAGAATCGGCTCGCTGCTGCCGGCGTCGGTGACGAACTGCGCATCGTCGACGGCTGGCAGCATGCCCTGGAGCTCCAGGGTGCCGACGCTGAGCTTGCCGGCGGCCCGGCGCATGATGCGCTCCTCGGCCGGGGTGAAGTAGAGGCCGGAGCCGAAGTAGGCACCTGCCCCAGCGACGGAGGCACCACGCCACGAGTAGTCGCCGATGGTCTCGCCGGCAAGGCCGGAAGGGTTGTCGTAGGCCCGTAGCACCGCCGTGCAGACCGTCGCCGTGAGGACTCCCGGTACCGCGTCGCCGACTGCGTATGTGGTCCCCGTGATGTCCGCGGCCAGGGAGCAGGCGTCGTCAAGGAGGGCGCCGACCCGCTCTTCGTCAGCGGCCGGGATGGTGTTCTCGTAGCGGGTCGCAAACTCTTCGAGGGTGACGAAGGCGACGAATGCGTCCGATGCAGGCGCGGCTGGCGTTCCTATTCCTGTGCCGCTCACGAGACGACCTCCAAATCCGGGTTGGTGAAGTTGTAGCCGGTCTTCTGCGACCAGACGTAGACCGTGCCTGCGTCGAGGTAGAACGTGATGACGCCATTCGCGTTGGTGCGCCCGGACGCGACGACGCTGTTACCGGACTCGTCGGTCGTGACCCACACATCGGCGTCGGGTATGGGCGTGCCGTAGTCGGTGGTCAAAGTGTAGGTCCACTCGATTGCGCCGGCCCCGCCGAGGGTGTTCGTCTTGAGCAGCACGGCGTCGGCTGCGTCCTGCACGGCCTCAAGCGGCGTGAGCACGTCGTCCTTGGCCCTGTCATAGTCGCTCGTCAGGACCACCGCAGCCCCCGCCTGCGTCGCCGTGATGATCGCGTTGACAGCACTCGTGACGTACCCCGCGAGAATGCCATAACCGGACGCGCTCGGATGCGCGCCGTTGCTCCATGACGACGGCTGGTCATTCGGGCTGTTGTCGCCGCCGATGTAGGTGTCTGCGGTGAAGTCGGCGTAGCCGTCGGCAAACTCGGGCCAGTGGTCGCGGAGGTAAGCGTTGTGGATGGCGCGCTGGGCATCGTAGGAGGCGGCTACATCTACGAGCTTGTCGGGTCCGCAGGAGCCGACAATGACCTTGAAGCCAGCGTCACGTCGGCCTTGACAATACGCGACCATATTCGGCAGTTTGGCCGATGCGAGGCTGCCGCTGTGGTAGTCATTCACGCCAGAGATCGCCACCACAATGTTGTAGGCACGGGACGCGGAATGGTAACTATCAACCTGCGTCGCGGCGTCAGACAGGAGCCCAGCCCATGACTGACCGCCCACGCCCAGGTTGACTGTGTCTGGAGTCGGCGTAATGGCCGCGAAAACCGCGTTCGGGTAGGTCGCCTGTGAGGCCCAGCTGTCACCGTCGATGATCAGCAGACCGGGAGCGGATGCCGTCCTATCGTAGTCGGGGGTGAGCGTCATGGCGCTGCCCACGGCGGCGGGCGCTGCGGGGAGAGTGTTCACTTTGGCGAGAATGGCCGTGACAAGCGCGGGAAGTGCCTGCAGCTGTTCGTCTATCGTTGGCCAGTAGGTGCCCGCCGCCTCATTGCTCGCCATCTGCGCGGCAGAGAGCGCGAAGGGATAGATGCGCGCCAGGGGTACTTCGGTGCCGAGGTATTGGGTCGTAGCTATCCGGAGACGGCCAAGAATCAGCGGATCGGAGATTGTGAGATTGGCCACATTAGCAGGCGTGACGGGAGTTGAGTAGGGTGTGCCGTCGTAGTAACGGTAGTAGACGCCGGAGGCCCGAACCACGCCTATGCGATGCGATCCGGCCGCCAGGTTGGGGAACGACAGGTTGGCGTTGTAGGCGCCGGCAGACGACACATCGACGAACGCGAGCTGGTTGGTCGTTGTGCCGACAGCTTTCAATCCCCAGCCGCCAATGGCCGGGGTCGTGCCGCAGCCTTTACTGAACAAGCCGCCGTTGCTGGGGGCGTTGTTCACGAACGGCGACTTTACCTCGATCTCAATCGTGAAGTCCGCCGTGCCGAGTCGCAGAGACGCGGCGTCCGGGACGGACACGTAGTCGTCCACTCCGTCGAGCACCAGCCGGGAGGGGGCGGCGAGCGTGCCCGCCCCGGCATAGCCGCTAGCGACGCTGCCGGCGGCGCCAATGAGGGTGCCGTGGTTGCCGTTGTTGCTCGTATCGAAAGCCTGCGTGGTGAGCGGTGAGTTGATGCCCGGCGTGAGGCCGAGCGCGGCCCTGGCTGCATGAAACTCAAAGACCGCTCCGGGGACTACTCCGGGCTGCATATCTCACCCTCCCTTGAAGGTGTTGGGCGCGCCGAGGCCGCGGCTGAGAAAGCCCACGGCCTCGGCGCTGTGTGGGTTGTGGGTTAGGCGCCGAGCGTGAGCTTCACGGCACGGACGAGGATCGGGGCGCCGTCGTCGGCCTCAATCGGGACAGCACCGGCGAGGAGCCCCGTGCCGCCGAAGGGCACGAACTTGCCGTCAACGTCAAGGGTGCCCTTGTCGAGCACCACGTCGCTGCCAATCCACGAGCTGCCGATGCAGCGGTCGCGCACGTACAGCGGGTCGTAATCCTTGATGACGCGGATTGCGAAGCCGCCGTTGGACTGCGTGGCACCCCAGCTAGCACCGTCAGGCACGACGGGCGCACGGCTGGAGAGGACGAAGGCCGTCTTGTGGATGGCGTAGGCCTCGTCCGGGTCCAAGCCGTTGGCCAGCACGACGTGGAACCCGCCGTAGTTCGTCGAGATCGTCGCGTCGGTGAGCGCGTTCTGCTCGGCCGGAGCGGCGACGGGACGGCTAGCGAGGTCCTCGAGGATGATCTGCTCGATCTCGGAACCGACCACGAGGGCACGGCCCGAAGGCGGAACGTAGCAGTCGTTGAGCTGGCGCCGCGCGTCGAGCACGCTGTGAAGCGGAGCCGCCGCACTGAAAGCACCCGTGAGCGCGTAGGTCGCATCGGCGATGGTGGCGGCGAGTTCGTCCTCGACGCCCACGACGATGGAGCGCAGGATCGGGCTGAGGACCTGAGCGCTGAAGTCGACGATGTCGAGCGTCAGATTCTCGTCCGTGACGTTGATGCCCTTATAGACATCGGTGTCGAGCTTCACGTCGACGGAGGTCTCGGACAGATCGTCCATCACGAGCGGGCCTGAACTACGCAGAGCGCGGGTGCGCGCCACGATGTAGGCCGGAACGCGGATCGTGACGGTGTCGCCGTAGACGCCAGCAAAGTCGCCGGCCGCGTCACGCCACACGAGCTGCGGCAGGACGGTCTCGCGCATGAGCACGCCGAGAGCGGTGCTTACGACTTTGGTTGCTTTAATGAACGAATTAGCCATGGTTTGTGTCTCCTAGAGGCGCGGCACACTGGCCGCAAGTTTGCGCGGGTCGGTCTCGTCGGGCTCCTCATCCGGAGCCGCGCCCGAGCGTAGCCGCTCTTTCGGCCGTGTCGGCTTGGTCTGCTTGCCGTCCGTGTCGGACTGGCCGTAGGTCTCCGGGAAGTCGTCGATGATGCCCTTGCCGGACTCCTCGATCTCCTCCTTGGTCGACCCAGTGAGGTACTTCAGGTGCTTGGCCTGGATGCCTAGCTCTGCGGCTACCTCGTAGCGCGTCGCCTTCGCCTCAGCGTCGGTGGCACGCTTCTCCGCGACCGTCGCCTTGTCGGCGAGCTTCTGGCTCTCGGTCTTGTTCGATTCCTCGATCTCATCGAGCTTCTTGGCGGCGGCGGCGTTGGTCTTGGCCTGGGCCTCGTGCTTACGCGACATAGCCCGCCACTTCGCCTCGCCCGCCTGATAGTCGTGCTCCCCGTCCTTGTCGGTCGGGTCGTCGTCGTCATCCGCATTGGCCTTCTCCGCTGCCTTGGCGGCGTCGGCGGCTGCCTGCTTCTCTTCGTCGGTCATAATCTGCGTCTCCCGTGTCGGGTTGTGGCCACCGTGACGGCGGCCGAAGTCTTAGGCTGGCTTGTCGGGCGTCTTGTTGAGGTCCTGGCGGAAGCCGTTGAGCGTTCCGTCGCTCTTGTTCCACTGCTCCCTCTGCGCGAGGCTTCTGGCGTTCATTTCGTAGCCCTCGTATGCGACCTCAAT
>Ga0209745_1002364_pt1 | contig 10793 bp, 12 predicted proteins | sample BarGraNGADG00312_FD_184495 | JGI IMG/M metagenome (GOLD analysis project Ga0209745, IMG submission 184495) | Arctic peat soil microbial communities from Barrow, Alaska - Barrow Graham LP Ref core NGADG0004-312 (SPAdes) (version 2) | ecosystem: Environmental > Terrestrial > Soil > Wetlands > Peat... | reverse complement strand
TCCTGTAACGCCATAAATGGGAACTATTGGAATTAAGATGGCCAGACCGAATGTCCTGTTGAAATGGATACCTACCTTGCCAGCTAAGAAACCGTTATTTCCAATGAGTAACCCAGCTCCAATGCTCGGTCCTATTCTCTCAAAGAGATTATAGGATGGCCCGATATAAATCCCAAAATCAATGCCGAAAAAGGAGAAAAGTCCGTGAAACTGATTCCTATCCTGGCTGGAATTTCCTCCCAGGCTTGAGACAACCAGGCCTATGTCAAGCTGTAGAGCTCCTCTATCTCCCATAGAAAGTCAGATGGCTCTCAATACAGATTAATCTTTTTGATCCATCAATAGAATTGTCCCAGATCCAGCCATTCCTGTGATATTAAGGCCCACCAATCGGCTGCTAATGTCACTCCGAAAAAGGGCTTCGTCACATAGTCGTAAGGCAGCCAAAAGTAACCGTCCATTCCCCAGGCGGTGCCCCAGGAATTGCGGCAAAGAATGGCCCCTAGAGTGGCATTGGGACACTGCACGGTGTCATCGTATCCTACGGCCACAACGGCATGACCTCCGATGCTGGCATCACCTGTCTTGGGATAAGCCACAAGCCCGTCTCTACCAACGGATTTGAACTGCGGGAAGACCTCAAAGCCAAATTCAAGCGGCATACCTGCGAAGAGCTGCCCTTTTATGGCGGTGAGAACAGCAGTTCCAGGCGTACCCGGCTGGTCGATGAGGACGTACTTTAAAGCCTGGAAGTTTTGCGCCATCAACCCAAACCTGTAGGCAGGCTCCATCTTGAAAGCCTCGATCGAATAGGGAAGCAACTTCTCTGAGACCGTGCCGAATGCCGCCAAACTGCCCATTGTGCCCCGGATGGTTGCACCGGTATCCTCTTCTGCAAGGCTTCCTTCCAGCCAACGGGTGTACCAATAGGTGAACAGTCGACTTGCTGCGAACTCTTTTCCTGTCGACTTCTTGATGAAGTAGCCTATCAGGCCAGCTAAAGCGTTGGCCGTGCAGCTCCCGAGATTTCCCTGATCGACTATTGCAGTACAATATTTACGAAGATCAACCTTTGAAGAAAGGCCGACGGGAAGCCGTACAAGAAGGCAGGCTACATCAGGCCGATCGACTGAATAGTCTCTCAAATCTGGTTTCTGGCGAATCCATCCCATTTTTTTTATTGCAATCCACTCCTTTAATTACAGTATACTTTTCATATACTTATTAAGTATTTCTAAGAAGATTGCCGACCTGACGATTTTTGGGGCGATCTACTTAGATTCGAAGTTGTTCCAAAAAGGTTTTACTCTGGCAGTGCCTAAGAGCCGGGGATGTTCAATAAGATCCTGATCGCCAACCGGGGAGAGATCGCCATTAGGGTTATGCGTGCCTGTAGGGAGTTGGGCATATCGACCGTGGCCGTCTACTCCGAAGCGGACAAGAATGCTCTTTTTGCCAAATACGCCGACGAAGCAGTCTTCATAGGACCGTCTCCTTCCCGCGAGAGCTACCTGAAGATCGACAACATCATCAAAGCTGCCCTGGAGACCGGAGCCGAGGCCATCCATCCCGGATACGGCTTCCTCTCCGAGAATACAAACTTCGCCAGGACGTGTGCGGAGAATGGTATCGTGTTTATAGGCCCACCATCTTCTGCAATTGATGCCATGGGCTCCAAGATCACGGCCCGCCAGACTATGAAGGATGCGGGGGTTCCAATTGTTCCCGGCATTGAGGAAGGCATCAGCGATCCGGATGAAGCGATGGAGATTGCGGAAAGGATAGGCTATCCGATAATCCTCAAGCCTGCGGCTGGAGGCGGCGGAATTGGCATGAAGATCGTGGAGAGCCGCGAGGAGATGCTGCCCGCCCTCACCTCATCTCAGTCCGTGGCCCGCAACGCCTTTGGCGACGACACCATATATATCGAAAAATATCTGACGGAGCCGAGACACATCGAATTTCAAATACTGGCCGACAATATGGGAAAGACCCTCTACGTCTCCGACCGGGAGTGCTCCATTCAGCGCCGCCACCAGAAGCTGATAGAGGAGTCTCCTTCGCCGGTTATGACCGAGGACCTGCGCGAGAGGATGGGCTCAATCGCCGTCAAGGCCGCGAAAGCCATCGGCTATTCGAGCGCCGGGACTGTGGAGTTCATGTATTCCCGCGGCGACTTCTACTTCCTGGAGATGAACACTCGTCTGCAGGTAGAGCACCCTATCACAGAGATGGTTACAGGCGTAGACCTGGCCAAAGAGCAGATCCTGGTGGCCGCAGGTCACCCCCTGAACTATGACCAGTGCGACATGCAGATACGAGGCTGGGCCATCGAGTGCCGCATCAATGCCGAGGATCCCTTGAACGACTTCTCACCAGCTCCTGGAAAGATCAAGAGGTACAGAAGTCCGGGAGGTCCGGGCATAAGAGTGGACAGCGGTGTCTACACCGGCTACGTCATCCCACCCTACTATGATTCATTGATCTCCAAGCTCGTGGCCCATGGCAAGGACCGCAAAGAGGCCATTGCCAGAATGGAGCGCGCTCTCTACGAGTACATCATTGTAGGCGTGAAAACGAACATCATATTTCACAAGGCTGTGCTCAGGAATGCCAGGTTCAGAAGCGGTGACATCAATACCGGCTTCATAAAAGAAGAGAACATCGCAGAAGCGGTCAAGCAGGTCGCTGCCGTGGATTACGAAAAAGGCAAGTCGCTGGCGTCGGCTTTGGGCGCGGACAACCGCCAGGTCGCTGCAATCGCTGCGGCCGTTGGATCGTACCTCAGCCAGCAGAAGCCAGGGGAGAAGAGCTGAGATTGGCCGCACATGATATCCTGTCATCCTTAGGATCTGGAGATTGGGTCTCCGGAGAAGAGATGGCGGCAAAGCTTGGCATAACCCGGGCTGCTGTCTGGAAGCAAATCCGGAACCTTCGCAGGAGAGGATATGAAATTGAGGCCTCAACCAAGAAAGGGTACCACCTGACCTACAAACCGGACCTTCTGGATGCGGATGTGATCCGCTCCGGCCTCAAGACGAAGTGGCTGGGAAGGGATCTATACAGCTTTTCCGAGGTCAACTCCACAAACGAGGTGGCCAAATCCATGGCCTCCGGTTGTCCAAACGGCACCGTCATTCTGGCCGAGACCCAGACGCGAGGTCGCGGCAGACTGTCCCGGCCCTGGGCATCCCCACCGGGAGGAATCTGGATGAGTCTTATCCTCAAGCCGGAGATGCCACTGGCATCGGTCTACCAGATTAACATGGCGATTTGTGTGGCCGTATCCAAAGCCATTTTCTCCCTGTTGGGCCTGGAGGCTGGCATCAAGTGGCCCAATGATCTTTTGATCCGGGAACGAAAGATCTGCGGTATCCTCATGGAGATCAGCGCCGAGGTTGGACGTCTGGATTATGCGGTAGTGGGATTGGGCATAAATGCCAATGTCGGTTTGTCCGATTTTCCGGAAGAGTGGAGGTCCACGTCCCTTTCTCACGAACTGGGCCATGAGGTGTCCCGAATTGATTTGATCCAGTGGATTCTCTTAGAGATCGAGGAAGCATACGAAAAAATGGGCTCAAGAGAGATCTATGAAGAGTGGCGCAGTCGTTCTGTTACCATCGGTAGATATGTGCGCATCAAATCAAACTCCGGAGATCTCGTGGGTGTGGTTGAGGATCTGGCAGAGGATGGTGCCCTTCTGCTGAAGACCGAAAACGGATGTCAGCGAGTGCTGGCAGGAGACTGCATACATCTGCGAGCCCTGGAGGCATTATGAAGTCGAGAAAGGTTCGCGGCATTGCCAGGGACACTCTGAAGTTCATACTGGAGGCGTCCAGGTCGTCACTACCGGCAGAATTTGCGGGGCTTCTTCAGGTCGAGAATGAGATCATCACTGAAGTTCTGATATTACCGGGCACGGAAAATTCGAGGATGAGCGCACTAATCCGGCTCTATATGCTTCCCAACATGCAGGTTGCAGGCTCTGCACACAGCCATCCCTCCGGGGTTCTCATACCCTCCGAACCTGATATCCAGTTCTTCTCTCGCACCGGAGACTATCACATCATCGTCGGTCCGCCTTTCGATGAGCATAGCTGGGTCTGCTTCGATGCTTCGGGCGACCGGCGTGACCTTGCCATCCTGGATGTGGAGTTCAAAGACAACGACTTTGAGGGCGATGACTTTGAGGATGATCTCGATGAAGATTTCAGCTGAACCGGACCCGGTGGATGCTTGACATTGGTCGTCGCCACGGGCACGTTTGACCTTCTCCATCCCGGCCACGTTCTCTATCTGGAGAGGTCTAAAATTTTGGGCGACGAGCTGGTGGTAATAGTTGCCAGGGATGTGAATGTGCGTCACAAACCCAAGCCCGTCTTGCCTGAGGAGCAGAGGCAGAGGATGGTACAATCTCTGAAGGCGGTGGACAGGGCCATCCTGGGAGAGGAGAGTGATATCTTTCGGACCATTGAGCAGCTCAACCCGGACATAATTACGCTCGGCTTCGATCAGCACTTTGATATCGGCCATTTGGAGACGGAATTATCCCGCCGAGGTCTGCATCCCAGAATTGTGCGGATCGAGGCCCATGAGCCGTGCGACCTATGCAGCTCGCGGCGCATTGTCACCAGAATCCTGGAGCGTTTCCGGGAACGGCGAATCTAAGCCGTCAAGTACTTATATAGCACCCTCGTTTGCGGGCCTGTATGGCCAGAGTCGCTGTAGGAGGCACTTTCGATCCCATCCATGATGGACATATCGCCCTGCTCCGACGTGCATTTACGCTCGGCGAAGGAGGAGATGTTGTTATAGGTCTCACCTCCGACGAGATGGCCAGAGGGAGCAGAACCCGCAATGTCCGCGACTTTGAGACGAGGGAGAAGAATCTGCGGGATATCGTTCTCAGATGCTTTGGCATTAAAGATGCGCGCATAACAAAGATCATTGATCAATGTGGTCCCTCTATCTATGAAGACTTCGATTTTATTGTGGTCTCCCCGGAGACGCTGCCCATGGCAGAGAAGATTAACCGATTGCGGGGAAAGAAAAACTTGTTGCCGATGCAGATATCAGTGATCGAGTATCGGCTCGCTCAAGATCAGGTACGCATAAGCTCCACCAGGGTCTCTGAGGGAAAGATCGATCGGCACGGCAAGATCTTGATAGGATAGAGAAGGTTTTTTAGAGAATATTTCAAGAAGGCGATTAGTGCTTTTTGTGGCAAGAGTGGTATAAACCCGGAACGATCAGAAAAGATCGAGCTAATTTTGTAGTATAGTTATCCTTCAAAAAAAGTGAAACGTATAGACTCCCGGGTATAGAATCTATCCGAGGACACAAATCGCCCGTGGGTCCCGTATCAGAAGCGCCAGGCTTTCTGATACTGAGAATTCCAGGTTCTCGCCTACGGGCCCATTGTAGCCCAGAGTCATGTCCTGGCCCAGCACGATTGAAGCGTACTGCCTCCCCGATGCCATAAGGATTCCACCGCTTTCCAGAGCAGGGGCCTTGAAGATACCGTCTGTGACCAGAGCCTGAAGATACTCGAGTTCAGTGCCTCCCTGTGGATAACGGCGGAAGAGGTGGTTGTAGCGTTCAGGCGCTAAGGCCAATGTATATGGCCCGTGGAAGCCGGCCTTGTCCAAGAGGGTTATTGCAGCTATTGCGTCCCCCACAGCCTTACCAATAGCTTCCCAGCTAGAGAGCTTAAGCTCCGAGCCGCCTTTGCTGTTTAGAAGACCGGATACTCCGCTCATTCCTTCGAATATCAGGGATTCTTCCAGCCCGGCTGCATCCAGGGCAGCTCTGGCCACAGCAGCGGTATTGATGGGCATACCATCCTTTTCCGCAGCCGCAAGATCCCTCTTGCTCATAGAAAAGGTCTTATAAATCAGGGATAAGGGCAAAGAGTTGCTTGTTATGATACCATTCTCTGCCCGGACGTCCTGCAAGGGCACAGCTTTAAGGCCAAGTCCATAGGGACCCTCGAGGTCCAGCATCCTTCTTCCCGTAAGAACTCCTTTGGCCGCCTCAGCCATAGTGCTGTCCAAAGTCTTCCAGGTTTCTGGTCCTATGGGCGCATCTTCCCGCCCCAAGTAATTATTTTCCATTAATATGTCCTCCCGCAATCACTTTTTTAGCGACCCTATGGTCGTCTGGATGGGCATCTCCTCGCCCTCGGGCTTCGGAGAATCCAAGGTGACGTCTTGAGACGGCTTGGAAAATTCGAGCGCCATCGCATCAACTTCCATTGCACCTTTTGCCAGCTGCGTATCTTCATCTCCGGTAAGAATGGAGATAAGCCGGGCGAACTCACCTATGTGAACCCGCTCCTCATTAGCGATATCGATGAAAACCTTCTTGGCTAGAGGATTATCTGTGGCCTCGGCATGGGCCATATAAAGGTGAACCGCTTCCTGCTCGGCGGATAAGTCAAGACGTATCGCTCTGATCAGCTCTTCCATGGTGAGCTTGCGATCGGGCACTTTTCCGCTGAATGGATTAACGAACTCAGGCATTTTTCTTTATCTCCTAGATCCGAGTCCAATGATTCGTCGGATCACTTTTGCTGACAATGAGATATATAGCCTAATGTAAATATGTCTTTTGGCAGATCATTGAATCTCAGTCCTGTTCTATTAGCCGATGTGCGGATCGGACAATGGATATAAAATAAAAATCAAACGGCATATGGAATACTTCCCGGAGATACCAAAAAAGAGTCGACTGGCCGGGATTCGGGGCTTCAGTTAAGACTTTTCATGATTATCCCGGCCTCTGCTGAGACCCTTTCTTATAGGGCCGCCATCCTGGGCAGTATATTGGGATCGATTCCTCTGGCCAGCTCTGTTACATCCTTGAATTTGCTCTTTGCCACCGGAAGAGCCGGCTGCGGCAAAGTTGCATTGTTCTGCTCAACGATCTTTTGCGGCGTCTCTGCTGAAGATGTGGATACAGTGTGGATCACCGCGGGAGTGTAGCCAGTGGTATCAGGGCTGATCAACATGGCTGTAAATTCGCCCCTGGTAGCTTTACCGCTGCTGTCGGATCGAATGAAGTTTCCCTTCATCGAGTCGCCTTCGACGGTTCCGCTTATGTAGGTGGAGTCAAGCGTCTCAGCTTCCACGGCTGCCAGGGATACGGATATTGCATTTCCTGATAACGAACCTGCTACTGCCCCATTCCAGGGGTTATCGCCTTCGAATTTGGCCAGGCCGAATATGGATTCTCCCGACTGGTTAATGGCGGCGACAATATCCATCTCCCCCAGAGAGATTTTCCAGATGCCCTGCACGCTGGCACTGCTGCTGCGGTCGCTTGTGCGGGTGCCATTATCCGCACCGGCTGTGCGGGAGGCGTTTGCCGTATCGTTCGCGAGCTGGCTCGCATTAGCTGTTGAGGCATCCTGTACCTGTCCAAAGCATACCGATACCATTAATGCCAATAGGAGAACTGAAGTCACTCCAAAATATCTTATCTTCAAATCCAAGACCTCCATTATCGTTCAGATTATCTATTACGGTTAGACTTTCATTTTCGATATCAATTTAATCCAACTCTTCGGAAAAAGAGAAGAGCGAGTTTCATGCGCCCGCCACATTGAGGAAGGGAATCAGGCCGCTGCCGCCTGCTGAATATACTGGCAGCACGCCGTTCCACTTTTCTATGAATTTTATGGTCGCTACATCTGGATTTTGTTTAAGCGCATTGCCCTGCAATTCAAGCTCCTGTGCCTTGGCAGTGGCGTTGATGACAACCATATCCGCCTGCACCTGGCTGATCTGCTTTTGCGTCTGGGCTTGCAACAACTGCTGCTTGGCGGTGTTTGCGGCCTCAATGCTATCCTCGAACTGTTTACTGAATGCGAAATTCACTATCCGAACGCCATCTACAACGATGTAGTAGTTCCCCAGCTCTTGCTTGAGCCTGTTCGAGATCATGGCCTCGACTTTGGGTCTCTGTTGAATAAGTTCAGGTGCGGTGAATTGTGCCGTTGCATTCTTGACCGCGTCCTGCACATTGGGATCGATTATCACCGCTTCATAATCACTCGACAACTTACCGTATATTTTCACAACATCGGTGGGCTCAAAGTGGTAGTTAACAGCGATTGTCGTATTGACCAACTGCAGATCTTTAGACGCGCTGGAAGCCGGCGCTGAATGCACCAGGACCCTCACCGGATATGTATGAACAGCCTGGATGATCGGCCATTTGAAACCAAGGCCGGGCTGAAGAGGATCCGGGCTCGTCTTGCCAAAAGAGGTCATGACACCCCTTTCACCCTGATCAATGGTGTACCAGGGAAGCCCGCCGATAGCGACGAACGCCAAAGCCAATACGACCACCACAACCACGATTCCCATTCGTCTCGCTGCTTTATCCTTCACATCCTTTGCCAGACGCTCCATCTCACGCAGCTGATTTTGCCTTTCTGGAGAAGGACCTACCATGTCAGGGCTCACAGGTGCCACAGGACCTACAGATTCGCCATCGCCATCAACCATTTTTCATGTCTCCTTTCATCCAATGCGGCTTCAAAGAAATACATCTCTAGCTCTAAGTTAGTCCTTATCGCATCATCGGATTTATAGTATTAGTAGGCGCTATTTCACAGCAATGTCCGCTCAGAACCGTTTTCCTGCATCATCCATGCTTATTTCTCGGGCTGAGGTTCTGGGTTAACGCCAGGACAGCCGTGCACCGACCAGATACATCAGTCCAATGAGCACCGGCTGATGGGTGAGATAGATGGCCAGCGAATTTCGCCCCAGGAATTCGAGTCCTCTCACCAGGGATGACCCGGTAAGATCCGGCAGGGGAACCCGGCGGCGGTAGCCTCGATAGAAGAGATCGCCAGAGGCCACACCTATGAGGATCACTCCGAACCAGGGAAGGAGCGGAAAGTAGTCTACTGAATAGAAGCCCACTGGCTCCAGTCCCAGCCAGAGCAGCCAGGGAAAGTCCACGCTGAGGCTCTGCAGAAATAATCCCATTAATATAAATAATAATCCTAAAATGAAGTTCGCGCCATGCAGCCGGAGGAAGGGATAGGCCAGCAGCAGAGAGACGCCGATGAGATGCAGCACACCGAAGACGATGAAGCCCCTTCCTATGAAGAGGTAGGTGACCAGAGTTACGCCCATTGCCAGGCTGAATATCCAGAGGCCCCTCTTCATAAGCCGGAAGCGAAAACGGTCTTCCTGCCCCAGAAGCCTTGCCCGGGAGCAGCTAAGGGAGAGGGAGACTCCCACCAGCAGGAGGAAGAGCGAGGCCGTGAAGCGAGCCAGATAGAACCAGAATCCTGATGCTAATTCGATCGGTTGGGCTCCAAAATAATTGAGGTCAAAGACCATATGGAAGAGAACCATGAGAATAATGGCCATTCCTCGCAGGAAGTCCACCTCCCAGAATCTGACCATTGGGCTTTCGTCCATGTGAAACAGTTGGATGCCAGGCTTTAAAGATGTAGGCTAAACCGTTGAACGAGCATAGCGATTTCTAAATGAATAACATAAATGTCACAAAACACGCGGCAAAAACGGTTGGCAAAATGATTTGAGAGACAATCCTTATTCACAGGATTATCTCAATATCCAGCTCTTCTGCCAGTTCCTTGTAGCGGTTTCGAATGGTGACTTCCGTCACTCCCGCCACATCCGCCACCTCGCGCTGAGTACGCCGGTCTCCGCAGAGGATGGAGGCGATGTAGATCGCGGCTGCGGCCACGCCCGTGGGACCGCGCCCGCTGGTGAGTTCCTTCTCAGCCGCCTGGCGAAGTATCTCAATTCCCTTGGCCTGCACCTCGCCCTTCAGATTCAGGCCGGAACAGAAGCGGGGAATGTAGTCGATGGGGCTGGTCGGCATCAGCTTCAAGGCCAGCTCTCGGGACACGAACCGATAGGTTCTGCCGATCTCCTTTCGGGATACCCTGGAGACCTCTGCGATCTCATCCAGAGTACGGGGCACGTTGCACTGGCGGCAGGCTGCATACAGTGCTGCGGCGGCGACGCCCTCAATGCTCCGCCCGCGAATGAGGTTCTTGTCCACAGCCTTACGGTAGACCACGGCTGCCGTCTCTCTTACATTTCGAGACAGGCCAAGGGCCGATGCCATCCTGTCCAGCTCGGATAATGCGAAGGCCAGGTTTCGTTCCGTGGCATTGCTGACCCGAATGCGCCTCTGCCATTTTCTCAAGCGGTAGAGTTGAGCCCTGTTTTTGGAGGAGATGGTCTTGCCGTAAGAGTCTCTGTTCCTCCAATCGATCATGGTGGAAAGGCCCTTGTCGTGGATAGTATACGTCATGGGCGCCCCAACCCTCGACCTCTTCATGCGCTGATCGTGGTCGAAGGCTCTCCACTCCGGTCCCTGGTCGATGAAATTCTCGTCGATTACAAGTCCGCAATCAGAGCAAACAAGTTCCGCACGTTCGTAGTCTCGCACCAGTGTATGGCTCTTACACTCCGGACACTCGACCGTGAATTTCTCGAACTCATCTACCTTCTCCTTCTCACGCTTGAGCCGGGTCCGCTCTTTCAGCTTCTCCGGCTCCGTCCTCTCTATCTCTCTCAGCTTCTCAATCTCTTCCACTTGCTATCTCTCCCCGACGCCTCGTCGATATAGAGCTTCTTTCCGACGTGGGCAGCGGCATCTATTCCTCTATTTGGTCGAACGATGATGTATGGATGATCAATTGGGCCGAATATATCGAAAACTTTTCCGACCTTGGTCCTCTTCTGGTCCACAACCCAGGAATTCGTTCTGGGGATATTGGTCTCGCTTCCAACAAT
>Ga0209745_1002363_pt1 | contig 10799 bp, 9 predicted proteins | sample BarGraNGADG00312_FD_184495 | JGI IMG/M metagenome (GOLD analysis project Ga0209745, IMG submission 184495) | Arctic peat soil microbial communities from Barrow, Alaska - Barrow Graham LP Ref core NGADG0004-312 (SPAdes) (version 2) | ecosystem: Environmental > Terrestrial > Soil > Wetlands > Peat ... | reverse complement strand
GGTCACCGGCACCGGCGACCCCGGCTCGGCCAACAGCTCCAACACGTTGGCCACGACGGCCGAGCCACCTAGCGACGCCACCAGAACGGAGCGAGGGCGGTCACCGCCGGCCACGCGTTCGATCCCCGCTTCACGCGACAAGGTGATGGCTTGACGAACCTGGGCCCCGGCCGTCGCCAACGCCACCAACACCTCGCGGGAGTCGCGCGCAGCCATTTGACCAGGGTCGTTCAGGAGCCCTTCGTCGACAAGAGGTGCCATGACCTGACCGCCGAATCAGCCTGCGAGTGAACGGGATTCGTCGACCAACAGCACGGGGATGCCATCATCGACGCGATATGCCAAGCGACACTCGGCATTGGTGCAGTGCAGCTCCGGGCCACTCGGGCCCGTGCCATCGGAAAGCGTCGACCTGCACTGTGGGCATCGCAGGATCTCGCGCAACCACGGCTCGATCTGGGCAGACGACCCAGGGGTCGCACCTGAACCGGCGGGCTGGGTCTCCTCGACCATCAGGCTCTCTCTCCTCGTACGATCAACAAGACATCATCGCGCACTCGCGCCATCGTCGCCTCATCAGATGCCTCGACGTTGAGCCGCAGCAGCGGCTCAGTGTTGCTGGCCCGGAGGTTGAACCACCACATCGGTGTCCCCTGATGGGTCACCGTCATGCCGTCCAGGTCGTCAAACTCCACCGTCTGCCCCCGGTCCCGCGCCAACTCCCGCGCCCACTCCTGCACGTTCGCGGTGACGACGGGAGCATCGGCGACTGTCGAGTTGATCTCACCGGACGCGGAATACCGGCTGAACCGGGCGGCGAGAACGGAGAGCGGGCGCGACTGTTCGCCCAACGCCGCCAGAACATGCATCGCGGCGAGCATCCCGGTATCGGCAAACCAGAAGTCACGGAAGTAGTAGTGGGCGGAGTGCTCGCCACCGAAAACCGCCTGATGGCGCGCCATCTCACCCTTGATGAACGAATGCCCGACTCGGGTCCGGATGGCAGTGGCACCGGCCTCGGCGATGATCTCCGGCACCGCCGCGGACGAGATCACGTTGTAGACGATCCTTGCGTCCCGCCCGGCTGCGCGCTCCTTGGCGATCTCACGCGTCGCCACCAGCGCAGTGATGGTCGACGGGCTGACCGGCTCGCCTCGCTCGTCCACGACGAAGCAACGATCCGCATCACCGTCGAACGCGAGACCGAGGTCAGCGCCATGCGCGATGACCGCTGTCTGGAGATCACGCAGGTTCTCGGGCTCCAGCGGGTTGGCCTCGTGGTTGGGGAAGGTTCCGTCCAGCTCGAAGTACAGCGGTATGACGGTCAGCGGCAACCCCGGCAACGCACTGTGGGTGCCCAACACCGCGGGCACGGTGTAACCGCCCATGCCGTTGCCGGCGTCGACCACCACGGTGAGGGGCCGGTTCTCGCGGAGGTCGACCAGCCCCCGCAGGAACTGCGCATAGTCGGCGAGGACGTCGCGTTCACTGATAGTCCCGGCGGCCTCACCCCCGGCGGCCTCACCCCCGGCGGCCTCACCCCCGGCGGGCGCACCTGGCACAGCACCAGCGTCAATCAATGCCTGAGCCAGGTCACAGATCTGGCTCAGTCCGGTGTCCTGACCGACTGGCCGCGCGCCGGAGCGGCAGAGCTTGATGCCGTTGTACTGCGAAGGGTTGTGGCTGGCAGTGAACATGGCGCCGGGGACGTCGAGCGCGCCGCTCGCGTAGTACAAACCGTCGGTGGAACACAGCCCGATCAGCGTGACATCCAGCCCGTGGGAGGCAGCCCCTGCTGCGAAAGCCCGCGAAAGCTCGGGCGAGGACACCCGCATGTCGTGCCCGATGACGATCGACGTCGCGCCATCGGGAAGAGCCACGACCTGCGCGAATGCCGAGCCGATCGCAAACACGACCGCGTCATTCAGCTGTTGCGGCACCAAACCGCGCACGTCATACGCCTTGATGAACTCGGACAGTCTGGAAGCACTCACGTGCTGGAGCCTATCTATCGCGCAGGATGCGCAGATGGCCGCGCCGACCGGTCTCGATGGTGCCGTACGTCTCGGTCTCGTACGGCGCGCTCACTGCGGCTGCTCCGGCCACCTGTCGGGGGCGGCCGGCCTCGCGCACAGCATCAGCCAGCGCCAGCAGGTCGTCCTGGGTGGGACCGGGGTCCACGAACTCCGTCGCGAGGCGGATGGCGTCCCAGCCTCGCGGCACGGTCAGACCCTCGGCGTGCACGGCGCACAAGTCATAGGTGTGCGGCTCCGCGTAGGTTGCGAGCGGCCCAAGAACCGCGGTCTGGTCGGAGTAGACATACGTCAACGTCGCGATGGCGCCGCCGGAACAGGCGGTGCGGGAACACTGTCGCGACAGACTCACGGATGGACTGTATTCCCCGGCAACGGCCCCCGGCCCGCACCACGCCGTAGGGTTGGTTCATGACCTCTGCGAGCGCGCCGTTCCGCCCTCGCCGGGATCGTCACGGCAGGGGTCTGCGTGGCCCGATGGCCTGGCCATCCGTGCCCGCGATGGCGACGCGAGCCGAACAGTTCGACGAGCTTGTGCTCGACGCTGCAGCCCGCATCGAGCAACGGTTCGGCAAGCCGTTGGGTGACGCCGAGTTCGCGGTTGAGGACGTGCCGCCCAGCGATCCCGCCCCGTGGGAGTCCTCCGATGTGCCCCTTGGGCGTCTGTTTGCCGCGCAGGGCAAGATGCCGGCCCGCATCGTGGTCTATCGGCGACCGGTCGAGACCAGGGCAGCCGACGCCCGCGAGCTCGCAGCCCTGGTCAACGACGTGGTCGTCGAACAGGTGGCCTCTCTGTTGGGCGTCGACCCACGCGAGCTCGACGCCGGATACGACCCCGACGGCGACTAGGCATCTCGCTGAGGACGAGCGTGGGTCAGTCGCGCAGCTCGCGCACCTGCACGGGGGTGGCGGTCAGCGTGAGATCCGCCATCGGCGTCACGCTCAAGAGCACTCCACCGGCATCGCTGAACCACGTCAGAACGGCAGCCCGGACGACCCCGGTCAGGGGGGTGACCCACACCGACGTGGCGCCGTCCAGGGCCAGCGTGGACACCGAGTCTGCACCAATGGCAACCTCTTTCGTGCTGGCCCGGCCGTCGGCATCCACGGTGGTCACCAGGACCGAGGCAGGGTCGTACGTCGCAGCGAGGTCCAGCCGCTCGAGGAGCCCAGAGTCGCCGGGCCCGCTCAAGGCCATGCCTGCCAACGTCGTGATCGGCGCAGAAGCACCGGACCAGGCCAGATCGGAGGCAGCGCCGGGCGCCAGTCGTCGATCGACCATTGCTGCGGCAACCACCGGCACGTCGGCGCGAACCTGCACGGCGTACGCGTCCGGCGGCAATGACCTGAGATCGATGTCCATGGTGCTGTGAGCCGCAACGCGCGTCACACCGTTGACAGGCAACGCTTTAGGCCCGCTCGGGGTGAGTACTCGCGACTCGACAACCGCCTCGCTGTCGCCTGGCACGGCAACTCGCAAGGTTGCTCGACCATCGATCGCCACGCCTGCGATGACCTGCTCGCGCGCCGGCGCCGCCACCGGCGCCGCATCGTCGCCACCACGCGGGACGACACCATCGAGCCAGGTGTCGCTCAGGACCGCGGCAACCTCTCCACCTTGGACGATGACGTGGACGACCGGCGAGGGCTCGGGCCCGGCGATGGCGTCGAGCAGCACGACGGTTCGCCCGTAGGGGCCCACAACCACGCCGCGGCCGTTGGGCGACTGGACCGGACCGTTGACACCGAGGACGGCAAGATCGACCGTCACCGGGTTCGGCCCGGGGTTGGTCAGGACAAGGCGTTCCCGACGACCGGGCTCGGCACCACCAGCGACGAGCCACGAGGAAGCCGCAGCAGGCATACACGCAGCTGTAACCAAGCCGCGGTTGTCGCCAGTCTTGACCCAGGAGCGTTGCCTAGCAACGATTCCGGGTGCCATTGTGCCTGCCCCGGCGACCAGCACGGACTTGGCAGCAGAGATCTGTCCCGAGGCGGTCTGACCGCGCACGGTCACCGGTGTGGCCAATGTTCCGCCCGACGGGAGGCCGTCGATCTCGAGCGACCCGGCGTCCTGGCCGTCAGCAAGACCCGGCGGTAACGCCTCCTTGGGGGCGGCCACGGCCGTCACCGACACCGCCTGTGCACGGGGGTCCTTCAGGCCCGCGACACCGAGCGCCTCAGGTCCCGGGCAGATGACCTGGGTCTGCGTGACGGGTTCGGCGTGAGCCGCCGTCGCCGGACCAGGACTGCTCCCGCGTGCAAGGTTCAGGGGGGACACGTAGGTGACGCCAAGGACCAGCCCGGCCCCGGCAGCAGCGACGGCGAGCGAGCGCAGTACGCCCCTCATGAGGTTCTCCCTCGGCGGGACGAGCCGAACGGCGCCGCCAGGAACAGTACGAGGAGCAGAAGGCCCAACTGCCCCCAACGCCAACGCTGCTGGGTAGGCGCAAGGGTGACGGTGAGCTGACCCGAGCTGCTAGGCACGTCGTATGTTGGCTGGTCGCGGCCGCCGACCGCCGCAAGCTCGCGTCCGGCGAACGTCACCCGCGCGTGGTCCGCCCACCCTGCGGGCTCGGCCACCACCAGACGACGTTGGAGGGTGGTGACACCTTTCGCGGGCGCCCCAGCCGTGGTCGCGCCGGAACTGGTCGCACCGACGCTCACATCGGTTCGCCCGTGGTCACCGGTGACGGCAATCGACTGAAGTGTCACACCCTGGGCGTTCTCGAGACGGAGCCGTGACGAGCTCAGGGCATCGCCGAGCGGCATGACCCGCCACAGAATCAGTCCCTGGCTGTCGCCGAGCCTGGTCATCCCCGCCGTTGCGTCCAGACGTCGGACCAAGGGCTCTGTCGTGGCGCCGCGGAACGCCACGAACCCGACACCGAGGTCGGCGAGTCCGTCCCGGGCATCGTTGACCGAAGTCACGTCGCGGTCGCCGACCACGGTCTTGACCGAGGCGACCAACATCGGGTCCGGTTCAGCGGCCGGGCCCGGCAGGTCCCGGACAACAGGGCCCGGCTCACTGCCCAGCAGCCGATAGCCGATGGCGCCTGCCTCACTAGTCATGAGAAGCAGCCGGCTACCCAACGGCCCCGAAGCCTGATCTGCAGCAACTGCAGGCATGTTGGGCAGTGCTGCGGTTAGCGCCCGGCCGGCACCGAACCATCCGGCCATCGCGACACTGGCCACAACACCGAGAACAGCTGCGACGACGACTGGGACAACCAGTATCTGGCGCCAGCCGAAGCCGGAGTGTGAGAGCCGAACGGAGAGGCCGTCGACTCCAAGTACTGCCGCGGCAATCAGAGCCAGCGCTGCACAGTCGAGCCCCGTGCCGGCCCACAAGGTGATCGGACCCCCTGCACCAGCCATACCTTGCGGGATCACGGCCGTGATGACGTGCGGTGCCCATATGCCGATTGCCAGGCCGACCACCGCGAGAAGGGCAAGCACCGTCATCGCTCTCGAGGCCACGTCGCGCCGCAGCATGGCCACGACGCCCGCCAGGACGATCGGCGCCGACAGCAGCACGGGATAGGAACCCGGACCGCTCGGGTGCAACATCGCGAGCTGCCATGGCGAGGAGGCCTCGCCCTGCCAGCTGGTCAGACCAGGCCCGCTCAGGACGAGCAGCGGGTTGTCGACCAGGCGCAGGATCCACGGCCCCCACAACCCGGCGGGCACCAGCAGAAGCACCGCTGCATGAAGACGGGTTGCCCCGTGCCCCGCGACGAGCAGAACCAGGGCAGCGACGCCAGTCAGCACGGCCAGAGCAGGGTTGAAGGCCCCAAGCACCGCCACTGCGAGAGCGGTGCCGAAGGTGACCGCGAAACGTGTGGATCGCCTTGTGGCACAGACGAATCCGGCCGCGACCACTGGCAGCAGGACGTGCGCGACAACGGCGCCGAGCCGCCCGCTTGCCTGGGCTGTCGTCAACGTTCCCAGCGATGCCCACGCCAACGCTGCCCACGCCCGCGGCCAGGGCGCCCGGGTCGCAACTCGAGTCGCGAGGTATGCCGTGAACGCGGACATCGGGATCGCCCCCGCCAGCAACCAGCCGATCGAGACGCCGACCGACGCGGTGGGTGTATCGATGAACGGCAGGTGCTCGACAAGCCATGCCCCCGCCGACAGGATCGGCAGATAGGGAGCCGGCTCAAGGGCATTACCCAGGCCTGACCCATGCCATCCGTCGAGCCAGGCGTGCCAGAGCCCGGAGGCATTGGCGGACACCGGGAAGAGCTCGCCGCCGGCGACGCCCAGGCCATTGGGGTCGACCAACGTCCCGATCAGCGAGCGCCACGTCGCGATCGACAGCAGAGCGCCCACCATGACGGCCATGGACCCGGGATGGCGAAGGACCCGGGTGGTGACTCCCCCCGTCAGCTCCTCGAGCGGCTCGCCGTCATCAGTGACCGGCCCGGACTCGGTAGCACGCGTGCCGCCAGTGAGGTCATCGGCTGACCGCGCGGACTCGATATCCACCGCGTCGTGGATCGTGTCGAGGGCTTGGCGGAAGCCGTCCCGGGGAGAGACGAACAGCCCGCGCAGGTCACGACGTCGGATCCGGCGAACGCCGCGTGAGCGCCATCGTGCGGCCATCGGACGCCATGGGGTCATCAACGACCCCAGATCACCAAGCTCCTCCCAAGCCCTCCGTGGCCGTTTGACCACGAGCAGGACCGCAGCCGAGAGGAGGCTGGCCGACGCGATCCAGAGCGCGAGGGCGGGCACGGCATACGGGGAGCATCTGGCAAGGGCCACCTGACGACCACGGCTGCGGTCGCGGCGTCGGACGGCGTCGGCCGAGAGGTGAGGGGAACGTTGACCGTTCGCCGAGGCCGCACCCTCACGCATGCGGGCCCGGGGCACGACCACGACCCGATGACCGGCCAGCTGCGCCCGCCAGCAGAGGTCCAGACCATCGCCGAACTGCCCGAACCGGGGGTCAAAACCACCGAGAGACTCAAAGACCTCGCGCCGGATGAGCATCCCTGAGGTGTTGACGCTGAGGACGTCGCCACGGTGGTCATGCTGGCCCTGGTCGGGCTCACCCAGCACCGGACCTCCCGCGCGGCCACCGGTGCGGGTGATCTGCTGCCCCACCTGGAGCAGCCGTGACGGGTCGTCCCAGGTGGTGAGCTTGGGCCCGGCGACACCGACCGACGGGGACCTGCGGGCCGCATCCAGCAGATGGGCCAGGGCCTCGGGATCGGCAGCGCTGTCATCGTGGAGAAGCCAGAGCCACTCATCGGGGCTCGACTCGCCAGCGACGTCTCCAGAGGACCAACATGAATCACCCGGCAACTGGTCGACGGCGCGACCCACCGCTTCACCAAAGGTGCTTTCGCGGGGAGCAGGGATCGCCACGACGTCGCCGATCACCTGGCGGATCCGGCCGTGCGACGCCGCGATCTCGCGGCTCTCATCGAGGGAACCGGTGTCAACGATGACCAACCGGTCCGGCGGGCGCGTCTGCAGCCCGAGAGCGTCCAGGCACTCGTTCAGCCACGCCGCGCCGTCATGCACGACGAGCAGCCCCGTGACAATGACCGTTCGAACACCCGAATGCAGCCCCCCCGGCTCGCTGGGCGGCCACTCTCGCGTGGTCGGGGGATTATGGCGGGTCGGCGTACGCGACGGGGCAAGCGTCATCAGAACAGGGACAGTCCCGCGGCGTCGCCGAGACGACTAGACCGCATGCTTCTTGAGCTTGCGACGTTCCCGCTCGGAAAGTCCACCCCAGATGCCGAACCGCTCATCGTGCGCGAGCGCGTACTCCAGGCACTCGCCGCGCACATCACAGCCCACACAGACCTTCTTGGCCTCTCGGGTCGAACCGCCCTTCTCTGGGAAGAACGCCTCAGGATCGGTTTGAGCGCACAAGGCGCGCTCCTGCCACGACAGCTCGCCCTCGACCTCGGCGGTGTCGATCAGCTCTACGCTCGTGATCAGCTGTAGCTCTCGCACTGCCCCTCCTCGACCCCTGAACTGGCATTCGCGTTGGATGACAACAATGGAATTACACGCGTGTCATACGTGGAAGTCAAGCGAATGTCTGATATTGGCACTGGGGACTCTGGGGTCACATATCGCGCATAACGCCCACAGGTCTCTTCCAGCATCACCAGACACCGAAATCGTCGGTACGGACCCCGCCCTGACAGACTGCCGCCATGCGCATCACGGCCCTGGCCGGTGGAGTGGGTGGAGCACGCTTCCTGCGTGGTTTGCGCGCCCACCTCGACCGCACGCCCACCCTGTCCGACTCCACGATCACCGTCATCGGCAACACCGGAGACGACATCAGCCTGTTCGGGCTGCGGGTCTGCCCCGACCTGGACACCGTCATGTACACGCTCGGTGGCGGCGTCGACGAGGAGCAGGGCTGGGGTTGCTCGGACGAGACACACTCAGTGCAGGGTGAGCTCGCGGCATACGGTGCGCAGCCACAGTGGTTCGGTCTCGGCGACCGCGACTTCGGCACCCACATCGCGCGTAGCCAGTGGCTCGGGCAGGGTCTCTCGCTCTCGGAGGTGACCGCCCGGCTGTCCGCTCGTTGGGGTCTGCCCGATCTGGGCGTGAGCCTGCTGCCGATGTCGGACTCCCCCGTCGAGACCCATGTCGTCATCGACAGCGAAGACGGCGGGGGCGATGGCGACGGTGACGGTGACATTCCGCAGCGAGCGGTTCACTTCCAGGAGTGGTGGGTCCGCATGCGCGCCGCAGTCCCTGCCCGGAAGTTCGTGGCCGTCGGCATGGACCGCGCCACGGCTGCCCCCGGGGTGCTCGACGCCATCCGTGAGGCCGACATCATCCTGCTGCCGCCGAGCAACCCGGTCGTCTCCATCGGCATCATCCTGGGAGTGCCAGGAGTGCGGGAAGCGTTGCGTGGCAGCCTCGCTCCCGTCGTCGGAGTGTCCCCGCTGATCAGTGGCGCGCCAGTGCGCGGACATGCCGACGCCTGCCTGTCGGCCATCGGGGTCGAGTGCACCTCGCAGGCGGTGGCCGGTCTCTACGCCGACTTCCTGGACGGGTGGCTGGTCGATGACGCGGATGCGCCGTCCATGGGGTTCCCTCCCGGGCTGGAGGTCAAGACCCGGCCCCTGTGGATGAACGACCTGGAGACCACGGCCGACATCGCCGGCGCGGCGCTCGATCTCGCCCTCAAGCTGCGCAGGACCCCTTCCGTATGACGGCACGCACCTCTGTCATGACGCTCACCGCGCCGGTCACGCTCACCCCGCTGCTCGGGTTCCCCGAGGTGCGCCAGGGTGACGACCTCGTCGACATCGTGCTGAAAGCATTGCAGCACAATAGGATCGAGCTCCTTGATGGTGACATTCTTGTCGTCTCGAGCAAGATCGCGTCCAAGGCGATGGGACTCTTCGCACCCGTCGCGGAGCGAGACGACATGGTGCTGTCCCAGACGGTTCGGGTCGTGGCCGAACGGATGACGCCCCTGGGTATCACGCGCATCGTGGAGACAATCGCCGGGCCGGTCATGGCCGCTGCGGGTGTCGACGCCTCCAACACCGCCGACGAGTCGATCGTGCTGGTCCTGCCCGACGATCCCGACGCCGTCGCGGCCGAGATCCGGGGCGGCGTCACGACCGGCTGGCAGGCCCTGTCAGGCAGTCACCTGCGGCTCGGCATCGTCCTCAGCGACACCGCCGGGCGGCCATGGCGGATCGGTCAGACCGACTTTGCCCTGGGTGCTGCCGGCCTCCAGGTCGTCGATGACCTGCGGGGTTCGACAGACGCCGACGGGCGGCTCCTCTGGGTGACGGAACGGTGCGTCGCTGACGAGATCGCAGCCGCCGCCGACCTCGTCAAGGGCAAGGCGACCGGTGTGCCCGTTGCCCACATCCGGGGTCTGGGCCAGTACGTCCACCATGGCCAATCCAAACCTGGCGAATCCGAACCTGGCGAATCCGCAACTGGCGCAAGGGATCTGGTCCGGACCGGGCTTGGCGACTGGTTCGGCTACGGCGCCGTCGAGGCCGTTCGTGCTGCCCTCGGAGTCGAACCCGGCTCGGCAACATCGGACGAGATCGGCATCCCCTCGATGGGCCCCGAAGACGTCGCTACCCGGGCGGGTCGGGCACTGCGCGTCGCTCTGCTGCACTGTCCCGGCGTGTCCGGACACGTCGACGGCGACACCATCCATCTCGCGGCCGATGACGGCTTCGCGCTCGGCGTCGCCGCCACCCGGGCCGAGGTGGCGCTGCACGGCGAAGGCCTGTCGAGCACTCTCAGCGCTGACGTCGGGTTGACCGGGCGGCCATCTGCCCTTATCGTTTTTCAATAACAACGAAAAACGATAAGGGCAGGTAACACCTATGGACGCCAACGGAACCGGCAGGACCAAGCGAGACTGGCTCGCATTCGACCGCCTTGACTACCTAGTCGCCAAGATCGCCCTGGGCATCGCGGTGGTCGGCTCCGTCCTGTTCGGCCTCGGCGGTCCCGTTCTTGCCGCTGCCACGGACGCGCCGCTACCTGTGTCCTACACGACCAAGATCACGAGCGGCATCGAACTGCCTCGCGGCGCGACCCACGACGGCAACGCGACGGTCGAGCTGATGCTCACGAACGCCACGCTCGGCGAGCGCTTGACGCAGGCGCTCCCGGAGCTCCTGATTGCCGCCATGACCATCGCCGTCGCCCTGCTGCTCTACCAGCTATTGCGCGACATGCAGGCCGGAGAACCGTTCACAGGGCGAAACGTGTGGCGTATCAGCACGACTGCCCTCATCA
>Ga0209745_1002362_pt1 | contig 10801 bp, 9 predicted proteins | sample BarGraNGADG00312_FD_184495 | JGI IMG/M metagenome (GOLD analysis project Ga0209745, IMG submission 184495) | Arctic peat soil microbial communities from Barrow, Alaska - Barrow Graham LP Ref core NGADG0004-312 (SPAdes) (version 2) | ecosystem: Environmental > Terrestrial > Soil > Wetlands > Peat ... | reverse complement strand
CCTCAACGACATCGCGACGATCCCGGCCAACCTGGCCGGCATCCCGGGCATCTCGCTGCCGAGCGGTCTGGCCGACGAGGACGGGCTGCCGACCGGCATTCAGATCCTTGCGCCGGCCACCAAGGATGAGCGGCTGTATGGCGTCGGGGCGGCCCTGGAGGCCGCACTTGTCCGGCGCTGGGGCGGTCCGCTGCTCGCCAAGGCCCCAGAATTGGCGACCGGGCTGTCGACCCCTGCCGCGGGGTTGTCGACCACTGCTACCAGCCGGGAGGTCCGCGCATGAGCACCGCCACAAGGGCCGCAGAGCCCGTCGTCGACTATGCCGAGGTCCTGAAGAAGTACGACCCGGTGATGGGCCTCGAGGTCCACGTCGAGCTCAACACCGCGACCAAGATGTTCTGTGGCTGCGCGACCGGCTTTGGCGCAGAGCCGAATACGCAGGTCTGCCCGGTGTGTCTGGGACTGCCCGGGGCGCTGCCGGTCGTCAACGTGGCCGCGGTCGAGTCGGCCATTCGGATCGGTCTGGCGCTCAACTGCGAGATCGCGACGTGGTGCCGGTTCGCCCGCAAGAACTACTTCTATCCGGACATGCCGAAGAACTTCCAGACCTCGCAGTACGACGAGCCGATTGACTTCAACGGCTATCTTGACGTCGAGCTGGCGGACGGGTCGACGTACCGCGTCGAGATCGAGCGCGCCCACATGGAGGAGGACACCGGCAAGTCACTGCACATCGGTGGCGCCACCGGACGCATCCACGGCGCGGATCACAGTTTGGTCGACTACAACCGGGCCGGTATCCCGCTCGTCGAGATCGTGACCAGACCCATTGTCGGCGCCGGGGTTCGGGCGCCGGAGGTCGCGAAGGCGTACGTTGCGACGCTGCGTGACCTGCTCAAGGCGCTCAAGGTCAGCGACGTCCGGATGGAACAGGGCTCGCTCCGCTGCGATGTCAACCTGTCGCTGCGTCCCAACGCCGAGGATCCGGACGCCCAGAATGGCGTCCCGCTGGGTACCCGGACCGAGACCAAGAACGTCAACTCGCTGCGCTCGGTCGAGCGAGCGGTGCGCTACGAGATGACCCGTCACGCCGCGGTGCTGAACAGTGGCGCCTCGATCCTTCAGGAGACCAGGCACTGGCACGAGGACACCGGCGTCACCACGTCCGGCCGGGTGAAGTCCGACGCCGACGACTACCGCTACTTCCCCGAGCCTGACCTGGTGCCGGTTGCGCCGACTCGTGAGCGCGTCGAGGAACTGCGTGCCACCATGCCCGAGCCGCCGGCCGAGCGTCGTCGCAGGCTCCAGAACGACTGGGGTTACAGCGATATGGAGATGCGTGACGTCATGAACGCCGGCGCGGTCATGCTGATCGAGGAGTCCGTTGCCGCCGGTGCGACGCCTGTGGGTGCGCGCAAGTGGTGGATGGGCGAGCTGGCGCGTCTGGCCAGTGTCGAGGGTCGTGATCTGGCGGACTTCGGTGTGACTCCGGCTCACGTTGCCGAGCTGGACGCGCTGGTGACGTCCGGTCGGCTCAACGACTCCATGGCCCGTCAGGTGCTCGACGGCGTCCTGGCGGGTGAAGGCTCCCCGGTTGCGGTTGCCGATGCGCGTGGGTTGCAGCTGGTCAGCGACGACGGGGCCCTGTCGGCTGCCGTCGACGCGGTCATTGCGGCCAACCCGGATGTTGCCGACAAGGTGCGAGACGGCAAGGTGCAGGCTGCCGGCGCCCTGATCGGTCAGGTCATGAAGGAGATGAAGGGCCAGGCCGATGCGGCCAAGGCCCGCGAGCTGATCCTCAGCAAACTCGGCGCTTCATAACGTCTGTATCCGTTACGTTTGTATCCGTCGGGTTGAGGAGAGGCTCTTTCCCCTGCTCGCAGGCTCCCTTGACGGGGCTGCGAGCCTCCCGTCAACCCTTCTCTTTTCCGAACTCACTTTGCGAGCCATTCCTCAGCCCTCCGGCGCTTGCAGGCTCCCTTTACGGGCTTGCGAGCCACCCCGCAACCCTCCTTGGACGTGACGGAAGGGCAGGCCTGCTGACTCCTGGTGAGGGCCGAGAGAAGTTCAGATATGGCGCTTTTCAGACTTGACCGGGGTCGCGTCCCTCAACAAGTGCGTCGAGCATGCCGCGCTGCGGATGACGAACCCTGGTAATCGGCCGGATGCCCGCCTCGCGGACAGGTCGAGCTTTGGCACCAGCCATCGAAGGAGATCGTGGGAAGGATGCGAACGGGGGAGTGGTCGTGCCTCTCGTACCCCTGAGCAGCTGGACCGTACGACGTACATCTGACGGTGAGCTGACAATGATGGCGATGACAAGTGCCCAGATGACCAACGAGAGAACCAGTACGACCTTGTACATCTCTGTTCCTGCCCAACAACTCGAGAATTCGCCATAACCGTAGGAGGTGCCTGCCCGGTCTGAGCACAAACTTCTTGTGTCGCGGTTCACATCGGGTTTGACCTTGGCGACCGCGAAGCGCGCCGATGAAGCCAGAATCCTCCAGCCCGGGTCGGAGCACATCACCCGTACAGCCCGGTAGTGCCCCAGGCGTTCGGCTGATCCTGGCCAAGCCCGGTGCTTCCGAGGCGTATGGATCCGTCGGGTTGCGGGGTGGCTCTCGCCCCTACTCGTAGGCTCCATTGATGGGCCTCCGAGCCACTCTGCAACCCCTCCTTCGACGGAACTGGAGAGCTCTCCTACTGCTGAACGGGAAGGCGTAGGGCGAGGATCCTGTCATCCCCAGGGCGTGGGGTGCCGCGGAAGGTGTTGCTGGTCATCAGCCAGAGCCGTCCGTCCGGCGCTGACACGACCGTGCGAAGTCGTCCATAGGTCCCTTGCAGAAGGCGTTGCGGTTTGCCCGCTCTTCCCTTGGCGTCCAACGGGATCCGCCACAGCGACTCACCGCGCAGGGCTGCCATGTAGACGGCGCCGTCAGTGCCCACCGCGATCCCGCTGGGTGACGCGTCGTCGGTGGGCCACTGGACGAGCGGGTCGACGAAACCGGCGCGGTGAGCGACCCCCTCGACGACCGGCCAGCCGTAGTTTAGGCCGGGCTCGATGCGGTTCAGCTCGTCCCAGGTGTTGTGCCCGAGCTCGCTGGCGTACATGATCCCGGCCTTGTTCCACGCCATGCCCTGGACGTTGCGATGGCCGAAGCTCCAGATACGAGACCCCGGGAAGGGGTTGCCGGGTGCGGGTGCACCGTCCTTGGTCACTCGCAGGATCTTGCCGCTCAACGACGCCATGTCCTGTGCAGGGTCGGGCCGGCCCGCGTCACCGGTGGAGACGTAGAGGTAGCCGTCCGGACCGAACGCGACCCCTCCGCCGTCGTGTTTGCCGGCCTTGGGGATGCCCTTGACGATGACCGGGCCCGGCCTCAGTGCGGAGCCGTCGAAGGTCATCCGGATGACCCGGTTGTCGTCGCGCGCGGTGAGGTAGACGAAGACGGACCGATCCGACGCGAAGGTGGGGGACACGGCGATACCCAGCAGTCCTCCCTCGCCGTAAGGTTTGACCCCGGGCACGCGTCCCACCGACACCGGTGTGGAGCCCTTTGAGCCCATGGTGATGTGAAGCACCTCGCCCCGGTCACGCAGGGTGACCAAGGCCGTGCCGTCGGGCAGGAACGCCAGCCCCCAGGGCACGGGAAGCCCGGTCGCGATGGTCTCCCTGGCGGATGTAGAGGAGGCCGGCGCGGACGACGTGGGCGCGGACGACGCTGTCGCTGTGGACGACGCTGGGGTGGATGCCATCGGGAACGGGACCCGGTCTCCGCCGCTCGTGCAGCCCGTAGCGGTGAGAACGAGCAAGAGCGTCCAACAGACCCGTCTGCTCATCCCACATTGTTACCGGTTACGGTCACGGCATGCCTGTCATCTCGCTGCCGGACCGTGAATGGATTGACCTCGTCGGACCCGTGGGGGGCGTAGAGATGGTGCCCTGGGACCTGGTGGGGGAGCCACCGCGACGGGACGAGATCTCCTTCGTGGTGCCGCCCTACATGACGTCCAGCCCGTGGCAGCGGCTCGGCTTGTTGCCCGGTCTGCGCGTGGTCCAGCTGCTGAGCGCCGGTTACGAGACAGTGCTGCCTGCCATACCGTCGGGGGTGAAGCTCGCCAACGCGGCCGGCGTCCACGACGCCTCGACGGCGGAGCTAGCGGTGACGCTCACGCTGAGCTCGCTACGCGGCATACCCGATTTTGTTGCAGCACAGGGGCGTTCGCAGTGGTTGCCGGCGCAGGCCCGGTCTTCCCTGGCTGACAGGAAGGTGCTCATCCTCGGGTATGGCGGCATCGGAGTCGCGATCGCGCGTCGTCTTGTCGGGTTCGAGGTGAAGCTCACCGCGGTGGCCTCGCGCGCTCGGGCCGGTGACGACCTGGTGGCCTCGGTGCACGGGGTCGACGAGCTCGCGGCCCTGCTCCCCGAGCACGACGTGGTCATCGTGATCGTGCCGCTCTCGGACGCCACGACCGGTCTTGTTGATCGGGATTTCCTGGCCTCGATGCCGGACGGTGCCCTGCTGGTCAACGTCTCCCGGGGCAAGGTCGTGGACACCGAAGCACTCGTGGAAGCCGCTGGGTCCGGCAGGATCAGAGCTGCGCTCGACGTCACCGACCCTGAGCCGCTGCCGGCCGACCATCCTCTGTGGCACACGCCTGGCGTCCTCATCTCGCCTCACGTCGGAGGGGTGACCACTGCCTTCTTGCCTCGGGCGATTGCGTTGCTGAGAGACCAGATCGCGGCGTTTGCGGGGGAGCGTCCGTTGCGCAACGTGGTGAACGCGGACTGAGCGACTGCAGCTCAGCCGTAGTCAGTCTTGGTCGTAGTACCGGAAGACCAGGTCGGCGACGCACGGGGGCTTTGTCTGCCCCTGGGTCTCGTACGTCAGGTGGTAGACGACCTCGACGCCGCGCGCGATATCCGTGACCTCGGTCACCGAGACATGCATCCGCACGCGTGAGCCGACCAGCAGCGGGGCAGGGAACCTGACCTTGTTGAGGCCGTAGTTGATGGCGGCGCCCATGCCGTCGATGACCAGGACCTCCCACAGCAGGCTGGAGCACAGCGAGAGTGTGAGCAGGCCGTGTGCGACGGTCGTGCCGAACGGGCCGTCCTCGGCGCGGGTCGGGTCGACGTGGATCCACTGCTTGTCGCGGGTCACCTCGGCGAACCTGTTGATCCTGGACTGCTCGACGGTCAGCCAGTCGCTGACGCCCAGGTGGGTCCCAACGCAGGCCCGGAGGGCTTCGAGGCTTGCAATGACCCGCGGGTGGGGGTGCTCAGGCAAGACGGTGTCAGTGCCCACAGATCGAACCTCGTCTGTGATCGCCGTGGTTTCGGTCATGGTCATGGTCATCACTCCCAGGTGGCGACTCGTTGTCCCTGCGGACCGTGCGTTTCCGCCCACAGTCTCGCAGGAACCGCGCCAGGTCGCGCGTTGGAACCGAGCCGGGCTTCGGCAGGTCGGCTCGCGACTCACGCTGACTCGCGACTCACGCTGACTCGCCGGATCGCGGGATCCGGAGGATCCTCGGGTGATGACAACGACGCCGACGAGTGAGCGCACCCTGACCCTGGTTCGGCACGCCAAGGCCGAGCATGTGCAGGGCAAGCCCGATCACGATCGTGAGCTTGCACCACGAGGCCGTAAGGACGCCCATGCCATCGGGGTGTGGTTGAGCGACCCGGCGCACGCTGTCGTGCATGAGCTGGCCCTCTGCTCGACCTCGCAGCGCACTCGCCAGACCCTCGAGGGCATGTGCGCCGGCGGAGCGTTCGCCAAGGACACGCGTTTCGACGAGCGAATCTACGACGCCAGTGCGGCCACCCTGCTCGAGGTACTGCAGGAGGTCCCGGACTCGGTCAACGCCGTTCTGATGATCGGCCATGCCCCCGGGATTCCCGTTCTCGCGACGGCGCTGGCGCACAACGACTCCGGGTCCACCGATGTCATGGACCGCTTGTCGCTGCGTTTTCCCACGTCCGGCCTGGCGGTGCTGGGGTTCGACGGTCGCTGGGCGACGCTGGCGCCCGAGACGGCATACCTGCGGGACTTTGTCGTTCCACGAGGGTGAGCCCGAGGTTGCGTTGTCGGATAGTGCACTGTCCGCAAAGCGAGACCATGGTTCCAGCTTGTGGACAGGGTCATAGAATCCGGTCATGACCCAGCGTTCGACCGCATCGACCAGCCCGACATCGACCAGCCCGACGGCATCGCCTGGCCAACCCGACATCAAGCCGCGGAGCCGCGAGGTCACCGACGGGCTCGAGAAGGCTGCAGCCCGTGGCATGCTCCGAGCTGTCGGCATGGGCGATGACGACTGGGTCAAGCCACAGATCGGCGTCGCCAGCTCCTGGAACGAGATCACCCCCTGCAACCTCTCCCTGGATCGGCTCGCCAAAGCCGTCAAGGACGGTGTGCATGCCGCCGGTGGCTACCCGCTGGAGTTCGGCACCATCAGCGTGAGCGACGGCATCTCGATGGGCAACGAGGGCATGCACTTCTCTCTCGTCAGCCGTGAGATCATCGCCGACTCCGTCGAGACCGTCATGCAGGCCGAACGCCTGGATGGTTCCGTTCTGCTGGCCGGCTGCGACAAGTCACTGCCTGGCATGCTCATGGCCGCTGCGCGCCTCGATCTCGCCAGTGTCTTCCTGTATGCCGGGTCGATCCTCCCGGGGATCGCAAAGATGAGCGACGGGTCGGAGAGGACAGTCACGATCATCGACGCCTTCGAGGCCGTCGGGGCGTGCGCCGCTGGTCGAATGAGCCGCGAAGACGTCGACGCCATCGAGCGTGCGATCTGCCCAGGCGAGGGCGCCTGTGGTGGCATGTACACCGCCAACACGATGGCCTGCGTGGCCGAAGCCATCGGGATGTCGCTGCCCGGTAGTGCGGCACCGCCGGCCACCGACCGTCGCCGTGACGGGTTTGCCCGCAAGTCCGGCGAGGCCGTCGTCGAGCTGCTGCGCCGTGGCATCACCGCACGCCAGATCATGACCAAGGATGCGTTCGAGAATGCCATCGCCGTTGTCATGGCATTTGGCGGCTCGACCAACGCGGTCCTGCACCTGCTCGCCATCGCCAACGAGGCCGAGGTCGAGCTGTCGCTGGACGACTTCGCACGGGTTGGCGCCACGGTTCCCCATCTGGCCGACGTCAAGCCGTTCGGCCGGTTCGTGATGACCGACATCGACCGGGTTGGGGGGGTCCCCGTTGTCATGAAAGCCCTTCTGGACGCCGGGCTGTTGCATGGTGACGCCCTGACCGTCACGGGTCGCACGGTCGCCGAGAATCTCGCCAAGGTCCGGCCGCCGGACCCCGATGGTCAGGTTCTTCGTGCCATGTCCCAGCCGATTCACAAGACCGGCGGCCTGACCATCCTGCGCGGTTCCCTGGCTCCCGACGGTGCTGTCGTGAAGTCGGCCGGCTTTGACACGGATGTCTTCGAAGGAACCGCAAGAGTGTTCGACGGTGAGCGTGCGGCGATGGACGCCGTTGCGAATGGGTCACTCAAGGCCTGTGAGGTGGTGGTCATCCGCTACGAAGGGCCCAAGGGCGGTCCCGGGATGCGCGAGATGCTGGCTGTCACCGGCGCCATCAAGGGCGCTGGTCTCGGTAAGGACGTGTTGTTGCTGACCGATGGCCGGTTCTCCGGTGGCACGACCGGCCTGTGCGTTGGACACGTTGCGCCCGAGGCGGTCGATGGCGGTCCCATTGCTTTTGTGCAGGACGGTGACCGAATCCGTCTCGACGTGGCCGCCGGGACTCTTGACGTCGACCTGACGCCAGAGGTGTTGGCCGAACGCGCCGTCGGGTTCAGTCCGCCGGCGCCCAAGTACCCCCGTGGCGTGCTGGCCAAGTACCGCAAGCTCGTGGGCAGTGCCGCCGGCGGCGCGGTCTGTGGCTAGACGGTCTGTGGCCAAAGGGTCTGTGGCTAGAACTCCTGGCTGGAAGACGCGGCATTCAGGTCCAGATATCGGACATTTCGTCCGGATGCTGAGACCGCAAGGACCCTCGGTTGACACGCAATCGGCGGTGTCGCACGGTGGGGGCGTGAACCGAATTCTTGTACTTCCCTAGCGCGCAGACTCTCATCCGAGTCAGCGCGCTACCCCTCACGTCCGGATCCGGACCGGGGGGTTTTTTTGTGCAGACGCTCGTTTTCCTGAAAGCGGTGACGAAAGTGACGGACGGCAACGCCCCCCGGCCAGGCTCGACCCCTGCTGGGTCGACCCCTGCTGGGTCGACCCCTGCTGGGTCGACTAACGCTGCGTCGACTCACGCAGAGCCAGGCCCCCACGGCCCCACTCCGTCGGACCTCGCGGGTTCGATCCGTGCACGAGGCGTCGAGGTCAGTGCGCAAGTGGCTCAGGTCACCGGCGCGCAGAGCCTGGTGATGGCGCTGGAGGCCATGGGCGTCGACACGGTCTTTGGCATACCCGGTGGTGCGATCCTGCCGGCATACGACCCGTTGCTGGACTCCACCGCGGTGCGTCACATCCTCGTGCGCCACGAACAGGGCGCGGGACACGCGGCAGAGGGCTATGCGTCGGCCAGCGGCAGGGTCGGCGTCTGCATGGCAACCAGCGGCCCGGGTGCGACCAACCTGGTCACGCCGCTCGCCGACGCTTTTCTGGACTCGGTTCCCATTGTCGCGATCACCGGTCAGGTCACGTCCAGGTCCATCGGCACCGACGCCTTCCAGGAAGCCGACATCCGCGGGATCACGATGCCGATCACCAAGCACAACTACCTGATCACCGACCCGGACGTTATTCCGCGCGCAGTCGCCGAGGCGTTTCACATCGCCTCGACCGGCCGCCCCGGCCCGGTCCTGATCGACATCAGCAAGGACGCGCTTCAGGCCCAGACCACGTTCGTGTGGCCGCCGAAGCTCGACCTCCCCGGCTACCGTCCCGTGGCCAAGCCGCACGGCAAGCAGATCCGCGAGGCAGCCCGGCTCATCCGGGAGGCGCATCGCCCGGTGTTGTATGTCGGCGGGGGGGTCATCCGATCCGGCGCCAGCGACGAGCTGCGTGAGTTGCTTGAGCTGACCCAGATACCCGTGGTGACGACTCTGATGGCCCGTGGCGCAGTGCCCGACAGCCACCCGCTCAACCTGGGCATGCCGGGCATGCACGGCACGGTGGCCGCTGTAACGGCCCTGCAGAAGTCCGACCTGCTGATCACCCTCGGCGCCCGCTTCGACGACCGGGTGACCGGCCAGCTGTCGACGTTCGCGCCGGACGCCAAGGTCATCCACGCGGACATCGATCCGGCCGAGATCTCCAAGAACCGAGTCGCCGACGTGCCGATCGTGGGCGACTGCAAGGACGTCATCTCCGATCTCATCACCGTGGTGCGCGGCGAGCAGGAGGCAGGTCACCGGGGGGACTACGAGTCGTGGCGCAAGCAGGTCGCGCAGTGGGAGGCCACGTTCCCGCTTGGCTACACTCCCAAGGAGGGGTTCCTGTCCCCGCAGTACGTCATCGAACGCCTCGGTGCGATCAGCGGTCCCGAGACGGTCTTCGTGGCCGGGGTGGGCCAGCACCAGATGTGGGCTGCTCAGTTCGTGCAGTATGAACGACCGAACAGCTGGATCACCTCCGGTGGCCTGGGCACGATGGGCTTCGCGGTGCCGGCGGCCATGGGAGCAAAGGTCTCTCAGCCCGGGCGCACCGTGTGGGCCATCGACGGGGACGGCTGCTTCCAGATGACCAACCAGGAGCTCGCGACCTGCGTCATCAACAAGATCCCGATCAAGGTCGCGATCATCAACAACTCCAGCCTGGGCATGGTCCGCCAGTGGCAGACGCTCTTCTACAACGAGCGCTACTCCGCCACCGACCTGCACACCAGCCATGAGCAGGTCCGTGTCCCGGACTTCGTCAAGCTGGCCGAGGCCTACGGCTGTGTGGGAATGCGCTGTGACTCGGCGGCCGACGTCGACGCCACCATCGCGGCGGCCATGGAGGTCCACGACCTTCCCGTCGTGGTGGACTTCGTCGTCCACCGGGATGCCATGGTGTGGCCGATGGTCCCCTCCGGAGTCAGCAACGACCTGATCCAGACGGCACGTGGCCTCACGCCCGCGTGGGATCGCGAGGAATAGGCGCCGTGAGCATCGCAGCGAAGCAAGGAGCGGAGCGGGGTCTCATCCTCGCTATCAGAAGCAGTGGACTGGAAGGGCGATCATCATGAGCAAGCACACGCTGTCAGTCCTGGTGGAGAACAAGCCCGGCGTGCTGACCCGTATCGCGGGACTGTTCTCGCGACGCGGGTTCAACATCGACTCCCTGGCGGTCGGCCCGACCGCGCACCCCGATGTGTCCCGGATGACGGTCGTCGTCGACGTGGAGGAGCTGCCACTCGAGCAGGTCACCAAGCAGCTCAACAAGCTGGTCGAGGTGCTCAAGGTCGTAGAGCTCGTGAGCATTGCCTCCGTTCAGCGGGAGATCCTTCTGGTGAAGGTCAGCGCTGACCTGCAGACCCGTTCGCACATCATCGAGACGGCGCATCTGTTCCGGGCAAAGATCGTGGACGTCGCCGCTGAGGCCGTGACCATCGAGGCCACCGGCGACAGCGACAAGCTGGAGGCTTTGCTGCGGATCCTTGAGCCGTTCGGCATCAAGGAGCTGGTGCAGTCCGGCTTGGTCGCTATCGGCCGTGGTGCCCGCTCGATCACCGATCGTTCTCTGCGGTCGGCCTGAGAGCGCAGCGCACGGCATACCGCCCGTTCTTCCCGGAAGTCAGTTATCGCAACATGATTCACGCAACATGATTCACGCAAC
>Ga0209745_1002361_pt1 | contig 10802 bp, 6 predicted proteins | sample BarGraNGADG00312_FD_184495 | JGI IMG/M metagenome (GOLD analysis project Ga0209745, IMG submission 184495) | Arctic peat soil microbial communities from Barrow, Alaska - Barrow Graham LP Ref core NGADG0004-312 (SPAdes) (version 2) | ecosystem: Environmental > Terrestrial > Soil > Wetlands > Peat ... | reverse complement strand
AGCGTCTCGTCACCCAGCGGGTTGACCCCCGGGCCGGCGGCGAGCGCGTGGGCCACCAGCACGTGCAGGCACTTGACCCGCGTCGGCATCCCGCCGGCGGAGATGCCCGCGATCTCCTCGACAACGCCGAGCCTTGCCCGCTCCCTGAGGTAGTGCGAGTGGGCGCCGAGGTAGGCCGTGCCGAGGCCGACGTCATCGACCAGCCGCGCCGACATCTCCTTCATCACCCCGGTCGCCTCGAGCGTGCTCACCGCGGCGACCGCGGCGGGACAGGTCAGGTAGAACGTCGTCGGGAACGGTGTGCCGTCGTCGAGCCGCGGAGCCGTGCGCGCCACGATCGGACGACCGCACACGCACCGTGCCGCGACGCCGACGACGCCGCGCGGCGGTCGACCGAGCTGTTCCTCGAGGACCTCGAGATCGGCCCAGCTGACGATCTGGTCATCACCTGAGCCCACCGGCGCCAAGGCGCCGACGTCTCCGGCTTCCGAACCGGTGCGCATCTCAGCCCACCGACTTGGCGTCACCCGCGAGCTGGACCGAGGTCCAGATCCGCGAGTACCAGGGCTCGGTCGTGCCATCGGCCGGGAGTGCCGGACCGTGCAGGGCCTCCGCCACCTTGGTCGGGGTCTTCTGTGCGGTGACGCTCTCCGGATCGATCACCCGGAACGGCGTCTCGCCCGGCAGCACGAACGCCAGCCTCTCGCGTGCTTGTGCGGCCACGTAGGCCGGGTCTTTCCAGCGGGCCAGCTCCGCGCTCAGGTTCGCGTTCCGGGTCTGGGACATCGCGACCTGATCGCGGAGCGACTGAAGTGCGGCACCCTGAGCGAGGGACTCGCGGACCGTCGGGAACAGCACGATGAAGGCCATCAGGAGGACCACCGCGAGCACCATCACGCGGACCGTGAACATCCGGGGTGCGCTGATCTCCCCGGTCCGGCTCGCTCGTCGGCCGGACCTGGTCGCGGGCCCGGTCGACGGAACCCGGCGGGCCGTCGTGCGCATGGGCGAGGGTCGTGCCGAGGCACGCGGCGCGACCGCCGTCGCGGGCGCACCATGCTGAGCGGCGACCCGGGAGACAGGTCGTCGCTGCGCGGGCGGGCGACGTCCACTCGACATGTCCTCGATTGTGCCCCGCCACGGCCGGTCAGCGGTGGACGCGGGGCTCCCGGCCGTGTCCCGGATGACGAGTGTGGGGCCGGTGACCACTGGTCACCGGCCCCACACTCGCTTGTCAGGTTCGAGCGGTCAACGCCGCTCGACCGGGATCAGGCCCTCTTGAACCGCGGGAAGGCGCTCGCCCCGGCGTACACCGCGGCGTCGTCCAGCTCCTCCTCGATGCGAAGCAGCTGGTTGTACTTGTTGACCCGCTCACCGCGGGCCGGAGCGCCGGTCTTGAGCTGGCCGGCGTTGGTGGCGACGGCGAGGTCCGCGATGGTGACGTCCTCGGTCTCGCCACTACGGTGCGAGATCATCGCGGCGTAGCCGTTGCGCTGGGCAAGGGTCACGGCGTCGAGGGTCTCGGTCAGTGTGCCGATCTGGTTGAGCTTGACCAGCAGGGCGTTCGCGGCCTTGAGCTCGATGCCCTTGGCGAGGCGGATCGGGTTGGTGACGAACAGGTCGTCGCCGACGATCTGCGTCTTGTCGCCGATCGTGGCGACCAGGCTCACCCAGTCGCTCCACTCGTCCTCGGACAGCGGGTCCTCGATGGACACGAGCGGGTAGTCACGAACGAGCTGCGCGTAGTACGCGACCATCTCGGCGCCGCTCTTGCGGCCACCCTCGAAGACGTACGCGCCGTCCTTGAAGAACTCGGTCGCCGCGACGTCCAGCGCGAGGCCGACATCCTTGCCCGGGACGTACCCGGCCTGCTCGATCGCGACCAGGATCAGGTCGAGGGCCGCGCGGTTGTTCTCGAGGTTCGGAGCGAAACCGCCCTCGTCGCCCAGACCGGTGCCGAGGCCCTTGGACTTCAGCACGGCCTTGAGCGAGTGGTAGACCTCGACGCCGGTGCGCAGCGCCTCGCTGTAGGTGCTCGCACCGATCGGCGCGATCATGAACTCCTGGATGTCCACGTTCGAGTCCGCGTGCGAACCACCGTTGAGGATGTTCATCATCGGGACCGGCAGGACGTGCGCGTTCGGGCCGCCGATGTAGCGGAAGAGCGGCAGGTCCGCACTGTCAGCGGCGGCCTTGGCAACCGCCATCGAGACACCGAGGATCGCGTTGGCGCCCAGGTTGCCCTTGTTCGGGGTGCCGTCGAGCTCGATCAGCGCCTGGTCGACGAGCCGCTGCTCGGAGGCTTCGAACCCGATGATCTCGGGGGCGATCTCGTCCATGACGGCGTTGACCGCGTCCTGGACACCCTTCCCGAGGTAGCGCGACTTGTCGCCGTCACGACGCTCGACGGCCTCGAAGGCGCCCGTGGAGGCACCCGAGGGGACGGCGGCGCGTGCGATGGTGCCGTCATCGAGGGCGACCTCGACTTCGACGGTGGGGTTGCCGCGCGAGTCGAGAATCTCGCGGGCGCCTACGGCCTCGATGCTGGCCACGGAAGCTCCTTCAATTGATTGGGGGATGCGGTCTCAGCGTAGTGGCGACGCCTGGGGGTCGCTCCGGGACGTTCTGCCCAGCAGGCGCCACAGCGGTCACAGCGCCTGGAGGATGTCCTCGACCCGGGCCTTCGCATCGCCGAACAACATGGCGGTGTTGTCCCGGTAGAACAGGGGGTTCTGCACCCCGGCGTAGCCGACCGCCATCGAACGCTTGAAGACGATGACGTCGTGCGCCTTCCACACCTCCAGCACCGGCATGCCGGCGATCGGCGAGCCCGGGTCGTCCTCGGCCGCGGGGTTCACGGTGTCGTTGGCACCGATGACCAGGACGACGTCCGTGGTCGGGAAGTCCGGGTTGATCTCGTCCAGCTCCAGCACGATGTCGTACGGCACCTTCGCCTCGGCCAGCAGCACGTTCATGTGCCCCGGCAGGCGCCCGGCCACCGGGTGCACGCCGAAGCGCACCTTGACCCCCATCGCCCGCAACCGCGACGTGAGCTCGGCCACGGGGTACTGAGCCTTGGCCACGGCCATCCCGTAGCCCGGCGTGATGATCACCGAATCAGCCGCCTTGAGCAGCTCCGCGACCTCGACAGCCGTGGTCTCCCGGTGTTCCAGCTCCTCTCCGTCGCGCGCGGCGACGACGGTGCCCTCCTCGGCGCCGAAGCCACCGAGGATGACCGAGATGAACTGACGGTTCATCGCCCGGCACATGATGTACGAGAGGAGCGCACCAGAGGCGCCCACCAGAGAGCCGGTGATGATCAGCAGGGTATTCGACAGCATGAAGCCGGCAGCCGCTGCCGCCCACCCGGAGTACGAGTTCAGCATCGACACCACGACCGGCATGTCGCCACCACCGATGGCAGCGACCAGGTGCCAGCCGACCGCGAGGGCGATCGCCGTCATGATCGCGAGCGGGACGATCGACGGGCTGGCGATGAACCAGGCCATCAGGCCGAGGCAGACGGCCACTGCCACCAGGTTGAGGAGGTTGCGGGCCGGCAGGGTCAGCGGAGCGGACTTGATCTTCGCCGCGAGCTTGAGGTAGGCCACGATCGACCCGGTCAGCGTGATGGCGCCGATGAAGACGCCCAGGAACACCTCGACCAAGTGGGCGGCGCCGCTCCCGTTGCCCTCGGTCAGGTACGAGTTGAAGCCGACCAGCACCGCGGCCACGCCGACGAAGCTGTGCAGCATCGCGATCATCTCGGGCATCTGCGTCATCTCGATGCTGCGGGCCCGCCAGATCCCGATGACCGCACCGACGGCGAGCGCCAGGGCGATCAGGATCGCGGTCGACAAGGCGGACCGCTCGCTGTCGAGCAGCGCGAGCATCACCGTCGCCACCAGGGCGAGCGTCATGCCGACCTTGCCGGCTCGGTTACCGGTCTTCGCCGTCTCCTGCCGGGACAGCCCGGCGAGACTCACGATGAACAGGACACCGGCGACTACGTAGGCGGCCTGCGCGAGAGAGTGGAGAGTGTCCACGATCAGGCCCCCTTGTGGAACATGGAGAGCATTCGGCTCGCGACCAGGAAGCCACCGAAGATGTTGATGGACGCCACCGCCGCGGCGACGAACGAGATCACCACCACCACCGGGTCGTGATTGCCGAGCTGGAGCAGGGCGCCGACCAGGATGACCCCGGAGATGGCATTCGTCTGCGCCATCAACGGGGTGTGCAACGAGTGGCTCACGTTCGAGATCACGTAGAAGCCGACGAGCACGGCCAGGACGAAGATCGTGAAGAAGCCGAGGAACGCCGATCCGGTGAACGTGATGGCCGCCGTCGCGAGCACCACCGCGAAGGCGAACCACGCGTACTCGCGTCGACTCGTGCGGGCCGCCCGTGCGGCGGCCTCTTCCGGGGTCCCGACCGCTGCAGCCTTCGCCAGCCCGGGCTTGACGATTGGTGCCGCCGACACCTTGACGGGCGGCGGCGGCCAGAGCACCTCGCCTTGCTTCGTCACGGTGATGCCGCGCTGGACGACGTCGTCCATGTTCAGGACGAGCTGGCCGTCCTTGCCCGGGGTGAGCAGCTTCATCAGGTTGACGACGTTGGTCCCGTAGAGCTGGGAGGCGTGGGTCGGCATCCGGCTGACCAGGTCGGTGTAACCGATGATGACCACGCCGCCCGCGGTGACGATCTTCTCGCCGGGAACGGTCAGCTCGCAGTTGCCCCCACCGGACGCGGCGAGGTCGACGATCACGCTGCCGGGCTTCATCTTCTTGACCATCGCGGCGGTGATGAGCGTCGGCGCGTGGCCGCGTACCAGCGCGGTCGTCACGACGATGTCGGCCTTCGCGCTCTCGTCGGCGTACACCTTCGCCGTGAGCTCGGCCTGGTCCGTCGTCAGCGCCTTGGCGTAACCGTCCGCACTCACCTCTTGCACGGCCGTCGACGTGACGAACCGCGCGCCCATCGACTCGATCTCCTCGGCCACCTCGGGCCGGACGTCGAAGGCCCGGACCTGGGCGCCGAGGCTGCCCGCAGCCCCGATCGCGGCCAGGCCTGCCACCCCCGCGCCGATCACGAAGACGTTCGCCGGCTGCGTCTTGCCCGCGGCGGTCATCTGACCGGTGAACATCCCGCCGTACGCCTCGGCCGCCTCGATGACGCCTCGATAACCGGCGATGTTCGACATGGTGGACAGGACGTCGAGCGACTGGGCGCGCGAGATCCGCGGGACCGCGTCCAGAGAGAGTCCGGTGGCCTTCCGGCTGGTCAACGCGGCGATGAGCTCGGGGTGGTCGCCGGGGGCCATCCGGGCAATCACGGTGGCACCCTCGCTCAACCGACGGATCTCCTTGACGGTCGGCTCGTTCACCTTGGCGACGATGTCGGACGACCAGGCGTCCGCCGCCTTGCCGATGGCGGCGCCGGCCTCCCGGTACGCGCCGTCCGGATAGCTCGCCTTCTTGCCCGCTCCCGCCTCCACGACGACGTCGTACCCGAGCTTCACCAGCTGGCCGACCGTCTTCGGTGTGGCCGCGACCAGCGTCTCGCCCGGGAGGATCTCCCTCGGGACTCCGATTCTCATGTCACGCTCCTTGCTTTCCTCGGGCTCGAACAGGTCGACGACTTCCGGGTGGACGTCCTGGCGCGGCGCTCCGCCGCGGGCGCAGCCGTCCCAGCACGACCTGGGACCCGGAGACGAGGATGGCTGACACCGGCGTGCTCACGGCACGATCACGGCGCGTGGGCACCTGTTTACCGTATCCCCGCGGGCGAGAGTGGACGGACGGCCGACTCGCGGGCAGGACGCGACCGTGGCTGCCCGGACCGCCAGGCGCACCTGTGCACCGGCTCACCGCCATCGTCGGCCTCCCCTGGCCACACATCTGAGGGCCAGCACGACCACATCGTCGGGCCGACATCAGATGCTGCAACCAGATGCGAGATTATGGTTGGGACTCGCATCCGCGGGAGGACCAAGGTCCTCCGGTCACGCTCGCGGTGTCTCTCTCTCGGACTCCCGGATGTGCTCCTCGACCCGATCGAGTGAGGAGCGAAGCACGCCCTCGGCGTCGACGCCCGCTGCCTCCGCGGCGGCGACGAGCGCGAGCAACCGCGCCCCCCACGGATCCGCGATCTCGTCAGTAAGCGCATCGAGATCGACCGGGACTCCCGCGCGTCTGGCCCGGCCGAGCAGCGACGTCGCCCGGGCCAGCGCACCCTGCGCTCGCGGGATGCCGTCGGTCACCGAGTCCCGGCGCTTCTCGGCCTTCTTGATCAGCTCCCAGTTCGTGTGCACCTCATCGGCACCGTCGACGACCACGTCGGCGAAGACGTGCGGGTGCCGCCTGATCAACTTCGTGCTCACACCTCGAGCGACGTCCTCGAGATCGAAGGGATCGGTGGGGTCCTCTTGCGCGATCCGCGCGTGGAAGACGACCTGGAGCAAGAGGTCACCGAGCTCTTCGCGCATCGCGTGGCGGTCGCCGCTCTCGATCGCCTCGGCCACCTCGTACGCCTCCTCGAGGCAGTACCGGACCAGAGAGGCGTGGGTCTGCTCCGCGTCCCACGGGCACCCGCCCGGCGAGCGGAGCCGGTCCATCACAGCGATGAGCTCGGCGAGGCCGCCCCGCTCGGCCGGCGGCGCCTCGGGCGCACCAGGTGCGTCGGAAAGAGCCGCCGCCTCGGTCACGAAGCTGCCGGGGTGCCGCTGACGATCCACGCGTAGGCCAAGGGCATGATCGTCAGGGTCGAAGAGTCAAGCTTGCCGAACCGCGGGCTGACCTCCACGTGGAGCAGCTTCGCTCGGGCCGTCGCCTCCGCGACGGCCTCACTGGCCGTCGGGAGAGGCGTGAGCGCGTCGTTGGCGAGCAAGAATCGAACCACCGTGATCGCTCCCGGGCCGAAGGACTGCGGTGCGGTCAGCTTCTGCGCGGCGTAGGCCTGCTTCAGGCTGTCGACGGCTTGGGTGTCCGAGACCCCGGCGCCGTACTTGGCCGCGACGTCCAGGAACGTCGGCCCGACGATCAAAGCCTTGAGCAGGGCGGGCGGAGTCGCACCCTGGTAGACCGGACCGAGCTCGGTCAGGGCTCGGTTGAGGTCGGAGACGGAGATCGAGGTGCCGTCCACGACGGCCGCGCCGCTGCCTGAGCGGGTGCACCCGGCGAGGGCGAGCACGAGCGCGAGACCGACCACCGCGCCACGCAGCGCACGCCGGGAACGGGCAGCTCGAACCGGTGACGACCGCACGCTGGACCTCCTGGGATCACGGGCGCGAAGAACGAACCGCGCCGACCCGCAGCATCGTAAGCGCTCGAGCGGTGGTTGTGGGGCGCCGGCCCGCCGCCGGGGTGCCGGTTCGGCTACGACTCGAGCTTCGCGGCCGCGCTGACGCTGCCCTGGATCACCGCGAGGATCAGCTCGCTCGCCCAGCCGAGGACCGCGTTCCCGCGCAGCGGTGTCCCGCCGATCCGCGACGTCGTCGGGAACGGCACCAGGATGGTGCGTACCGCGGGCTTGAGGAGCGACCCGGGGAAGAGCCGCTTGAGGCGCAGCTGGGCGGACTCCGGCAGCTCCACCGGGGCGAACCGGATGTAGCGCCCCTGGGCGGTCACGTCGGTCAGCCCGGCAGCGCGCGCGACGAGGCGGAACGCGGCTACGTCGAGCAGCTGGCCGACGGGCTCCGGCGGCGCGCCGTAGCGGTCGGTGAGCTCGGCCCGGATCGCCTCGAGGTCCGCGTCCGAGGTGGCCGCCGCGATCTTGCGGTACGCCTCGAGACGCAGCCGCTCGTGCGCCACGTAGTCGTGCGGGATGTGGGCGTCGACCGGCAGCTCGATGGTGACGTCGGAGGTCTCCTGGTCCCGCTCGCCCCGGAAGGACGCGACGGCCTCGCCGACCATCCGGACGTAGAGGTCGAACCCGACGCCCGCGATGTGCCCCGACTGCTCCCCACCGAGCAGGTTGCCGGCGCCACGGATCTCCAGGTCCTTGAGTGCCACCTGCATTCCCGAGCCGAGGTCGGTGTGCGCCGCGATGGTCGAGAGGCGGTCGTGCGCCATCTCGGTGAGCGGGCGCTCCGGCGGGTACAGGAAGTACGCGTAGGCCCGTTCCCGACCTCGGCCGACCCGGCCCCGCAGCTGGTACAGCTGGGACAGACCGAGCAGGTCCGCCCGCTCGAGGATGAGCGTGTTCGCGTTCGAGATGTCCAGGCCCGTCTCGATGATGGTGGTGCACACCAGGACGTCCGAGCGCTTCTCCCAGTAGTCGACGATCACCTGCTCGAGCTCGTGCTCGTTCATCTTGCCGTGCGCGACGACGATCCGGGCCTCCGGGACGAGCTCGTGCAGCCGAGCGGCCGCGCGGTCGATCGTCTCGACCTTGTTGTGCACGTAGAAGACCTGGCCCTCGCGCAGCAGCTCGCGGCGGATCGCCGCGGTGATCTGCTTCTCGTCGTAAGCGCCGACGAACGTCAGCACGGGGTGCCGCTCCTCCGGCGGGGTGGCCAGGGTGGACATCTCGCGGATGCCGGTGACCGCCATCTCGAGCGTGCGTGGGATCGGGGTCGCACTCATCGCCAGCACGTCCACGTTCGTGCGCAGCTGCTTGAGGGTTTCCTTGTGCTCGACGCCGAACCGCTGCTCCTCGTCGATGACGACCAGACCGAGGTCCTTGAAGTGCACCTCGCCGGTGATCAGGCGGTGCGTGCCGATGACGACGTCGACGGTCCCGTCCGTGATCCCGGCCTTGACGGCCCGGGCCTCGGCGTCGGTCTGGAACCGGGACAGGCCACGAACCGTCACCGGGAACGGTGCGTACCGCTCCGCGAACGTCTCCAGGTGCTGCTGGACGAGCAGCGTCGTCGGCACCAGGATCGCGACCTGCTTGCCGTCCTGGACGGCCTTGAACGCCGCGCGGACGGCGATCTCGGTCTTGCCGTAGCCGACGTCACCACAGACCAACCGGTCCATCGGGACCGTCTTCTCCATGTCCGTCTTGACCTCGTCGATCGTGATGAGCTGGTCCGGCGTCTCGACGTACACGAACGCGTCCTCGAGCTCCCGCTGCCACGGCGTGTCCGGGCCGAAGGCGTAGCCCGCGGTCGCCATCCGGGCCGAGTACAACCGGATCAGCTCGGCAGCGATCTCCCGCACCGCCTTGCGCGCGCGGCCCTTGGTCTTCTGCCAGTCCGCTCCGCCGAGCCGGTGCAAGGACGGCGACTCGCCACCGGTGTACTTGGTGACCTGGTCGAGCTGATCGGTCGGGACGTACAGCCGGTCGCCCGGTTGGCCCTTCTTGGACGGCGCGTACTCGATGACGAGGTACTCGCGGGTGGCCGCTCCGGAGCCGGTGCCGATCGTGCGCTGGACGAGATCGGCGAACCGGCCGACCCCATGCTGCTCGTGCACCACGAAGTCGCCGGCGCGAAGCTGGAGCGGGTCGACGACGTTGCGCCGCCGGGACGGCATCCGCCGCATGTCCCGTGTGCTCGTCCCGGCCCGCCCGGTGAGGTCGGTCTCGGAGAAGACGGCGAGCTTGAGCGCGGCGGCCACGAACCCGGCCCACCCGGGTCCCGGGACCACGACGACGACGCCGGGCTCGGGCGGACCCGTGAGCCGTGACTCGAGCCGTGCGGCGACGTCGGCAGCGCCGAGCTGCTCAACCATGCGCTGCGCCGGACCGTGCCCCTCGGTGGTGAGGACCAGGCGCCAGCCGTCGCGCTGGAGTGCGCGCAGGTCCTCGAGGGCTCGGGTGAGCTCACCGCGGTACCCGTCGACCTCTCGAGCCCCGACGACCAGGCTCGGACCCGCGTCGTCGGACCTGTCGGTGGCGACCGGGTCGACGACGACCGCGCCGGCCGCGGTGCCGTCGGGGCGCGCGGTGTCCAGACCGAACGGGCTGAGCGACCACCAGCCCAGGCCGAGCCGCAGCGACAGGGCGCGGGTGTCGGCGAGGGTCGCGAACGAGGCCGCGCTCAGGTCGATCGGTGTGCTCCCACCGGCGGCGGCGCCGGTCCAGGCCGCGGCCAGGAACTCCGCGGTGGTCGCCACCAGGTCGTGCGCCCGCCGTCGGACCCGTTCCGGCTCGGCCACGAGGAGCAGAGTCTGCGGCGGAACCAGCTCGAGGAGCGGCTGCATCTTCTCGACGAGCGCCGGCGCGAGCGACTCCATCCCCTCGACGGCGACACCGGCGGCGAGCTTGTCGAGCATGTCGGTCGCGCCGGGGAGCACCGGGATCAGCGCGCGGGCCCGCGCCCGCACCTCGTCGCTGAGCAGGATCTCGCGGCACGGCGGCGCCCACAGCCCGTGCGTCGAGACCTCGAGGCTGCGCTGGTCCGCCACCGCGAACCACCGGATCTCCTCCACCATCTCGCCCCAGAACTCGATCCGGAGCGGGTGGTCCTCGGTCGGCGGGAAGATGTCGAGCAGGCCCCCGCGGACCGCGAACTCGCCGCGTCGCTCGACCATGTCGACCCGGGTGTAGGCCGCCGCGACGAGTCGTTCGACGACGTCGTCGAGGTCCGCGCTCTCACCCGTGTGCAGCTGGACCGGGACGAGCTCGCCGAGCCCCGAGACGACCGGCTGCAGCAGCGCCCGGACCGGGACGAGGAGGACCCGGATCTCGCCGGTGGGCCCTGGCACGGAGTCCGGGTGTGCCAGCCGCCGGAAGACCGCGAGCCGCCGGGCGACGGTGTCGCTGCGCGGCGACAGACGCTCGTGGGGCAACGTCTCCCAGGCCGGGAGAACGGCCACGTCGTCGTCCGCCAGGTAGCAGCGGAGGGCCGCCGCGAG
>Ga0209745_1002360_pt1 | contig 10810 bp, 11 predicted proteins | sample BarGraNGADG00312_FD_184495 | JGI IMG/M metagenome (GOLD analysis project Ga0209745, IMG submission 184495) | Arctic peat soil microbial communities from Barrow, Alaska - Barrow Graham LP Ref core NGADG0004-312 (SPAdes) (version 2) | ecosystem: Environmental > Terrestrial > Soil > Wetlands > Peat... | reverse complement strand
AGGAGACCCCGAAGAAGGACCTGGGCGCCCTGGCGATGCAGTACGGCAACGTGTATGTCGCGCAGATCGCCCTCGGGGCCAACGAGGTGCAGACGGTGCGCGCCCTGGTGGAGGCCGCTGCGTGGCCGGGCCCGTCGCTGGTGCTCGCGTACTCCACCTGCATCGCGCACGGCATTGACATGAAGAACTCCATGACGCACATGCGCGACGCGGTCAAGAGCGGTCACTGGCCCCTTTTCCGGTTCGCTCCCGGGCCTGAGGAGGGCACCAAGCCCTTCCGGCTCGACTCCCGCAAGCCGGCGATGGCGCTGCGCGAGTTCGCCCGGGTGGAGGCCCGCTTCGCCATGCTGGAACGCTCAGACCCCGAGCGGGCACACCACCTGATGGCTCTGGCCCAGGCCGACGTCGACGAGCGCTGGCGCTACTACGAGCAGCTCGCCGGAGTCGAAAGAAGCGTGCCGCACGAGCCCGGGGCGATCGTCGACCCGGAGGGTGTCGCCACAGAGGAGGTGCCGAAGTGACCGCCGAACCGACCGTCCTGCCCGACTTCGACCTGACGACCATGTACCTGGGCCTGCCTCTGCGCAGCCCGCTGGTCGCCTCGTCCGGACCACTGACCGCCCGGCTTGACTCGCTCCGCGCCCTGGAACAGGCCGGTATCGCCGCAGTCGTGTTGCCCTCGTTGTTCGAGGAGCAGGTCGAGCACGAGGACATGCAGGCCGCCGGCCTGGGCGACCTCGGTGCTGACAGCAATCCGGAGGCCACCAGCTACTTCCCCGACCTGGCGGTCCACGAGTCGGTCGTCGACCGTTACCTGCGCCATGTCGAGGAGGCGAAGGCGGTCCTGTCGATCCCCGTGCTGGCCAGCCTGAACGGGGAATCCCCGGGCGGCTGGGTGAGGTACGCGCGACTGCTCGAGATCGCCGGCGCCGACGCGCTCGAGCTCAACCTCTATGGGATCGCCGCCGACATCGACGTGACGGGGCGGGAGGTCGAGGACGAGCAGATGATGCTCGTTGCCCTGGTCAGGGAGTCCATCTCGATCCCGCTCGCGGTCAAGATCGGTCCGTACTACAGCGCCTTGGGCAACCAGGCCGCGCGGTTTGTCGAAGCGGGGGCAGACGGTCTGGTGCTGTTCAACCGCTTCTACCAGCCCGACATCGACCCCCAAACCCGGAAGGTGGCACCGGCGCTGGTGCTGTCGTCTTCGGCGGAGCTGCGGCTGCCGCTGCGCTGGACCGCCATTCTCTCCGGGCGGGTCGAGGCGTCGCTCGCCGTGTCGACCGGGGTCCACACCGGGGCTGACGCCGCCCGCTGCCTGCTCGCCGGCGCTGACGTGGCAATGATGACCTCGGCGTTGTTGGAGAACGGCCCCGACCATGTCGCCACCGTTGAACACGAGCTCGTCGAGTGGGCCGTAGCGTCAGGTTTCGAGTCGGTGGCACAGCTGCGGGGCAGCGTCAGCCAGCGCCATGTCGCAGATCCCTCCGCTTTCGAGAGGGCGAACTACATGGCCGCCCTGACCGGCTTCACCAACTCGTTCGGGTGACGTAGGCGCCGGTTCCGCCGGTCCGCGCCTGCCAGTAACGTCCCCGCACGGGTCCGATGCGCCGACTCTCTGGACTCGCGGCATAGGCAGCGGCCACTCCGTCAGTATCCAGCCAATCCAGGATCTGGCTGATCGTCCAGTCCGGAACCTCGAGCTGTGGTACGTGCCCCACCCCGCTGGCCACCGCGAAACGCCACGTCGGGTTGGCCGCCGCCGCTACGCGTGCGGAGGCGATGGGGACCAGCCGGTCCTGGTCACCGTGCAGCAGCAGGACAGGCACGGAGATGTCCCTCAACATCGACGCGTGCAGCCGCCGCCGGGCAAGGACCCACAACAGCGAGCGCGCCGCCACGATGAGCTCGGCGTCGACGTCGGGGTAGTCGTACCGCTCCCTAGCGAGCTCGAGGTGCTGCTCGACGATGGGGCGCGACACCCGCGAGGGGTCAACGCAGCACAGCCGCAGGAGGGCCATCGCCCGGTCCTCGGCCGAGCCGGACGAGCGACGCCGGGCGACCACGCCGCGCCCGATGGCGGGCACGGCATACAGGCCGAACATGGCGGCCACCCGCGGATCGGGCCGCGAGGCCAGCCCGACCGGTAGCGCAGGATCGATCAGCACGATGCCGGCGACGGTCTCGGGGTGGGCCGCCGTCTGCAGGACCGAGATCAGCCCTCCCATCGAGTTCCCGATCAGGATGGCAGGATCCCCGCAGACCTCGGTCAGGAACCGGTGAAGGAGCTGTTGGTTGGCGTGCACCGTCGGGGACCGGCCGTGGCTGCGGGTCCGCCCGAACCCGGCAAGGTCCAGGGCAAGAACGCGGCAGGTCTTTGACAATGACGGGGCGACCGCCGTCCAGTTGACCAATGAGCCGCCCAGGCCATGGACACAGACCATCAGCGGACCGTCCTGCGGACCGCCATAGTCGACGTAGTGAACTGGGCCATCCAGGTCCACCCACTGCGACGGTGGGCCCCCGGGCCGCTGACGCGGTGCCTTTGCTGTCACGGCCCACCTCCTTACCGGTCAACACCCTCAGATCACTTATCTGCGGTACAGCGCCTCCACATCGGCGCCGAATGTCTTGAGGACGATGTGGCGCTTCACCTTCAGGGTCGGCGTGAGCTCTCCGGACTCCTCGGTGAAGTCGACGGTCAGTATCCGGATCTTCTTGATCGACTCAGCGGCCGACACCGCCTTGTTCGCGTCATCCACTGCCAGCTGGAGGGCGGCCAGCAGGTCCGGGTCCTCGCGCAGGTCGGCCACACTGGCCGTCGCCAGCTTACCGAACTCCACTTTCCATGGCTCGAACGCCTCGGCGTCAATGGTGACCAGGGCACCGATGAACGGACGCCGGTCGCCGACCACGACGCACTGGCTGACCAGCCAGTGCGCCCGCACTCTGTCCTCGAGCACCATGGGGGCCACGTTCTTGCCCGAGGAGGTGACCAGGATGTCCTTCTTGCGGCCGGTGATCGTGAGGTAGCCGTCGTCGTCGAGTGCGCCGAGGTCACCGCTGTGGAACCAGCCGTCCTCGTCGAACACCTCGCGCGTCGCCTCGTCGTTGTGCCAGTAGCCCTGGAAGACGTTGCCGCCTTTGATCAACACTTCCGTGTCGTCGGCGATGCGAATCGAGCACCCGGGGATCGGTTGTCCGACAGACCCGATGCGCTGTGTGGCGGGCAGGTTGAGAGTCACGCCCGCACAGGTCTCGGTGAGCCCGTAGCCTTCGAGCACGTTGATGCCGATGCCGCGGAAGAAGTGGCCGAGCCGGGGGCCGAGCGGCGCGCCGCCGCTGACCGACCATCGCACGTCGCCACCGAGCACTGCGCGGATCTTGGTGTAGACGAGCCGGTCGAAGATCCCGTGGCGGACCCTCAGCAGCAGACCAGGGCCGCCCGTTTCGAGGGACTCGCTGTAGGCCATCGCGGTGGCATCCGCGAGGTCGAAGATGCGCCCCTTGCCGTCTGCCGCAGCCTTGTGCTGTGCGGTGTTGTAGATGCGCTCGAAGACGCGCGGCACCGAGAGCACCGAGGTCGGCAGGAACTCGACCAGCTGCGGGACGATGTTCTTCATGTCGCCGGTGTGCGCGAGGTGAACCCGGTTGTGCACCGCACCGAGCTGGATGGATCGCGCCAGGATATGCGCGAGCGGAAGGAAGTGCAGCGTCCTGGTCTGTTCGTTGAACACCTGTTCCAGGATGCCTTCGGCCGTGCAGACGTTGCGTATCTCGGCCAGCAGGTTGGCGTGTGTGATCACGCAGCCCTTGGGTCGTCCGGTAGTGCCGGAGGTGTAGATGATTGTGGCGAGCAAGTCGCTCGTGACAGCGCGGCGACGCTCCATGACCGTCTCCGCCGAGACGTCGCGACCGGCTGCGACAAGCCGGTCGATGCCGCCCGAGTCGAAGACCCACAATTCGCGCAGGTTGGGCAGGCTGACCGGCAGCTGAGCGACTGTGTGAGCGTGGTCCTCGGTCTCGATGAAGGCTGCCACCGCCCCCGAGTCGGTGAAGATCCACTCGATCTGTTCGGCCGAGGAGGTCTCATACACGGGGACCGTCACGCCACCGGCGGCCCAGATCGCGAAGTCGCACAGCATCCACTCGAACCCAGTGCGGGAGAAGAGCGCAACCCGGTCGCCTGTCTGCACACCAGCTGCGATCAGTCCGGCCGCCATCCTCGTAACCTGCTCCGCAGCCTCCCGGTAGGTCACCGGGACCCAGCGGTCTCCCACCCGACGCGAGAAACCCTCGTGGTCCGGCCAGTGCTCGGCATGGCCATAGACGTCATCGGTCAGGTTCTCCTGCAGGGTTGCCACATAGTTGGGCGGCACGCTGAACTCATCCATCTCACACCTCGGTCGGCCAGTCACGACACACGTGGAAACGTCGGCACCCCAAGGTCGCACGTCAACGGGTTCGCGCACTAGGGCACAAGGCCCCTGTTCCGGGTCTACCGTCGTGGCATATTCCAGGGGGTGAGGTCCCCGACCGCTACTGGCGCTTTTCGGATCGACCGGCGCTGGGCCAGTCTTCGTGTGGTGTCGTGAGCGTGGCGGACAGCTGCGCGACGCCTTCTGCGATCACCACGCGTGCGTGCCCCTCGTGCGCCAGTTCGGTCACGGGGCGGTTTTCCGCGAGAAACAGCGCGGTGAAGTCCGTGACGCCGCACTCCTGAGCGCGGCGCGCGAGCAGCTCGACGAGCGCGGTCGCCAGGCCAACCCGTCGCCATTCGGGCGCGACAGCGACAGCGATGTCTGCCACCACCGAGCCTTCTTCAGATGGCGGCGCCACGTATCGGGCGACGGCGACGCCGCGCCCCCGGTTGCGGGCGACCAGTGCGAAACGGGTGACGTAGTCAACCCTGGTCAACCTGTCCAGCACGGCGGCGGTGAGTGGCGGTGGCCCGCCCAGGAAGCGTGCACGCAGCGTCTCGGTATCGGCTGTGCGAATCGCCTCGGCCAGCTCCGGCGCGTCCGAGGGCAGGATCGGGCGGATCCGGACCCGCCGTCCGTCAGCCAGCCGAACCACGGACTCGTAGCCGCTGGGGTAGCCGGGTGGGGGATTCTGAGTCCGGTCGCGCGCGTTCGGCATGGCCTCATTCTGCATGTGTCGGTCTTCGTGATAGCACGGCCCCCACCCAGTCCCTGAACGCGCAACGCCCATTCTCGTCCACGGGTGTCCGGCCCGGAGCGATGGGCGCCGGGCCGGTCCAGTGAGGCGGGTTCAGATCGAAGTGGAGCTGGTGTAGCGCAGGTATGGCTTGACCACATCCAGGTCCGGGAAGAGCTCTTTCGCCGCATCGGTCGGGATGGTGAGGTTGACGATCGCGCGGTCGCCGGGGCGCCAGTCGGCCGGCGTGGCGAACGGGCCGGACTCGTTGAGCTGCAACGCATCGAGGACACGCAGGATCTCGTCGAAGTTCCGGCCGACGCTCTTCGGGTAGGTAAGCATCAGCTTGATCAGGTTGTCGGGGCCGATGATGAACACCGAGCGGACCGAGCTGGTGTCACCCTCGCCGGGGTGGATCATGTCGTAGAGCTCGGCGACCTTCTTGTTCGGGTCGGCGATGATCGGGTACCCGACGGTGGTCTTGGAGACCTCCTCCACATCCGGCTTCCACGAGTTGTGGTCCTCGACCGAGTCCACCGACAGTGCGATCACTTTGGTGTTGCGCTTGTCCCACTCGTCCTTGAGCTGGCCGACCCGGCCGAGCTCTGTGGTGCACACAGGGGTGTAGTCGGCCGGGTGGCTGAAGAAGACCGCCCAGCTGTTGCCCTTCCAGTCCAGGAATGAGACCTCACCCTCGGTGGTGGGGGCGGTGAAATCGGGTGCTGTGTCACCCAGGTGCAGTGATGCCATGGATTCGCTCCATTTCTTTCGCGCTCTTGTCTCGCCTGTGCCGGGGTGGACGCGGTGAGCTTCGCCCCGAACGTGGAGGCATCGACTATAGGTCTCCTATCTCCCAGAGACTGCGATGAATCTCACGACGTCCGAACGGCTGCGGTTGGCGCACCTGAGGTGACTGCTCGCCCTACGGGCGAAGTCCACTGGCTCACCAGTCATTTCATTCAGCCTGGGGACCATTCATCCTTGCCGGGCAGGGTCGTAACGTGTCCACCATTCGTGGCGGCCGGCGGGGTCCGTCCCGTCTTTTCGTTTGACCTGACCGAACCCAGAAGAGGAAGAGATGCTCGCCCTGGCCCTGCCCATCGGTCTGCTTGTTGGCCTGACCTCGGCGCACTCGGCGCACTCGGCGGCGGCTCCATCCTCACAGTGCCCGCCCTGGTCTACCTGCTCGGTCAGGACACTCACGCCGCCACGACCGGATCCCTGCTCATCGTGGGTATCACCGCTCTGGCGGGGATGGTGGCCCACTATCGCGCCGGCCGGGTGCGCGTCGTCCAGGGTCTGGTCTTCGGAGTGCTCGGTATCGCGGGGCGGTGAGGGCCGCCTTCACCGGCGGCGGGACCGATCAGTGGGAGACGAGGTAGGTCGTGGTCGAGGCGGCGGCCACCGTGTTGAGCAGCGCGGTGCCCAGCGACCCGCCCACCTGCTGGCTGGTGTTGATCAGGGCGCTGGCGACACCGGCGTCGTGTCCACCGACCGCGTGAAGCGCCGTGCTTGCGACCGGGATGAACACCAGGGCCAGCCCGACACTCATCATGATCATGGACGGCAGTACGTGGGCGACGTAGGAGCTGGTCGGGGTGAGCCGGCTCAGCAGGAGCAGCCCCGCGCTGGCCAGGAGCAGCCCGGGCACCATCAGCGCGCCGGCGACCGCGAGCAGCGCGATCGGCACGTTGACCAGCAGGCACCACCGCCATGAGGCGTATTCGGTGAGCATGCCGCCCAGCAGGAGGCCGATCGCGGCGCCGCCGCCGGCGATGGCGCCGTAGACGCCGAACGCCTTGGCCCACTGCATTCGTCTTGTCAGCTTCTCCCGAGCCCAGCGACATGCGGATATCCCTTCCTGGTTCGTCGACTCCCAGCCCCATTCGACCAAGATCATCAAGCCAACTCGTCAGGGTGGATTTGTATTCCAAGTGATATGTCAGGACGGCCAGCCCGGAGCGCTTGGCTGCGTCGACGAGCTCCGTTTCGCCGTGGGCGCCGCGCCGGAGCGGTGCCGTCGCTCAGTAGGGTCCTACAGGTGCCGTATCTCAGTCCTGACCCCGACGCGCCGCCTCCCACGCAGACGGCGGTCATCGTCCCCGTGCCTGCCGCTGAACCTCTGATAGGCCAACACCGCCGCCATCTCGACGCGGCGGCCTCCTGGGGTGTGCCCGCCCACGTGACTGTCCTGTACCCGTTTGTCGAGCCAGCCCAGGTCGATGACCACCTCATCGCCACCTTGGCCGCAGTGCTCGGTCCCATGGCCGCTCTCGACTGCCGCTTCACCCGGACGCAGTGGTTCGGTCAAGACGTGCTGTGGCTGGACCCCGAACCCGCCTGGTGGTTCCGCGACCTCACCGCCGCGGTCTGGGACGCTTTCCCCCATCACGCGCCGTATGGCGGCGCCCACGACGAGGTGGTCCCACACCTGACCGTCGCAGAGCGCAGGCTGGGCAGCCTGTCTGCGGTCCAGGCAGCTGAGCAGGCCGTGCAGCCGGGGCTGCCGCTGTCCACGCGCATCGAGAGGGTCCTGCTCATCGCCGGCACGCAAGCCCCCAGCTCCTGGCGGCTCCTGCACGAGTTCCGACTCGGCGCAGCCAGAAGCGAGACCCGCTGATCGATCCTCACCTGGCTCCGAGGCTATGAGCCACGTCCTCGACGTCCGGGCAGCGTGGTCGACTCCTCACGTCCTGATGCGGTAGTGGAGGTGAACCACACCGTTGCCGAATCGGCGTTCGTCCAGCAGTTCGAGCGCCAGTCGGATGTTGTGGGGGAGGAAATGCTTGCCGCCTCCCACTACGATGGGCGTGACGAACACGTGGCACTCGTCCACCAACCCGGTCTTGATCGCCTGGGCGGCAAGGTCGGGGCCGCCCACGGTGATGTCATGTCCCGCTGCCGCCTTCATCTGCCGGACCGCTTCAGCGTCGAAGTCCCGCTCGAGCCGCGTCCTTGCGCTGAATACCGTCTCGAGCGATGTGGAGTACACGATCTTGTCGGCCGCCTGCCAGATGTCGGCGAAGTCCCGTACGAAGGCCGGCTGGTCCGCGAGCGTGTGGGCGGTCTCCCAGTAGACCATCTCCTCGTACATCCGACGCCCATACAGGTAGGTGCCAATTGGCCGCTCGAGGTCGTTGACGAAGGTGTGCACCTCCTCGTCCGGCACACTCCAGTCGAAGTTGCCGTTCTCGTCCGCCACGTAACCGTTCAGCGATGTGATCCCCGAGTAGATCAGCTTGGCCATAGTGAGGCTTCCCTCTCTGTACTGATACCGACCCGGTCTGAGCGTTGTCGATCAGAAGCTTGCAGTACGACGGATCGTGGCGACGCACTCCTGCACGGACCTGGTGACCGTATCCAACACGAGAGGGGTCCGGTCCCAGACGTGATACTCACGTTCGACGATCCAAGGTGGTCCCCAGCCTCCGGGCACCTACATGCGCAGGTACGAGGCTCCGTTGAGATCGAGGATCGACCCAGAGGCCCACTGCGCCTGCCGGGACGCGAGATAGACGACGGCGTCGGCTATCTCATCGGGCGACGCCACGCGGTTGAACGGGCTCTCCGCCCGGCGGACTGCCCCGGCCTCACCCTCGAGGGACGCTGCCGCCATGTCGGTCTCCACGAAGCCCGGAGCGACCGTCGTCACGGCCACACCGGACGACCCGAGCGCTCTGGCGAGAGACTGTCCGAAGGCGGCGAGTGCTGCCTTGCTCGCCCCGTAGGCCGGGCACCTCGGCTCGCCACGGAACGCCCCTCGCGACCCGACGTTCACGATGCGCGCGGAGCCGTCGCGCGGCATATGGCGAACGGCGCACCACGTCACGTTCGCCGCACCGACGAGGTTGACCCCCAGTGTGTCGGCCCACGCCTGCTGCCACTCCTGGTAGGTCACCTCGTCGATCTGGTGTGCCACGAAGACACCGGCGTTGTTGACAAGGACGTCAATGCCGCCCAGGGCCGCCGCCGCTTCATCGACCGCCACCCGGACCGCGTCAGCGTCCCGTAGGTCCGCCTGGACAACGACGTGACCAGATCCGGGCAGTGACGCCACAAGCGCGTTCGCGGCATCCCGGCTGGCGCCGCAGTGGACTGCCACCGCGTCACCGAGCTGCGCGAACGCCTGGCAGATCGCCGCACCGATCCCACGTGATCCACCCGTGACGAGGATGCGACGTCGCCTGGCTACTTCAGTCATCAGCCCAGTCTGCCAGCGCATGACACCGGACAGGGGCCTGACGCGATGTCATCGGCTGGCGAGGGGGCTGCGCGTATCTCAGCGGGTTGCAGACAACCGGTGACGCACCTCGAGAACATCCTGGGCCTGCCAGTCGGTGTGGTCGTTGCGCCAACCCTGTAGGTCCCGGAACTGGGGCGCTTCGTTGGCGGTGGCATGACCGATGATGTTGCTCGTGCGGATGCCGTACTCACGCTGCAAGGAACGCAACAGGGCCAGGACCGCACCGATCTGGGCTGGTCGGTCGAGGATCTGCTGATCGGCCCAGTGCGAGCTGTTGCCTTGCGTGCGCTGGACAATCTCGATGCCGATCGCCTTGTCGTTCAAGCCAATCGTGTGCCGGCACCTGACGCTGGTCGGAACGATCTGCCACACGTCCCCGTTCTGGGCCACGATGAAGTGCGCGCAGGTGCCTGGCAGCTCACCTCGGTTTGGCGAGTCGTTCGCGAACCCGTTGCGGGCCGCCGATGCGGTATCGGTCTCTGTGAAGTGCAGGACGATCATGGAGGGGTTGAGTCGCCAGCTGCTCGCGCCGTAGTGCCTCAGGGAGTACCTCGCCATCTCGTCCTTGCGCCGCGCAGGGAAGTCGATGAACTTCGGCTCCAGCCGCAGCGACGCGGTATTCACGGAGCGTGGTGCCTTGGTGATCGAGGGCTTGGGAACGTGAGTCGTCGGGGTCGGCGGGGTTCGTGCCGCCGTGCTGGTGGGAGTCGCTGATGGTGCGGACCGCGCAGGGCCTGGCGTGGTCGTGGACGTGGATCTTGGCGTGGCCGAGCTGATGGAGGCTTTGGGCGTTCGCAACGTCGGCGCGGTTGTACCCGCACAGCCGGCCAAGAACAACGCGAGTGCCGTTGCACCCGCAAGGGAGTGAGTCGCATACCGACGAGGGTGTCTCACACAGACACACTCTCACGAGCTGAGCCGGGGCCTTGAGGACAGCGGTCGGTACCCTCGCCTGTATGCGAACACGTGAGCTGGGCAGAACGGGTCGTCAGGTATCCATCGTCGGTCTCGGGTGCTGGCAGCTCGGTGGTGACTGGGGCCAGGTGGACGAGGCGGACGCGATGGGCGTGCTGCACGCTGCGGTCGACGCCGGGGCGACGTTCCTCGACACGGCGGACGTCTACGGTGACGGCCGCAGCGAGGTTCTCATCGGGCGGCTCTTGGCCGAGCGGCCCGACGCCGCCCTCACCGTGGCCACGAAGATGGGCCGAAGGGCCGACCCACACGTTCACGAGGCGTTCACTCTCGACGCCTTCCGAAGCTGGACAGACCGCAGCCGGGCCAACCTGGGCGTCGAGGTGCTCGACCTTGTTCAGCTGCACTGTCCGCCGACGTCAGTGTTCTCTGACGACCGCGTCTTCGATGCCCTTGACACGTTGGTGGCCGAACAGCGCATCGCTGCCTACGGCG
>Ga0209745_1002357_pt1 | contig 10823 bp, 9 predicted proteins | sample BarGraNGADG00312_FD_184495 | JGI IMG/M metagenome (GOLD analysis project Ga0209745, IMG submission 184495) | Arctic peat soil microbial communities from Barrow, Alaska - Barrow Graham LP Ref core NGADG0004-312 (SPAdes) (version 2) | ecosystem: Environmental > Terrestrial > Soil > Wetlands > Peat ... | reverse complement strand
GATCGGCTTCATGGCTGCCCGGACGCGAATCACCTCACCGTTCGACACGCCGCCCTCGATGCCCCCGGCCCGGTTGGTGCGTCGCCGGATCAGGCCGGTGGCAGGGTCACGCTCGATCTCGTCGTGCGCATCCGATCCGCGGCGCGCGGCGGTGCGGAACCCGTCACCGATCTCCGCGCCCTTGATCGCCTGCACACCGACCAGAGCGCCCGCCAGCCGGGCGTCCAGGCGCCGGTCCGCGTGCACGTAGCTGCCGAGCCCCGTCGGCACGCCGTAGGCCAGCACCTCCACAACGCCACCGAGGGTGTCTCCCGCCTTCTGACAGGCGTCGATCTCGGCGACCATCGCTGCAGACGTGTACGTGTGGAAACAGCGGACCGGATCCTCGTCGAGCGCGGCGACGTCGTCCGGGGTGGGCAGGACGGCGTCGTCCGGCACGCCGATGGGTCCGATGGCCACGACGTGGGAGACCAGGCGGATGCCCGTTGCCTGCTCCAGGAAGCGGGCCGCGACCGTGCCGAGCGCCACCCGGGTGGCGGTCTCCCGCGCAGACGCGCGCTCCAGCACCGGGCGGGCGTCCTCGAAACCGTACTTGCGCATGCCCACCAGGTCCGCGTGCCCCGGCCGGGGGCGGGTCAGCGGCGCGTTGCGGGCGCGCTCCAGCCTTGCCGGGTCCTCGACCGGGTCGGCTGACATCACGTCGACCCATTTGGGCCACTCGCTGTTGCCGATCTCGATGGCGATCGGCCCGCCCTGCGTCAGGCCGTGCCGGACACCGCCCAGCAGGCGCACCTCGTCGGTCTCGAAGGTCATCCGAGCGCCCCGGCCGTAGCCGAGTCGCCGGCGGGCGAGCGCGGCTTGGACGTCGCCCGTCGTGACCTCGACGCCGGCAGGCAGCCCTTCGAGGATGCCTACCAGGGCAGGCCCGTGCGACTCACCCGAGGTCAGCCAGCGCAGCATGGCGCCATCCTTCCACGCGCGCAGACGCGACTCGGCCCGCGTCCGGGCAACGGACGCGGGCCGAGGTGGTCGTTCACGGTCAGTCTGACGAGGTCTCCGTGCCCGGAAGTGGGGCGAAGGGGTTGCGATCGGTGCTCGGCAGGGGGGCCGGAGCCTCCTCACCCTCCAGAAGCTCGGCGACCACCGCCTCCGGATTCACCAGGACGTAGGTGAATCCGTTCACCGTGAGCTCGAGATCACCGTCGGCGATGGCCGGCCGCCCACCGCTCGCCTCGGCAGCCTCTAGCGAAGTGCCGTCGAGCTGCGTGATGAGGAACAACCGCTCGGTGCCTGTCTGGAGCGCCTCCAGGAAGGCCGTCACGTTGGCGTAGGTCCCGGAGACGCGGAGGGTCATCGGCACGGCGACGAAACCGTCGATGGGCTCCGGTCCTGTAGGAGCCGGGGCAACAGGCTTCCCGACCGGGTCTGCCCCAGCGTCGGGCTCCTCTACAACGAGATCGTCGACGGGCTCGACGGGCTGAGCCACCACGGGACTCACGGGCACGACGGTCTGCGCAGCCCCGGGTGAGAGGTCGAGGATCGTGACGCCGTTCGCCGCAGCCAGGGCGTCGAGCGTGCGCGTGTACGCCGTCAGCTCAGCAGCCTGAGGCATCTGAGTCTGCAGGCCCGCAAGCTCGAGCTTGTAGTCGTCCAGCTTGCTGAAATCCTCGCGCAGCTTGGCAAGCTGAGAACGCATCAGGTCGTTCTCGACCCGGCTCGACTCTGCTTCGGAGAGCGTCTGGGCCGCGGCCTCGAAACGCGGCGCGGCGACGAAGAACCACGTCGCCGCGAAGATGGCCACCACCAGGACGACGGTCCCGGCGACCCATCCGCCAGATCGTGTGCTGCGCATCAGTCCTCAGCCTCCGTGGGCGTGAAGCGCCCTGCGTACGCCTGCTCGTCGACCTGAACCGTGGCGTTCACGCTGTAGTACACGACGCCCTCCTCCTCGGAGAGCGAGACGGCCGAGAACCACGGGTCGGCGAACCCCGGGATCGACCCCAGCCCGTCGATCCACTGCGCGGTGTCCGGCAGGGTCAGAGATCGGGCCGAGAACGTCACGGTCGCGACGCTGGGTGCTGCCAGAGCATCGGCGGGTGCGGGTGCCAGCGCCATCGGGGTCGCTCCCGTGAGGCCGATCGTCTCCACCGCGACTCCGGCAGGTGCCGTCGCCGCGATTGCGGACAGGTACGGCCGCCACAGGACCTCGGTGGACATCCCGGTCTCGCGGGCGGTCACAATGCGGTCGAGCTGCCGGAGGACGAGCGGGACCTCCGCATACTCGAGCTGCTCTGCGGCGAGGTCAGCCGTGGCCTGCTGCTCCTTGGCGAGCTCCTCCAGGGCTGCGCGCTGAGCGAGCACAGCGAGCGCCACGAGGCCCACGACGAGGAGAAGGCAGAGGAGCACGACCACGGCAAGCCAACGCTTGACCCGTGTCAGGGTGCGCGCGCTGCGAACCTCGGGTGGCAGGAGGTTGACCTGGAAGACCCCAGGTCCCATCTCGGAGGGCTTGATCCAATTCCTACCGCCGCCCGACTGAGTGAGCTCCAAGGTCGCGGTCATGCTGCAACTCCGTAGGCCAGGCCGATGGACATCGTCAGCATCGACGGGTGCTCGGGCAGCTGCTGGTTGCCGAGGGACTTGGCCATCCGCAAGGTCGTCAACGGGTCACCCATGGTCACGGGAAGGCGGCTGGCGCTCGAGAGGTACTGCCCGAGACCCGGGAGGTGGGCGCCCCCGCCGGTCAGGACGACCAGATCGATCCCGGCACCCGGGTTGTTGCCGGCGTAGTAGACGAGGGTGTTCCGGATCGCCTCGACGAGCGGGACAACGACGGCGTTGAGCGCCTCTGTGGCTGCCGCGAACTCGGGCTGGATCGCGAACCCGATCCCGAGCTGGCGCTTGATGTCCTCGGCCTCCGGTCCACTCACGCTGAGGGCCGTCGCCACGGCGTCCGTGGCGTTCTGCCCCCCCGACGGCAGGATGCGGACGAAGCGCGGCGTTCCCTGGTCGGCGACGACGACCTGGGTGACCCGGGCGCCGATGTCCACGACGGCCACGGTGCGCTGCAGCAGGTCGCCACGGACCACGGACCGCAAGATCGCGAAGGGGCTGAGGTCGACGAGCTGAGGTCGCAGGCCTGCGGACTCCACGGCCATCACGTTGGCCCGGACGGTGTCCTTGGTCGCGGCGACGAGCATGCCGTGGATCGTCCGGCCGGCAGGGCCCGTGCCCTCCCCTGTGGGGCAGAAGTCCAGGAGGGCCTCGTCGGTGGACATGGGCAGCATCTCCTGCACCTGGAAGGGCAGCGACGCGCGCAGCTGCGGCAGGGGCATCCACGGCAGGTCGAGCTCGCGCACGACGACCCGCTGGTTGCCGACGCCGATGTTGACGTCGCGGCTCGCGAACTTGGCCTCCGCCCACAGGCGCCGGATGGCCGTGGTCACGGTCGACTGCTCGGCGACCTCTCCGTCGCGGACGGCCCCGGCCGGCAGCGGCACCTGGCCGAAGCGCACCAGGGTCCCCTGTCCGTTGTTCCCCTTGCCGACGACGACCTCGGCCGCGCGCACATGCGTGGTACCGATGTCGAGTCCGATGACTCCTGGCTTTGCCACGGCGATCCCTTCTGGCTGCGCGACTCACGCCCCAACGCTCTATCGGCTGGGCACCCCGGTCACTTGAGCGCTCTGAACGGCTTCGCCGCTAGCTGAGAAGACCGAGATACGCCGACCAGGCCGTCTCGCCGACCGTCACGCCCACGCCAGCCCCGAGCAGCATCCACGGGCCGAACGGGATTCCGGTCCGACGTCCGGCCCTGCCGGTGATCAGGAGCCCGATGGAGAAAAGACCACCGAACAGGAAGGCCCCGAACGCCCCCACCACGAGCGCGCCCCAGCCGATCCACGCGAGGTACGCGCCGAGAAGCCCAGCGAGCTTCACGTCACCGAAGCCCATCCCACCAGGGCGGATGACCATGAGCAGGAAGTGCAGCAGCCACAAGACTGCCCCGCCGATGACAGCCCGGAGCAACGCACCCCAGTCGCCTGTCCCCCAGCTCGCCAAGACGAGCAGGAGGGCAGTGACGGGGTACGCGGGAAGAACGATCGCGTTCGGCAGACGGTGGGTGTCGAGGTCGATCAGTCCGAGAGCGAGGGCGATCGCTGCCAGGTAGAGGTAGGCGGGCAGCGCCGCGGACCAGCCGAAGAGCAGCGCCCCGCCGGCGAAAAGCAGTCCTGTGGCGCCCTCGACCAAGGGGTAGCGAGCCGAGATGGGCGCCGAGCAGTCCCGACACCGTCCCCGCAGCATCAACCAGGACGCGACGGGGACGTTGTCCCGGGGCCGGATGGCGTGCCCGCACCCCGGACAGGCGCTCGACGGGGACACGATGGACTCACCGCGCGGGACGCGGTGGATGACGACGTTCAGGAAGGACCCGACGAGCAGACCCAGGATAGCCGCCAGCGCGGCAAGACCCCACGGGGGGATCAGGGAAGCGTCTGTCACCCGGAGACGTTCTCTCGCTTGTAGAGGAGCTCGACCCGGTACGAGGCGATCTGGTTCGAGGCCGCAATGCCCCACGCGCTCAGGGGAGCGTAGGTGATCTCGGAGTTGTTGCCGATCGCGAGCTTGCCGCCGGCGTACACCTGACCGTCGATGTTGGTCTGCTGCGCGAGGTCAGCCGCGCAAGGCGTGTAGAGCAGCGCCGCGATCTTGTTCACGAAGTGGACTCCCGAGTTGGTCGTGATGCTCGGTGTCCCCGCCGTGCAGGTGGACCCGTACGGATGGATCAGGTACAGCAGCCGCGGGTCGGTGGCCGGTGTGACGGCGTTGCCGGCGAGGGTGGTGCTCTTCATGCTGAACCCGGACTGAGAGAACACCGCGAGGTTATCGGAGAGCGTCTTGTTCACGCCGTCGAGCTTGACGGGCTGCGAGCAGCGGGCCTCGACGATCGTCGGCTCGGTCAGCGTCCCGACGTTGTCCCGGATCCAGGTCCCGACGGTGGCCCCGCATGTGGCGCTGTCGGCGAAGGTGATGGGGGTGCCGTACCCGTTCGCCTGCCAGTCGGACATAAACGCCCAGGTGATCTCCGGCATCGTGGTCGTGGGTGGTGGTTCGACCGAGTCCCCGGGGAAGCAGTTTGCGGCGGTACAGTTCCCGGGCCAGGTGATCGATCCCCACGCACGGACGTGCTTGAGGACATCCGCGCCGGAGTTGAGTGTGACGGTGCCGGTGGCTGAGAGAACGTCCTCTCCCACCGAGATGCTCGAGTGGGACAGAGTCACGTTGCCCTTGGCCCACACGTTCCCCGTCACGACCATCGACTTGTTCCAGACGATGTTCGTCTGGGCCATCAGGTCGCCTTCGATCACCTGGTTCGAGCCGCCGTCGTTGGTCAACGACCCGTTGGTGTACACGTCGGCGTCGAAGCCCTCACCGGCCTCGGACGCCAGCACGTCCCCGTTGTTGCCGATCGAGATGGCCGTGCTGGAGAAGAGGGCCTTGTCGAGCAGGCTCGAGTAGGTCGGTGACAAGCGGAGCAGCGTCTCGACGGTCCGCACCGCCGGCAGGGTGTCACCGATCGGCACCGCGGTCGTGGTCACCTTCACGGAGGCATAGCTCGGCGGGCTGGTGTCGACCAGGCCGCAGTCGATGGGGGTGGTGACGTCGGCGTCAAAGTAGGTGATGGTCGCGCTGGAGTTCAACGTGTCCCGAACCACCGTGTCGCTGTCCGCGAGCGTTCCGCACGGCAGAGCCGCCGGAGCTGAACCGTTCACGTCCGCCACGAGGGAATCCAGCAAGCCCTCGGCAGTCGCGACGGCGGCCGACCGCTGGCGGTCCCTCCCGGTGGCGCTGGACTGGTACAGAGCGATGGCGGTGACGGTTACGACCATGATCGTGACCAGCATCACCACCGCCATGGACACGACGAGGGCGACCCCGTCCTCACGGCGAGCCCTCTCCACACGTCGTGCACGCATGATCGTCCTGTCTCTCATTCGGGGGGAACAGGGGTGCAGATACCGTCGCCGTAGCCGTAGCTGGTGTTGCGACCGGAAAGTGAGGACGTCAGCGGGATCGTCTGACCGGACCGAGCGTCCCGTACGCCGATGTCGACCTGCAAGAGGCGCTCGTCGTACGGGGTGAGCGCGCCCTGCAGCTTGAAGGGGGCGGCGGGAGTTCCGACGACGAGCCCTCGCGCCGCGATCCCCCAGTCCGTGACCCCGCCTGTCGTCTCCCAGGTGGTCTCCCAGGAGCGCATTCGCAGAACCGAGGTGCCGGCACCCGTGCCGTCATCCGTGACCTGCCACTGGACGCACTTCTGGTTCCCGTTGGCCTGTGTGTAGACCCGCATGCAGGTCCCCGAGTTGTCCCCGGTTACGGCGGTGCAGGTGTTGTCCGGTCCCGGCTCGTTCTCGGGGCTGAACAGGACGTTGCCGGAGCGCACCTGTCGGTCGATGGTCATCAGCGCCAGCCGCGCCTCCGACACCGCCTCCGAAGACTGCTGGGACTCGTTCATCATCCGCATGACCAGGATGACCGCCCCGTAGACCATCGCGAGGGCGATCGACAGCACGACCATCGCGACGAGCAGCTCGACGAGGGTCATCCCTCGGTCGTTGCCGCGCCGCGACAGGCGCGCCGGCAGCTCACGCATCCTCGACCGCCTTGTACGAGGCCCGCGCCATCAGCCCACCGAGATCGGTGGACAGGGTGAAGCGGGTGAGGTTGGGTCCGTCGGTCACGGTCACCGTCATCACGGCGCTGACGGACGCCGAGGAGCCGGCGTTGGAAACGCACGTGTCGGCGATGCAGTCCGCGGGCCCTTCGTCGCTCAGTGTCCAGGGCTGGATGGTGACGACTCCCTCGAAGGCCACGGTGGCCGTGCCGTACACGAGAGTCGTGAGCGGGACCGGATAGCTGACCGAACCCGCAGGAGCGGCGCCGAGGCCGACCGTCTGGTAGCCAGCGACCCCTGGGGAGATCTCCGTCCACACCTGCACCGAACCCGTTCGGGTGAAGGCCGGCGGCCTGGAACCGTCCCCCTCCTCCGCCAGAGCGGCTTCCGCGAACCCGGTGACGGACCAGAGCCCTGCCGAGGGGTCGTAGCCGGCTGGGCCCGTCGCGCCTGCGCCCAGCGTGACGGTACCCATCGAGCGCTCCGCGAAGGCGTGGGCGCAGGACGGCGTCCCACCGGCCGTGCATGCGACCCCGGGGTTGGCGGCCGCGAGCACCGCGCTGACCGCGCGGTCACGCGACCCGGGGTTGAACGTGGCGATCGTGAACGGGTCGACGGTGACGGGCGTGAAGGACAGCGACGAGGAGCCAGTCGGTTGGATGTCCCCTGAGGAGCACGGTCGTAGGGCACCTGCGGGACCGGTGGTCAACGCCGCACCGCCCGCGCCCTTGCACAGGGTCGCGTCCGCAGCGATCGCTGCGGCGGATCGGCTCCCACCGCCGAAGTGGCTGACGGACAGGGTGCCCAGGGGGCTCGAGCTGCTCAGTGACCCGCTCGTGTGGGAGGTCAGAGGGACGGACACGATCGGGCTCGCCGTGGACGAGGGGTCGGAGTCCACGAGCGCAGGAACCGGAACACCACCGGAGGACGCGGGAGAGGCTGTCACACGGTTAGCACCGGCGCCCACGGCGAGGGTCGACCCCGAGGCCGTCTGTTCCAGAAGGCTGCTCGTGGACAGCCCGGTGAACACCAGGTCGAGTACGGCGGGACGGTCCGGCTCCGGCGGCGCCAGCGGGTCGAACGTGAAGGGCTCCGTGACGGACAAGCCGCCGGACGACGGTCCGGCCTGCGCCGTGAAGAAACCCTGGCACGGCGCTGCGTAGGGGCTGGTGCCACTGGAGAGGCACTCGCCGCCGGTGAAGATCACGGAGCGCTGAGCGACCGTTCGGCCATCAGGGAAGGCGGTGGAGGTCCACGAGACGATCGCGGTGAGGCTGTACTCCTCGGTCGCGATCACAGCCGTCGGCCGGGTCACGTAGCTGGCGACCTCGTAGGTGACGTTGCCGACGACGACGTCGCCTGACTGACCGGAGCCCGGCCAGCTCGGCTGGGTGGACGCCGGGTTGTTGACCACCAGGGACTCGGTCGACACGCCCGAGAGCAGGCTGGCGGGCGGGACGAAGGTGTAGGCGCTGGGCGATCCGCCGGAGAAGTCCGCGGTCGGTGCCGCCCCGTCCGACTGGATGACCGTGGCCGAGGGCAGAGCGCGCATCTGCTCCAGGACCTGGGTGGCGAGAGCGGTGGCCGTCTGGCGCTCGCGGGCCTGGACGACAATCTTCAGGGTGGAGACGACGGCGAACATGAGGACGGTCATCACGATTAGCGTGATGATCATGGCGATGAGAACCTCGACGAGAGTGAACCCGGCCTCCTCGTCCTTGGTTCGCCGCGCAGCGCAGAGTGACTGGATCACCGTCTCCCCTCCTCTCGTCCGGTTGACCCAATTTGACCTGTTGGGGCGGGGGCATGGCCCCTCGCCCCAACAGGTGGTGTGTCAACTGATGATGATCACTGCGGGTCGCCGAGACCGGCGGCCGCGTCGTAGACGATTGTGGCGGCGTCGCCGGCCGTGCCACCGTCGAAGGTCAGCGTGACCGTGAAGTCGGAAGCGTCGGTCCCGACCACGACGATGCCGGTGAAGTCCGTCGGACGGCTGACCGGACCGATCGTGGTAGTGACGGTGCCCACCTTCATGTCGTAGCCCTTGCCCACTATGGCAACCGTCGGCATGACGTCGTCGTCGACAAGGCTCGTCGCGACCTGCTTGGCGACCGTAGAGACGTCGGCCCGGGCGGCCACGTCGACAGCCTTCTTGCGCTGGTTGAGGAAGATCGGGATGGCGATGGCGGCAAGGATGCCGATGATGATGATGACGACGAGGAGCTCGATGAGCGTGAAGCCCTTGTCCTTCTCCTCGATGGACTTGCGAATGCGAGCGATCATTGCGCTCCCCTTCATTTTCGGTCTGAGTGCCGAGGTGTTCGGCGTGTGTGGTGGTGCACCTGCTTCATCGGCTTCCGGGTCCCCGACTTGAGTGCCTGACGGGCTGCCCGCTGCTTTTTCACCCGCTCGGGTGAACGGCCCGCGGGACCTTCGTCACTCGATGAGGTCGAAGACTCCGAAGATGGGCATGTACATCGCGATGATCATGGCTCCGACGATGCTGCCCAGGACGACGATCATGAGGGGTTCGATCAGCGAGGTGAGCGCCTCCGTGGTCGCCTCGACCTCCTGGTCGTAGAACTCGGAGATCTTCTCGAGCATCGTGTCGAGCGCACCGGTGTCCTCACCGACGGCCATCATCTGCACCACCATCGGCGGGAACACCGGGTGCTGAGCCAGGGGGCCGGAGAGGCTCTGCCCTGTCCTGACGGACTCCTGGACGGCTTTGACGGCCCGTTCGATCACGATGTTGCCGGACGTCGCCCCGACGATGTCGAGAGCCTGGAGCAGCGGTACGCCAGCGCTGATCATCGTCCCGAAGTTGCGGGTGAACCGTGAGATGGCGATCTTCTTGCCGAGGTTCCCGAAGACTGGGATCTTCAGCTTGATCGGGTCGAGCCTCTCCCGGATCGCAAGGTCGTTCTTGTGTTTGCGCCACCAGAAGCTGAAGGCGATCAGCCCGACCACGATGAACGGTGCCGTCCACTTGAGCGCCTCGGAGAGAAACATCAGGATACGGGTCGGCAAAGGGAGCTCCCCGCCGAGTGACGCGAACATTCCCGCGAAGACGGGGACGATGAAGACGAGCATTCCCGCCATCGCGAGGATCGCCACCACGAAGACGACCACGGGATACGTCATCGCGGACTTCACCTTGCCGCGCAGCTTGACCTCGGCCTCGAAGTTCCCGGCGACGGAGAGCAGCACCTTGTCGAGGAAGCCACCCACCTCGCCGGCCTTGATCAGGTTGATCATGAGGGGCGGGAAGACGTCCTTGTGCTTGCTCATGGCGACCGACAGGGCGGAGCCGGTCTCCACGTCGCTCCGGACCTGGGACAGGACCTTGGCGAGCGGCTTGCTCTCCGTCTGCTCGGCGAGGATGGACAGCGCACGGAGCAGCGACAGGCCAGAGTTGATCATCGTTGCCAGCTGGCGGGCCATGATCGCCAGATCCTTGAGGCCAATCTTGTCGCTGATCCCGGGGATGGAGATTTCCCGCGAGAGCCCGCCGGTGTTCACCTCGTGGATCGCGATGGGCGCCATGCCCATCGTCTTGAGGCGGTTGGCCACGGCGGCCTGGTTCATCGCCTCGATCCGGCCCTTGACGAGCTTGCCGGACTTGTCCCGGACGGCGTACTCGAACGTCTTGGTCGCGGTGGCCATCAGTGCCCCCCCCCGATCCCGGTCGAGGGCGCGATACCCGCGTTGCCCAGCGGGTCACCCATCCCACCGCTCATCGCGCCGAGCGAGGTCCCGGGACCCGTCCCCCCCGAGGAGCGCCCGGTCAGCCGGTTGTAGTCCTCGGTGTGATGGCACTTCTCCAGACCCTGCTCGTACGTGACCTTGCCGCCCTTGACGAGGTCGGCGAGGTGCTGATCCATCGTGTGCATCCCCTGCTGGGCGCCGGCCTGCATGGCCGAGTAGATCTGGTGGGTCTTGCCCTCGCGGATGAGGTTCCGGATAGCAGGTGTCGCGACGAGCACCTCCGTGGCCACGACCCGGCCGGGCCCCGACGCCTTCTTCGAGAGCGTCTGGCAGACGATCGCCTGGATCGCACCCGCGAGCTGCGTGCGCACCTGGGCCTGCTGGTTCGGCGGGAAGACGTCGATGATGCGGTCGACGGTCTGTGCAGCGTCCTGTGTGT
>Ga0209745_1002356_pt1 | contig 10827 bp, 12 predicted proteins | sample BarGraNGADG00312_FD_184495 | JGI IMG/M metagenome (GOLD analysis project Ga0209745, IMG submission 184495) | Arctic peat soil microbial communities from Barrow, Alaska - Barrow Graham LP Ref core NGADG0004-312 (SPAdes) (version 2) | ecosystem: Environmental > Terrestrial > Soil > Wetlands > Peat... | reverse complement strand
GCAGTGCCATGCGACCGGATCGACGTGGCACGATGTCGACTATGCAATTTGGGCGCAGCTACGAAGAGTTCGAGGTCGGCGCGGTCTACAAGCACTGGCCCGGCAAGACGGTCACCGAGTACGACGACCACCTGTTCTGTCTGCTGACCATGAACCACCACCCGCTTCACCTGGACGCGAACTATGCCGGGACGACCCAGTTCGGGCAGAACGTCGTGGTGGGCAACTACATCTACTCGCTGTTGCTGGGCATGAGCGTCCCTGACGTCTCCGGCAAGGCGATCGCCAATCTCGAGATCGAGTCGCTGCGTCACGTGGCGCCGACCTTCCACGGGGACACGATCTATGGCGAGACGACCGTGCTGGACAAGTGGGAGTCCACGTCCAAGGACGACCGGGGTGTGGTCCATGTCGAGACCAGGGGTTACAAGCAGGACGGCACGCTGGTCTGCATCTTCAAGCGCAAGGTGATGGTCCCGAAGAACAGCTATCTCGAGGCCCGTGGCGGCGAGCAGCCCGGTCGGCCGACGTTGGTGGAGCCTCCAGCCAAGAGCTGAAACCCCTCTCCTGTATGGCGGCTGGTTGCGTCGCGCGGGACGCTCAGCCCTGCATCTCAAGGGCAGTGAAGTTCTTCTGGGTTACGTCGATCCGGCCCGGGGTGCCGTCGGCGTTGGTCCAGGTGATGGCCCTGATCGAGGCCTTCCTGGGATCGGATGACTGGCCCCAATCGGCCTTGAGGGCGAAGATGACGCGGCCGTCAGGCAGGCGCTCGTGGACAGCGAGGCCCGTTGCGGCATCGTTCGACACCAGGACCACACCGATCTCCTTGGCGCCGGGCGGGAGGATCCCGGCTGCTATCGGTACGCCGCCGCCGGGCGGGATGAACACCTCGCCGGGCTGCAGGTCGGCGTTGGTCGGCGTTGGCGGATACGGAGTAGTCGGTTGGCGTCCGGTCACGACGGCGGCTCCGGAGAGGTCGGTGGTGGCGAGGCTCAGGTCTGTGGCAGGGCCCTGGTCTGGAAGGTCATCAGAGTAGACGAGCGTCCGGCCGAAGACCGTGATCCGTCCGTCGTCGCCCGGTCGCAGCACCACCTCGACGGCCAGGCCCCTGCCCATTGTCAGGGTCCGCCCGGTCAGCCGGTGGTCGCCTTCGATGCCGTCCACGATGCCGTTCGGCCCGGTCCATCGGATGCTCGCGATCTCCGAAGGACGACGTGGTTCCGTGGAGGTGTCATTCGGCGGCGCGGGCGTGTAGCCGACGTAGAACATGGAGAAGCCGGTGCCTTTCAGCTCCTCGATCCCGAGGCTGTACGAGATGCCGACGAACGTGATTTTCACGGCGCGGGCAGGGCTGGGGACCAGACCGAGAGTGATCGGGTGCCCGTCCACCATGGCCGACCACCAGACGGCATCGGGCTTCTGGCCGGGCTTGCCGGTGGACGAGCTGCCCACTTCGCGCCGCCGCCCGTCCTTCGGGGTGAAGAAGTAGCGCACGTTGGACTTGACCCTGGTGTCACGGTTGAACTCGACGTCGTAAATCCCATAGGCAGTTCCCCACTGGGTGCTCCGGACGATGCCGGTGGTGACGGTGTGAGTTGCCGGCAGCGGCATGGCCTTGTCGTCGGGACGGGTCAACAGGCTGGCTCCTGTCGCGATCACCGCGACGGCAGCTGCGGCGGAGCCGGCGGCGATGATCCGGCGCCTGCGGATCGTCCGGTTGCCTTGTTGCAGAACGGATTCAGCGTGGAAGGTCAGGCCGGCGGGCATGTCGGCGGCGTCGAACTCGCGACGCAGGTCAGCCTCGAGGTCGGTGCTCATCGCAGGCTCCCTTCGGTGGATGATGTGGGGCTTTGGGCCTGGGACTGGGTCTCGGCGTGTTGGCGTAGCGCAGCCAGCCCGCGGGACGCGGCGCTCTTCACGGTGCCGACGGAGATGCCAAGTGCCTCGGCCACGGATGCCTCGGACTGGTCGGCGTAGTACCGCAGCACGACGATCTTGCGCTGTTGCTCGGGCAGCCGCGACAACCGGCGCACGAGGTCGTCGCGATGATCACTGGTCGCCACTGCGCCGTCGCGCGACTGTGACTCTGACCGCGACCACGGCTGCGACCACGAATGGGACGCAGCCCCGTGCTCGAGACCGGAGCTGGTGAGGTCGGCCACCACCTCGTGGCGAGTGGCACGCCATACGTCGATCTTGTGGTTGACAAGGCAGCGCCGCGCATAGGCGAGCGCAGTCGCGTGGTCGATCTTGTGCCAGACGACGTAGGTCTTGACGAACGCCGCCTGTGTCAGCTCCTGTGCGCGGTCGGTATCGCCGGTGAGGAACCATGCGGTCCGCAACAGTGCCGGTCCGGCGCCGGCCATGAAGGCCGCGAAGGACTCGTCGCGCTCCGCCTTTGAAGCCCTCACGAGGCCCCCCCATTCATGATCACACCCACAAGCACGCCTGCGCGGGCCGAAAGGTTGCCTCGCGGGTCAAACAATACGACCCGGGCTTGGCTAGCCTTGGGCCGTGCGCATCGATCTCCACACCCACTCCAACGCCAGTGACGGCACACAGTCGCCGGCCGACGTCGTGTCGTCTGCTGCGGAGGCCGGGCTGGACGTTGTTGCCCTGACCGATCACGACACGACCGCGGGCTGGCCGGATGCCGCCGCGGCTGCGGAGCATCACGGGATTGCCCTCGTCCGCGGGATCGAGATCTCCTGCCAGCACGAGGGCATCAGCATCCACCTGCTCGGCTATCTCCAGGACCCCGCGGCGCCTGGGTTGCTGGAAGAGCTGGAGCGTTCGCGGGAGAGCCGGGACAATCGGGCGCAACGCATGGTCGAGCTGTTGTCGAGAGATTTCCCGCTGAGCTGGGACGACGTCCTCAAGCAGGTCAAACCGGGGGCCACCATCGGTCGCCCGCACATCGCAGATGCCATGGTGGAAGAGGGAATCGTCCCCTCCCGCGAGGTTGCGTTCTCTGACTATCTGTATGACGGCTCCCGCTACTACCTCTCGCACTATGCGCCCGATCCGGTGACGGCGGTGCGCCTTGTGGTGGAGGCCGGTGGCGTCGCGGTGATGGCGCACCCGTTCGCGAGCATTCGCGGAACCGTCGTGAATGACTCGGTCATCGAAGCCATGGCCGCCGCCGGGATAGCCGGCCTGGAGGTGTACCACCGCGACCACACCGGCGGGCAGGTGCACCACGGCATCGAGCTCGCCGCCTCGCTGGGCCTCTTCGTGACCGGCTCCTCGGACTACCACGGTGCCGGCAAGCCGAACGTGCTCGGTGAGAACACGACCGATCCGCTTGTGCTGCAACAGATCGAGGCGCTGGCGTCTGGCGTCGAGGTGTTGCGGCCGTGACCTCGGATATCGGCGACACGGTGATGGCTGCGCCGGTGCAGCAGAGTTTCGACGGGATGCCGAAGCGCCTCTACTCAGCGAGCCCGAGCCGGCTGCTGGCCTGGCTCGACTGCCCTCGCCGGTATCGCATGCAGTATCTCGACCGTCCCAGGCCTCCTGCCCGGCCGCAGCGTGCGCACACCTCGATCGGCGTGGCCACGCACAACGCCCTACGCGACTTCTGGGACCTCCCTCCGGCCGAGCGCACCCCGACGGCAGTCGAACGGCTGGTGCGGCAGTCGTGGATCGACGTCGGCTTCCGCGATCCTGACCAGTCCGCGGACTGGCTGGTTCGCACGACGGAGCGGGTGACGGCATACCTGCGGGGCATCGACCGAGACCGACAACCGCTGGGTGTCGAGCGCACCGTCTCCCTGCGCACCGAGACGCTCGCGGTGACCGGTCGGGTCGACCGGCTCGATGATCGCGACGGTGAGCTCGTGGTGGTCGACTACAAGACCGGGCGGGCGCAGCTCACCGACGACGACGCGCGGACCTCACTGCCGCTGGCCTTGTATGCCGTCGCGGCGGCTGGCATGTTCCGTCGCCCCTGTGTACGCGTCGAGCTGCACCACCTGGCGACCGGAGAGGTGCTGTCGCACGAGCACACGCCTGAGTCGCTGCAGCGCAAGGTCGCGGAGGCCGAGTCGATCGCCTCCGACCTGCGCAAGGTCGACGCCGACCATGCCGACAAGGGGGTCGGGTCCCAGCTCTTCGGGCCGCGGGTCTCGCCGATCTGCATGTGGTGTGACTTCCGGGCCCACTGCCCCGAGGGTCAGCAGATCGGGCCGGAGAAGTCCGACTGGGCGGGGTTGGAGACCGGCGCCGCGACCGGAACCGGCCCGGTGGGCCGCGAGGTCGGGACACTTCCGGCCTGAACACTGGTGCTCGTGGACGTCACATAGCCACGCTGACAGACTGTGCCCACCCAATGCTGTCGGAGAGGCGTCAACAGTGACTCGGACAACGCGAAACCGCGCGAAGATCGACATCTCGAGTCGGACGAGCGGCCTGTGACACATCTGGGCACGATCGTGGCCTTGGCCAACCAGAAGGGCGGGGTGGCCAAGACGACGTCAGTGGCCTCACTGGGGGCGGCTTTCGCCGAGCTCGGCAAACGAGTGCTCCTCGTCGACCTCGATGCCCAGGCTTGTCTGACCTTCAGCCTCGGAGTTGACCCGGACGAGGTCACGCTGAGCATCAACGAGGTGCTGGTCGGGCGTGGCGTCTCGGCGAGAGACGTGATCGTGGCCTGCGCCGACGGAGTGGACCTGATCCCGAGCACCATCGAGCTGGCGGGGGCCGAGTCGCAGCTGTTGCCGAGGCCCGGTCGCGAGTACGTGCTGCGTTCTGCGTTGGAGCCGGTGCGCGGCGACTACGACGTGATCCTGGTGGACTGCTCGCCGTCGCTGGGGGTCCTCACCCTCAATGCGCTGACGGCATCGCAGGGGCTGATCGTCCCGATGATCTGCGAGATGCTCAGCCACCGCGGCGTCGGACAGCTCCTCGACACCGTCGCGGACGTGCAGTCGATCCTCAACCCCGAGCTCGAGGTGTACGGCATACTGCCGACGCTGTACGACGGCCGCAGCAACCACACGCGCGCCGTGCTGGCCGACGTGGGCGAGCGTTACGGCATGCCGGTACTCAGCCCGCCGATACCGAAGACGGTGCGGTTCGCCGAAGCGCCGGCGGTGGGCCGCTCGATACTCACGACATCACGAAGGTCCAAGGGTGCCCAGGCCTACCGCGACGTGGCCGCGAGCCTCTTGCCGCGCCTCTGACCGATCAGACAGCGGCTGTGCCCGCGCCGGCTGAGTCGTCTGCCCCACCGCGGGTACGACGACGGTTGCGGCTGCGGCGCGGCTTGGCGTCGTCCGTGCCCTTGGGATGATCGCTGCTGTTGGGGCGATCTGCCTTCGGGCGGTCTGTCGGCGGACGCTCGCGGCCTTCCGACGACCGCGAGCCGCGGCTGGAATGTCCATCTGAGCGACCGCCGCCGCCACGACCAGCGGAGGAACGGCCACGCTCAGGTGAGCCACCCCTGTGCTTCTTGCCCGTCTCGCCGAGGTCCTCGACCTTCTCGGCGGCAAGGCCCTCGCGGGTCCGGCTGGACTTGGGCAGCCGGCCGGTCGCATTCGCGGGGATGTTCATCTCCGAGTAGAAGTGCTCGGACGAGGAGTAGGTCTCCTCCGCTTCGGGGATGCCGAGGTCGAGGGCCCTGTTGATCATGCCCCAGCGGTGCAGGTCGTCCCAGTCGACGAACGTGACGGCGATGCCGGTGTTGCCTGCACGGGCGGTGCGGCCGATGCGGTGCAGGTAGGTCTTGTCGTCTTCGGGGCACTGGTAGTTGATGACGTGTGTGACGTCGTCGACGTCGATACCGCGGGCTGCCACGTCCGTGGCGACCAGCACGTCGACCTTGCCGTTGCGGAAGGCACGCATGGCCTGCTCACGGGCACCCTGGCCGAGGTCCCCGTGGATGGCTGCCGCGGCGAAGCCACGCTCGGCGAGCTCGTCGGCGACCTTCGCGGTGGTGCGCTTGGTCCGGCTGAAGATGAGCGTCCGGCCCCGGTCCTTGGCCTGGAGCATGCGGGCCAGCATCTCGACCTTGTCCATGGCGTGCGCCCGGTAGACGAACTGCTCAACCGCTTTGACGGTCTTTCTGTCCTGGTCTTCGCCCATGGCCCGGATGTGGGTGGGCTGGGTCATGTAGCGACGGGCCAGCGCGACGATGGCGCCCGGCATCGTGGCCGAGAAGAGCATCGTCTGGCGGCTGGCCGGGGTCTGTGCGAGGAGCTTTTCGATATCTGGAAGGAAGCCGAGGTCGAGCATCTCGTCAGCCTCGTCGAGCACGACGCTCTTGACGTAGGACAGGTCGAGGTGACCCTGTTTGGCGAGGTCGAGGAGCCGGCCCGGCGTGCCGACGACGATCTCGACACCGCGCTGCAGCGCCGCGATCTGCGGCTCGAAGGCGCGACCGCCATAGATGGTCAGGACCCGGACGCCGCGCGCCCTGCCCGCTTTCTCGAGGTCGCCGGAGACCTGCACGGCGAGCTCGCGGGTGGGGGCGACCGCGAGAGCCTGCGGCTTTCCGGCGGACGGGAGCGTCGCAAACGCGTCGTCCTTGGGACTGATCACGTTCTGGATCATTGGTATGCCGAAACCGAGGGTCTTGCCGGTGCCGGTCTTGGCCTGGCCGATGATGTCGTGGCCACCGAGGGCGACCTCAAGGGTCATCGCCTGGATCGGGAACGGGTGGATGATGCCGCCGTCCGCCAGTGAGGCGACGATGTCGGGGTGGACGTTGAAGTCGGCAAACGTTGGCTCGGGAACGGCTGGGGTCTCGACGGCGTTTGGGGTCTCACCGGCATCGACGGCTTCAACGGCGACACTGTTTTCGGCAGCATCAGGAGCTGTCGTGTTCTTCTTGGGCATGAATATTCTCTCGATCGGGCGAGGGCCGCACGCGTCTCCGAGGATTTCGGCAGGAGTTGCAGGCCACGCTGCAAAGCGGGCCGATCGGAGTTCTTCGTGGGTGCAGCCAGTCCAACTGGCTGCTGATTCGTGCCGACCGGGCACCGATGTCAGGATCCAGTCTAGCCGGTGAGCACTACTGTTCGTTTCATGGACGTCCACGAGCAGCCGGAACCCCTCGCCGACGGGCCGGAGAGCGAAGTTGCGCAGGTGGATCCCTTTTCAGATGACCCCACCTATCGGGCTGCGGTCGTCGACCTCCTGGGGGCCCTGGCCTACGGCGAGCTGACGGCGTTCTCGAGGTTGGCTGCTGATGCCGAGATGGCTCCGAGCCAACCGGAGAAGGCCGCTCTGGCGCGTGTCGCCGTGGCCGAGTTCCATCACCACGAGGCGTTGACCCGTCGGCTCAGCGAGATGGGCGTGGACCCCGACGAGGCGATGGAGCCCTTCATCGCACCGATCGACGCGTTCCACGATCGCACGAAGCCCAGCGGCTGGCTCGAGGGCCTGGTCAAGGCCTACGTCGGAGACGGCATCGCGACCGACTTCTATCGCGAGATCTCCGCCTACGTGGATCCTTCGACGCAGACGTTGGTGCGCTCCGTGCTCGAGGACGTCGGGCAGGCGAAGTTCGCTGTCAAGGCAGTTCGAGAAGCCATCGAGGCCGATCCCACCGTGGGCGGCCGGCTCGCTCTGTGGGGTCGTCGCCTGGTCGGCGAGGCGCTGTCGCAGTCACAGCGCGTGGCGGTCGAGCGCGATGCCCTGGCCAGTCTGCTCGTGGGCGGCATCAACCGCCCGGGTGCAGACCTGGCCGAGATGGGGCGGATGTTGGTCCGGCTCACCGACGAGCACACGCGGCGGATGGGCCAGCTGGGCCTGCACGCCTGAGCTCGCAACTCGCCATCCGGTCCGTCACTCTGCTTTGTATGGCGGTTGGCCGCGTGACGCTGCGTCAGATCGTGCCGAACCCCACGGAGCCCTTCTTGGACGCACCGACGTCTACATAGCCGATCGTGGCGACCGGGATGATCAGGCGCCGCCCCGAACCGTCGACAAGGTTGAGCAGGCCGCCGTCGGTCAGCGCTGTGGTCACCAGAGCCTCGACCTCATCGGGGGACTGTTCGGACTCAAGCACGATCTCGCGCGCCACGTTCTGCACGCCGATCTTGACCTCCACGGGAATGCCTTTCGTCAGTGTTCGAAATGAGGGACGACTCTTGAATCAAGCGGCGACCGTCGGCAGGCACGCCATCATGCCCTGCTCGTTGTGCCTTGCGAAGGCTAACCCGCCTCGGGGCCAGATCCTTCCCGCTCGATCTTGGGGAAGCCGCCCAATCCCCGCCAGGAAAGCGTCGCCACCAGCCGGGCCGCCTCCTCGCGGGGGATAGACGAACCTTGCGACAGCCAGAAGCGGGCACAGATCTGGGCCATGCCCGACAACGCCATGCCGAGCAGGTGCGCCTCATCCGCAGGCAGGTCGGTGTCCTCCTTGATGACCTCGGCGATGGCCTCGGCAGAGTCCTGCGAGACCTTGTCGACGCGCTCGCGGACGGCAGCCTCGTTTGTCAGATCGGACTCGAACACCAGCCGGAACGCTGCACCGTCACGATCCACGAACTCGAAATAGGCTCCCACGGCCGCGGCTACGCGCTGCTTGTTGTCTGTGGTGGATGCCAGGGCCGCCCGGATCAGCCCCAGGAGCTCACCTGTGTGCTGGTCGAGCAAAGCCAGATAGAGGTCTAGCTTGCCCGGAAAGTGTTGGTAAAGAACGGGTTTGGAGACCCCTGCGCGGTCCGCGATATCGTCCATCGCCGCGGCGTGGTAGCCGGACTCGACGAAGACTTCCTGCGCGGCTTCGAGCAACTGCGCCCGCCGTGCGGAGCGGGGCAGCCGAACGCCGCGTCCTCGAGTGTCAGAGCGCATCGGCACTGGTGGGGTCCCTTTCGTTCGACCGATGACCCGGGTGAGGTCGACTCACGTGGCCGGTGTGCGTGTGCCGTGAAGCGATATCCGGGGCGGGTACGCGGCAGGCGAATCGCATCCTAACGCGCGGGTAACCTCATCAGCATGGCACTTCCACCACTTGTCGAGCCATCGGCGATGTTGTCCAAGAACGAGGTCGAGCGCTATTCGCGGCACGTGCTCATCCCCGAGGTGGGCATGGAGGGTCAGCGCCGCCTCAAGAACGCCCGGGTGCTGGTGGTCGGAGCAGGGGGGCTCGGGTCTCCGGCATTGATGTACCTGGCGGCCGCCGGCGTCGGAACCATCGGCGTGGCCGACGACGACGTGGTGGAGATGTCGAACCTGCAGCGGCAGGTGGTCCACGGAGTCTCGGACGTCGGCAGGTTGAAGTCCGAGTCCGCCGCGCAGAGGCTGGCGTCGGTCAATCCCCTGGTGCAGGTCGTCAGGCATGACGTCCGGATCGACTCCACCAACGCCCTTGCAATCATTGATGGTTACGACATCGTCGTGGACGGGACCGACAACTTCCCGACCCGGTACCTGTTGAACGATGCCTGCGTGCTCCTGGGCAAGCCGGACGCCTGGGGATCGATCTATCGCTTCGATGGTCAGGCCAGCGTGTGGTGGGCACGGCAGGGCCCCTGCTACCGCTGCGTGTTCCCCGAGCCGCCTCCGCCGGGCCTGGTGCCATCGTGCGCCGAGGGTGGGGTGCTCGGTCTCCTTTGCGCGGCTATCGGTTCCATCCAGGCCGCCGAGGCCGTGAAACTCATTGTCGGCATTGGGGATCCGTTGATCGGCAGGTTGATAGTGCACGACGCTCTGCGCCAGAGCTGGGACGTCCTCACCGTGCGCAAAGATCCTGGCTGCGCTGTGTGCGGAGCGTCGCCAACTGTCACGGAACTCGTTGACTACCAAGACTTCTGCGGTATGCCGGGCAGCTCGGGCCGCGCTGCCGCGCGCGCCCCCGTGCCCCTGATCTCGGCGCGAGAGCTGGCCGATCTGTTGGCTGACGGCAGCTCCTCGACCGGTCTACTGCTGCTTGATGTGCGCGGCCCGGACGAGCGCGCGATCGCCGGCATCCCGGGGGCGCAGCCCATCCATCTTGACGAGTTCCATTCTGGGGCAGCGGTGTTGCAAATCCCGCGCGAACGGCCCGTCGTCATCCTCTGCCGATCAGGCACCCGCTCGGAGGAAGCCGCACGGATCCTGATCGAGGCCGGTCACCCGGACGTCCGCAATCTTGCGGGCGGGGTGCTCGCCTGGGTTCGAGACGTCGACCCCTCCCAGCCGAGCTACTGAACCGACCGGGGGTACAGAGCCTGTGAACCCCGCTGAAGAGGCGGCCGACCCGATGAACCCCACGCCGGCGACGCAGGGTGAGGATCCGGAATACAGGTCTGGCCTCCTTGCGCTGCCGGACTTCGCGGAGGCGGTGCTGCGCATCGTCGACCAGATCCCCGAGGGCATGGTCCTGGCCTATGGGGATATCGCTGAACTCCTCGGAAAGGGCGGACCCCGTCAGGTCGGGGCGGTGATGTCCCGTTACGGCTCGTCGGTGACCTGGTGGCGGGTCATCCGCGCGAGTGGCGAGGCGCCCGAAGAGCTGTCGGACGAGGCGCTGGCGCACTGGCGTGAGGAGGGGACTGCACTGGTGCGCGGCGCGCTGGAAGGTCGCAGGGTCGACATGAGGCTGGCCCGATGGGACGGCGCGGGCGTGACAGCCTGATGCTGTGGGTCTGGACCTCCAGCAACGTGATCTTCCCCACACCGCCTTGGGCCTCCGCAGGGGTGCTTGGGTCCCTGTCCAGAATGACTTCCGCAGAACTCTATGTATTCAGCGGGGCTGGGGTAGTCTCACGCTCGTAGTTGCTGTGCATCGCACGTCTTGAATGCTTGCGGCCTTGTGCCGGGGGTGCGCTTTGTTCCTGATCTGGAGCGGACGACGAACACCGCGACGATCGGACCCGGCATTCGGGATCGACAGAGCGC
>Ga0209745_1002355_pt1 | contig 10829 bp, 8 predicted proteins | sample BarGraNGADG00312_FD_184495 | JGI IMG/M metagenome (GOLD analysis project Ga0209745, IMG submission 184495) | Arctic peat soil microbial communities from Barrow, Alaska - Barrow Graham LP Ref core NGADG0004-312 (SPAdes) (version 2) | ecosystem: Environmental > Terrestrial > Soil > Wetlands > Peat ... | reverse complement strand
CCCGCCTCCGGGGGGAATTAAAAGGGGGTGCTTATTGACAGCAGGGGATTAACAATAAGCCTTAAAATTTCTCGTATACAACAATTTCTTTAAGCGGTTTCCTCTTCTCCCCATGTCTTTCAACATCAACAGCATCATCCGGATAACCCAAAGGAAGAATAACAATAGGTTCTATATGGTCAGGCAAGTTCAGAACTTCCGATAATTTGGGCTTGTTGAAATTACATACCCAGCAGGTGGCAAGTCCGATACTTGTGGCAGACAGAGTGATATGGTCCGCGGCTATAGCAGCATCAATATCAGATGAATCCTTTCCGTCACCTCTTTTCCATGATTTGGTTAGATCTGAACAAATAACAATGTACATAGGTGCGGTTCTGAACCATTCGCGGGTGTAACAGGTCCGGAGATTTTCGATGTTCTCACCTCTGATCACGATAAAAATCCATGGCTGGAAGTTTGCCGCCGAAGGAGAAATACGTCCTGCTTCAAGGACATAATTAAGCTTATCGTCCTCTACGCTTTGCTGTTTATATTTTCTGGACGAATAGCGCGCTTTAGCCAGTTGAAGAAAGTCCATTGATAGAGCTTATTAAGTAATTACTGGATTTCATTTCCCCCCTTGGGGGGAATTCAAAGGGGGTTATTTATCTGGAAGAAGTGTTATGAGGTAAAAACGAAATTGGTTCATTATTTTCCGGAATGATATTCTTGTAAAACGCATACCTTTCAAGAACCTCCATTACAAATGCAACCGATTCTTTCCCTTTGAAATAGCCGTACTTTACTACACTGTCGTTATAATACTTAGGTTCTGATTTTTTCAATATCCATACAGCTACATTATCATCCCATTTCTGCGGATCCATACCATTTTTTTCAGCAAGTTTCATGGCATCAAGAACATGTCCGGGGCCGGCATTATAGGCTGCCAGAATGAATTTAGTTCTTTCATTTCCATTGGCTATCTTGGGATCAAATATTTTATACAGCGAGATAATATATTTTGCACCTGCTTTAATATTGCTTTCAGGGGATGAGGTGATATCAATCCCGAAATGCTTTCCGGTCTCAGGCATTATCTGCATCAGTCCATAAGCTCCTACCCTTGAAATCACATTCGGATTAAACCTTGATTCCTGGCAGATAAGGGAAGCAAGTAGACGCCAGTCCCAATTTATTGTCTCACTGCATTCCTTTATTAAATCGTCCCAGCGAGAGACTTTTCCGGTGCTCAGTGCATAATAGTCGCTTTTCACAATTGTACTGGAACGTGAGTTTTTAAAGTATTTGGCGTAAAGAAGGGCAAATGTCTGCGTCGTTTTAAAATTGACAATCCATTGATCAAGTTCCTTCTTGAGCTTTTCCGAATTGGTTTTTCTTATTCCCCAGGCGAGGTTCTGGGGAGAGCTTAATTCTGTCGCAACATCTATTCCCGGGAAATATGTGGCATTGACAGATGCTATATTTTCATCACAAACGGCATAGCTTATTTCCCCTTTGTCAACAAGCTGTATAAGCGCTTCTGCTTCAAAAGGAACTTCGACCACAGTTATGGGCTGGCCGATCTCGTTTGAAAGCTGGTTAAGCAGCTCGGTATGCGAGGAGCCTTTCTGGACATAAATGGTCTTTTTTGCCAGGTCAGTATGTCTGCGTATCAGTTTACTTTCCAGGGCAGAGAATGACATTGTTTGCCATTTGTGAGGTTTTCGTTGAACAAGAACCTGTCTTGTACTATCTATGGGTTCTGTGAACCGGATCTCATCTTTTCTTGATGGAGAAACTGTCAATCCCATTGCAAGTAGATCGACCTGGCCGGTTTTCAACATCTTGAAAGCATTCTCAATGCTGTTTTCTGTAACAATCTCAATATCAATACCAAGGTGATCCGAGAAGGCTTTTAAGAGCTCATAATGAAATCCCATTGGCTCACCCCTGTAAAGGAAATAGTTCGTTGAGTTGTAATCAGTGACAGCAACAAGCTTGCCCCTTGCCACGATTGAATCCAGATCAAAAGCAGTTGAATCTTTTTTGTCCTTGTTTGTTGGATTTTCGGAACATGAAGAAAACAGGGTTCCGATTATTGTCAGAAGAATAAGTAACTTTTTAATCAAAAAATCTTGTTTTTGTTAACCATTAAATTATTAGTAGCTTGGCAAAGATACAACAATTTTTTCAATCATAGAAAGTCCATGCAAGACCGTACCTGAACATCCTGATATTCATAGGGTATGTGGGAACCATGTAGTAATTGTAGCCCATTAAACCCGAGTTGATATGATCGAACATAAGGAAGATCCTTGTTCGCCTTAGTTTGAGATTCAGGAAGACATTAATAAACGGATAATTTCCGGTTTGTACCTGATCCTGCCTGTAGAATCTCCCTGTTGCTGGCATATAGGAATATGGGTTATACAGGGTATGGTATAGAACTTCAGCTCCTATCTGTGTATTCAGCTGGCCGTTTGTTTTTTTAAAATTGAAAAGATGCTCGAAATAACCGGTTGCCCTTATGGTCGCCAAAGGAAGATCAAGCACTTGGCTATTACTGCTTTTCTGCACCAGCATGTTTGTGGAAAGATGGAATTTCCATAACCTGAGGTCTTTTCTCGCAAACAGTGACGCAACTGAAAGGCCTCCAGTATGCTGGGAAGGTAATGCCAGTGTGTCGAAATCTGTATAATTGTCGATAATTGCATAATTGAGTCTTAATTCCATATTGCGGGCTGGATAGGAGAAGTCGGTACCAAGATCAATCCTGAATTCCTTACTCAGATTATTCTGCCATTCATAATGGTTGCTTCCCCACCGTTCATACCAGAATGACGGCTGCCGGTTAGCTATAGAGCCATTGATCTTCCATGAAGCAATTCCTTTCTTCCAGCTGAACGATTTGGAAATAACTCCGTTAAGATTAAAATCGCCGAATCTGTAACCGCTCAGGAAGAGTTCGCCTGTTGCCATCCAGTAGAATTTATCTCCGATATTGTTATACAGTTTCCCAATGAGTACGTTGTTGTGTTTCCGCCATACAGAGGTATCAGCCAGAAGAGTATCGTGAGTCGGCACTATCTGACTGTATCTTAACAGCTCATTCCTGATCCCCACTCCTCCGCCCAGCCTGAATTTACGGGTTTCATCAGTTGAAAAATCAAACCTGATAGTGTTTTTGATGCTCCTCGCGTACAGGGAGTCGAAGGTTTGGGTGGAGTCTCCATATACAGAAGAATAAAATCCCGATAAGGGATCACCATCAGAATAAGTCCGCCTGTTTCCGTCGAGAATGAAGATATGTGAGAACGTACCGCTCAGTTTAAAGGATTTGGAATCCCTGGCTTTCGTACTGTCTTTGACTGCAGGCTGTTTGCCTCCTACAGCGTAGCGTTGAACAAGCATCAGGTTCCTGTTTTTCAGATAGCTTTTTGCTTTATCCAGGCTCCCCAGGTTTACTTCTACATTATTGGTTGCCAGTGTTTCAAGCTGGCTCTTGTCTTTGATGCCTCCGTTTTCATTTGTGGTAATGTTATTCAATCCGGCTGCAAAATAGGCTTTGTATCTGTCTCCTCTGTATGAACCGTAAAAAGTGAAATCCTTGTCATCGGCACGCTGGTAGCTGTATTGACCAAGGTTGTAAACTATGTCATAGACAAGCCCGAAGTTCAGGTTCCTGTTCACGTTCCGGGAATGCCTGATCCTGAAGGTTTGTTCAGCCATTTCACGGGGCCCTCCATATGTCCAGACAAGCTCGGTGAATGGTACCTGTGTATTCATAAAGGTGTATTTTTCAGGCTGGTACATCAGGGGATAGTAATAATTGTATAGAAATTTATCTGGATCGGTGATCCTGTCAAAGAAATTTAACTGGTAGAATGGCAAACCATAACTGCCAAGGGTGGCATTCAGAGGAGAAAACTTGTCTGTCAGCCTGTACTGGTTGAATAATGAAAAAACAGTATCAAAAGGTATTTTGACTTCTTCGGTGAAATCAGGCGAGAGATTCCACTGTTCAATGATCTTTGGTTTAATGGTATCTTGTTTCTGGGCAGATAGACCCGACGAAAAGCCAATTATCAGTAATATCGCAATATTTCGCCTCATCAGCAGCAAATATAGGAATTATAAAGAAAATAGGGACATTGCATGCAATGTCCCTACAAAGCATAGAATTAAAAACCGTTCTTAATCAACATTATCGTTGAGATAGGCATTATTCTCCCTGAGTACCGGTTCCTCGCCTTCACCGGACGACAGGGTGAATTTTGATACTTTGCTCTCATTATCTTTCTCCTTTGAACCGATTGACATGTTCCGCCTTATATATGCCGGAACATCCTCAAAGGCTTCAATATTCTCTTTAATGATCTTGTTTGAAAGACCCTCCTTCTTGAAGAAGTTCTGCATATGCTTTACTTTCTGAAGGGTTGTTTTGGGATTTTCCTTTTCATCAATATCATCCTGCTGCTTCATGCCCCTGAGCTCTGTTACTTCACCTAAGCTGTCAATATCAAAGTCAAGCTGACCCTGTTCCTCTTCGTCAAAATTTGAAATTAACGATTTCGAAGATTTCTGGTGGACGGAAAATGAATCTTCTCCTTTTTCCGGAATTACATGTGACGGAACCGGGTTTTCAGAGGTAAGCAATTCAACTTTTTTGGGCTTCGGTTTCTTATAGGGAGTTAAGATGCTGTTTGATGGAAATCCAGTGGCAATAACAGTTACACTGATATTTTCCCCAAGATTGGTATCCTGCGATAATCCCCTTATTATAAGGGCATCTTCAGATGATTTTTCATACATATAATCAGTTATCTGGCCAAGTTCATCCATGGTAAGCTCGTTGGAGCCCGCACCCGAGGAAATGTTTACAAGTATGCTTTTTGCGCCTGTGATATCATTTGAATTCAGAAGCGGTGACGAAAGTGCATTTTCTATTGCTTTCAACGCCCTGTCTTCTCCTGAAGCTGCGCCCATTCCCATAATAGCCACTCCTGACTCTTTCATGACAGTCTCCACATCGGCAAAATCGACATTAATATAGCCGGCCACAGTAATTATTTCAGCAATTCCCTTCACAGCAGTGGTGAGGATGTCATCAGCTTTGGCAAAAGCGGTTGAGACTCCCTGATCACCATGGATCTCCCTCAGCTTTTCATTATTTATTACTAGAAGGGAATCAACAAATTCGCTCAGTTTAGTGATACCTTCAATAGCATAATTGATCCTGACCTTCCCTTCTGATTTAAACGGGATGGTTACAACGGCAATTGTAAGCAATCCTGAATCCTTGCACGCCTTTGCAATCACAGGGATTGCACCAGTGCCTGTACCACCTCCCATTCCTGTTGTCAGGAAAACCATCTTGGTATTACCCGAAATGGCATCCATTACCTCCTTGATATTCTCAAGAGCAGCCTGACGCCCTACCTCTGGTTTACTGCCGGCTCCCCGTCCTTCCGTTATCGATGCACCGAGTTGCACCTTTATTGGTACAGGACTCCGGGTGAGGGCCTGATGGTCAGTATTGCAAACCACGAAGTTCACATCCTTAATGCCTTTTTCATACATATGATTTACAGCATTGTTGCCGCCCCCGCCAATTCCTACAACCTTTATAATCGATGACCTTTCGACCGGAAGGTCAAAACTCATTATATCATCTGTCATTGTATTATTTTTTAATTGTTTATGAACAGTATTTTTCATACAGTCAAACCATATTTGTAACTAGTTGATATTCTGTTCCTCTACTTCAAACATTTTTGAGATCATCAGTTTGATCTTCTCGGTAATAGGCACTTTTTCAGTCGGTGGATTTTCAGGTTCATTATCCGGTTCTTCCTGAACTGTGTTTTCAACCTTTTCGACGACAGGTTTTCTTATCCTCACATAATCTTCTTTCGTTCCGGCCTGAAACGATTTTTTGTAAGTCTCAAGGTGTTCAAACCCTCGTATTATAAGGCCCACGGCTGTAGCATACATAGGCTGATTGATCTCATCCCGCCCGTTGCCTGCCAGGTGTTCATTCGGATAGCCGATCCTTACATCCATTGCAGTTTTGAAATTCATGAGTTGCGGTAAGTGTTTCAGCATTGCTCCTCCGCCTGTTATCACCATGCCTGCTGCAAGCTTGTCGGCATAACCTGAATTCTGAATCTCAAAATTCACTATATCAATTATCTCCTCCATCCTCCACTGGATGATACCAGCCAGGCTTCTGAAAGAGATCTCCTTGGGGTTCCTGCCGCTGATACCTGGAATAGCAACTACCTTGTCTTCAGGAGCTATATCGCGGAGAGCCGAACCATACTGGATCTTTAGCTGTTCAGCATGACGTTCGAGTATTGCGCATCCTTCCTTGATATCCTTTGTGACGACATTTCCTCCGAAGGGGATTACAGCAGTGTGTCTGATAATATTGTCATAATAGACTGCCAGGTCAGTTGTACCCCCGCCAATATCAACAAGTACAACCCCTGCCTCCTTTTCATCGTCTGTCAGAACAGCATCCGCAGATGCCAACGGTTCGAGGATCAGGTCCTTGAGGTTCAGGTCGGCTCTTTGTATACACCTCTCGATGTTCTTTGCCGCTGCAACACGACCAATAACAATGTGGAAATTGGCTTCAAGCTGATGACCGCAAATACCGATCGGGTTCTTTATTCCAGGCTCATTGTCGATAATAAATACCTGAGGGATAACATGGATTATCTCCTCGCCCATTTCCACATGTATCTTGTACATGTCCTCTATCAGCCTGAAGACCTCTTCCTTTTTTATTTCATCATCAAAATTATCGCGCATTTTGGATCCGCGGGTCTTAATGCTCCTTATATGCTGACCCGCTATACCAACAAAGACTTCAGAAAACACAATGCCTGACAATTTCTGGACATCATCAACTGTGGCCTGAATGGCATTTACTGTTTCTTCAATATTCTGAACAACTCCTCTTCTGACACCTGTCGAGGGAGCCTTGCTGATCCCGAGAATTTCTATTTTACCATTCTCGTTTTTTTTGCCGACAATAGCCACAATTTTTGTGGTTCCAATGTCGATTGCTGCTACATACTGTTCCTTTTTGCTCATAGTCTGAAATATGGTTTTTCTTATTATCTCCGTTTGCAAACAATCTGGTCCTTAAAAGCCAGGTTTATTGTTGAATATTTGTTCCATCCCACTTCGGGGAGAACTTTATCATAAAACACTTCAAGGTTGTGTAATTTTACTTCAAAATTGTCGGCGCTGCCCAGATGGATTGTATGGTTTCCCACTCTTGGTATAAGGTCAATCTCATCGTTGCCATTAATAAAGATCTGATCAATCTGAGCTGACCAGAAGTCGTTTCTGTTTATATATTTGACCAGGTAAAAAACATCCTTCAGAATTGAGTTCTTAATACTGGTATCAAGAACACTGACCCCATTCAGCATTGCCTGGCTTATATTGACGTTCCCTTCGACAATATGCAACCTGGGTGTATAAAGATTCCTTCTTCTGATAACCACTCCCTCATCGTCGACATAATAATCGCCTCCGTTATCCGGCATCACCCGCATTATCGGATTGCGCTGATCACCAATTATATGAAGAGTGCCGTCGATCGACAGGAATACCTCAGCCGTTTTCAGTTCCCTGTACCCGCTCATAGTGTTTTCAATCTCGTCCATTTTGATCTCCTTCACAGGTTTGCCGATGATATTTCCATTGATATTTATAATGGTGTTCTGAATATCTCTTTTTGTAACAAAATGATAATCAGCCGAATCTGTAATAGTGATCTCGATATTTTTGCATAGTTTTGAATTGTGCCAGTGAGAATAGTAAACAGGCATCATCACAAGGTATAATGACGGTATTAACAATAATATCCTTAATATCCTGCTCATTGTTCTCTGCTGTTTTTAAGCTTTGCTTCAATCGGACCGGCAAGCTTGTCAATATCACCGGCCCCTATCGTAAGGAGCACATCAATTTTACCGGCATCAAGAGTACCCGGAATCTCTTCCGGCTTCATCATCCTCTTATTACCCGATTTCATCCTGTTAAAAATCATTTCAGAATTGACACCGGGTATTGGTTTTTCGCGCGCCGGATAGATAGGAAGAAGGATAGCTTCATCAAGTTCATCGAGAATTGCTGCAAAACCATCAGCATGATCACGCGTCCTTGAATAAAGGTGAGGCTGGAATATTCCCGTTATTTTTCTTCCGGCGAAAAATTCCCTGACTGAAGTTATGCATGCCCTGATCTCTTCGGGATGATGTGCATAGTCGTCAATGTAAGTAAGTCCGGGAAGATTGACCCTGATATCAAACCTTCTCCTGACACCCTGGAAAAGAATTACTGCTTTGCGAATTTCCAGCTCTGTAACACCGCAATTCAGTGCAACCGCAATTGCAGCAGTCAGGTTTTCAATGTTTATTATGCCCGGAAAAGGGAAATGCAGTTCCTGGATCAATCCCTCAGGAGTCCGGAGATTAAAGCTATAGTAATCAGTGAAGTGTCTGACTTCGAAATACCTGTAGTCAGAGCTCGGGTCCGAACCATATGTGTACCCTGTTATGCCGGCCGGGATGTTGATCTTATCCTTTATCCTGAAATTAACGAACAGCTTGCCGCCCGTCCTTATCTTCGAACAGAATTCGTTGTAGGCTTTGATCATTGCCTGATGATCACCGTAGATGTCAAGGTGATCGGCATCGACGGAGGTAACCACAGCCATTAACGGATTCAGCCTGTGGAACGACCTGTCGAATTCATCAGCTTCCATAACAATATAATGTCCGCCTCCGGTCAGAAGGTTTGTATTGTAGTTCTTCGAAATACCGCCAAGAAATGCAGAACAATCGACATGCGACTGCTTAAGAAGATGGGCGGTCATTGTAGAGACTGTTGTTTTCCCATGAGTGCCCGCAACGGCCAGTGTATCGGCAGCTGATGAAATATCACCAAGAACTTCCGCTCGCTTATAAATCCTGTATCCGGTCTTCCGGAAAAATGAAATAATATGATTTTCAGGTGGAATAGCGGGAGTATATACAACAATAACCTTTTCTTTCTTTGAAGAATCACCAAACAAGGGAGGAATGCTCTTTAAGGTATCCTCATATGAGATAATGCATCCCTTTTCCGTCAATGATCTGGTAATGACTGATTCTGACCTGTCATAGCCAGCAATAAGAAAGCCTCCCTGCTCAAAGTAAAGGGCAAGTGCGCTCATGCCGATACCGCCAATACCGACAAAATAAATCCCGTCTATGTTCTTCAGATCGATCATTTTTCAATCAGCTTAAGCACTTCCCTGGCTATCCTTATATCAGCATCCCGTTCTGCCATCTTTGCAATATTCTCAGACAGTGTTTTCTTCTTTTGATTATCAGAAATTAGTTTTATCGCCTCACCGACAAGTCTCTTTTCTGCATTATCATCGGATATTACTATTGCAGCATCCTTTTCAGCAAGGGCCATTGCATTCCTGGTCTGGTGGTCTTCAGCAACATTTGGTGACGGAACAAGAATTACCGGCTTTCCTACAAGACACAATTCAGAAATGGTACCAGCTCCGGCTCTTGAAATAATTATGCCGGCCGCAGCAAATGCGAGGTCCATCCTGTCGATAAATGCATGAACTGCAATTTTCCCGTCTGCCTGGCTTGGAACAAGTTTTCTGACGTCATCATAGTAATATTTGCCTGTCTGCCACAGCCACTGGCAATCAGAATTTCTCAATGTTTCAATGTTGTCTGAAAGGCATTTGTTTATTGTTCCTGCTCCGAGTGATCCGCCAAGAATCAGGATAACCTGCAATTCATTTTTGAGACCAAAAAACTTAAAAGCTTCTTCCTTAAGGCTTCCAAGATCATCAAAGTTCTGACGGACCGGATTTCCTGTCTTGATAATCTTGGCAGCAGGAAAATATTTATCCATTCCATCATAGGCCACACAGATGGCAGATGCCTTTTTTGCAAGCAGCTTGTTGGTCACACCAGCATAGCCGTTCTGTTCCTGAATAAGGATTGGGATCCCCATTCTGCCGGCCAGTTTTAAAACAGGACCGCTTGCATATCCGCCTACTCCAACTGCAACATCAGGTTTAAAATCCCTGATTGTTTTTCTTGCCAGTATGAGGCTTTTTATAAGTTTGATAAATACTGAAAAATTCTTCAAAATATTCTTCCGGCTGATTCCTGCAACCGGCAGTCCTACTATTTTGTAACCTGCTGCAGGAACCTTTTCCATCTCCATTTTTCCTTCAGCTCCCACAAAGAGAATTTCAATATCCTTATCGATCTTTCGCAAAGCATTAGCAATGGAAATAGCCGGGAAAACATGTCCCCCGGTACCTCCGCCGCTGATAATAACCCTATTATGCTTTTGCAGGTTCATATATCTTTTCTCCCTCATCAGTTTTTTCCTCTTCAGGCAGCTCTTCCTGCTTCATCCTGGCGTTGACGACCCTGCTTACACTCAGAATAGCTCCGATCGAAACGCTCATAACAAGTGCAGAGGTTCTTCCCCAGCTTACCATTGGCAGTGTCTGCCCGGTCACAGGAAATAGTCCGACAGCTACAAGCATGTTGATCATTGCCTGTATTGATATCATGACAATAAGACCCATAACCAGATAGGCCGGGAATGCAGTGTCACATTTTTTCACTATTGTAATGCCGCGGAACAGCAGGATCATGTAAGCAAGGATCAGAGGAATGGCCCCGAACAACAGCCCGTATTCTTCTATAATTATTGCGAAAATAAAATCCGAATTTGACTGAGGAAGCATGTTCCTCTGTGTACTCTTCCCGGGAGCTTTCCCAAACAAGCCACCTGTC
>Ga0209745_1002354_pt1 | contig 10839 bp, 8 predicted proteins | sample BarGraNGADG00312_FD_184495 | JGI IMG/M metagenome (GOLD analysis project Ga0209745, IMG submission 184495) | Arctic peat soil microbial communities from Barrow, Alaska - Barrow Graham LP Ref core NGADG0004-312 (SPAdes) (version 2) | ecosystem: Environmental > Terrestrial > Soil > Wetlands > Peat ... | reverse complement strand
GATCTCGAAGGCCGGCCCGAGCAGCTTCGAGGCCATCGCCGAGCACTCGATGTGCCAACCCGGCCGTCCCTTGCCCCAGGGCGAGTCCCAGCTCGTGTCCTCGCCCTCCTTGGTTGCCTTCCAGAGGGCGAAATCGCGCGCATCCTGCTTGAGCGGGTTCGGCTCCTGCTCGGCCATCTGGTCGGGCTTCTGGCCGGAGAGCTGGCCGTAGTCGCCGTAAGAGCCGACGCGGAAGTAGACGTCGCCACGGGCCTCGTAGGCGTGGTCGCTTGCAACCAACTCGGCGATCAGGCTGATGATGTCGCCCATCGTGTCGGTCGCCTTGGGCTCGGCATCGGGGCGACCGAGCCCGAGCCGGTCGGTGTCCTCGATGTACCAGCGCGAGGCCTGCTCGGCCAGCTCGGCGCTGTGCCCGGGGGCGGCGGCGTAGATCTTGTCGTTGACGTCGGTGATGTTCGAGGCGAGCGTCGCCGCATAGCCGCGACCTGTCAGCCAGTGCTTGAGCCAGAGGAAGATGACGTAGGGGCGCGCGTTACCGACGTGGATGCGCTGGTAGACCGTCGGGCCGCAGACGTAGATGCCGATCTTGGCCGGCGGAGGCGGCAACTCGACGAGTTGGCGTTGCAGGGTGCTGTAGAGGCGCATCTGTGTCTCGTTGTATACCGCGCGGCCGGGCTCCTAGGCGAATTGAACGGAGTGCGCGGTTCTCCGCGCGTAGCCGCCGACTCGCGAAAACCGCCCTGCTCAGGCTGCCGGAGGAGGAGTGGAACGCCGCTCGGTGAGCCTGGCCAGGACGGCGATTACGCCCCCGAGAGCCACGGTGCCCGCCATGATGATGAGGACGATCGCCCAGGCCGGGAGACCAGGCGACTTGGCCGGAACTGGATTCCCCGCCAGCGCATCATCGATCGAGCCAAAGAGGCTCTGGCCGTACATGTTGGCCATGACCGTCATGTTCTGCTCGTCGCCGGTCTTCCCGATCAGGAGCGAAGGCGTCCCTTTGATTCCGTACTGATCGAAAAGCGCTTGCGCCTGAGCGATGCGCGTCGAGACTGCGCTCGAGCTCATGCCTGCGAAGGCCTTCTTGACGTTGAGGCCGCGCACGGTCTTGGCGACCGCTGTGAGGTAGGCGCGATCGGCGTAGCCCGACCCCTCGGCGCCCTGGTTCATGTACGCCAGCTCGACGAAGTTCCAAAGCTTGTTCTGCTCGCCGGCGGCTTGCGCGAGCGCGAGCAGACCGTTGGAGTCCGAGCCGAGGAAGGAAACACCTCGATACTCGATCCGGACCTTGCCGCTCCGAACGTAGCGCGAGATCACGTTCGGAAGCTCGTCGCGCGCCCATAAAGCGCAGCCCGGGCACTGCGGCTCGACGATCTCGACCAGCGTGACCGGTGCATCCGGCTTTCCGAGCTCGATCCCCTGCTGCGGTACGCCCCGCAGCATCTTGTTGACCGCGGCTGCTCCGACGATCTTGGTTGCGCCGGACGCGGTCGGAGTAGCGACGATAAGCCCGGCGACGGCCAGCGTCAGGCCTAGAGCGAGCGAGAGTCCTTTGAGTCTCAAGATCGTCTTCCTTTCGCGATCGAGTTCGTGAACTGAAGCGTAACGGCGGCCGCTCACGACGCCGCGAGCTTAACGGCGTTCTCGGACGATAGAAATGACACGCAATAAGCGCGAACCCAGTCCTCTTTTGGGACAATCCCGCACCGTTTTACGAGTACCGTGGAACTACCCCGCGGGCGGGTTTTATTGAGCGCACAACGAAACGAAGCACTCCACCCACTGGCCGCGCTCGGCGGCACGAGAACGTTGTCCTCGGTCGCATCCGTAGCTTCCAGCTACGAATACGACGCTGCGTCCTAGCCTCGCACTCACCGATCACGCCCAGTCGACGGGTCTTCATTCCGCTCCGCGCTCGGGTGGTGGGTGGGCAAAGAGGCGCCCGAACCCTGGAAGGCCGCAGCTCGCATCGCATCGACGGATCATCGTTCCGCTCGGCGCTCTAGGCTTTCTGTGTGCGCGTAGTCATCGCCGACCCGTCCGCCTTCACGCCGCCCTACGATCACGAGCTGGCCGCGGCACTGGCCCGCGCCGGCGCCGAGGTCGAGCTGGTCAGCTCCCGCTTCCGCTTCGGGACGGTGGCGGAGCCGGAGGGCTACACGCGTAGCGAGCTCTTCTATCCGCTCAGCTCACGCCTGTTCAGGCGTTCGCGCTTACGCCTGCCGCTCAAGCTCTGCGAGCACCCGCTCGGCATGGCGCGCCTCCGCCACCGTCGCCCCGACGTCTTTCACCTGCAGTGGCTGGGCCTGCCCGAGCTCGATCGCTTCCTCTTGCCGCGGCGGACGCCGCTCGTCTTCACCGCTCACAACCTCGTGCCGCGGCGGAAGATGGGCAAGCGCAAGCTCTGGCCCAAGCTGCTCGGCCGCTTCGACGCCGTCGTCGTGCACTCCGAGCGCGGTCGAAGGACGCTGGTCGAGCTGGGAGTAGCGCGCGAGCGGCTGCACATCGTCCCCCACCCCATCATCTCGAGCGACCCGCCTCGCGCGGACGACGGGCACACGCTGCTTTGCCTCGGGCTGATCCGCTCGTACAAGGGCCTGGGCGACGCGATCGAGGTGGCAAAGAAGCTTGGCGATGTACGCCTACTCGTGGCCGGCGACGAGATGGAGCCGGTCGAGCCCTACCGCGCACAGGCCGGCGCGATCGCAGAGTGGCGTCTCGGTTACCTCTCCGACGCCGAGGTCGACCAGGCCCTGGGCGAATCGACGCTGGCCCTTTTCCCCTACCGTCCCGGCATCGACCAGTCGGGCGCGCTGCTGCGCTCACTCGGCGCCGGGGTGCCGGTCGTCACCTACGACGTCGGCGGCCTGGCCGAGCCGGTGCGCCGCTTCGGGGCCGGCGCCATCGTTCCGCCCGGCGACGTGGAAGCGATGGCCGAGGCGGTGCGCGAGCTGCTCGACGACTCCGAGGCGCTCGACCGCGCCCGCGCCGGCGCCCTGGCCGCGCGCGAGACGCTCACCTGGGATGCGGCGGCTACGAGCCACCTCGATATCTACAAGTCGCTGATCGCTTGAGCACTCCCGTCTCGGCAGTGATCATTTAGACGCAGAATCGGCACAGCTAGTCGCGTTTCTCGCCGCATCGAGCCGATACCTTTGAACCACCCCGCGGGCGGGTGGTTTCGGCGGCGGGCGAATAGAGAAGTGCCGCTAGCCGGCTCTGATCTCGATCAGCGTCTTCACAACCTCGAGCTGCCCGGCCTCGCCCGGCCGGCTCGTCCGGTCGGTGAAGGCGCCATCGGCCAGGACTACTCCAGCACCCAGGTGTTCTCGCGCAGGATCGGCACCGCGTCGCCGTCCTTGGTGATCCCGTCCACGTCCACCTCGGGGCCGCCGACCATCAGGTCGGTGTGCACCGTCGAGGCGTTGACTCCGCGCTCGAGGAGCTGCTCGGCCGAGAGCTCCTGCCCGCCATCGATGCCCGCCGGATAGCCGCGACCGTAGGCGATGTGGCAGGCCGCGTTCTCGTCGAAGAGCGTGTTGAAGAAGATGGTGTCGAGATCGCCGACGCGCGAGGAGCTGTCGACGATCGCGATCTCGCCCAGACGGCAGGCGTTCTCGTCCAGACGGGTCTGGGCCTCCACCGCCGCGGCGCCCGTGGAGGCCGAGACGCCGACGATGCGTCCGCCCTCCAGGCGCAGCTCGAGGTCACGCGCGATCACGCCCTCCAGCGCGAGCGGGCGGGTCGAGCGCACGACGCCCTCGGCTCGCATCCGGTCGGGGGTGGCGAAGACCTCTTCGGTCGGCAGGTTGGGCACGAACTTCTGCCCGAAGGTGGTTTGACTGTCGGCGGCGTGCCAGTTGGAATCCTGCAGCAGTCCGACCGACAGGTCGGTGCCCGGGCCGCGGAAGTGAATCGAGTCGAAGCGGCGCTCGTTGAGGATCTTCGCTCGTTTCGAAAGCCGGTCGATGTGCTCGCGCCAGGCGGCCACCGGGTCGGGCTCGTCCAGCCTGACCGCGTGCTCGACTGCCTGCCAGAGCCGCTCGACGTCGGGCTCGCCGAAGACGGCCTTGGCCCAGGCTTCGGTCGGGGCGCCGATCAGCGACCAGGCGACCTTCTCTTCGACGTGTTGCCTGAGCGAGGCCTCGACCAGCTCGATCTGCCTGGAGTTGGCGACTCTGCCCGGATCGAGATCGGCCAACAACCCGGGCTCCGGATCTCCAGAGAAGTTGATCTTGGCCGCCTGCCGGGCGGTCGCATAGTCGAGCCGGTCGACCAGCCAGGGCGGCGACCAGGAAAGCATCTCCTCGGGGCCGCTCTCGATCAGCGAGCGGCGTACGCGCTGGTCGCCGTAGTTGACGTCGACGAAGCGCGCTCCGAGCTTGTAGGCGTGAGCCGCGATCGCCCGCGCCAGATCGGCCTGCTCGGGATAGGCCTGCACGAGAAGGAGCTGACCGGGCTGGACGTTTGCGCCTACCTCGACGGCAAGCTGTGCGTATCTCTCGAGCCGGTCTGCGCTACTCACCCCGGCAACGATATACCTCCGGCTATTGACACGTCGACCGGGTGCGATCGACGCATCGCGCCGCCGAGCGCGGCCGGGCTCTCAGGACTGGCGAACGCGCGCGATCACGCGAAAGGTCGGCTCGCCAACGGGCAGCTCGTGGAACTCCGGGTTGCGGCAGCCGAGCTTGTCGCGACGGTGTGAGTAGCAAGGGTCGACCGCGGCCTGGCACATCGGAAGCGGCTCGCGCTTGGATTTGATCGCGCCGAAGCCCTTCCTGCTCTGCTCCGCGAGGCGCAGCAAATCGAGGTCGATCTCGACTCCGTAGATCTTCTGCATGCAGCCGACGTAGGTGTGCCCGAACGCCTCGTAGGCGTAGAGGAACGGGCAGGAGCGCTCGACGCAGGCACCGGGGTAAACGACCTTGTCGCAGTGCACTTCGCAACGGCGGCATTCCGCCTCGTCCTGTGGCCTCAGAGGGAGACCTACGACCTCCGTGAGTTGCTTGTGCATACATCGATTGTGCGCACCACATACTCACTCCGCAAGCCTTGACAGAAGCGTGAAAACGAGCTAGCGCCGAGCGCCTCGCCGAGTCAGTATTTTCCCTCCCGAGCGCGCAGACGGCCCGGCGTCGCGCTTCGATCTCAACGCAGCGAGAGCGGCTCGTTCGGTCCCCTCCCCCGGCGACCGGCGCCTTTCTAGAAGATACGGACTGTGAGCATCTGGATCTGGTTCGGCTTCTGCGCACTCGTGGCGGCGCTGTTCGTGTTCGATCTCGCCGTCTTCAACCGAGGCGGCGGCGAGATCTCGCTCCGCAGCGCCGCCTGGTGGAGCATCGGATGGACGGCGCTGGGCGTGCTGCTCGCTCTGCCTCTCTTCTTCGTCTCGGGCGGCACGATCGTGCAGGAGTACCTGACGGGCTTTCTGATCGAGAAAAGCCTCTCGACCGACAACCTGTTCGTCTTCGCGCTGATCCTCAGCTACTTCTCGGTGCCGAAGCGAAACCAGCGCCGCGTTCTCTTCTGGGGAATCGTCGGCGCCCTCTTCCTCCGGGCCATCTTCATCTTCGCCGGCGCCGCGCTCCTCAACGCCTTCCAAGCGACGATCTACGTCTTCGGCGCCTTCCTGATCATCACCGGCATCCGCATGTGGCGCCAGGACGACGTCAAGATCGATCCCGAGAAGAACGCGCTCCTGCGCGTCGTCAGGCGCATCGTCCCCTTGAGCAACCGCTTCCACGGCGACAGCCTGCTCGCCCGCGAAAACGGCAAGCGGCTCGGAACACCGCTTCTGGCCGCACTCGTGCTCGTCGCCGCCTTCGATGTGGCCTTCGCCATCGACTCGATTCCGGCCATCTTCGCCATCACCCGAAACACCTTCGTCGTCTTCGCCGCCAACGCCATGTCGCTGCTCGGACTCTCCTCGCTCTACTTCGTGTTGCTCGGCCTGATCGCCCGCTTCACCTACCTCGACGACGGGCTGGCGGCCGTGCTCGTGCTGATCGGGATCAAGATGGCGCTGAGCGAAGTCGTGCACATTCCGGTCTTTCTCTCGCTGCTGCTCGTTCTCGCCGTGCTGACCATCGCGATCGTCGCCTCGCTCGTTCGCGGCCAGCCGGAAACAGCGGTCGATGAAGCCGACCGAGCGGCCGACAAACCCGACCGGTAAGCGTCGCCCCCTCCCCGGACGCCGCAAGCGAGAGTCGGTCGCGCCGTACCCGTGAAGTGGGGCTGCCCGCACCCCAACAGGCAGGTTCACCCCATTACCGCACGAGGCCTCGAGCGCGAGGCTTCGGGCTAGATAACCGCCACGGAGAAAGGCTCAAACAATGCAGACGCAAATCGATTCCGAGCCGCAAGTCTCGAATACGAGAGACGCCGGCCCGGAGCCCGCAGCGGGAGCGGTGGTAAAGGCACGAAACCTCACCCGCCGCTTCGGCGAAGGAGAGACAGCGGTCGATGCCCTACGCGGCATCTCGCTCGACGTCGAGGCCGGCCGGCTGACGGCGATCATGGGCCCGTCCGGCTCCGGCAAGTCCACCCTGATGCACATCATGGCCGGCCTCGATAGGCCGACCACCGGCACGGTCGAGATCGCCGGCACCGAGATCACGACGCTCGACGACACCCCGCTGACGAAGCTTCGGCGCAAGCGCGTCGGCTTCATCTTCCAGTTCTTCAATCTGCTGCCGATGCTGACCGCGCAGGAGAACATCGTGCTGCCGCTCGAGATCTCGGGCGAGAAGGTGGGGGACGCCTGGTTCGAGCAGCTCGTGCAGAGCGTCGGCCTCGCCGAGCGGCTGTCGCACCGGCCCGCGGAGATGTCCGGCGGCCAGCAGCAGCGCGTCGCGATCGCTCGCTCGCTGATCACCCGCCCGACCGTACTCTTCGCCGACGAGCCGACGGGCAACCTCGACTCGAAGACCGGCGGCGACATCCTCGACCTCCTTCGCCACTCGGTCGATGCCTTCGGCCAGACGATCGTCATGGTCACCCACGACGCCCGCGTCGCGACGGTCGCCGACCGCGTTCTCTTCCTCGCCGACGGTCAGATCGTCAAAGAGCTCACCGACACGACGCCCGAAGAAGTTCACCAGGCGATCAGCGGGCTCGGGAAGGAATAACGATGCTACGGATCGCACTCCGCGGACTCTGGACGCGCAAACTGCGCACGGCTCTGACCGCCCTCGCGGTCGTGCTCGGCGTCTCGATGGTCGCCGGCACCTACGTGCTCACCGACACGATCAACAAGTCGTTCAACACGCTCATGGCCTCTGCCCGTGCCGACGCCTCGGCCGTGGTCTCGGCCAAGTCGCTCGTCAACAAGGACTCGACCAGCGAAAAGCCGACCGTTCCCGCCTCGCTGCTCGAGCGGGTGAGCGGGCTTTCCGGTGTCGATCGCGCCTACGGGATGGTCGACAACGAGACCTCACGCATGATCGACTCGAAGGGCAACCCGGTCGGACCGGCCGGTCCGCCCGCGCTCGGCTTCGGCCGCGATCCCTCGACAATCGGCAACAAGGACGCCTTCAAGATCATTCAAGGACACTGGGCCAAAGGTCCCAATGAAGTCGTAGTAGACGTTCTGAGCGCGAAGAAAGCGAAGGTCAAGGTCGGCGACACGATCCGTGTCGAAGGCTCCGGGCCGCTCCAGCGCTACCGCGTTTCGGGACTGCTCCAGTGGGGCTCGAGTGATTCGCTCGGCGGCGCGACGATGGTGGTCTTCGACCTTCCGACCGCGCAAAAGCTGTTCGGAATGAACGGCAGACTGACCGAGATCGACGTCCGGGCGAAAGCGGACGTCACTCCAGCCCAGGTCGTACAGCAGATCAAGCCGCTTCTTCCGCCGCACGCCAGGGCTCTGACCGTCGACGAGCAGATCAAGGAGGACCAGGGCGAGTGGGCGTCGTTCGCGAAGATCATCCGCTATGCCCTGCTCACCTTCGCCGGGATCGCTCTCTTCGTCGGTGCCTTCGTCATCTTCAACACCCTTTCGATCACGGTCGCCCAGCGCTCGCGCGAGATGGCGACGCTGCGGACGATCGGAGCCAGCCGGCGCCAGATCCTCGGCGGCGTAATGGCCGAGGGCCTGACCATCGGCGCGCTCGCCTCTGCGCTCGGGATCGGTTTCGGGATCCTGCTCGCCAAGGGGCTGTCATCGCTGATGGGCGCGATCGGGATAGACGTGCCGAGAACGGCCACCGTCTACGCCCCGCGCACGTTCCTCATCGGCGCCGCGACCGGCATCGTCGTAACGCTCGTCGCCTCGCTTGGTCCCGCGCTTCGCGCAACCCGCGTTCCGCCGATCGCCGCCGTGCGCGAGGGCGCCGTGCTCCCGCACGGCCGTTTCGCCCGCCTGCGACCGGTCTTCGCCGGGCTTCTGTTCGTCGCCTCACTCGGCGTGATCGGCTTCAGCCTGTTCGGCTCGATCGATCAGACAAGTCAGCGCATGCTCTCGCTGGCGTCAGGCTGCGCACTGCTGTTCGTCGCGGTGTCGCTCCTCTCTGCCTACCTGGTGCGGCCGCTGGCACGTCTCGTCGGCTCGCCGGGATCGATGCTCGGTGGCGCCTCGGGCAAGCTGGCGCGCGAGAACGCGATGCGGGCACCGGCTCGCACAGCCTCGACCGCAGCCGCACTGATGATCGGGATCGCGCTGGTCACCTTCGTCTCGGTGCTGGCAAACGGGCTCACTCGCTCGGCCGAGGTCGCAATCAGAAAGCAGATCTCGACCGACTACGTCGTGATGGCCAAGGACGGCTACAGCAGCATCTCAAACACCGCCGCGACGAAGCTCGCAAACGTGCCCGGCGTCGAGAAGACGACCGCTATTCGCAGCGACACGGTCATCGCCTACGGGAAGGAGTCCTACATCACAGGCATCGACCCGGCCACGATCCGCTCTTCTTACCGCTTCGACTGGAAGCAGGGATCGAACGCATCGCTCAATAAGCTCGGACGCGACGGCGCGATCTTGATGGACACCTTCGCCGGCAAGCACAAGCTCGAGCCGGGCGATCGCTTCCCCGTGACGATGCCGGACGGGCGCAAGCTCAGCCTGCGTGTCGCCGCCATCGACAAGCAGCCTCTATTCGCACCGCTGCTCGGAGACATCACCGTCTCGACGAAAGGCTTCGACGCCGCTTATCGGAACAACCCGAAGACGACGTCGTTCATCCTGCTGCGCACAACAGGCGGCGAGTCTGCACGGGTCGAGCACCCGCTCACGGCGGCTCTCGACGCCTTCCCCAGCGTCGGGCTCTACACCGAACAGGCGGCGATCGACTCGCTCTCTTCGGAGATGAACACGCTGCTGGCGATCTTCTACGTCCTGCTCGGTCTCTCGGTCGTGATCAGCGTCTTCGGCATCGTCAACACGCTGGCGCTGGCCGTGTTCGAGCGCACGCGCGAGCTGGGCATGTTGCGGGCGATCGGTATGACACGCCGGCAAACACGCAGGATGATCCGCCACGAGAGCGTCACCATCTCGCTGATCGGAGCCTCACTTGGAATCCCCGTCGGCATCTTCCTGGCGGTGATGGCCACCACGGCGCTCAGCCGCTACGACGTCGTCTTCTCGCTGCCGGCCGTATCGCTCGTGGCCTTCATCCTGGCCGCAAGCGCGGCCGGAATGCTGGCTGCGATCCTGCCCGCGCGCCGGGCCTCGCGCCTGAACGTGCTGGAGGCGTTGCAGTATGAGTAGCTCGTATCGCGCCGCCGAGTGTCGAGCTCTTGACACTCACGCAGCGTCAATCTTCAACCTGAACACCGAGATGGAATGGAGAGGCCTGTCTGAACGTATTCCGGGCAGGCCCCTCCGACACTCCGTCTTCGTTACCGAATTGAGAAGAATTTCTTATAGACGAATGGCTACTATCCTGTCGGACTTAGGCCGCAGGCGCCGCTACGGATCCAGGAGGGATACATGAGCACCGAGCTAACGAACCAGCGCGGGAGCGCAACCGCGAGCCGTAACGGCATCGCCGTGCACGCGGTCGACATCTGCCGTTGTTACGGCGAAGGCGATACCGCGGTGAACGCGCTACGGGGCGTCTCGATCGACGTCCTGACCGGTCATCTGACCGCGGTCATGGGCCCCTCGGGCTCCGGCAAGTCCACGCTGATGCACATCCTCGCCGGGCTGGACAAGCCCACCTCCGGCACGGTCGAGATCGACGGCACCGAGATCACGACCCTCGACGACACGGAACTGACGAAACTGCGCCGCAAACACGTCGGCTTCATCTTTCAGTTCTTCAATCTGCTGCCAATGCTCACGGCACGCGAAAACATCACGCTGCCGCTTCAGATCGCGGGCACCAAGGTCGATCCCGACTGGTTCAACGAGGTCGTCACCAAGGTCAGGCTCTCGAAGCGCTTGACTCACCGCCCGGCCGAGCTCTCCGGCGGTCAGCAGCAGCGGGTGGCCATCGCCCGCGCTCTGATCACCAAGCCGACGGTGCTCTTCGCCGACGAGCCGACAGGCAACCTCGACTCCATGACCGGCGGCGAGATTCTCGATCTCCTGCACGACTCGGTCGAGACGCTGGGACAGACGATCGTCATGGTCACCCACGACGCGCGCGTGGCGACGATCGCCGACCGCGTCCTCTTCCTCGGTGACGGCGCGATCGTCAAGGAACTGCCGGAGACCACGCCGGAAGAGATCCAGAAGGCGATTCAGGAGATCGGGAGGAGCTAGCGCCATGATCAGGATCACTCTGCGCGGGCTTCTCACCCGCAAGCTGCGCTCCAGCCTGACGGCGATCGCGATCGTGCTCGGCGTCGCGATGATCAGCGGCACCTACGTCCTCACCGACACGATCAACGGTTCCT
>Ga0209745_1002353_pt1 | contig 10844 bp, 11 predicted proteins | sample BarGraNGADG00312_FD_184495 | JGI IMG/M metagenome (GOLD analysis project Ga0209745, IMG submission 184495) | Arctic peat soil microbial communities from Barrow, Alaska - Barrow Graham LP Ref core NGADG0004-312 (SPAdes) (version 2) | ecosystem: Environmental > Terrestrial > Soil > Wetlands > Peat... | reverse complement strand
GGGGTCACGGGACGATCCCAAGCCGTAGCATGACGAGCGAACGCCCCCGCCCACACCGGCCGACGAATGAAAGGCCTCTGCGCGTGCGCACCACGATCCCGCCGACCAGCGACCGAGCAGCGGGTCGAGCCACGGACCCGACCGCAGCGGCCGTCGCGGCCCTTGCCCTCGTCCTGGCCCGAACCCGCGAGCGGGTGGGCGTCTATGTCGCGCTGACGAAGCCCCGCATCATCGAGCTGTTGCTCGTGACCACGGTGCCGACCATGATCCTGGCCGAGCGAGGCTTCCCGCCGCTCGGGCTCGTGCTCGCGACCCTCGTCGGCGGCACCGCCGCGGCCGGCTCGGCCAACGTCCTGAACTGCTACCTCGACCGGGACATCGATCAGGTGATGAACCGGACGAAGCGGCGCCCGCTCGTCACGGGCGAGGTGACGCCGCGGGCCGCCCGGAACTTCGGGTTCGTGCTCGGGGTCGTCTCTCTCGTCTGGTTCGCCGCGGTCGTCAACCTGGTGGCGGCCGCGCTGACCGCGGGCGCGATCCTCATCTACGTCGTCGGCTACACGATGCTCCTCAAGCGCCGCACGCCGCAGAACATCGTGTGGGGCGGGATCGCCGGCTGCATGCCGGTGCTGATCGGCTGGTCGGCCGTCACCGGCTCGCTCGCCTGGGCGCCGGTCGCGCTCTTCGGCGTGATCTTCTTCTGGACCCCACCGCACTACTGGCCGCTGTCCATGAAGTTCCGGCGGGAGTACGCGGCAGCGGGCGTGCCGATGCTCCCGGTGGTGGCCGGCGACCAGAAGGTGGCCACCGAGGTCATCGGCTATGCGGTCGCCATGGTCGGCTGCTCGCTCCTGCTCGTGCCGCTGGCCGGGATGACCTGGGCCTACGCAGTCGCGGCGTCGTTGCTGGGGATGTGGTTCCTGGTGGCGTGCGTCAGCCTGTACCGGCGAGCTCTGCACCCCGGACGCATGAAGCTGAACGAGATGCGCCTGTTCCACCTCTCGATCACGTATCTGACGTTGCTCTTTCTCGTGGTCGCGGTCGATCCGTTCCTGCCGATCTGAGCCGGCCGTGACCGAAGGTCTGCTGCCCGACGTCGTGCAGGAGTACCTCGCCCATCTCGCCGTCGAGCGCGGCCTGTCGGTCAACACCCTGGCGGCCTACCGGCGTGACCTCGACCGGTACGTGGCCCATCTGCGCGGGCGCGGACGCACGACCCCGACCCAGATCACCGTGGCTGACGTCGAGGAGTTCGTCACCGCGTTGCGGACCGGGTCCGACGGCGGTGCGCTGCTGTCGCCGGCGTCGACCGCGCGCGCTGTGGTCGCCGTGCGGGGCTGGCACCGCTTCTGCGCTCTCGAGGGTCTCGTCGCCGTCGATCCCGCGAGTGCGGTCCGCCCGCCCGCCCAGCCCAGGCGCCTGCCCAAGGCGATCTCGACGTCCGACGTCGAGCGGTTGCTCGAGGCGTCGAGCTTCGGCGACGGCCCGCGTCCGATCCGGGACCGGGCGCTGCTCGAGCTCCTGTACTCGACCGGGGCCCGGATCTCGGAGGCGGTGGGGCTCGACGTCGACGACCTGGACCTGACCCCGGGTCTCGCGTCGGTCCGGCTGCTCGGCAAGGGACGCAAGGAGCGGGCCGTGCCCGTCGGCTCCTACGCGGTGGACTCGGTGCAGGCGTACCTCGTGCGGGCGCGTCCGGTTCTCGCGGTGGCCGGGTTGGGGAATCCCGCGTTGTTCCTGAACCGCCGCGGGGCGCGCCTGAGCCGGCAGAGCGCGTGGGCCGTGCTGCGGGCCGCCGCCCGGCGGGCCCACCTGCCCGGGGCCGACCACATCTCGCCCCACACGCTGCGGCACTCGTTCGCGACGCACCTGTTGGCCGGTGGCGCGGACGTGCGCGTCGTGCAGGAGCTGCTCGGCCACGCCTCGGTGACGACCACGCAGATCTACACGCTTGTCACCCCCGACACGTTGCGTGAGGTCTACGCCGCGTCGCACCCCCGCGCGCTTCGATGATTCACGCCACGCGGGCGGGTTTCCCTCGCCCGAACGGGACGCTGGGGTACGTTGAGCGCGTGAGCAGCCAGGCCCCCACCGGAACGTCCACCGCGGCGGACGTACTCCTGATGGACCCGGTAGGCCGCCTCCTTCCCTTCTTCCCCGTCCCGCCCCTGCTGTCGTCGCACGGTCCGGCGCGCATCATCGCGCTGTGCAACCAGAAGGGCGGCGTCGGCAAGACGACGACGACGATCAACCTCGCCGCGGCTCTCGCCGAGTACGGGCGGCGCGTGCTCGTGGTGGACTTCGACCCGCAGGGCGCCGCCTCCGTCGGTCTGGGCGTGAGCCCGCACGAGCTCGATCTCACCGTGTACAACCTGCTGATGGAGCGCAACGCGTCCATCGACGACGTGCTGTGCGCCACCGGGATCCCGAACATCGACCTGTTGCCGGCGAACATCGACCTGTCGGCGGCCGAGGTGCAGCTCGTGGGGGAGGTGGCGCGCGAGTCGGCGCTCAGTCGCGTGCTGCGCCCGCTGGTCGATGACTACGACGTCATCCTGGTCGACTGCCAGCCCTCCCTCGGGCTCCTGACGGTGAATGCGCTGACGGCCTCGCACGGCGTGCTCATCCCGCTCGAGTGCGAGTTCTTCGCGCTGCGTGGGGTCGCGCTGCTGGTCGAGACCATCGAGAAGGTCCGGGACCGTCTCAACCCGCGCCTCGAGGTCGACGGCATCCTCGCCACGATGTACGACCCCCGCACGTTGCACTCGCGCGAGGTCATCAACCGGGTGAAGGAGGCGTTCGGCAGCACGCTGCTGCACACCGTCGTCGGGCGGACGGTGAAGTTCCCCGACTCCTCGATAGCGGCCGAGCCGATCACGACCTACGCCCCGACCCACTCCGGCGCCACCGCGTACCGGCAGCTGGCCCGAGAGCTCGTCGCCCGTGGCGACGCAGCCTGAGGCGCCGCCCGAGAGCGTCGCGCCACTGCCGGCGGGCACCTCAGCGTTCGAGGTCCACCTGGAGAACTTCTCCGGACCGTTCGACCTGCTCCTCGGGCTCATCTCCAAGCACAAGCTGGACATCACCGAGGTCGCGCTCGCTGAGGTGACGGACGAGTTCATCGGGTACCTGCGCGCGGCCGACGTGGCGGGCGGCGCACGCTGGGACCTGAGCCGGGCCAGCGAGTTCCTCGTCATCGCCGCAACCCTTCTCGACCTCAAGGCGGCGCGGCTGCTGCCGGCGGGGTCGGTCGAGGACGCCGAGGACCTCGAGCTGTTCGAGGCGCGTGACCTGCTGTTCGCCCGGCTGCTGCAGTACCGCGCCTACAAGGAGGTCGCGGCCTCGATCGCTGCCACGCTCGCGTCGGAGGGCCGGCGGTTCCCGCGCACGGTCGCTCTCGAGCCGCAGCTTGCGGCGCTGCTGCCCGAGCTCCTGTGGCAGATCGGGCCGGCCGAGCTTGCGGCCCTCGCCGCGAAGGTGATCGCGCCCAAGGCGGCCCCGCCCGGCGTCGACCTCAGCCATCTGTACTCACCGGTGGTGACCGTGCGGGAGCAGGCCGCGGTACTGGTCGACCGCCTCCGGCGGGACGGTGCCAGCTCGTTCCGGACGCTCGTCGCCGACGCGGACTCGCCGCTCGTTGTCGTGGTCCGGTTCCTCGCGCTGCTCGAGCTGTTCCGCGAGGGGGCGGTGGGGTTCGAGCAGGTGATTCCGATGGGTGAGCTGACCGTACGGTGGACCGGCGCCGCCGCCGGCGACGTTGTCGTCGTGGACGACTACGACGAGAACGAGAACGAGAACGAGAACCAGGAGGAGCAGCGGTGAGCGAGCCGGACCTGGTCCAGGGAGAGCTGCCCGACGTCGCTTCTGACGAGCTGGCGTTCGACGTCACCGACCTGCCCGGTGGCGCGCTGGCCACCCTCGAGGCCGTGCTCATGGTCGCCGACGAGCCCATCCCCGCTGTGCAGCTGGCCAGTGTGCTCGCGCTGCCCACGGTGGTCGTGGAGCAGCTGCTGCACGAGCTCGCCGCCGAGTACCGGGGCGCCGGGGGTGGGCGGCCGCGCGGCTTCGACCTGCGCCGGGCCGGCGACGGTTGGCGGTTCTACACCGCGCCGTCGTACGCCGCCGTGGTCGGGCGCTTCGTGCTGGACGGGCAGACGTCGCGGCTCACCCAGGCCGCCCTCGAGACGCTCGCCGTGATCGCCTACCGCCAGCCGGTCAGCCGTGGACAGGTCTCGGCCGTGCGCGGGGTCAACGTGGACGGGGTCGTGCGGACGCTGACGTCCCGTGGGCTGGTCGCCGAGATCGGCACCGATCCGTCGAGTGGTGCGGTGCTGTACCGCACCACGGGATACTTCTTGGAGCGGATGGGGCTGGGTTCGCTCGAGGAGATGCCGCCCCTGGCACCGTACCTTCCCGATTTCGACGCCTTCGAGGGCGTGGACGACGTAGCTGGAGACGACACGTGAGCACGAGCAGTGGTGGTAACCGCCCCGAACGCGGACAGCGGGGCGCCGGGCGTTCGTCCGGCGCTGCGAGGGTGCGTCCCGCGCTCGGTCGGCCCCGGCCCGTGACCTCCGCCGAGCCCGAGCGCGACGTGCACGACCCGAACGGCGTCCGGCTCCAGAAGGTGCTTGCCACCGCCGGTCTCGGTTCGCGGCGTGCGTGCGAGGACCTCATCTCCGCCGGGCGCGTGACGGTGGACGGCATCTGTGTGCGCGAGCTGGGCGTCCGGGTCGATCCGACCACCGCCGTCGTGCACGTCGACGGGATGCGGATCCAGCTCGACACCACGCTCATCACGATCGCGCTGAACAAGCCGCTCGGCGTGGTCTCCACGATGCACGACCCGGAGGGGCGTCCGTCCCTCGCCGAGTTCGTCGCGGACCGCGAGGAGCGGCTGTTCCACGTCGGCCGGCTCGACGCCGAGACCGAGGGCCTGCTGCTGCTCACGAACGACGGCGAGCTCGCCAACCGGCTCGCACACCCGTCCCACCAGGTCCCCAAGACCTACCTCGCCCACGTCGAGGGCCGGGTGGCGAGCAATGTCGGGAACAAGATGCTGCACGGCATCATGCTCGAGGACGGCATCGCCAAGGTCGACCGGTACCACATCGTCGACTCGACGCCGCAGGCCGCGCTCATCGAGATCGTGCTGCACGAGGGCCGCAACCGCATCGTGCGACGTCTGTTCGAGGAGGTCGGGCACCCGGTCAGCCGGCTGGTACGCACGCAGATCGGCCCGATCCGGCTCGGCGACCTGCGCACGGGCACCACCCGCGTGCTCAGCCAGCCCGAGGTCGGGTCCTTGATGTCCCAGGTCGGGATGTGACCGCGGCGTGAGCCTGGATGCCTTCGCGCCGGTCGCCACCCGCGGCCCGGTCCGGGTGGTCGGCACCGGTCTGCTCGGCGCCAGCGTGGGGCTCGCCCTGACCACGCGCGGCGTCGACGTCGTGCTGCACGACCCGTCCCGTACCGCGCTCGCCCTCGCGCGCGACGTCGGGGCCGGGCGCCTGCCGGGCGCCGACGACGCCCCCGTCACCCTCGTCGTCGTCGCCGCCCCGCCGGATGTGACCGCCGACGTCGTTCTCGCCGAGCTGACTGCGAACCCCGGCGCCGTGGTCACCGACCTCGCGAGCGTCAAGGGGAACGTCCTCGACGCGCTGCGGGCCGCCGGTGCCGACCTGACCCGGTACGTCGGTTCGCACCCGATGGCCGGCCGGGAGCGGTCCGGGCCGGCCGCCGCCCTGCCGGACCTGTTCGTGGGGCGCCCCTGGGTCCTCACCGACTCGGGCTCGTCGTCCCGCGAAGCGTTGCTCGCCGTCCGCGACCTCGCGGCCGACCTCGGCGCGGTCCCTGTGCCCATGGACCCCCGCACGCACGACGCCGCCGTCGCGGTGGTCTCGCACGTCCCGCAGGTGGTCGCGAGTCTCGTGGCCGCCCGGCTGCGGGACGCGCCGGCCGCTGCCCTGGACCTGTCCGGCCAGGGGCTGCGTGACGTCACCCGGCTCGCTGCGGGCGACGCCGCGCTGTGGACCTCGATCCTGGCGGCCAACGCGGACGAGGTCCGAGACGTGCTCGTCGACCTGCGCGCCGACCTGGACCGGGTGATCACCGCGCTCGGCGTCGCGGGTGCCCTCGCCCAGCTCGGGACCGCGGGCGACAATGCGGCGGCTGCGCTGGGCGTGCTCGCCCGGGCGATCGCGGACGGGAACGCGGGCGTCGCCCGGATCCCCGGCAAGCACGGCGGCACCCCACGCGCGTACGAGGCCGTCACCGTGCTCGTGCCCGACGCGCCCGGCGAGCTCGCCCGGTTGCTGACCGACGTCGGCGCCGCCGGCGTGAACCTCGAGGACCTGCAGCTCGAGCATGCGTCCGGCCGGCCCGTGGGCATGGCGGCGATCTGGGTGCTGCCCGGCCGGGTGGGGCACCTGCAGACCGAGCTGACCGCGCGCGGCTGGCGGCTCGCGAGCTGATGGGACCCGAGCACATGCTGGTCATCGCGATCGACGGACCGTCCGGCTCCGGCAAGTCCACCGTGTCGCGCGAGGTGGCCGCCGCGCTGGGGCTCGCCTACCTCGACACCGGCGCGATGTACCGGGCCGCGACGTGGTGGTGCCTCGAGCGCGGCATACCGCTCGACGACGGCGCCGCGGTGGCGGCCGAGGTCGAGGCGCTCCCGCTCGTGCTGGGCGTCGATCCCGCCGCGCCGACCGTGCAGGTGGGCGGCGTCGACATCGCTGAGGCGATCCGGAGCACCGAGATCTCCATCGCCGTCAGCGCCGTCGCCACCAACCTGACGGTCCGGCGCGAGCTGATCCGCCGGCAACGGGGCGCTATCGCCGCCGAGCGTGAGCCGACGTCGTTCTCCGCGGGACGCGGCGTCGTGGCCGAGGGGCGGGACATCACCACGGTGGTCGCACCGGACGCCGACGTGCGCGTGCTGCTGATCGCGAGCGAGGACGCCCGGCTCGCCCGGCGCGCGCTCGACGTGCACGGGACGGACTGCGCGGCCGCGATGCTCGCCACCCGTGATGAGGTGCTGCGCCGCGATGCGGACGACTCGACCGTGGTGCAGTTCCACGTCGCGGCCGACGGTGTCGTCACGGTCGACTCCTCCGAGCTGGACGTCGCCCAGACCGTGCAGGCGGTGCTGGACGTCGTCGCGCACGTGACCGGGCGGACGCCGTGAGGCGCTCGGCCGCGGTCGGCGTCGAGCAACGTGCTGCCGACCGCTTCGTCCCCTCACCGTGGGGGCCGCGCTGGTCGCACTGGGTCGGGCACTTCCTCACGTTCGGGGTGTGGGATGCGCGCGTGACCGGCGCCGCGAACGTGCCGGCCACCGGGCCGGTCCTGTTCGCCGCCAACCACACCAGCGCGATCGACGGCCCGGTCCTGGTGGGGGCCGCACCGCGACCGATCCACCTGCTCGTCAAGGCGGAGAGCTTCACCGGACCGACCGGTGTGCTGCTGCGGGCTTCCGGCCAGATCCCGGTCGACCGCGAGGGTGGCCGCGGAGCGCTGCTCGGCGCGCTCGGCGTGCTCCGGCGCGGGGGAGTCGTCGGGGTGTTCCCCGAGGGCTCCCGGGGCCTCGGGGATGCGGCCAGCGCCCAGGCGGGCGTCGCGTGGCTCGCGCTCAACGGCGCGGCACCCGTGGTGCCGGTCGCGGTGCTCGGGACGCGGCGGACGGCGGAGGGCGTGGCGCACGTCCCCGGGCTGCGGCGGCGGCTGGTGGTCGAGTTCGGCCGACCCCTCGTGCTGGTGCGCGCACCGGGTACCTCCGGTCGGGCTGCCCTGGAGGACGCCAATGAGGCGATCCGGGTCGCGCTGTCTGCGCTGGTTGCGTCGGCGACCCTGCGGACGGGGCTCGACCTGCCGACCGACGACCCGCTCCGATCGGGCGACGGTCCGAGGTAGGGACCCAGGCCTGGGAGGATAGGGGCATGAGTGGAACCGACCAGACCCAGCCCGACGAGCGTGCGCCGGACGTGACGGCTCCCGTCGTGGCCGCTGACCCAGCAGACGTGACGGCGGTGGACGACGCCGCGGTGCAGGCCGCAGCGTTGGACCTCGCCCGGGAGCGGGCGCTGCGGGTCGGCCTGGCTGAGTACGAGCTCGAGGACGAGGACCTGGCCATCCTGGAGGGCGCCGGCGACGGTGCCGACGGCGAGGGCGGGCCGGCCCCGCTGCCGGTGCTCGCCGTCGTCGGGCGCCCCAACGTGGGCAAGTCCACCCTGGTCAACCGCATCCTCGGTCGCCGTGAGGCGGTCGTCGAGGACACCCCGGGTGTCACGCGCGACCGCGTCAGCTACGCCGCAGAGTGGGCCGGGCGGCACTTCATGGTCGTCGACACCGGTGGCTGGGAGGTCGACGCCAAGGGGATGGCGGCGCGGGTCGCCGAGCAGGCCGAGATCGCGATCTCCCTTGCGGACGCCGTGCTGTTCGTCGTGGACGCGCAGGTGGGGCCGACGTCGACCGACGAGCGGGTCGTGCGGCTGCTCCGCAAGGCCGGCAAGCCGGTCGTGCTGTGCGCCAACAAGGTGGACGGGCCCCGGTCCGAGTCCGACGCGACCGACCTGTGGAGCCTCGGGCTGGGGGAGCCGCACCCGGTCTCCGCGCTGCACGGGCGCGGTACGGGTGATCTGCTCGACGCGGCCATGAAGGCCCTGCCCACCCAGTCCGCCCGCGGCACGGCCGTCCCGGAAGGTGGGCCGCGTCGCGTCGCGCTCGTCGGGCGGCCCAACGTCGGCAAGTCCTCCCTGCTCAACAAGGTGCTCGGTACCGAGCGTGTCGTCGTGGACGAGGTCGCAGGCACCACCCGGGACCCGGTCGACGAGCTCGTGATGCTCGACGGCAAGCCATGGTGGTTCGTGGACACCGCAGGCATCCGCCGCCGCGTGCACCAGACCAGCGGCGCCGACTTCTACGCGTCGCTGCGCACGCAGGCCGCGATCGAGAAGGCCGAGGTCGCTGTCGTGCTGGTGGACGCGAGCGTGAAGATGACCGAGCAGGACACCCGGGTGATCTCCCAGGTCGTGGAGGCCGGGCGCGCCCTCGTGATCGCGTACAACAAGTGGGACCTGATGGACGAGGACCGCCGCCCGTTCCTCGAGCGCGAGATCGAGAAGGACCTCGTGCAGGTGCAGTGGGCGCCGCGGATCAACTTCTCGGCTCGCACCGGCTGGCACACCGACCGCATGGTGCCGGCGCTGGAACGGTCGCTCGCGTCGTGGGAGACCCGGATCTCCACCGGCAAGCTGAACGCGTTCCTCGGCGAGCTCGTGGCCGCGCACCCGCACCCGTTGCGGGGCGGCAAGCAGCCGCGCATCCTGTTCGCGACCCAGGCCGCGACGAAGCCGCCGCGGTTCGTGCTCTTCACGACCGGGTTCCTCGAGGCCGGCTACCGGCGGTACATCGAGCGGATGCTGCGCGAGACGTTCGGGTTCGAGGGCACGCCGATCTCGATCTCGGTGCGGGTGCGGGAGAAGCGTCGCCGGTGAGCGGAGCGGCTGTGTCTTCGGACGGCGCTGTGTCTTCGGACGCGGCTGCGTCTTCGGACGCGGTGCGGCGCCGGGGCCTGCTGCTGCGGTGGGGGCTGCCACGCGACCCGTCCGCGGGTCGGCACCTCGCGGGCTTCTTCGTCGCGGCGGTCGCGACCGTGGTGCTCACGCGGGGCCTGCTCGCCGCGACCGGCTACCCGCAGTTGGGCGGCGGCGGGCTGCACGTCGCCCACGTCCTGTGGGGCGGTCTCCTCATGGCGGTCGCGTTCGTGCTGCTGCTGTCGTTCTCGGGGCCGGTGGTGCGCCCCGCCGGTGCGCTGCTCGGCGGGGTCGGGTTCGGGCTGTTCATCGACGAGATCGGCAAGTTCGTCACGGCCGACAACAACTACTTCTACCAGCCGGCCGCAGCGCTGATCTACGTCGTCATCGTGGTGCTCATCCTGGTCGCGGAGGCCTTGCACGGGCGGAAGCCGCCGGACGCGGTCGAGGCGCTCGCCGGCGCCGTCGACTGCGCGGTCGCGGGCGTCGCGGGCGGGTTCAGCGTCCGGGACCGACACCGTGCGCGCCGGCTGGTCGACCACGCGGGTGGGGTCCTAGGGGCGCAAGAAGTGCGGGCACTGCTGGACGTCATCGAGGAGGACGCGGACGAGCTGCCCGACCCGCTCGGGGCCGGCGCCCAGTGGGTGGTCGCCGCGTCCGGGCGCGTGGTGCGGGCGCGCTGGGTGCCGTGGATCACGATCGGCGCGCTCACGGTCACGGGTTTGCTCACCGTGGGCCGCGGCGTGGGCGTCTGGGCCGGGGGCCTCGACGTCCCGGGGTGGGTGGTGGCGGGCATGCTCGTGAGCGGCCTGGTGTCGCTGGGGTGCTCGGTCGTCGGGCTCGCGCAGGTGCGTCGCGACCGCTTCCGGGGGTACGTCTGGTTCCGCCGGGCCGTGTTGCTCGCGCTGCTCGTGACCCAGATCTCGCTGTTCCGGTTGGACCTGTGGGCAGCGACGGCGGGGCTGCTGGTCGACCTCGCGGTGCTGGGGGTGGTCGCGGCGGAGCTCAGCGTGATGCGCGAGGCGCAGGCCGTTGAGCGTGAGGCTGCTGCAGCGGGCCCGGGCGCGGCTCCCCACGCGGCCCCGCGCTGATTCTGGTCGACGTGTGGTGCGGTAGAGTTCCGGCTGGTCCTTCGGGGCCGGCGGGCTGTAGCGCAGCTTGGTAGCGCACCTGACTGGGGGTCAGGGGGTCGCAGGTTCAAATCCTGTCAGCCCGACGGTGTTTGTGCAGGTCAGGGGTTTGCTAGGGACTATTCTAGCAAGCCCCTGACGGTGTTTTGGGGCTCCCGGGAACCATCTCGGGAACCAT
>Ga0209745_1002352_pt1 | contig 10845 bp, 9 predicted proteins | sample BarGraNGADG00312_FD_184495 | JGI IMG/M metagenome (GOLD analysis project Ga0209745, IMG submission 184495) | Arctic peat soil microbial communities from Barrow, Alaska - Barrow Graham LP Ref core NGADG0004-312 (SPAdes) (version 2) | ecosystem: Environmental > Terrestrial > Soil > Wetlands > Peat ... | reverse complement strand
AGAGAACGCGCAATTTCCGGCTCTGTCCACGACAGACAACCACGGAGAACACAAAGATCACGGAGCGAATCCAGGAGCTTTGCCCCAAGAAGCATCGGCCGCGGGGCCTGGTCCCACGAAGCCTTGTCTCACCAGTCCGCGCCAGTGGGCTTCGCCGTGCGAGCCCGTCCGCCCGTGAGTCCGCGCATCGCGGACCGGGCCTCCAGCCCGGTCGTCGAAGCCAGGCCGGCGCGGCGCGGTTGAGTGGGACACACACCAGCCTCCGTGCCCTCCGTGTCCTTGGTGGTTGATTCCGGCGTCGTGGCTGAAACCCGGGGCCCGGAACACTGCCGTCAGCCGGACTCGCCGCTGTTGGCGCAAGTTTCTGTGGGCCCTCCGGAATCTGTCTGTACAATGACGGTGACGCACGCGAGGACGCTTCGCGTGACCCTTCGCCATGCCGTCAGCGCAGACACCTCGAGCCCGCCTCGCGGACGAGCGACTGCTCGACCGGGCCTTCACACGCTCGAATGCCCCGCGCTGGAATCTCACCCGCGGGTCGTTTGCCAGCGCGCTCGAGCGGAGTATCGCCAGCCGCTTCGTCACCGAGGTCAAGACCCCGGCGGTCATCTCCGACTACGTTGACTCACTGAACCTCGAAGAACTCGCGCTCGCCTGCGCCTGCGCGGAAGGCCAGGTGTCGGCCTGGGCCTACTTCATCGAATGCCATCGTCCCGGCCTTCGCGCCGCGGCGCGGGCGATCGCGGGCGACGACGCGGGAGCGGATCTGGCCGATTCGCTGTACGCGGAGTTGTACGGCCTCGAGGAGCGCGACGGGCGCCGCCGTTCGTTGTTCGACTATTTCCACGGGCGCAGCCGGCTCTCGACGTGGCTGCGATCGATCCTGGCGCAGCGCAACGTCGATCGCGCCCGGGTCGCCCGGCGAACGCGTCCGCTCGAGGAAGCAGGAGAGAACGGGGAGGAGCCTCGGGCGTCGAGCGTGCAGTCGGACCCCGACCGGGCGCGCTTCGCGGCGCTCGCGCAGGCGGCGCTGAGCGAGGCCATCCGTCGTCTCCAGCCTGAGGACCGGCTTCGCCTGTCGTCCTATTACCTCCAGCGCCTGACGCTCGCGCAAATCGGCCGCCTGATGGGCGAGCACGAGGCGACCGTGTCGCGGAAGCTCGACCGTCTGAGGCGTGAACTCAGGGCGGGTGTCGAGCGGTCACTCCGCGAGGACCACCAGCTCTCCGATGCCCAGGTGCAGGCGTGCCTCGACTGCGCGATGGACGACACGGGGTTCGACCTGGACGAGGTGCTGGGAAATCGAAGGGCAGGCGCGGGAGGACGGCAAGAAAAGGCAGGGGGATCGTTCTAAGGGAAGGAGCGCCACGTGAAGCCGATAGACGCTGACCGCGACCCGGCGTTCGACGGATTCGTCGCGCGCGGCCTCGAGAGGGAGACCGACGCGTCGGGCAACGCCTGCCCGGACGCCGACCTCCTGGCGGCGTGGTTCGATCGGTCCTTGTCTCCCCTGGAAGCCGAGCGCATCGAGGCCCACTCGGCGGCCTGCGGATCCTGCCAGCAGATTCTGGCCGACCTGGCCCGTTCGGAACCCGAAGTAACGCGGGCCGCTCCGGTTCCCGCTCCCGCCAGACCCTGGCACTGGCACTGGAGGTGGCTGGCTCCGCTTGCAACCGCCGTGGTGGTCTTGGTGGTAGGAACGCGAACGCTCAGGGCGCCCTCGGAGGTCCCGTCGGACGTGCTGCTGCAGATGAAGAGCAAGGAGAGCGAGATGGCCAGGACCATGCCGCCGATGTCGCCACCCGTGCCGGTGCCGGGCGAGGAACGGCCAGCGATCCGGCCCGAGAGCGCGTTGGAATCGAAGGGCGAGACCGCGCGCGCACTCCAGAAGCCGGCACCTGGAGCCGTTCAGCTCACCGAGCGCGCCGTTGTCCAGGGTCAGGCTCCGTCGGCTGCCGCCGGAGCCGGAGCGTCCGCCAGGCCGACAGCGTTGACCCGCGAGACCCCCGAGCCATTGCTGGTCACGTCCGCGGCCGCGCCGCCGGGCAACGGCGTCACCTGGCGTTACGGCCAGGGTGGCGTGATCGAGCGCTCCACCGACAGGGGACAGACGTGGGAGCGCCAGCGGAGCGGCGTGACTGCGGCCCTCACTGACGGGTCGGCGCCCACTGACCGCATCTGCTGGATTGTCGGCGCGCGCGGCGTCGTGCTCAGGACCACGGATGGCAGCACGTGGGTGCGGGTCGCATCACCGACGATGGTCGACCTCGTCTCCGTGCACGCGTGGAACGACGCGAACTCCACGATCACCGCGGCCGACCATACCGAGTACGTCACTACCGACGGCGGCGCGAGCTGGCGAAAGCGGTGATCCGCCGCTGCAGGACTAATCAGTCCCTGTTGCCGGGCGCGATTTGGGCCGATAGGCGAAAACGGGAGGCTTGCCCGGCTTCACGCGGGGCGCACGCGTCTGCATGGAGAGTTTCGGCCACTACACGATCCTGGAGCGATTACGCGCGGGCGCGCTGGGAGAGTTGTCGCGCGCCCGCGACGCGCGGTTGGGCCGCACGGTTGCGCTCCGGATCGTGTCGCCCGCCATCGCGTCCGACCATGCCCGCCGCGACGGGCTCCTCGCCGATGCCGCGGCTGCCACGGCCCTGTCCCATCCGCACATCGCCGCGCTGTTCGACTTCGGAGAAAAAAACGGCCAGGTGTTCCTGGCGCACGAGTACGTTCCCGGGCAGTCGGTCAGGGCGCTGCTCACCGGGAAGCCGTTCGACGCGACCCTGGCACTCGAGTTTGCGGTCCAGTTGGCTGATGCCGTTGCCGAGGGCCATCGACAGGGCGTCATTCACGGCAACCTCTGCCCCTCGACCATCTTGATCACGCCGACCGACCAGACGAAGATCGTCGGATTCGGTCTCGGCGCGTGGACGTCGGGCGGCCTCGCCCGAAAGGCGGTCGCCGAGCAACTGGCGTCAGGCCACGAACCGTCCGGAGACGCGGCGATCGAGACCGCCCCCTACATGTCGCCCGAGCAGGTGCTGGGCGACCGCGTCGATGCCCGGACGGACGTATTCTCGCTCGGTGTCGTGCTCTACGAGATGCTGACGGGGCGTGCGCCCTTCGGGTCGAGCACTCCGGGCGCGACCGCTGTCAAGGTCCTCCAGAGCACTCCGCCGCCCGCGACGCGATGGAACCCTGCCCTGCCCCCCGGCTTCGACCCAATCCTCGCGCGGGCGTTGGCCAAGAGCCTCGAGGCCCGCTACCCGACCGCGTCGGCGGTGGCCGCCGACCTTCGCGTCCTGGCGGGCACACTCCACGTTCGCGTGACGTGTGAGACCGCGGGCCGGAAACCCGAAAGCCCGCACAGGCCTCGGGGTCCGATCATCAAGCGCCTCGTCCTGGCGGTGCTCGCGCTGGCCTTGCTTGGGGCGCTCGCGGCCGGCGCGTGGCACTGGCGAGACAGGATTCGCGCGCTGTTCACTCGCGGGGCGCCCGGTCCCCGCCCGGTGCTCGTCGTCATGCCGTTCCAGATGGAGGGGAGCGAGGCGGCGCGTGCCTACTTTGGAGTCGGCTTCGCCGAAGACCTTGCCGCGCGACTGGGAGAAGTCCCTGGCCTCACGGTCGTCGGCCGGTCGTCGATCGCGGAGACCCCGGTCCCGTCCCTGCCCGAACGCGCCTCGCGCCTTGGTGCCGCCATGGCGTTGAGGGGCACCACCCGGCCAGGGCCGTACTCGCTGCACGTGAACGTCGAGTTGGTGGAGGTGGCGTCGGGCCGTGTGATCTGGACAGAGCGCTATGCCCGCGAGCCGCGCCAGGCGTCGGCTGCCGAGGCAGAGATTTCGCGGCAGGTCGCTGACACGCTCGGGCTGCAGATGCCGACCGGCAACCGCTGGGCTCGCGCGCAGGTCCGGCAGGTCGATCCACGGGCCTACGACATGTACCTGCAAGGTCGTGATGCCGCGGCGCACCGCGACCGCGCGCGCGCGATCGCGCTCTATCGCCAGGCCATCGAAGCCGACCCGAAGCTGGTCGAGGCGCGCGTTGGCCTGTCCGAGGCGATCTACCTCGAGGACTTCTACGCGGGGAGCAACGGAGACACGAGCGCGATCGACCACGCGAGGGAGGAAGCGGAAGCGGCGCTGGCCGTCGATCCCGAGATGCCGCGCGCGCACGTCGTCGCTGCGCTCTCGGCGTCCACGACGACGGCGGCGGCTTCATCGCTGGCACGGGCGCTGTCGCTCGACCCATCCTACGGCGAGGCATGGCACCACGCCGGCGACCTGGTCATCGAGCTGGATCCCGCCCGCGCGATCGTGTTCTACCAACACTCGATGCAGCTCGACCCCGACATCGACGCGAACCATCGCGACATCGCGAGCGCATACGAGATGCTCGACAGGTTGTCCGATGCCGAGACGGCTCTACGCGGCGGCCAGTCGGCCCGGCCAGACCGGCCGTGGTGGGCGCAGTTGCTGGCCCGGATCGAGATCGCGCGCCAGAACTACGACATGGCTGTCGAGACGCTGGCCCGCGAGCCGGCCACCGAGTCCACCCCCTTGGTGTGGTTGGTCGGCAGGGTGATCCCCATGAAGATGGGCTCCCGAGTGGAGGAGGCGCGGAGAGAAGCCACCAAGCTGACCGAACGCTATCCCTGGTTCTGCGAAGGCCAGGCCGTCATGGCCGCGCTCGAGTGGGATACCACGGGGAAGCCGCGCGCCCGCACCCTCGTTGACTCGATCTTCGCCCGCGCCGCGGCGCCGGGCGCGCCGGTGCAGATGCTGCAGTGCGCGGCCACGGCATCGGCGGCGATCGGTGACGGCCCCGATGCCGCAGGGTACATCTCGAAACTCTCTTCCGACGACCGCGCGCTCCGCGTGTGGATGCGCCAGTCGGTCTTCAGCCTGGCGTTCGCGTTTCGCCGCCACCTGTATCCCTGGAACAAGATCGAGTCATCCGGCCCGGTCAGGCAGGCGAGCGCTTTGTTGGCGCAAAGCCTCGCCCGGCTTCGCGACGAGACGGCGCGACGACTCCCCGCGCCCCCGCAACAGGCCTCGCGCGGCGGCCAGTGATCGGCTGGGACATCAACCCGCCAGCACCCGCACCAGCAACTCCGCGTCGATATTCGCGCCCGACACGATCACTGCGGTCCGGCGATCCCTCGCGGGCACGCGACCGGCCGCCAGCGCAGCCACGCCCGCAATACCCGCGCCTTCCGCGATCAGGTGATCGTGACGAACGAGATGGCGAATCCCGTCCAGAAGCTCCTGTTCGCTGACCATCGCCAGCCGCCGGACAAGCGCCTGCACCACCTGAAACGCGAGGTTGTCGGGATCCATGTTGCCCGCCAGGCCGTCCGCGATCGTCGGTCCCACCTCGACCTCGACAATTCGCCCTGCCGCCAGCGAGGCGGCAAAGGGATGTGAGGCTTCGGCCTCGACGCCGACAACCTCGACATCGGGCCGGACGGCGTTGATGGCCGCGGCGACCCCGGCCAGCAGGCCCCCGCCGCCAAGCGGGACGACCAGCAGGTCAACACTCGGCAGGTCCTCGACCACTTCCAGCGCGATCGTGCCGGTCGCGGCGAGCAGATCCGGGTGGCTGTAGGCCGAGATGAACGGGTGGCCCGCCTCGCGCGCAAATTGCTTCGCCATCCGTTCGGAGTCTTCGTACGTCTCCGCCTCCGCGCGGAGTTCGGCCCCGTGACGCCGGATGGCGTCGAGCTTGGTGGCAGGCGCCTGTCGTGGCGTGAAGATGACGGTACGAAGGCCGGCCTGCAAGGCGGCCCACGCCATCGCGCACCCGTGATTGCCGGCCGATGCCGTGACGAGGCATGGGGACGGCTCGCCCGGCTCGAGCCGTTCCTGGATCGCCAGGATCGCGTTCAGCGCGCCTCGCGCCTTGAACGAATGCGTCACCTGCAGCGACTCGAGCTTGAGGTAGACCTCGCCGCCGGCTGCATCGCTCAGCCAGTCGGAGCGCACCAGCGGTGTCCGTCGCACGGAGGGCGCGATGCGCTCGCGCGCACGCTGGATGTCGGTGAGCGAGGGAATCACGAGCCGGCCTCGCCTCTTCGGCTCCCGCTCGAAGGTCTGGTGTCGTCAAGGGCTGCGAGGATCATTTGCAGGTATCATAACGCCATGCTCCTCGAGACCCGCGATGCTCCCCCGTTTTACAAGAACGGCTACGTCCTGGCCTGCGAGCAGACCCGGGAAGGGGTCATCATCGACCCGGGTGACGAGATCGATCAGTTGCTGAACGTAGTCGCGGAGCAGAAGCTGCAGGTCCGGATGATCCTGCTCACGCACGCTCATGTCGACCACGTGGCGGGCACCGCGAAAGCCAGGGCCGCATGCGGCGCGCCCATCTACCTGCACCGCGACGACCTGTCGCTCTACGAGGCGACGCTGCAGCAGGCGGCGTTCTTCGGGCTCGATATCGAGGCGCCTCCGCCCGTCGATCACTTCTTCGATCCGTCAGCGTCCCTCGCATTCGGGAACTACGAGGTGCGCGTGCTCCACACGCCCGGTCACACGCCGGGCGGGGTCTGCCTGCTGGTCGGCCCCGCAGGCCACCCGGGCAAGAAGGTGTTCGTGGGCGACACGCTCTTTGCCGGCTCGATCGGGCGCACCGATCTGCCGGGCGGCGACCACGACACACTGATTGGCTCGATCCGCGGCGTGCTCTTCAAGCTTCAGGACGATGTCGAGGTGTACTCGGGGCACGGGCCGAAGACGATGATCGGGCAGGAACGGCGGACGAACCCCTTCCTTGTGGGGCGGGCGCGGTAGGGCTGGATTTCGGCGGACAGCGGACAGTAGGCAGCAGGCAGCAGGCAGCAGGCAGCAGGCAGCAGGCAGAGACACTGTAGGGGCGACCGGCCGGTCGCCCGCTGACAGCTGTCAGCTGGAACTCCTGTCCACCGTCAGTTCCACCCGCCCCACGCGCACGCGATCTCTCGCTGTCAGCGAAGCGCGCTTGATGCGGCGATCGTTCACGAACGTGCCGTTCGTGCTGCGGAGGTCCTCGATCTCCAGCTCCCCGGAAGCATGGGCCGTGAAGCGGCAGTGCAGTCGCGACACGAGGGGGGCCTCGACGATGAAGTCGGCCCTGACCGCGCGCCCGAGCGTCTTGATCCCTTCCGGCATCACCCGGAACGTCAACCCCTCGTCGCCGCCCACGGACTTCGTCTGCAGGATCCACATTCTAGCGAGCCCTCATCGTGTCTTTCAGCCAGGTTTCGATCGCCGAGAGCACAGTGCGGCTGACGGTCTTGTCCGGCAACCGGTCGTACTCGTCAACGTCGCCTGTCTTCGCCGGCACCAGCAGGTGGTTGATTCCGGCTAGTTTCACCAGCTTCACTGCCTGGCCGGCGCGACCCTTCCTGGCCTTGGCCATCGTCTCCAGCTTGTCCGCGTTGGTGGGCGCGACCCGGGCGTCCAGTTCGCCCTGGACGATGAGGACGGGCTGATCGATCTTCTTCATCACTTTCGCGGGATCGAAGGTGAGATAGCTTCTGAACCACGGCGTATCCACCTGGCGTCGCACGTCAGCGGGAATCGCGTCGAGACCGTTCCCGCTGATGACCGCCTGCTGGATCTTCTCCTGCAGCTCGATCTTGGCCTGCTTCTCCGCGTCCGGGATATTCATCAGCGCGAGCAGGTGCCGCTGCTGCTCGAGCGCGAGGGCCGCGCCGCTGACGCCTGGCGCCGCGACGAGCACAAGGGCGGAGATATCGCCCTCTCGAGATGCCGCCAGGGCCGCGACGGCGCCGCCATCTCCGTAACCGAGCAGCGCAATCCGACGCGGATCGACGTCCTTCCTTCGATTCAGGAACTTCACCGCGGCAACCGCGTCCTCCGCGTAGTCGGCCAGCGTCGTCGCCTCCGATCGGCCGCCGCTCTGGCCAACCCCGCGCTTGTCGTAGCGCACGACGACGTACCCCGAGTCGGCGAGGGCGGAGGCGACCTGGCCGAAGATCGGGATGCCGGCGACCGACTCGTCGCGGTCGGTCGGATCCGACCCGCCGACCAGGACGAGAGCGGGGAAGCGGAAGGACGGGCTGGGCCTGCTGGTCGGCTGCGACAGCGTGCCCGCCAGACTGAACCCGTTCGCGGGAATCTGCACCTGCTGGTCGTTCGGGCGCGAGACCGGCTCCCGGCGCGACGAGACCGACGCGATGTCGGACCGCACGACGTCAACTGCCTGGGCCGAAACCGACAAGCGCAGCAAGCGCCCCTCCGAGTCCGCCCACAGCTCGAAGTCGGCGGGCCGATTGGGGTTCGCGAACTCCAGGGTGAAGCGGCGGATCTGCAGCAGGGCCGCCTGCGTCCGCACGCGGTCGTCGGCGATGCTCTTGACGCGGATGGCGACCTGGGCCTGCGGGGGAACGTACGCCTTCAGTTCATCCCCCGGCTTGGCGGTCGCGAGTCGGGCGGCCAGCGCCTCGTAGGCGCCGAAGAAGACGTTCGGGAGGAGGACCGCGTCGGGGGCAATCTCGTCGGCCCTGTGCCCGACAGCCGTGCCCTGCGTGACATCGCTGGTCACGGTCGTGCCGGTGACCGTCGTATGCAGCAGGATTTGCTGGTCGCGCAGGCTTCCCTCGATGACGCACTCGAGCGGATGCCACTCGGGCGAGTACGTGATCTCCGCCTTGCGCACGGTCATGCTGAGCGGCGGACCGATTCGCTCGGTTCCCGTAATCGTAAAGCCCAGCGGCGTCCGTGCAACCGTCACCTGCTCGACGCCGATCGCCACGCCCTTGAAGAACACGGTGAAATCAACGGGCTGAGCCGCGGCAGGGGGCTGCGCGTGGCCGACGCCTGTCAGCAGTGCGAAGACGACCAGAGCGACAGTACAATGAGCAATACGCATGGCCCTAAAAGAATAGCATCGGGCGGTGAACGGACGATACAAGTGACCCGCCGCCGAATGCAACCGTAATTCGGCGGCGGGCCGCTAAGTACTTCGACTCGCAATTACGGCTACGATCGGCTTTCGGCGCACGTGGTCGGTTGTGCTCGCTCGGCACTTAGTCCTGAGGGCACAAATACGTCGCCGTATTTGTGCATCGAAGGACTAAGGGTCCCGGAGGCGACGATGGAGTTACGCGCGGAGTATCGGGCGGCGAGGGAGTCGTCGGCGGTGTTCGACCGGTCGGGCCGCGGGAAAATCGCGGTGGCGGGGAATGACCGCCGCACGTACCTGCACGCCATGCTGACAAACGACGTCGCGTCGCTGCAGGCGGGAGGCGGGTGCTACGCGGCATACCTGACGCCGCAGGGCCGGATGATCACCGACATGCGGCTGCTCGAGCTGGGCGACCTCGTGCTCCTCGATCTCGATCCATCGATGACGGCCACGGTTCTGCAGAAGCTCGACCAGTTCGTCTTCAGCGAGGACGTGAAGCTCGGCGACCTGACCGAGGCGTTCGGCGAGCTATCGGTTGTTGGCCCTGCCGCGGCGCGAGTGGTGGCGGAAGCCATCGGAGCGGGTAGTCATCCGGGCGTGACCGAGAGCGACCTCCAGGGCTGGGAGGAGTTCCACAACGTTCGCGCGGCCTTCCGCGGCCAGATGGTTCTGGTGGCGGCGTCGCAGGAGATGGGCGCGGCTGGCTTCGACCTGTACGTCGAGCGGCCGCACCGCGAGGCGCTGGCGGGCGCGCTGGTTGCGGCGGGCGCGACGCTCGCGGGCGGGGCGACCGCGGAGGTGCTGCGGGTCGAGTCGGGTCGGCCGGCCTTCGGCATCGACATGGATGCCGAGACGCTTCCGCTCGAGGCCGGGATTGAAAGGCGTGCCATCAGTTTCACCAAGGGGTGCTATCCAGGGCAGGAAGTGGTGATCCGCGTGCTGCATCGGGGCCGCGGCCGCGTGGCGCGCAAGATCGCGGGGGTGACGGTGCCTGGCGACACCGTGCCTGCGACGGGCGACCTGCTGCGGGCGGGCGACCGCGAGGCCGGTCGAATCACCAGCGCGGTGTGGTCGCCGATGACAGGTGGCCCAATCGCCCTGGCGCTCGTCCACCGCGATTTCCTCGCGCCCGGCACCGAACTGACGATCCTCCACGGCGACCAGGCGCTCTCCTCGACGGTCGTCACGCTTCCCTTCGAGCCCCGTTAGATCAACCACAAAGATCACAGAGATCACAGAGAACGGCCGTCACCAGTTGTCGTGACTCGGGTTTCGCCCGGGGTGGCGGCCAGGTGCAGCCTGGTCGCCGGGCGGTCAGGGCCTTCGGCCCGTCCCGGTCGAAGCCCTCGGCGTTTGAGCCTCTGTGCTTCTCCGTGGGCTTGGTGGTTGAACGCCGTGGGCAGCGCGAAGCGTCAGCGTGATCCTGCCAGGAGCGCCACCAGTTCGCTGTCGGCGGGCGGAAACGAGAGCGTGTGGAGCTCGTGGCGGGCGACCCAGCGGATCTCCTGTCCCAGCAGCGGTCGCGGCTCGCTGGTGAGATCGCACCGGAAGAACCTGAGGTCGAGCACCCGATCGGCGTAGGCGTAGGTCGTGCGGAAGATCTCCTCGTGCACCGAGGCGATCGCGCCGAGTTCTTCGACAATCTCCCGCGCCAGGCACGCTTCGGCCGATTCGCCCGGCTCGCACTTTCCGCCGGGGAACTCCCAGAAGCCGCCCATGTGCGAGCCTTCGAGGCGGCGGGCCACGAGAAGAAAGCCGTCGCGCTCGATGACGGCGGCGGTCACGACGGTCGGTGCCTTGGTCTTGTCCATCGGGTAAGAACCGGGCCGGCTAAGTCCTTCGATGCACAAATACGGCGACGTATTTGTGCCCTCAGGACTAAGTGCTGAGCGAGCACAACCGGCCACGTGCGCCGAAAGCCGATCGTGGCCG
>Ga0209745_1002349_pt1 | contig 10853 bp, 7 predicted proteins | sample BarGraNGADG00312_FD_184495 | JGI IMG/M metagenome (GOLD analysis project Ga0209745, IMG submission 184495) | Arctic peat soil microbial communities from Barrow, Alaska - Barrow Graham LP Ref core NGADG0004-312 (SPAdes) (version 2) | ecosystem: Environmental > Terrestrial > Soil > Wetlands > Peat ... | reverse complement strand
CCCGCAGGTCACCGAGAGGCCGACCCGCGCCTACTACGAGTCGAGCCGCGGTTGCCCCAACAACTGCGGCTTCTGCTACAACAACGGGATGCATCACCGAAGGTGGAGGCCGAAGTCGGCAGGGCGGGTCCTGGACGAGCTCGAATATATCATGGACCTCATGCACCCCGACTCCATCTGGCAGATGGACGACAACTTCAGCGTGAGTCAGGAGCGGGTCCGCGATATCGCCACGGGCATGATAGAGCGAGGGCTATCCTTCGAGTGGCCTATGTATACGCGCTTCGACCTGGCCGTCCGCTACGACTCGGAGTTCCTCGATACTCTCAAGGAATCCGGTTGCACGACGATGTCGTTCGGGGGAGAGTCCGGCTCGCAGCGCATCCTCGACTGGATGTGCAAGGGGATAACGCCCGACATGATGAGGCAGACGGCGGCCCTTCTCAGGGAGCATGACATCGGCTGCGGGGTGATGTTCATGACGGGCTTCCCGGAGGAGACCGAGCAGGAGTTCAAAGCCACCATCGACCTCATCGATGAGCTGGTGGACATCTACCCCAAGCTCGAGCCCAAGCTCACCGTGTACACCCCGTTTCCCGGGACGGCGCTCTACCAGGACGCCATGGCCCATGGCTTCAAGGAGCCCGGGTCTCTCGAGGCGTGGGGCGATTACAGGTACGGGGTCGTCGACAACTGTCCCTGGCTGAAGGGCCGCCGCAGGAGCGAGGTGCGCACGGCGGTCTTCCTCTCGGTCACCGATTTCACCGCCCGAGGGTTGAAGAGCTCCAGGTTCCGGGACAGCAAGGCGAAATACCTGGCGCACAAGGTCCTGGGGGTGCCGGCGAGGTTCAGGTGGAAGCACAAGTTCTTCCGGTTCGGCTACGAGTTCAGGCTGCTCGACGTGGTCTTGAGGAAGTTGAGATTGATAACATGACGCCTTTTGAGGGGACCGCCCGTGGCCGCATCTGAACCGGGCGCGGCTCGCCCCGGCGCGCGCGAGAAGAGCCTCGCGAGGATAATCAGGGGGCGCATCAGCCTCCGCAAGCGGAACTTCCTGCTCAAGGCGGTCCTGCTGCGCTCGTACCTCCACTCGAAGCTCTCGAGCACGCCGGTGGTCTACGTGATAGGCGACAGCCACACCGGCATCTTCCTCAAGAGGAGACCGTTCATCGTCCACTGGCTCGGGCCCGCGACCGCTTACAACCTGGGCGCGGAGCGTAGCACTACCGACTCGTGGCGCAAACTGCGCGGCATCATCGAGCACGCGGTCAGGCCGCAGGACAAGGTGCTGCTTGTCTTCGGCGAGGTCGACTGCAGGATCCACATCTACAACCAGTACGTGCGGAACCGCGAGGCGATGACGATCGACGACGTCGTAGACGTGACCATAGAGAAATACGGTGAGGCACTCGAGAGGCTGGAGGGGATGGGCGTGGATTTCTACGTGGCCAGCGTGCCCCCCGGCGGCAGGGAGGGCAACGTCTTCGGGGTTGAGAACTACCCGCCACCGGAGATGAGGTGTGCCGTCAACGAGGCCTTTAACAGGAGGCTGGGGGTATTCTGCGAGGCGCACGGATTCAGGTTTGCCAACGTCTATCCGCAGGTGGTCGATGAGGACGGTTTTATCAAGCCCGAGTACAGCTACCCCGACGGCACGCACCTCAACACAAACGCGGTCGGGCTCTTTGCCGAGCAGATGGGTATTGCCGGATGGACTGCAGGGCCTTGAGTCCTGCGTGGTAGAATGCTCGCGAACAGGAGGCAGGCAACGTTGATGATCTCGGTGATCATACCAACATATAACGCGCGCGAGCTGCTGGCCGGCTGCCTTCGCTCCTGCCTCGAGCAGGAGTACGGCGACTACGAGGTCATCATCAACGACGACCCCCGCTCGACCTGTGACAACGAGGGGCTCGTCGAAGAGATGCGCGCCCGGGGCATGGACGTGACTTACTTGAGGGAGAACCTGGCGCGCGCCCAGGGCCGCCGGGACGCGGCAGTCCACGCCAGAGGGGAGATCATGCTTCACCTCGATACCGACATGGAGGTCACACCCAGGCTGTTCGCGGAGTGCGTCGAGATGGTCGAGTCGGGCTACGACGCCCTGGTCATCCCGGAGGAGTCATTCGGCCCCACTTTCTGGGGACGGTGCAGGCGGCTGGAGAGGCAGTGCTACGAAGGCGTCGAGCGCATGGAGGCCCTGAGGTGCGTGACGAGCAGCGTCTACAGGGAGCTCGGCGGACACCACCCCCAGATGGTCTACTTCGAGGACAAGGACCTGGACCTGCGCGTCAGGAGCAAAGGGTGCAAGGTGGGCAGGACGCAGAGCAAGATCCTCCATAACGAGGGCAACCTGCGCCTTCGCGACCTGATGCTGAAGCGCGCCGAGTACGCCAGCAATGCCGTCATCGCCGCGGACTATTACCCCGATGAGATCAGGTGGCTCGGGAACGTCCGCAACCGCTACATGCTGTTCTTCAACCGAAGAGAGCTGTTCCTTGCCGACCCGCTCGTCGGCGTGGGGACTCTTATCATGAAGACCTGCGAATTCTCGGTAGGTGCCCTGAGCTATTTCAGGGCGAGGAGGACCAGGTCGCGCTGCCGCTAGGGTTCTGCTCGCGCTCTTAGAAGTGACGTTTCAGCTTCCGGTCTCAGTCGCCTCATGATCCTGCTCCAACCGATTCCGTCTTCTTCTGAACAGGAAGACAAAGCAAAGATAGAGCAAGCACAAGACGAGCACCGAGAGAGAAACGATAAAGCCCTGCAGGAACCATTTCTGGGGCAGGTATTTGAGTGTGATCTTGAAGTCCCCGCGCCTGTCGACTTCAAAGCCGTTGATGGTCGAGTATAACCTGACGGGATCGATTGTCTTGCCGTCATCTGTCTGCGCTATCCAGAGCGGGTCATACGCCTGGGCGAAGGCGAGGATGAAAGGCGCCGAGGCTCCTCGCACGCTCACCTCGTACTTCTCGGCGTTTACCTGCCTGTATGTTATGCGCGGCGTGGGCGGGGCACTCATCAGCGCGGAATAGAAATCGTTGCCGAGCTTCGAGAGCTTGATGTCATCGAACCAGCTCACGGCCGCCTCTTCTCCGTTTTTCGACCAGCCGGCTTGAAGCACCGGCCGGATCCTGCTGATGCCCGGGGGCATGTAGAAAGAGCAGTTCGTCCTTTTCCAGGACGAGGTGCCGGTCTGAATGACGGGGCAGTTGACCAGCCTCACCCAACTGCCGGTCGAATCCTGCAGGCCCTCGACCGTAACATGGGTCCACTCCGCGTTCCTGTACTTGACGCTCGTCTCAATGTTATAGATCTCTCCCGCGTTGACGGGCACCTCGTTGCCGGTGACAGCGCAGATGGTCAAGTCGCCGGTCGAGGGGTTGGTGATCCTGAGGCTCTGCCGGCCTCCCGTCCTGGTGCTCGTATCCATGAAGATTGTCGCGTCCGGCAGGGCCTTGGGGTGTCCCGGCGCGGGTGCCGCCGGACTCTGAAGCGAGTTGGCCGACCTGGATTCAAACGTCCAGCCGGAAGGCCTGCCGTCGGCGCCCGTGACCTCGAAGCCGGAGTTGATATCGTAGGGCTGGAGGTAATCGTTGATGTCCAACTCGCCCGGTTGCTTCTCGTCACCCGCCCGGTGCTCGGAAAACACGGTCTTCTGGTAATCGGACAGGGGCAGTCTGCGCGCGAGGGCCAGCTCATCATAGAAAGAGTTCATGAGAACCGTCCGGTCAGCCGTGCTCAGGACTGCTCCCGCCGGGTTGAGATCGAACACCTGCAGGTTGTCCATCTTGTAGATGCTCTGCATGCTTCTGTCCTGCTGAAGATTGTCGGTGATCGTGGAAGCAGGCACGGAGTCATCGAGCACCATGTACCTGGCGCCCAGAGGGAGAAAGAGGCGTGACGCCAGGTCGTTGTCAAACATTATCTCCCTGTTGAGCACCTCCGCGGGGCTGAGAAACGACTTTGAGTACAGCGACTCGAGCCAGTAGTAATAGTTGTCCTGGTTGAAGATATCCTGCAGGTTGTTCAACGAGTCGTTGGAGCTGTATACGGCAAACGCGCCAATCCGCTTCTCCGGCGCCCAGGTGTACCTGAAACCATCCCTGGAGAAGGGCAGCCACAACGGGCGCGCCCCGGGCTTGTCCGCGAGTGACCGGTTCACCTGGGCATAAGAGTCGGGTATCACCGTCGGGTTGTATACGTTACTGGCGTAGCCGGACGCGATCGGCACAAAAGACACTAGGACCAGGACCACTATCACCAGCGCGAGGAGGTTCCTCAAAGCGTGCCTGCTCCTGAGCAGATAAGCCACCAGGAGGCCGAGGACCAGAGCATAGAAGACCGCCGCATACAGGAGCCACCTGTCCGCAGCCCTGAAGACCCAGCCGAGCGAAGATATTGCAGGCGCCTTTAACACGAACCAGCTGTAGGGCCTGGCAAGTATCGACGAGGTCCCGGTGGCGAGGAGTACCGACACCACGAACATGATCGCCCAGAACAGTATGGTCTTCTCCCGGACCAGTTTTCTTCGCAATACGATCAATGCTGCGAGCGCGAACACCGGGAGGGCGAAGCTGAGGACCACCCATGTTGTTCCGTGAGGGCTCGGGTTGACGGGCAGGCCCCAGCCGGCCGTAAACCGGACGTTGTTCACAAGAGTGCCGCTCTTCGAGAGCATGTCCAGCATGGATCTCGAGAACTGGTTGATGTACACGGGATTGAACGGTTTGTTTATGTATTGGGAACCGGCATATGGGAACAGCCACGTGGCGTTCAGGAGCACGAAGAGCCCCGCGAGCGGGAAGAAGATCTTGGCCCCAGTGAGAAGGCTTTCCCTGTTGAACCGCCTGGAGAGAAGATAGAAGACCAGAAAGGCGAAGATCATGAACCAGTACCAGACGACGTTGATGGGCCCCGTGCCCGCCACCGATATCAACAGGGCGAGCAGCACGATCTTCCACATTCTCGGCTGGTCCACAGCCTTTATCAGCAAAAGGAAGACAAGAGGAAGCACAGCGTAGCCGGGATAGCCGAAATAAGGCCAGAGATGACTGACGGAGAACGGGTTGTACATGAATATCAGGCCCGCGAAGGTGGCACCGACGTAGATGGCATACCGGTTCGGGGACTGCCAGTACCTGAACCTCTTGATGGTGTCGAAAGCGAGCGCATACATCGAAACGCCGGCAAGCGCGAAAGTCCCGATGAACATGATGAGCAGGTATCTGTCGGTGGATATGTGAAACCACTTGACGGCGACCAGCAGCGGGTACGTCCAGAAGATCCTCTGCAGGTTCCAGATGTTCTGCACGCTGCCGTACTGCCACCAGGTGTGGCTGTAGAGCATCATGTTCCGCTCGATGGACGTCGGGAAGGTCATGTCGACGTGCATCAGCATCCCGCGGGTCAGGAAGTGCTTGTAGAACAGGAGCAGCGAAGCAAGGATGATCACGCCGATGCATATCGCGTGCCAGAGCCACTTGCGCTGACTTTTTTCGCTGGGGGCGGTCCCTGCCACTGCTATGCCCGCCCCTCTTCCATGGTCGCGACCAGTATCGCGTTCGCCCGGAAGCCGAGCCGGCTGTAACTGGCCCCCGCAACGGACTTGACCTCGACCTGTTCCCACCGGTTGCAGGCCCGCAGCCGCCTCATCGCAAGAGTCTGCTGAAACGGCGTATCGACCGAAAGGAGAAGGCGGTCCAGGCCGGGGTTCAGGCCGACCGGCACCGTTGCGACCATGCGCCCGCCGGGCGCCAGGAGCCCTCTGAGGTTTCTGATGGCCGCGAGTGGTTTGTCGGGCTCGCACGGCTCCTTGTCCCGCCCGATGTGCTCGAGCGTGGATATGCTGAGGATCAGCCCGTATTTTGTCCCCGGGTCGAACTCCACCGCGTCGGCGTTGATGACTCCCGGGGCAGACTCGTACTTGTCCAGCACTTGATGGTCGGCGTCGACGTAATGAGAGAGCACATTACCGACTTCGAGCAACGGCTGTCCCTCGTGGGAACGAAGCAGCTCGAGTGCTATCGGCACCTCTACCGAGCGCTCGTTCCTCCAGGCGAGATTGTAAGGATGGTAGAGGTAGTGGTACCTGCGTCCCTGGAACGTGAATGTCCTGTCCCCCTTGAACCTTCTGCAGAAGCCTACCATCGCACGCTTGTAAGAGTCCTTCAAACGGACCGGGGGAAGGTCGATGACCTTCTTGAGCGTTCGCTCGTGCATCTCAGCCGGCCTCTTTTACGGCGGGCCGAGCGGCCCGCCCGCTCGTGTCCGTCCATCCAAGCATTATCTGGAACTCCCGGCTCGCGACAGCGTCCCAGTCGAACCTGCTCACAAAATCCGGGCCCGTGGCCGAGTACTGGAGGTAGGCTTCGTCAGTCAGGAGCCGGCTCACGGCGCGCGCCATCCCCTTGACGTCGCCGATGTCCTCTCGGAAGACAGCCGCGCAAGGCTCGATGTTTTCCCGGTAGACGGGAAGCGCGTAAGCCACGACAGGCAGGCCGCACGCGAGCGCTTCCTGGGGCACTATGCCCCACTCTTCGACGTAGCTCGGAAAGACGCAGACTCTGCCGCGCTTGATCGTCTCGTACTTCTCCTCATCGCTCACCGTCCCCAGCAGGTCTATCCTCTCCGCCAGGCCAAGCCTCGCGATCATGGCATCGAGCTTCGCCCTGTTCGTCGGGTTGCTGCTCCCGACCATGGCCAGCCTGGCTTCGGGGTGCGCTTTCACGACCTCGCCCCAGATCTCGACGAGGTCGAACACGCCTTTCTCAGTGTCGTGCCTCCCCACGAATACGCCTTCGTACGATTTCTCCGCCGGGTCGGCAACGGCCTCGATCGCCCCGGTATCCAACCCCACGCCGTTCAACTCCAGTGGCGCACGCAGGCCGTACGCTCTCAGCGTGGAGGCGAGGTGCTCCGAGATGACTATTACCTTGTCGGCGAAGTTGTGCAGCAGGACCAGGGGCTTTCTGACCGGTCGCGGGAAGATATCGATATTCAGGTTGCAGACGACGAGTGGAGCGCGCAGCGTGTACTTCGCGAAGATGCCCGCCAGCAGAGCAGGGATCTGCTCTGAGCTCGGAACGAAGACGACGTCAAACCGTTCGCGGGCCAGGGCGAGCCGCAGGCATGCCCAGACCATCATGACGGTGGCGATCATCCACTCGAGCACTCTCTCGTACCAGAAGTAGCGCGCCTCGAGCGCCCTGACCGGCCCTGGTATCCGGTACTCGATGACACGCACGTTCTCTTTCGAGATGTCGAGCAGGAACGACGGCTCGTCGTCCAGGGCCAGGACCTCCACGCCGGCCGGCGTCCTGTCGAATATCTCGTGGGTCCGCCTGAACCCGCCAGCCGTGATGACTTTCTGGGGCGCGTGCCACAGCAGGGCAAGCACCCTCTTGTTTCTTTCGCCTTCCGCGGGCGGATGTCCACGCCTTGTCATGTGACGGCCGCTTTCCTCTCTTGCCGGGCCGAATGCCTTTCATAGAGCGCGAGCGCGAGACACAGCAGCAGCGCCGCGCAACTCAAAGCATAGCCCAACCACAGGAGAAGATAGAAATAGTTGATGTTGACCACTGTCGCACCGGCAGTGGTGTCCAGCCCGAAGGCCATTGTCACGCCGAGCTGCCGCTGTGGAGACGAGCGAGCCTGACCAGCGATCTCCCAGTGTCCGCTGTACGGTTCGCTCAACAGCACGGATCTCTTCTCCGATGCGCCGGGGACCGGGTTATCGCCTGAGTGCCCGGTGGGGATCGTCGCCACTATCGCACGCGCCGAAGATATCTCAGTCGCCAGGGCAGTCCCCGCCCTGTGGCTCAACACGGTCTGAAGGCCTTTCAACAAGTGAGAGCCCGAAAGCACGGGCCCGCGTGCCTCTCTACCAACAGCCTTCCAGTCATGATAGGAACCCTCGCTGGCGACGAGTGTCAGCCTGCTGACCGGAACCCTGTTGCGCAAAAGCACCAGGTCTTCCCAGCGTCTTACGACCTCCAGGTCCTGCTGCCGGTCGACGTACTTGAAGAGGACGCTCGCCTGGTTGAGGGACATGAGGACGTACTTGACGTCCAGCGGAGCGAGCATCGACCCCATGTTGCCGTTGTCCCGCCCCGAGTCGAGCGCAGCCTGCAGGTAGCCGTCGAGGGCCGTGGAGTCGAGGCGCATCCCGCCGACTTCGATCGAGGTGAGGGGGAGGCTCCGGTTCTTGAAGTAGAAAGGCATCGGGTCGGTGATGGTGTAATCGCTCTTCGTGAAGTCGTAACGCATGTACCAGAACGAAGGCAGGTAGAGGGCGTACCAGTCACCGCTGTCTTTCGCGAGATACTCCTGCGCGCTCGACCACGACTTCGGGTATGAGACAGCGTTTGCCTGCCCCCACAACCCGCCGAACATGCGGAAACTATAAAGGCAGACGAGGGCAAGCAGCACCACCGGTATCACCGCTCGCGCGCGCCGGGCTGCAACTGGAGGGCGTTTCTCCCGACGCCGCCGCGCGAGGACCCGGTCAAGCCCGGAGGCGCCGAGCACGGCGTACGCGAGCACGATCAAGGCCACGAACTTCTGCGGCTCCCTGAACAGCCTGAAAGCGGACACGTGGTCGAACAGGAACGTGAAGAGCCCGCCGGTCACCGGCGCTCTCGCTCCAAGAGAGAGGAAGAACGCGATCACTGCCAGGGCCGCCAGCGCCAGCAAGGCGGGGCCCCTGCCGGGCTCCGAATGGTAACGGAACAGGCCATACAGGCAGAAAACGGTCATGAGAATGCCGAAGGCCGGCCAGAGAGGAATGTACTTTCTGGGCATCAGGCCGTCGATCTGTGTCTTCCAGAAGCCATACAGGCCCGCGACCGACAGAGCTGTTCCAGCCCTGGAAGTAGTGCGGGTCTCGAACAGCTTGAGGTCGGCCCTCGTCATCGTCGACCCGGGCCCTCCGCCATCGACGGCGGGAAGGAGCCAGAAGCCGCTCAGAACCAGAAACAGCACAAGCACGACAAGGCCGGCCGCTGCGGTCCGTGCCGCCCGGGGCCTGGAGGCTATCTCGAAGACGATGACGGCGGCTGCCACCATGAGTGCCAGGGCGCCGGCATGGAGGCTGAATACCGCCGCGCCCGCCAGCCACAGCGCGGTGACCGCCACTCGACCGGCCGTTGGCTTGCGAGCAGTCTTGAGGGTTGAAGCGAAGACGACCGGCAGCAGGGCGTATCCCAGCAGGAAACCCCACTGCCCCATTACCATGCGGGTGTAGACGAAGGGGTTGATCGCGTAGAGTGTCCCCGCGAACAATCGCGACCACTGGCGTGTCGCGGGCACGTTCCTGTACATCAGGTAACCGGGCAGAAACGCGATCAGGAAAAGGACCGCTTTCTGCAGAAGCACGGCGCCGATGACGCGTGAGACCAGCCATGCCAGGTTATAGATCAGGGCGACGTCCATCGTGCCGCGCACCGGGCCGAGCATCGAGACGGGGGAATGCATCGCGGGCGTGAAGACCATGTCGCCCAGAAGCACGTAACCGTTCTGGAACAGGGACAGCGCCCATATCGCGATTGAAAGGATTGCAAAGTACAGGGCTGCCCAGCCGCCAGGCCTCACACGCTTTCGGATGTTGCTTGCTGCTGCTACTGTCATCACTGCTTTTGACTGTATAAGTGATACCTGCGTAAAGCAACACTGGAGGGGCGGCCGGAACGCTCCAGGAAAGGCGCTAAAGCCTCGCCGTCGCGCGACCCTGTTCTACCGCTTCGGAGAGGACGCTGAGGGACCTGGCGGCGGCCGCGTCCCAGTTAAACCGGAGCGACCAGTCGCGGGCTCCATCGGAGAGTGTTGCTCTGAGGGATTCATCCAGCAGTATCTCCGCGAGCGCGGAGACAAAATCGCTGTCACAGGTCGCGAGCCTGCCGGTCTCGCCGTTGACGATGGACTCGTTGAGCCCCGGGACGTCAAATGAGACCGCGGGAGTACCGCACGCGTTAGCCTCGATGACAGTGAGCCCCCATCCCTCTACCATGGAAGCCGTCGCGAGCACCCAGGCCTGCCTGTAAAGGTTGGCCTTCTCCTCCTCGCTCACAAAACCGAGGAAACTCACGCAGTCGTTGACGCCATTTGTCCGCGCCGCCTCCATGGCGTCCGGCAGCGCATCCCCCATCCCGACCACCATGAGCCTCGCGCCGGGAACCCGCTGTCGCACCTCGGGCATCATGGCGATGAGCTTCGGGAGCTGCTTGTACTTCTTGAGCCTGCCCAGGTACAGGATAGTGGGCGATTCGAAGCGCGTGGTCTCCGATCTGGCATAGTGGTTCTGGGAGATTCCGTTGTGGATGACCCGTATATCCAACTCGTCGCCCTTGAAGAGATTCTTCCTCATGGAGGTGGCGGTTGACTCGGATACGCAGATAAAAGGCCGGCGCCCGTAGAGCAACGGGACGAGATACCGTTCGACGAACTTCCCGAACCGCCCCACCAGAGCGCCGAGTTCGATCACGAACATCTCCCGGTGGACGTGGTGGACCAGTGCGACGATCGGCTTGCGCGAGTACAGCGGCGTGAAGAAGGGGATGCCGTTGATGATGTCCAGGATCACGTCCGCCTTGCGCCGCAGGAAGAGCAGGTATGCCAGCGGCGCCAACAGGTAGATCGTGAAGCGGCCGCCCGCCCTGTAGATGTCAATGCCGTCGGCGGTCTCGTGTCGCTTCAGCCCCTTGAACCTGGTGGTGAACATGGTGACCTCGTGGCCGCCCTCCACCCAGCGCCGGGCCTGTTCGTGGATGTTGACCTCAGAGCCCCCGGCCCAGGGGTGCTTCATATCTTTCCAGGAAAAAACGAGGATTCTCAATGCCGTCCAAACTCCTCGACGCGGC
>Ga0209745_1002348_pt1 | contig 10853 bp, 6 predicted proteins | sample BarGraNGADG00312_FD_184495 | JGI IMG/M metagenome (GOLD analysis project Ga0209745, IMG submission 184495) | Arctic peat soil microbial communities from Barrow, Alaska - Barrow Graham LP Ref core NGADG0004-312 (SPAdes) (version 2) | ecosystem: Environmental > Terrestrial > Soil > Wetlands > Peat ... | reverse complement strand
AAGCCGCTATTCTGCCTGTAAGATTGTTTTTATCGTCGACCAGTATCCATCTTTCCGCTTCACCGTGCCCGTAATAGGTATTTTTTGACGGATTAAAAACAGCATTGATATCCTTGTCTAAAGGACAAACCCAAGTCTTATCATCTTTATAAATTGCTTTTGCAGTCTGGAGGAAATCCTTTTTTGTCTTCCTGTCAGCTACCCTTAAGATTTTCATGTTCAGGTCAGTTTAAGAAATGGTTTTCCCGGTTATTTCATATATATCTGATCCAGAATTTCCCTGTATTTATTTGAAATGAACTGACGCCTGAGTTTCAGGGTAGGAGATAATTCCCCTGAAGCAGGGCTCCATTCATCCGGAACCAGTCTGAAACGGTTGATCCTTTCAGTAGGGCTGACTCTTTTATTGATTGCTTCAATTTCCGTATTAAAAACTGAGGTTATCTCAGGCAGCTTGATCATCTCCGAAGGATCAGAATATGAAATTTTGTTTTGCTCCTTCCATTCATCAAAATATTTGAAATCAGGTGAAATAATGGCACTGGCAAATTTTTCATGTTCTCCCACGACCATTATCTGGTCAATAATTAATGATTCTTTAAACATATTTTCAATTATCTGAGGTGCAATAAATTTACCATTGGATAATTTGAAAATCTCCTTTTTCCTGTCAGTTACCATCAGGAACCTTTTTTCTTCAAGGTACCCGATATCACCGGTATGGAACCATCCATCATCATCAAAAACCGATCTTGTTAGAACAGGATCATTAAAATAACCAAGCATTACATTTGGTCCTTTGCAAAGGATTTCACCATCATCCGCTATCTTTACGTCGACACCCTCAATCACGGTCCCGACTGATCCAAGTTTTACACCTCCCTTATATGTTCTGTTGATAGTAATGATAGGTGATGTCTCTGTAAGTCCGTACATATTAATTATTTTAATACCGGCTGCCCAGAATATCTTTTCGAGCCTGGGCTGAAGACTTGCACCTCCGCATCCCACGATTCTGACATTTCCCCCAAGTGCTGTTCTCCAATTGCTGAAGATGAGCTTATCAGCAATTTTTAGTCTTAACTCATAAAACCAGCCATTTTCGCCGAATGGTTCATATTTTATGCCGAGTTTTACTGCCCAGAAGAATAATGATTTTTTTATCCCTGTAAGCTTTTTTCCCTTTGAAATAATGACATTGTAGAATTTCTCCAGAACACGTGGCACAGCATCAAATCCATCAGGCTCGATTTCCGACATGTTTAAAACAATGGATCCCATATTTTCAGCGTAATAGATGCTGGAACCACTGAACTGGGTCTGGTAATTTCCAAGCCGGCCACCGACATGGCATAAAGGTAAAATACTAAGATACTTATCAGTTGGTTTTAAATTAAAGACTCCTGCTGCTGAGATGAAATTGCTTACAAGGTTTCTGTGGGACAACATGACACCTTTTGGCTTACCTGTTGTCCCTGACGTATAAATCAAAGTGGCAAAATCCTCCGGTCTGATCTGATTTTTTATGGTCTCAACCTCCATCCTTGTTTGTTCAGAGCATGATTTTCCTTTTTCAATTATCTCTGACCAGTTCCTGGCTCCTTCAACCTCATCAAAAGTGTAAACTTGTGCTGATAAACCTGAATTAATAAAAGCCGGACTCACACATTTAAATAATTTTTTATCGGAAATAATTATCATTACAGCACCAGAATTTTTGATTATGTATTCATATTCTGCTGAATTAAGTGACGTAAAAACAGGAACATGCACTATTCCCAGCATAGACATTCCGGCATCGATGAAATTCCATTCAGGGCGGTTGTTGGCTACAGTTACGATTTTGTCACCTTTTCTATAGCCAAGCACATAAAGTCCATAGCAGAAATTGCAGGAATATTCAATATAATCCTGTGAACTGAATTTTATCCAGGATCCATCTTGCTTGAAGCATAATGCATCATCCTTCTGAAAGTTCTCACGGTATCTGTCCAGGAGATCAAATGTTCTTGTTACATTCATGAAAGTCCGGAATATTAAACAAGGTAATGTACATATTTTTTTCTTCTGCAATTTAAACAAATTTGCCATCCTGAAATGTAAATATGATTATTGGAATTGCACAGAAGTTGGAGAATGTTTACTTTGTTCCTGCAATCTCACAACAGCATTTTTCAGATGAATGCCATGCCAGTAGTAATCGGTACCATTGTGCTCTTTGCGCTTGCATACCGGTTTTATTTCAGCTTCGTAGCAGCAAAAGTGGCTGTTAAAAATGATCTTGCCCAAACACCTGCCTACAGACTTTATGACGGCCAGAATTATTATCCGATGAACAAATGGGTACTGTTCGGGCACCATTTTGCGGCAATTGCTGGTGCCGGTCCGCTTGTGGGTCCTGTTCTTGCAGCTCAATTCGGGTTTATGCCCGGCTTTTTATGGATGCTGATTGGATCAGTTATGGCTGGCGCTGTTCATGATTTTGTGATCCTTACAGCATCGGTTCAGCATGATGGAAAATCGCTTGCGGCAATTGCAAAAGCTGAAATCAATAAAATAAGCGGTGCAACCACTTCATTTGCAATAATCCTGATAATTGTTGTCGCCCTGGCCGGACTGGGACTGGTTGTAGTAAATGCCCTGGCCGAGAGCTCATGGGGTACATTTACCATAGCATCAACTATTCCTATAGCTCTTATTATGGGTGTATGGATGTTCAGGATTAGGAAAGGGAAGACTCTGGAGGCAACAATCTTTGGAGTAATCATGCTGGTTTCCGCCGTCATTGCAGGTCGTTATATTCCGGAATCCGGCATTGCCGGCTGGTTTACATTTGATCATAAAACTCTTACGATCCTGATTGCGGTATATGGATTCCTTGCATCAGTTCTGCCGGTATGGATTCTTCTTTCGCCGCGCGATTACCTGAGTTCCATTATGAAAATATCAGTTATCTCTCTGCTGGCTATCGGTTTGATAATTGTCGCTCCTGAAATCAGGATGCCTGCATTTACCGAGTTCGGAAAAGGAGGCGGACCGATCATCCCCGGTAAATTATTTCCATACTTGTTCATTACAATTGCATGTGGGGCTATTTCGGGATTTCATTCTCTTGTCAGTTCCGGGACGACTCCCAAAATGATAATGAAAGAATCGGATATAAAGCCGATTGCAGTTGGAGCAATGCTTGTCGAGGGTGCAGTCAGCATTATGGCACTGATCGCTGCAACAAGTCTGCTCCCTCTTGATTATTTCCAGATAAATGTACCTGCCGATAAGCTTCAGGCAATCCTTCCCAGGCTCCATGAAATGGGTTTCATGGAATCAAACCTCGATCAGCTATCGGCAAGCGTGGGTGAAAAAATCGCAGGACGTACGGGCGGAGCTGTGTCGCTTGGTGTGGGAATGGCATATATCTTTTCTTCGATTCCGGGAATGAATCATCTGATGTCGTACTGGTATCATTTTGCAATTATGTTTGAGGCATTGTTTATTCTTACAACAATAGATGCCGGAACACGTATCGGAAGATTCATTTTGCAGGAGACATTTGGCAAAGTGTATAAACCGTTTCAGAAGACTAACTGGCTGCCGGGTAATCTTATTACAAGCGGTCTTATAGTACTTGCCTGGGGATATTTTATATATACAGGTACCGTTGCCACTATCTGGCCGATGTTCGGCGCAGCCAATCAGCTTCTTGCAACAATTGCCCTGGCGATAGGAACTTCATTCATAATTAACAGGGGAAGAGCAAAATATGCATGGGTCACAATTCTGCCTTTGATATTTGTTGGAGTGACAACACTGACCGCTGCATTTCTGAATATTAAAAATATCTATCTCCCGCAGTTAAATGTAAAGGCAACTTTAATTCCGGGTCTGATAAATCTTGCACTTACAGTTTCAATAATCATTTGTGTTTTTATCATTCTTTTTAATGCAATTCCAGGGTGGTTCAGAGCAATTTCAGGAAAGAAAGCACTTGTTGAAGCTTAATTGTGTTATTTTAGTCTCATTATTTGCTGACAATTCATGCTGATCAATATGAAAAGGAAAAGTTATCTGTTATTTGTTTTTTTGTTCATGCTGTTTGTAACAGAAAGTAATATTACGGCTCAGGAAGCTCTGGAAATATCTGTTCAGGCCGATAAACCAGGAGCCGAAATTCAACCTTCAATGTGGGGAGTGTTTTTTGAAGATATCAACTTTGCTGCAGATGGTGGAATTTATGCTGAGCTTGTCAAGAACAGGTCATTTGAGTTTGAATTGCCGATGACTGGCTGGCAAATGTTATCAAAGCAAAACGGGACTGGACGGATGGTGGCTAATTTCTATTCCCCTTCAAGACCCTCTAATCCCCATTTTATGAGGATTTATATTGATCCTTCAGCCGGGACCTTCGGATTTAGAAATGAGGGATTCCGGGGAATAGGAATCAGGAAAGACGAGCAATACAACTTTTCGGTATCGGCAAGGCTTTCAGGAAACTCAGATATAAAAATGACAGCTGAACTTATTACATCTTCCGGACAGGGAATTGGAAAAACGGAGCTTTCAGGATTTTCAGGAACCTGGGAAAGGCGTCAGGCATCTTTCAGGGCAACGGCAACTGAGCAGAAGGCCGAACTGAGGATAATCCTTACCGGAAGGGGGAGTATAGATATTGATATGATCTCCCTCTTCCCGAATGATACATGGAAGGGGCGGCAGAACGGACTTCGCAGGGATATTGTTCAAATGATAGCTGATCTTAAACCAGGTTTCGTACGTTTCCCCGGGGGCTGCATTGTTGAGGGCAGGGACCTAACAAACCGGTATCAATGGAAGACTACTGTGGGTCCTGTTGAAGACCGGAAGATGATAATGAACCGGTGGAACGTTGAAATAGAGAGCCGCCAGGCGCCTGATTATTTTCAGTCGTTCGGGCTTGGATTTTATGAGTATTTCCTGCTCGCTGAAGATCTTGGAGCAGAGCCTCTTCCCATACTTAATTGCGGCATGTCGTGCCAGTTCAATGCAGCCGAAGTGGTTCCCCTTGAGGAACTGGATCCCTATATTCGGGATGCACTTGACCTGATTGAGTTTGCAAATGGAGAGGTCACTACAAAATGGGGAGGCCTCAGGGCACAGATGGGGCACCCTGAAAAATTCAACATGAAATTCATAGGTGTTGGAAATGAACAATGGGATGAGCAATATATTGAGAGGTATAAGGTATTTGAGAAAGCTCTTAGGTCGAAGCATCCTGAAATAAAGATCGTCTCAGGATCAGGACCATCAGCAGCCGGAAGATATTTTGAATATGGCTGGAAAGAGCTGAAAAAACTGAGTCCTGATCTTATCGATGAGCATTATTATATGCCTCCCGACTGGTTCCTGAAGAATGCAACGCGATATGATAATTATGACAGAAAGGGGATCAAAGTGTTTGCAGGGGAATATGCAGTTCACGGCAAGGAAGGTACTGAATCCGAATCGAGGAATACCTGGTGGAGTGCTCTCTGTGAAGCCGCCTTTATGACCGGGCTGGAACGGAATGCCGACGTGGTAAACATGGCATCATATGCACCCCTCCTGGCACATGTTGATGCATGGCAGTGGCGTCCCGACCTGATCTGGTTCGATAACCTGACAACTATAGGAACACCTAATTACTATGTTCAGAAGTTTTTCTCAAATTATAAAGGAACCGCGGTTGTACCGTTATTATCTAACGGAAAGACCCTGACCGGGCAGGACGGTGTTTATGCAAGTAGTTCCATTGACAGGAAAACCGGAAAACTGTATGTAAAAGTTGTTAATTCAACGAACCAGATTAAACCGGTAGCTATAACCCTCGGACCTCTTCCCTACTTGAAGATTGCTGTAAAGGAGACCCTTAAATCGGGCAGTAAGGATGATTTCAATTCAATTGCTAATCCAAAACTTATCTACCCGGTGTCAACGCCGGTTAAAGTAGCAGGAAGGAAAATAAATGCAGAAGCGGAGCCGTTATCAGTAAGCGTTTTCATAATTGATCTTAAAACCCGTTGATGGAATTATTTCATACCCTGCTGGATTGGTATATGGCCAATCTGAACTATTTTACTATTGCATTGCTGATGCTTGTTGAAAGCACTTTTCTACCTTTGCCTTCCGAAGTTGTTATACCGTTTGCAGCATATAAAGCCGCGCAGGGCGATCTGAATGTTTTTGGGGTGGTTATCTTTGGAACTGGCGGGGCATTAACCGGTTCACTTATTAATTATACCCTGGCTTATTACCTGGGGCGCCCTATCATTTACAAATTCGCTGAATCAAAGGTTGGAAGGCTTTTCCTTCTTTCGAAAGAGAAGGTGGAACATGCCGAGAATTATTTTATCAGAAACGGTAAAACCTCAACTTTTATCGGACGTCTTGTCCCCGGGATACGGCATCTCATTTCTATTCCGGCAGGTCTGGCAAAAATGGATCTTCGAAGTTTTATGCTGTACACATTTATCGGAGCAGGTATATGGAATATTATCCTTGCAATTATTGGTTATTATATTTATGACCTCAGAGATAAAATTTTCCCTTATTTGGACAATGTGCTTTATTTCCTTGGAGCAGTGTTTGTAATTTATCTGGTTATAAAAGGGATAGGAGGGATGAGGAAAAATAAAAAGGCTAAGGGCGACAGGCGACAGGAGACAGGCAACAGAAGCTGAAGCCACAAAGCTCCCCTCCCTGGAGGGGGCCGAGCCAGCCTGCAGGGGAGATTTGTGTTGGGGCTGGGGGTGGGTAAATCTGGGATCCCGTTTAGCGTTTATTCCACTTTCCAATCACCAATCACCAATCACCAATCACCAATTCAATCCTCAAGTTCCAGAATTTCCGGTCTTAGAATTGGCTGGAAAGAATCCGTAATATTTTATTTATATGTAATACTTACAATGTTTACAGGACCAAGAAGACCCGATGGAAGAAGAGGTGAATCAGCCTTGTAAAATGCCTGAGTGGTATATGTATATTTTTTTGTGATACCGGGTTGCTGATCGCCAATCAGACGATTTACCCAGAGATTAGTCACTTTTATTTCAAGCCTGTTTGAACCTTGGTTTAATGCCCCGGTCAATTCAATTCTGAATGGCTTTTTCCAGACAATTCCAAGAGATTTTCCATTAATTATGACTTCTGCCAGATTCTTGACTTCACCAAGGTCGAGCCAGATTTGACCATCTGTACCAAGCCAGTTTTCAGGGACTTCTATGTTCCTTGAGTAAGTGCCAGTTCCCGAAAAATACTTAACTCCCTTATCGCTGCTATTACTCCACGATATAAGAGTATCAACCACAATTTGGGAGGGAGCTCCCCTGTCAGGCTGGAATGTCACTTCCCATGGACCATTTACTGAAGATATTAATTTCTCTTCCGGTTGCGGAACAGTACGTGATGAAGAAGTGGTTTTTTTCCTGAAAACGACAAATACTGCATCATTGGATACCAGATTTAAAGGAACCGTGGTTCTTCCGTCTGAAATTTCGTATGAAGCCTGTTCTATTTTTCCGGTTTCAGGATGCCATATTTCGGCTTCTTTCCCCTGCACTCTGAAGATTGCATTAGTTTTTTCCTCACGGACATTCCGGTTGTTTATCCAGTATATATCTGTTCCCGGCATATTTCGATGAACAAACAACAGATTCGTTTTTTCGTCCTGTTTTGTGTATTCAAAGTCAGGTAATATTCCGATCTCCTTCAATACTTCCCCGATGGTTTTGCCGGAATATATTTTCCCCTTGCCTGAAACAGTAGCTCCATTTTCCGATGGCCAAAGCTCATTTATAATAGATTGTAATTCAGCCTGATCGTCGCTCAGACTTGGAGAATCGACAGGTTTCGGACCAAGTACGATGGCACCGGCATTAACAAGATCGCGGATCTTTTTCAGGACGACCAAAGACATATGACTGCTGTTAGGATCGAGAACCAGAAGACGATAACACATTCCGCTCTGAGTTACTATTTGTCCTTTTTCCACTGCAAGCAGATTTAAAAGAGCATCAGAGTTTATAAAATCATAATTATATCCTTCAGGAATATCGGGTAGCTTGTCACCGAAAAGTGCGGTGATATTATTATCCTCGCCATAGTAGTAAAGAATATCAGCAATAAATTTCCCCTGCTGAAGCATGAAGGAATTGCGGGCAAGGTATGTTGTCCACGGTTTTGCCTGTTCAGCCCACGTCTCATGCCTTGTGAACCATTGGCCGAATGGTCCGAGTCCAAGTCCCGGAATTTTATCTGAAACCGGCTGATGCACTGATGTATGTATGACAAAACGGTTTAGTCCCATTGCAAGTTCCATATCTGCTGTTGGTTTTAGCCTTTCGGGTGCGTAAGCCCACGTATTGCCGATAGCAGTCATAGATTCTGCTGCAACAAGGTTCTGTCCATACAGATGTGCAACAGATGCCGATTCACGTACATCAGCTTTATATCCTGTTGACACTCCCCGGGTTTCATCTCCCGAAAAACCACCTGGAACCCATGTTGCGCTCATTGGTATATCTGCCTTACGCTTCACTTCCATTCCATCTCCGATAAATGCGCGACCGCCCTCATGCGATTCGGTATAGCGTCCCATTCCTCGTTCATGTAGAATAGTGGTTAACTGATCGTAATGATTCTTTGCGAGAAGTTCACCCAGGGTTTTTCTGAAGTCCCACAGGAAATGATCGCTGGCCTCAGCACTTTCAACTATATGACCGGTCAGAACAGGCATCCACGGGAGGATATCATATCCACGGCTTCTCCTGAACTCTGTCATCATACTATCTGTCCAGTTCTGAACACCTGCTTCCCAGCTGTCAGTAATAACATACTGGAGTCCCTTTTTCCCCATAAGTCCGCCAGTGGCATTTTTGTACTGATCGAGATAATTATCAAAATAAGCCTTCACATGTCCTGCATTAAGTTTATCAACTTCAAGTCCTGTGGCTTCAGGTGAGGCAGGTGAATTCTGATGGCCCGTGAGTGAATAACCAAACCTCAGAATTTTCCAGCGACCAGACGGAGGTGTCCATTCAAGTTTACCATCCAGATCCATTTTAGTTGTCAGATCAATAATATTATCTTTGTTTATTGCATCTTCAGCCGGGACCTTTGATGTTGCCAGGTTATACAATCCGGCAGCAGATGTAAAACCAGCCTTATCTTCAAAACGGTTCACGCGGGCGACCGGGTACAGCACAAGTTCAGCAATATTTATTCCAGGCTTTGGTGCGGGTTGTCGTGCCGAATTTATGCCGATCATTGCAGCAAGACCCGAATCCATCGGCGGAACTTGAGGTATTAAAAGTGTGATTCTGAAATATTTAGCTGTAACCGGAGAAAAAGTGTAGGTATTCTGTGAACTTCCTCCTGCCGGGATCTCAAATACTGACCGGAATTGTTTGCCGTCGTCAGATATCTCAAGTGACCTGCTGACCTGTGGACCTCTTGATAAGCCCGGAAATCTCAAACCGGATTCTCTTTTTACGATTGAAATTGATTGAATTGTCTGAGGTTTAGCAAATTCAAACTGGATCCATGCTTTTTCATTATTTTTTCCAGCCGGTAGAAATGTAGAATTTGTAAGATCTCCGTCAATAAGGGAAGAAAGTTCAAATTTCCCGGCACTTGAAGTAACCTTAGGATTCAGTTCTGAGATTGAAAGATCTTTATCGGGTAAACGAAAAGCAACCACTGCGGCATCTGCATAAAACTTTGGAATGGAGGGTTCGGTTGATTGACCGCTTGAATAACCTCCCAGTTCTCCAATGTTCTGAAAAATGCCGGTAGCTGACGGCGGCTTGGACAGGATGCCACTAAAAGGTTTCCCTCCTTCTGCATATGTGTCGCTCCAAACAAGTTTTTTCATTGCCTGTGCCGGTGTAACCCACGGACCACCGCTCTCGCTCCAGCCTGGCGAGCCGGCAATTGCCATTTCAAGGCCTAATGAGTCCGCCAGTTTCGTTGTGAAAAGAAATGCATCTTTCCACTCAGGAGTCATATAGATAAGTCTTTTTTCAACTATTTGAGGAGAAGCCAGCCCGGCGTCAAAGTTCTGAAAACCTCCTATCCCAATCCGGTTCATCCACTCAAGATCAGCTCTGATCCCTTTTTTTGTGACATTGCCATTCATCCAGTGCCACCACACCCTTGGTCTGGCGCTTTCAGGCGGATTCTGAAATCCGGATTCAAGATCATTCTGCACTGATGGACCGGAACAATTCAGCATGATCATGCTTATTATTATTGTCAGAATCATTACAGATGCCTTTGGAATACTTTTCCTTTCAGAACTCATTAATATTCTCTTCATGATAACGAAGTTATTTATGTTAATAAAAATGATCCAATATCTACAGGAATACAGGAAGAAGAAAAAGGAGCCCAACTATCCCAACAGATGCTATTATCATTCCTGCATTAATTTTATAGTTTTCGACTTTTATGATATTTTCCATAGGAACAGTCAGTTTCCCATTCTCAATTTTTACAGCGGAAAGTGGTTCCGCATAAATATGAACCTGACGACTTTTTTTGATCACTTCAGGGTTGTAAATCAATCCTGTAAACTGATTTCCTGCTTCAGTAAACGGCTTAACGATCCATGTGCTGTCCTCAGCATGAAAATAGTAGAGGTTTTTCCAGTTCGGCACTTTGGATATTTGTCCGGGGGGTACATCTTTTGTGGTTACGCAGCTGATATATGTAAAGAGCGGTATGATGCAAAATAAGATCATACTTGATTTCTGCAGAAATTTTATAAGCATTGCAGCTGAATAAGGTTATTCAACGATTTCCGCATTATCATATTTCTGGGACTGAATGTTGACCCTCCGGTG
>Ga0209745_1002347_pt1 | contig 10860 bp, 9 predicted proteins | sample BarGraNGADG00312_FD_184495 | JGI IMG/M metagenome (GOLD analysis project Ga0209745, IMG submission 184495) | Arctic peat soil microbial communities from Barrow, Alaska - Barrow Graham LP Ref core NGADG0004-312 (SPAdes) (version 2) | ecosystem: Environmental > Terrestrial > Soil > Wetlands > Peat ... | reverse complement strand
CGCGGGCCAGAACCCGCTCGCCGACGACTGGAAGTCCGGGGGCAGGACGCCTGTCGACTACCTGTCGGCGATGCAGCAGTCCGACGGCCATTTCAGGTTCTCCAAGAGCAACGACACCAACCTGGTCTGGATGACGGCCGAGACAATACCGGCGCTGATGAGCAAGGCCTATCCGTTGAAGAAAGACTCGCCCGCCCCGAGCAAGACGACCGGACCGGCGGCTTCGACGACAACACCGCCGGCGCAGAGCGGCGAGGTGAGCCAGCAGGCGGCGGATCCCGGCGCGGAGACGACCGGGCCGGCACAGAGCGGCGCCACGACCCAGGGCACAGCCCCTGCGCAGGCCGGCAAGCCCGGGCGGAGCTCGAAGAACGGCGGCGCGGCCAAGGGCGCGACAGCGCGCGAACGGCTGGCGATGAGCGTGCAGGCGGGCTCGAGCGGAGAGGCGGGCGGAGGCAACGGGCTCGCGCTGTTCGGAGTGATCTGCGCGATGTACCTCGTCGTGCTCGGCCTGGCGTACGTGCTGGTCCGCGCCCTGCGCGGCCGCCACCAGGCGTGATGACGCAAGTTTTGGGGTCAGACCCATTGTGTTGCATTATCATTGTGTGACGGATCTATACTTCGTGAAGGGAGCAGGATGATGAGCGACTCGGCTGCAGTCCCAAAGCGGCGCCTCGGCCGCACCGACATCGAGATCACCCCGATCGGGCTCGGGACCTGGCAGTTCGCCGAGGGCAAGGGCTTCGACCGTTTCGTCTACGATGGGCTCGAATCCCAGGTGACCAACGACATCGTCAAGACGGCCTTCGACGGCGGCATCAACTGGTTCGACACGGCTGAGGCTTACGGCTGGGGCCGCTCGGAGCGGTGCCTGGCCCAGGCCTTGTCCGCGGCCGGGATCGACGATGATGACGTCGTGGTAGCCACCAAATGGTTCCCGGCACTGCGGACCGCTCAGTCGATCGGCAAGACCATTGTGAAGCGCAGGATGTGCCTGAAGCCCTACTCCATAAGCCTGTTTCAGGTCCACCAGCCCATCGCGTTGGCGTCGGTGAAGGCACAGATGGACGGGATGGCCGACCTGGTCGACCTGGGCCTGATACGTTCCGTGGGGGTCAGCAACTTCAAGGAAGGCTGGATGCGCAGAGCCCACGCGGCGCTGGCCGCCCGCGGTCTCCCGCTGGCCTCAAACCAGGTCAAGGTGAGCCTGATGAACCGGAGCATCGAAACGAACGGGGTGCTCGACGCGGCTCGCGAGCTAGGCGTCACCATCATCGCCTGGTCGCCGCTGGAGATGGGCGTCCTCACCGGAAAGTTCCACAAGGACCCCTCCCTGCTCGACAGCCGCCCGCCGGGGAGGCGGATGGTCATGCGCAGGCAGATAGAAAAGAGCCGTGACCTTATAGGGACTCTGGAGGAGATCGCCGCCGCCAACGGCGTGTCCGCCGCGGTGGTCGCGCTGAGCTGGCTGGTCAACTACTACGGCGAGACAGTGGTCGCGATCCCCGGCGCCACCAAGGTCAGCCAGGCCGAGCAGAACGTCATGGCCAACTCGCTCAAGCTCAGCGAGCGCGAGATGGAGGCCATCGAGCAGGCGTCGTGCAAGTTCAAGACCAAGCTGCCTTTCGGGTTACAGGGCTGACCCTGGCGTGACTGAGGTCGCGGCATGAATGAACCGGGCGGCCTCGCCGGGCAGAGGTGGAACCGGCGCCAGCGCAGGCGCCCCGGGCGCGCCAGCCTCAACCAGGCCCTGATATCGCTCGCCATAGCAGCGGTCGGCTACCTCATCGGAGTGTTGCTGCCGCTGGCGGTCAGCTCCGGATCGAGCGGGACCGGCCGCATGTTCTTCGCCCCGGTGGGGGGCATAATCTCAGGCCTGTTTGCGGTGATGGCGATCGTGATCGGCCTGCGAGTGAGGCGTTTCTTCGACCGGGCCGGCGAGGTCCAGCTTCAGCGGATCGCCGCCATCATGGACATCGAGCAGGAGAAGCGCCTGGCCGCCGCGGGCATCGCGCTGGGGGCCCTCTGCATAATCATCAACCCGCTGATCGTCTACGTCATCATCACGATCGTACGCCCCTGAGCCATAGGTCCCGCGAAAGTGGAATTCATGCGCTGGACCCGGCTTGATCTGTCATATAATACGGCCGTGAGACCTGAGGCAAGCGAGGTCACTGGGGGAAACATGGCTGAAGCCGAACTGCGCTCGCGAGTTTCCGAAGGGATGGCGGGGTCAAGGGCCGACCTGGAACGTCTGGTGCGAATTCCCTCCGTATCGCTCCCCGGCTTCAACCAGGCCTCGGCCCGCGAGGCGGCATCGGCGGTGGTCGAGATACTGAAGGCCTGCGGCTTCGTCAATGCCCGCCTGGTGGAGGTGCCGCAGGGCAACCCTATGGTCTTCGGCGACATCTCCGGACCGCCCGGATCGGCGACGGTCCTGCTCTACTCCCACTACGACGTCCAGCCCCCGGGACCCGAGGACACCTGGCGGACGCCGGCTTTCGAGCCCGCAGCGAGGAACGGCAGGCTCTACGGGCGCGGCGCCGCGGACGACAAGTCCGGGATAATCACCCACGCCGGCGCTCTCAAGGCTCTGGGCGGCAAGCCCCCGGTCAACGTCAAGATCGTCATCGATGGTGAGGAGGAAACCGACAGCCACCTCGATTCCTACGTTCTCGACAACCCCGACGCGTTCCAGGCGGACGTCATGATCGTGGGCGACACCGGAAACTGGAAGACGGGGGAGCCAACGCTCACCACCACCTTGCGCGGGCTCGCGGTCTGCCAGGTGGAGGTCAGGACCCTGGCAGGTCCCGCGCACAGCGGCGTGTTCGGAGGGCCCGCCCCCGACGCGCTGGTCGTGCTGATCCGGCTTCTGTCCGGGCTGCACGACAGAAAAGGAAGCTGCGCGGTCGCCGGCCTCTCCGCCGGAAAATGGGACGGGCTCGATTTCTCGGAGGAGGCCTACCGCGAGACGGCGGGCGTGCTTCCCGGAGTCCCGCTGGTCGGCGAAGGCACAGTGTCGGACAGGCTGTGGGCCAGCCCTTCGGTCACGGTGCTGGGACTGGACGCTCCTGAGGTCGAGGGCGCGCCCAACGCGATCATCCCCGCCGCGCGCGCGGTCGTGAGCATGAGGGTGCCGCCGGGGACGGACGCGGAGGCGGCCCGGGGGCTCCTCGCCGAGCACCTGCGCGCATCGGCTCCCTGGGGCATCGGGGTAAGCGTCACCGAGGGCCAGTCCGGTCCCCCGTTCATGGCAAAGACTGACGGGGTCGCCTACACCGCAGCGAAGAAAGCTATGCGTCAGGCCTACGGCAAGGAAGCCGTGCTGATGGGCCAGGGCGGCTCGATCCCACTGGTAAACAACCTTGCGACCATCGCCCCGCAGGCCGAGATCATACTCTGGGGCGCGGCGGACGGCGAGTGCGCGATGCACTCCGCCAACGAGAGCGTCGACCTCGGGGAGCTAGAGCGGTGCATACTGACCGAAGCCCTGCTGCTCAAGTACCTGTCAGCGAAAAAGGGCCGATAGTGAAGAAGTTGAAGCTCGAGAACACCATCGGGCACTAAGGCCTCCGAGTTGACCGAGAACTCCGGCGCGTCGAAGGCTCGTTGCTGATCCAGGTGAAAAGTGTACCAGGCACTTTTCACCCCGCCTTTTCACCTCTCGCGCCTCATGGCGCATGATCGTCGCCGGCATTAGAATGATTACGCGAATGTGACAGCCCCAGACTCGCGCCGCAGAGGAGGCCCCAGATGGCTGATGACGTGTACCAGCAGCTCGCGAAACACCTGGACGAAGCGCTTGCCGGCGCCCCCATGTCGCCGGCGCTCATAGATATCCTCAAGATCCTGCACACCCCCGAGGAAGCCGAGGTCGCTATGAACCTCGAGTTTTACCAGAACAGGACGCTCGAGGCGTGCGAGGAGGCGATGCCGGAAAAGCGCGGGCACCTGGATGAGTTGCTCGACGGCATGGCGCGCAAGGGGACCGTCTTCACCGAACAGAAGCCCGGGCGCGAACGGGTCTACCGGTTGCTCCCCAGCGTGGTCGGCTTCGCCGAGGCTCCCTACCTGGATGGGCTCGATACGCCCGAGAAGCGCGCGCTGTCACCGCTCTGGGTGAAGTACATCAATTCAGAGTTCGGGGCGGAGATGGCAAGAGGCGTGCCGCTGATCAGGGTGATCCCCATCGCGGAGTCGCTCGAGGACGCCGCTGAGGTGCTGCCCTTCGACGCGCTGGAGGAGAAGCTGGACGAGGCATCCTTCATGGCGGTGGGGCACTGCCCGTGCAGGCAGATAAAGAAGTACGTGGGAGAGGGCTGCGACCGGCCCACCGAGCGTTGCATGCACTTCGGCAGCCTGGGCAGGTACATTGTGGAGATGGGCATGGCACGGCAGATACAGAAAGAGGAGGCCCTGCAGATACTCAGGAGCGCCACCGAGGAAGGCCTGGTGCATGTCTGCGACAACGTGCAAGGCTCCCTGAGGACGATATGCAACTGCTGCCCGTGCTGCTGCGGTTTCTTCCAGGCGAAGCGGCTGGCGGGCTATGACACGATCTCCAGGTCGAACTACGTCGCGCGCGTGGACGGCGACGAGTGCATCGCCTGTGAGATCTGCGCGGACAGGTGCCCGGTGGGGGCGATAACCGTCGGTGAGGTCGCCGAGGTCGACGAGGCCGTCTGCATCGGGTGCGGGGTCTGCACGCCGACGTGCGGAGCGGATGACGCGATAAGGCTCCACCTGCGCGCCGAGACCCATGAGCCCCCGGACCTGCAGCAGTTCATGGCGGCCAGGATCAAGAAATAGGGATCGCAACGGAGGCACGATGGGGTTCAGGCTGCAGCGCCGGGTGACGATAGCGCCCGGCCTCACAATGAACATCAGCAAGAGAGGCGTCGGCTTCAGCGCCGGACCCAGAGGCGCCAAGGCAAGCATAGGCCCCAGGGGCACGCGCGAGTCGCTGGGAATACCAGGGACCGGCATGAGGTACGAGGTCCGCCAGGACCGCAAGAAGGCGCCGGCTCGACAGGCCTCTGGAGGCGCGCCGCGGCCGCAGGTGCCGGCACCGGCACCGCCGCCGGCAGCGACGATCGGCTTTCTGGAAAAAGCGTTCAAGCAGCCGTACGAGAAGAAGTTCATCGGCGGCGCGCAACGCATGCTGGCGGGCGACCAGGCCGGCGCGCTGGCCGAGTTTCAGGCCTCGGCGGAGATGAACCCGGGGTGCGCGGATGCCGAGCTGCTCGCGGCGCTGATGTCCGTCAACCTTCAGGATTATCCCACCGCGCAGGCCTGCCTCGAGCGGGTGATATCGTCGGGCGCGGCGTCGTTCCCGCTGGTGCTCGCCTACATGGGCACTGACAGCGTCAGTTTCGAGCTCGCCCTGACCGATGAGGTGAAGGCGGTGCTCCACTTCGATATCCGGGCCGCCTACCTGACCCTTGCCGAGATATACCAGCACCAGGGGCGCCAGAAGGACGCCGTAGCGCTCCTGCAGCAGGCGATAGCCAGGGGCCTGCGCGGTCCCCTGCTGGTGCTCTCACTGGCCGAGCTCTACAACGAACTGGAGATGGACGACGAGCTCATCGCGATCACCCAGGGTGTGGAGAACCAGGACGACGTGACCCTGGCCACCCTCTTCTATCTGGGTCAGGCGATGACGAGAAAGGGCTACTACGAATCGGCGGTGATGGTGCTCAAGGCAGCCCTGGCCAGGAAAAAGGACAGGAGCGAGGCCCTTCTTCTGGAGACGCGCTACGTGCTCGCGCTCACCTACGAAGAGAGCGGCAAGAAGTCGCTGGCGCGTAAGCAGTACGAGCAGATACTGGCGAAGGACTTCGCGTTTCGCGACGCCAGGGAGAGGGCGGACAGGCTGGCACCAGCGGCCGCGCCGTCCGCGGAGGCCTGAGCATGGAAGCCACTGACAGCTCCGTCGCCCTGGCGAGGTGCGAGGACTACCGACCGGAGAACGTCAGCGAAGCAGTCTCGGCCGCGCTGGGCCTGCTGGGCGGGGCCGGGAAGTTCGCCCGCAGGGGGCAGTCAGTCTTCATAAAGGTGAACGCGGTCACCGCCTCCGATCCCGCCACGGCCATAGTCACGCACCCCGAGGTCACCCGCGCGGTGATCACCGAGTTCCAGCGGCTGACAGAAAGGGTCACCGTCGGTGACAGCCCCGGCGGACCCTTCACCCCGGCGCTGCTGAAGCGGGTCTACGAGAAGACCGGCCTCGCGCGCGTCGCCGCCGAGACCGGCGCGGACCTGGGCCTCGACACCGCCACGGTCGAGGTCAGGCTGCCCGAGGGGAAGATGCTCAAGCGGCTCACGCTGTGCAGGTCGATGGTCGAGGCCGACGTGCTGGTGTCGGTCTCCAAGTTCAAGACCCACCGCTTCCTGAACATCACCGGTCCCATCAAGAACCTCTACGGGTCCGTGCCGGGGGTGACCAAGTTCGTCTACCACTCCAGGTTCGAGGACGACCGCCAGTTCGCGGACCTCATCGTGGACGTTCACCTGGCCGCAAAGCCCGGCCTCAATATCGTCGACGCCGTGGAGATAATCGACGGGGACGGCTCCAGGCACGGGTCGATCAGGAAGATGAGGGCGGTGGGCGCCTCGGCCGACGCCTTCGCGCTGGAGTCGCAGCTGTTGGAGATGGCCGGCCTCGAGCCCTCCGACGACAAGCCGCTGGCCGCCGCGATCGCCCGGGGGGTGTGTCCGTCGGGGACGGGGTGGTTCGAGACGCTGGGGGAGGACCCCGCCGGCCTGGGAGTGGGCGAGTTCCGCCTTCCGGGGAAGAACCTTTTCAGCGAGCGGGTGCCGGCAAGGATCGCCGGCCGGTTCAGCCGCGCCTTCGCCGTGACCCCTCGCCCGCTGCCGGAGAAGTGCACCGGGTGCGGAAAGTGCGCCGGGATATGTCCTCGCGAGGCCATCACCATGCGCCAGGGACTGGCGGTGGTCGACTCTTCGAAGTGCATCAGGTGCTTCTGCTGCGACGAGCTCTGCGAGCAGCAGGCCATCGGCCTGAAGGTCCCTCTGTTGATGCGACTGAGGCGTTCCTGAGGGGGGCGGGCGCGAGTTCCCTCAGGAAGATGCGAGGCGGGGACCGGGACGGCCGAACGCGAGGATCCACCATATTACGTAGTTGAGGAAAGGCACCAGCAGCAAGAGGCCTAACACCCTCCGGTGCCCGCGCATCCTGGCGAGCCTCATGACGATGATGACCACAGGTATCAGGTTTACGATGGGGATGAACAGCCAGATGGTCCAGAGCACGCCGTGGCCGATGAGCTTGCACACCAGGTAGACGTCAGCGATCGGTATCCAGGCCAGCCAGGGCCGGCGGGCGCCCTCTTTGCGCGCGATCTCCCTGAGGCACCAGGCGGTGTAGAGGTAGACGATCAGCGCGATGGCGCCATAGACGATGTAGCCGGCGTTGGTGTGTATGATGTCGCTGCCTCCCTAAGGCGAGTTGATCCCCTCGGACTGCCGCAGGGACACTTTCCAGCCGCCGCCTTCCTTGACCACGGCGATGCTCACCGGCGCGGTATCCTTTCCCTGCTTGATCTCCACCGAGACCACGGACCCGTCGCCGCTGGTCTTAGCGCCCTTGACGTTGACCGATACCGGCCCCGCCTGCCCGGCGCTGGCGGCTTGATCGGCGACCAGCTTCTTCCAGTCGGAGGTCTTGACCCCTTTCTTGTCGGCCGCCGCGAGGAGAGCGTAGGCGGCCGTCGGGTCATTGCGCAGGATCGCGTCCAGGAAGACCTTCACCACCTGTGAAGGTGTCGCCGAAGAGGTCTGCGAGGTTCCACAACCCAGGGCGAGGAGCGAGACCAGGACAAGCGCGATCACCAGTGCGGCGGTTTTTTTCAAGACAAGCCTTCTCTCGGTCGGAAACACGAAACGTCCACTCAATTATACTAGCACGCCCCCCGGCCGGCCCAATGACGCCGCCGCGCCCTCACTTCGGCGGGGCAAAGGAGACGCTGGCTCTCGCGACCGCCGAGACGTTCGGAGGCATCGCGGTGTCGCGGTACTTGACGTAGACGGTCCGCACGCCCGCCCCGCCGCCGGCGAGGGACCAGGGGACCTGGCTGGTGAAGGACTGCCACTGCGCCCCTTCGAAACCGGGGCTGTTCGAGATCATGGCGTCCTTGAGCCCCGAGCCGCCGGTGTCCGTGGCGCGCAGCGTCAACATGACGACCGGCGATTTCGTCGAACGCGCTCCTGTATTGATCGCGGCCGTCCCCTTCGGCGGAGTGGTGTCGGGCGCGGCGCTCTTGTGGACCGCGACCACCTTGTCCATGCCGGCCGGCACGTCGGTGTAGACCTGGTAGTTCCGCGCATCGGGGCCGCTCGAGGAGAGGTCGTAGACCTCACCGAACGAGCCGCCGTCCACCTGGTAATAGTAGCCCCCCGCCAGGTAAGGCATGACCAGCTTGGCGTAGGCCGCGATGAGCGGCCTGGCAAGGGTGTTGCGCATCGACACCGTCACACGCTCGGACGTGCCTCCTATTGGCTCGATAACCTGAGAGATCGCCGGGTCGTGGAGGGTGGAAAGATCGGTCTCGCCGCCGACGTTGGTCCCCGCGTAGAACGGGTAGGACCACTTGGGGTCCTGGTAGTTGTAGCTGGTCACGCGGCCCTTGTCTATCCAGATGCGGCGGTAGCCGGGGTACCTGTTGGAGACCGACGACGACTGGAACTGCGTCGAGGTGGTGTTGACGAACTTGACCTCGCCGCCGCCGCCGTTCCAGGGGGTGGACCCGTAGCTGTCCGAGTGGTCGTGCCCGGAGATAGTGAGGGCGACCTTGTATTCTTTCATCAGCTTGATGGCGGCGAGCCGGCCGGTCCCGTCCCCCGTCCCGAGCGCCTCACCCACCACCCGTTTCAGATCCTTTTCCAATCCGCCTCCGGCCGACGGCGCCCCCCACATCTCGCCGGAGCCGTCGAGCTTCCAGGGATCGTGGTGCATCACGCATATCCTCATCTTCGCGTCCTGGTGCGCCGCCAGATCGTCGCGCATCCACGCCAGCTGTCCGGTGAGCTTGGAATCGTCGATGGCGTCGAGCCTCGCCTGGGAGTAGCCGGGCTGCATCGCGTCCCCACCGCCCTGGACCTGACCCTTGTATTTCTTGGGCGACAGGATGATATCGAACCAGTTGGTGAGGGTGCGGTCGGAGGCCGCCCAGTCCATGGAGTTGATGGACAGGAAGTGGTAGTCCCCGTAGTCGTAGGAGTGGTAGAGGGGGCCGAAGAGCTTCCTCCAGTTGTTGAACCAGTCCTCGCCGGCGGCGTCGCCGCCCTCGTTGTAGCCGTCGTGGTTGCCGATCGTCATGAACACCGGCACGTCGAGCTTCATCGTCTCCTGGTAGAACCAGAGCATCTCGTACTCGTACTCGGTGGTCTCGCCCCAGGGGGGGCCGTTGTCCTGCGTGAAGTACCTCTGCCCGAACATGTAATCCCCCGAGAAGACGCAGAAGTCGGGCTTCATGGTGTTGACCTGGTCGATGGCCTTCTGGTAGTAGACCGCGCCCTTGCGGGACGGGTCCTTGCCGTTGGGGCGCTCGCTTCGCTCCTGGTAGGTGCACGACGGGTAGTAGATCTCCTGCCCCCAGACGTGGATGTCCGTCATCTGCACGAAGGAGAAATCGTCCTTGAATGTGTCGACCGTGTCCAGGGCGTGCGGCTGCGAGTCGCGCAGCCAGAGCGACAGGCGTCCCTTGCGGGCCTTGACGGACAGGTCGTACAGGTCTGCCGGCATGCTCCTGGGCACGGCGACCGTCACCAGGCTGATCCGCCGGTCCTCACCCGGGACCGCCGAATACTCGGGCCAGCGGCCGCTGCTGCCCGCCTGCACGCTGAGCACCGGCAGCGCCACCTGCAGCGGACGCGCGTCGTTGGAGGTCTTCGCCGTCACCTCGAACTGCTTCATCTCGCTGAACGGAAGATTGAACTCTCCCATGCGCGGGTCGAACTCGATGGTGAGGCTGTCGCCTTTCCTGACTATCGCCGGGTTGCCGAGCGTCGGGTAGATCAGTCTGGTGATCCTGGCATCATCGCGCACCCCCAGGTAAGAGTTCTTAGCGGTCACCAGCACTCCAAGCCCCGTCCCCAGCACGATAACCAGGATTATGAGAACCAGGCTTACGATCCTCCGGGCGCTCCAGGAGCCTCTGGCCGGCGGTTTCCTACCCATTCGCCTCGGCCTCCTGCGCGACGATGGGCCGCTCCGAGAACGCGAGGTTCCACAGCGCGAACAGGTCGAGTACCGGGAGCATCAGCAGCACTCCGTAAAGCCTGCGGCGCTCACATGCCCTGGCGAACTTCAGGCACAGCAGCACGTACATGACGATGTTCACCACGGGAACGAACAACAGAACGGTCCAGAGGATACTCTTGCCGGCGATCCTGCAGGCCAGGTAGACGTTCAGGAAAGGCACCCAGGCGTACCACCACTTCCCGACGGCAAGTTCGTCCGCGATCGTCTGTAAGCACACGGCGCAAAACACGTACAGCGCCCCGGCGAAAGCTATCGCGACCACTGGCAGGGCGAACGCTATGGTGGTGGGGTCAAGTTTCATCTCTTCCCGTCGTTTCAGGATGATTACGATGTCGGCGCCCGCGGCGGCCGGGGGCCCGCCTCACGCGCGACGAGGTCATTCTAACCGATATCGTCCGCGTCTCCCATGAGCTTTCCGGGGAGAAAGCGGCGCGCACATGGTGCGACCGCGCTCGGATGTACTAGAATCCTCACCTGGCCCCTTATTGCATGGAATGGTCGTGCCGATGAGCTCACGAAAAGGAATCGCCCGCAAGGCAGTCGCCATCTGGCCGCTTATCCTGGTCCTGGCGGTG
>Ga0209745_1002346_pt1 | contig 10862 bp, 11 predicted proteins | sample BarGraNGADG00312_FD_184495 | JGI IMG/M metagenome (GOLD analysis project Ga0209745, IMG submission 184495) | Arctic peat soil microbial communities from Barrow, Alaska - Barrow Graham LP Ref core NGADG0004-312 (SPAdes) (version 2) | ecosystem: Environmental > Terrestrial > Soil > Wetlands > Peat... | reverse complement strand
CCTGACATCGCCCGGGCCGACGGGCGTATCGCCCTCGCCACCGGCATGTCACCGGTAGCTGTAGCCAGGGCTCCCGGGCTGGTCCACCTCAGCAGGCACGGGGAGCGCGGCGTGACGCTTGTCCCCGCGGGTTCCACCACTATAGAAGAAGCGCTGGGGCGCGCCAGCTTCACTGTGCTGGCCACGGCCGTCGACCTCGCCGAGCCCGGCGAGCTGATCGACCCGCTGGGCGGGATCGGCCACCTTGAACAGGGCATCCTGTCCGCGGCCTCTCCGATCGAGGATGACCCCGAGCGCCTGCTGCTGGCTGCCCGCCTGCGAGCGCGCTTCGACCTGGAGCCGGACGCGGACACCATGCTCTCCCTGCGCCGGTCCGCGCCGCTGGCGCAGCGGGTCCAGCCGCGCCGGGCGTGGGCCGGGCTCGCGGGCGTATTCACGGCGGGCGGCCTGTCCGGGTCGGCTGCTTTCCTCAAAGAGACCGGAGTCCTCGAACAGATATTCCCCGCGCTCGCCGACATCTACGACGTCCCGCAGAACTACTACCACCACCTCGGCGTCTGGGGCCACACGCTGGAGACGCTCGACCACCTGCAGGAGATGTTGCGCAACCCGCGCGACCGGTTCAAGGCTTACGGCGACCGCCTGGCCGCATACCTGACCAGGCGGATCGAGGGCGGGGTCCGCAGGCGCACGCTGCTGGTGCTCGCCGCCCTGGTCCACGACGTCGGCAAGGCCGCCTCGATGAGCCTGGAGCCTTCGGGGCGCATCAGGTTCCAGGGGCACCAGCTGGAGGGAGCAAGGCTCGCGGTGCCCATCGCCTCGCGACTGGGACTGGGGGTGAAGGCCACCAGCGGCCTGGTCGCGATAGTGCGCGACCACATGCGGCTCGGCTTCCTGATGAAGGAAGGGGAGACGACTGCGAGCCGACTGCGCGCGGCCGTCGAGCTGGGCCCCCACTGCCCCGAGGTCGTGCTGCTCTCGCTGGCCGACCGTATGGCGACGAGGGGGGAGGCCACCACGGACGAGGCGCTGGAGCGGTTCAAGCGTGTGGCGTCCCGGCTGCTCGCCGACTGGTTCTGGCTGCGCGACGTCCCGCCGCTCATCGACGGCTCGGACGTCATCGTGCACGCCGGGATCGAACAGGGACCCGGTGTGGGCGAGGCGCTGCTGCGTGCACGAGTGGCCCAGCGCGAGTGCACCGTGGCGTCCAGGAGCCAGGCCCTGGAATTCCTGGCCCCGGATTTTAAGGGTAAAATGAACGTGCGGAGCAATGAAGGAGAGGCCCGCTGATCCGGCAGGCCCGCGTACCTTCTCAAGCCGCTCCGCCGTGAGACAGGGGCTCCGGTTGAAGGGGCCTCGAGGCGACTCCTGGGAGAAACGAAGGGAGCAATGGACGACAATAACATCGATATCGTGACAAACCACAACGAACCGGAAACGAACGGCGCCAGGCGCCACCACAGGATGCGGAACTGGCTGATGGCTCTGGGGGCCACGGCCGCCGCCGGGGCGCTCACCAAGGCGGCGGAGGTGCGACTTCGCAGGATGGCCGATGCGGAGGCGGGCGAGGTCCTATCCGAGCCGCTGGGCGAGAAGGGCCACTACGTGAAGAGCTTTGACGGCACCCGCATCTACACGGAGGAGCTGGGTGAAGGCCCGACACTGGTGCTGGTGCACGGCTGGTTCTGCAACACCGACATGTGGCACTACCAGAAGAAGCTGCTGGCCGGCAACTGCAGGCTGGTGTGCTTCGACCAGCGAGGCCACCGGCGCAGCGAGTGCCCCGACTGTGAGGCTTTCTCATTGGAGACTCTGGCGCGCGACCTCAAGGCCGTACTCGACGAGACCGTCACCGATGAGGGGGCCGTGCTGGTCGGCCACAGCATGGGCGGGATGTCCATACTCAAGTACCTGGAGATGTACCCGGAAGACCTCGGCGCCAGGGTCAAGGCTGTCGCGCTGGTAGACACTTCCAACGTGCCGATGTACGAGACGATCACCGGCGGCAGGATGCTCGAACCGATCCAGGAAAGCGTGGTCGAGCCGCTCTTCAGGTGGATAACGCACCATCCCGGGCTGGCCGACGGCCTCAAGAGGTCCCTGGTTCGGACCGCCCCGTTCCTGCTGGCCACGCGCTACCTGGGATACGGGAGCGGAGCCTCCCTGACCCAGATGGAGTACATACAGGAGATGGCTGGAAAGACCTCCATGAAGGGTGCCTGCCTGGCCGGGCTCGGCCTGATCGAGAACGAGAAAGAGATGAGCCTGGCGCCCCTGCGGCGCTCAGGCGTCCCGGTCCTGATCTGGGTCGGGGAGAAGGACAAGCTGACCATCCCCGAGGTGTCGATCAGGATGAAAGAGCAACTGCCGGACGCCGACTTCCACCTGGTGCCCGACACCGGCCATCCGAGCTACCTGGAAGAGTACGGCTTGTTCAACGAAGCGGTCGTCGAACTGGTGGGCAAAGCGTTCAAGAAGTGATCGATCGAGGAGACGTGCATGCTTGGTAGCATTCGGGTCGGCCACGCGGGTGACGAGGAAGCGCTGACCGGCTGCACCGTGTTCCTGCCGCCGCCCGGCGCCGTCGGTTCCTGCGAGGTGCGCGGTGGAGCACCGGGCACGCGCGAGACCACCCTGCTGAGGCCGACCTTCACGGTACAGGGTCCCAACGCGATCCTCTTCAGCGGCGGGAGCGCCTACGGGCTGGACGGCGCGACCGGCGTTGTGCGCTACCTCGAGGAGAAGGGCGTCGGCTTTCCCACCCCCGGCGGCATAGTCCCGGTGGTCTCCGCCGCGGTAATCTTCGACCTCGACATCGGGCGCGGAGACATCCGCCCCGACGCCGACATGGCCTACCGGGCTTGCCAGGCGGCCTCCGTCGACGAGGAGCGCGAGGGAAGCGTGGGCGTGGGGCTGGGGGCGACCTCCGGCAACGTCTACGGCAGGGCGCGCTCGACCCGCGGCGGCTTCGGCATATACAGGTTCCACGCCGACGGCTTCAAGCTCGAGGTCGCCGGGGTGGTCAACGCCTACGGCGAGGTGGTGGACGACGCGGGCCGGATAATTGCGGGTGTCCGCGGCGACGACGACAGGTTCGTGGGGGCCGAGAAGGCGATCTGCAACGCCACCGGGCTCGCTCCCGGCTGCCTTCAGAACACGACCCTGGTCCTGATCGCCACCAACGCCAGACTCGACAGCGTGGCGGCCGCCAGGCTGGCGATGCAGGGACACAACGGCATAGCCAGGGCGGTGCGCCCGTCGCACACCAGGTACGACGGCGACACGGTCTTCGTGCTTGCCACCGGCGAGGTCGAGGCGCCCCAGGACGCGGTCGAAGCGCTCGCCGCCATGGGAACGGCCGAGGCGCTGCGGTCGGGGGTCATACACGCGACCGCCGCCGGCGGGATCCCATGCGCACGGGACCTGCTGCCCGGCTGAGACCAGGGGCGGAGGCTGATGGATCTCTATGACGCGATCGACCGTAGAGGGAGTACCCGGGAGTTCACGGACGAGCTCGTGCCGGCGCAGGTCATCGCCAGGCTGCTCGCCTCGGCCGTAAAGGCCCCGACCGCGGGGAACCTGCAGCCGTGGAGGTTCTTCGTCGTCAGCGACCGGCGCGTCAAGCGAGGGCTTCGACAGGCGGCGTTCGGCCAGGCCTTCCTAGAGGAAGCCCCGGTGGTGATAGTCGTGTGCGCCGACCTGGACGTCTGCGCGCACGGTTACGGTTCCAGGGGCGAGCATCTCTACTCGATACAGGACACCGCGGCGGCCGTGGAGAATATCCTGCTATCGGCCGTGGCCGAGGGCTTCGCTGCCTGCTGGGTGGGGGCGTTCGACGAGGAGGCCGCGCGATCCGTCCTCGATCTGGCGGAAGGGGTGCGGCCCCTGGCGATGGTGCCGGTGGGAAAGGCCGCCCGGCCCGGCGTGAAGAGGCCGAGGGAACCGTTCGAGAAGTTCACGGAGTACATCTGAGAGGTCCGATGCCGATATACGAGTACAAGTGCAAAGCATGCGGCAACAAGTTCGAGAAGCTCGTGCGCGCCCAGGAGAAGGTGTGCTGCCCCAAGTGCGGCAAGGGCTCGCTCGATAAGCTGTTCAGCGTGTTCGGAGTGAAGTCCGGCGACAAGTTCACGCCCTCGAGCGGCAGCTCCTGCGGCGGGTGCAGCGCTTCGTCCTGTGACGGCTGTGGCGGGTAGCGCGGGCTCAACCGACTGGTAAAGCAAACGGAGGGTGGTGCGGGATGTGTGAAGCCGACTCGCTGGAGGAGCTCCGCGAGACACTGGGGGTCTGCCAGCGCTGTCCGCTGAGCCAGAGCCGAAACAAGCTGGTCTATGGGGCGGGCAACCCGGACGCCGACGTGATGTTCGTGGGAGAGGCGCCGGGGCGCGCCGAGGACGCACAGGGCCTGCCTTTCGTGGGACCGGCCGGGCATCTGCTCGATGACCTTCTCACCGGCATCGGGCTGGCGCGCGAGGATGTGTACATCACCAACGTCGTGAAGTGCCGCCCCCCGGGCAACCGCGACCCGCTCCCGCTCGAGGTCGAGGCCTGCAACCCGTTCCTGACCGGGCAGATAGCGCTCATCAAGCCGAAGATAATCTGCGAGCTGGGCCGAATCGCCGCGGGCATCATGATGGGCCGGCAGATACAGATCACCAAGATACACGGCCAGAAATTCCTGGGCAGGGGATACCTCAACGTCCCGGTCTTCCACCCGGCCGCCGCTCTGCGCGCTCCCGCCACCGCGGACCTGCTGCGCCAGGACTTCGTCAACCTCAAGTCCTACCTCGAGGAAGACGAGCCCCCGCCTCCGGCGCCGGAAGCCGAGCCCGAGCAGATGGGGCTGTTCTGAGAGCGTGTGTGATCCCGTGGACGTCACGCTGAGGAGCGACTCGCAGGAGCGGACCCTCCGGATAGGAGAGGCGCTGGCGTCCGTCCTGGCCGGCGGTGACGTGCTCTGCCTGGAGGGCGACCTGGGTGCCGGTAAGACGGTCCTGGTGCGCGGGCTGGCGCGTGCCCGGGGGTACCAGGGGCCGGTTCCCAGCCCGACTTTCACCATCATAAACCCTTACCCGGAGATCGGCCTGTGCCACGTCGACGCCTTCAGGCTCTCAGGCGCGACCGAGCTGATCGAGGCGGGCATGGACGAATACCTGGACGAGACCTGGATCTGCGCGGTGGAGTGGGCCGAGAGGGTCAGGCACGCCCTGCCCGAGCGGGCGCTGGAGGTAACGATCACCTTCGGCGAGCGCGCGGACGACAGGAGCGTCCGGGTGAGGGCCGCCGGCGGCTGGGACGGAAGGGCCGACGAGCTGGCGACTGGTCTTGAGCGATATGCCTGAGAGGGGCCCGCTGCTGGCATGGGAGACTTCCACCGAGGACGGAGTGGTGTGCCTCGGCTCCGGCGATGTGGTGATCGGCGCGGCCAGGTTCAGGACGGTCAAAGGGCACGCGGGCTGGCTGATGCCGCTCGTCGATTCGGTGCTCAAGGCCCAGGGGACGGACCCGCGCGAGCTGCGAGCCCTGGCCACGGGCATCGGACCGGGGGGTTTCACCGGGGTCAAGGTGGGCGTGGCCACGGCCAAGGCGATGGCCCTGGCGCTGGACGTTCCGCTGGTGGGGGTGCCTACGCTCGACCTGCTTGCGGCGCACGCGCCCCCGGGCAAAGACCCGCTGCTCGCCTGCATCGACGCCAGGCAGGGACTGCTCTACGCGGCGGCCTACGACGTGAGCGGGGCGGTGCCGGTACGGAGCGGCCCGATGGCCTGCCTGTCGCCGGAGGAGGCGGCGCGTCTCGCGGCGGGACTCTCCTCGCTGCGCCTCACCGTGGCGGGCTTCGCCCCGCCGACACTGATGGACGCCTTGCTGGAGCTGGGAATTGAGGTGGCTCTGGCGGGGATAGGAGCGCCCGGCTTCCCCAACGCGGCGACGCTGCTGGCGACGGCCTGCGACCTGCTCGAGCGGGGGAGCGCCGGCGACGCCTTCTCGGTAGTCCCGATCTACTTGAAGAAACCGGTCTGATGGAGGTAAGAATTGCCGCTGTTCGGTGAATTTCTGATAAGAGACATGAGGTCCGAGGACATAGACAGGGTCGTCGAGCTGGAGAAGGAGATATTCGACAGCCCCTGGAACGCCGAGCTGTTCCGCCACGAGCTGCGCAACTTCGATCGCACCATCTACCTGGTCGCCGAGAAGAACGGCAGGGTGCAGGCGTACATGGGGGCGCAGGTCCTCGACGCGGAGATCCACGTCACCAACATGGCGGTGGAGCCGTCCGCCCGGCGCGCGGGGTTGGGATCCGCGCTGCTGCTGGAGTGCATAAGCCGGTCACTCGACCGCGGGGCGCGCTGGCTCACGCTGGAGGTGCGGCGCGGCAACGACGAGGCGCTCGAGTTCTACAGGACCTTCAGCTTCGAGGAGCTGGGGCTCCGCCACGGCTACTATACCGACACCGGAGAGGACGCGATCATCATGGCCACCGGTGACATCCGTTCGGATGACTTCACCGACACTGTCAAGAGCATCCGGGGCCGGCTGGACTCCAGGCTGGACGGTGGAGAGTGTTAGTCCTCGGCATCGAGACCTCCTGCGACGAGACGTCGGCTTCGCTGTGCGAGGCGGACGCGGCAGACCCCTGGCGCGTCAGCATCGTCTCCAACGTGGTGGCCTCGCAGATCGATGAGCACGCGGCTTTTGGCGGCGTGGTGCCGGAGATAGCCGCGCGCGCGCACGTCGAGGCGATCGCGCCTGTGGTGGCGGAGGCGCTCCAGCGCACGGACTCGCCCCCCGCACTGGTGGCCGTGACGGCCGGGCCCGGGCTCGCCGGGTCGCTCATAGTCGGTATGTCGGCGGCTAAAGCCCTTGCCTGGGCGTGGAACGTCCCGCTGGTCGCGGTCAACCACATCGAGGCGCACGCCTACGCCCCGGTCCTGGAAGGCTCGCTGCCCGCGCACCCCTTCCTCGCGCTGGTCGTCTCCGGGGGGCACACCCTCCTTGCCGAGGTGCGAGGACCGGACGACATGGAGATCGTCGGCCAGACGCTGGACGACGCGCTGGGTGAAGCCTACGACAAGATCGCCAAGTTCCTGGGGCTGCCTTACCCCGGCGGCCCGGTCATCGACAGCATGTCGGTGGACGCCAACGCGAGGGCGATCGCCTTCCCCCGTGCGATGATGCACTCAGGTGACTACAACTCCTCTCTTTCCGGGCTCAAGACCGCGGTGATCAGGCACGTCAACAAGGTCAAGGCCGAGGGCGGGGAGCTCCCCCCGGTGGCCGACATCGTGGCCTCGTTCCAGGCCGCTGCGCTCGAGCCCATCGTCAAGAAGACCATCGCGGCCGCGCGTGACAGGGGCCTGTCGGACGTGGTTGCCGGCGGTGGTGTCGCCTGCAACTCCTCGCTTCGCGCCAGGCTGTCGCGCGAGTGCGACAGAGCCGGCATCAGGCTGGTGCTGGCCTCGGGCATCCTGTGCACCGACAACGCGGCGATGGTAGCGGCGCTGGGCGCCATCAGGCACGCCGCCGGTCACGGCTCGGGGCTCGACGCCGACATCCACCCCAACCTGCGCCTGGGCAGCCCGATGCCCGCCGACCACTTCTGAGGGACAGGTACTTTCCACTTTTTTTTCTACTCGCATAACTGATAGATTCAGGTCCGTCAGACCTCTAGCGAGGAGGAGCCCAGGGTGAAGAAGTACGTGCTTGCGATAGACGAGGGCACCACCGGCACGACCGCGATGGTCTTCGACAGGGCGGGCAAGGTCATGTCGAAGGTCAACGAGGAGTTCCCCCAGTACTTCCCCCATGGGGGATGGGTCGAGCACGACCCGGAGGAGATATGGAGCGCGGTGCTCCACACGGTCGAGATGGCGCTGAAAGAGGCCGGCATAGAGGCGGGCCAGCTCGCGTCGGTCGGGATAACCAACCAGCGGGAGACCACCGTCTTCTGGCGCAAGGGCGGCGTCGAGCCGGTGGGCAGAGCCATCGTGTGGCAGTGCCGGCGATCGGCGGGTGTCTGCGAGCGCCTGCGCAGGGAAGGCCACGAGGAGCGCTTCAGGACGGCGACGGGGCTCGTCCTCGACCCTTACTTCAGCGGGACCAAGATAACCTGGCGGCTGGAGAACGACCCGGAGTTCGCCAGGCAGGCCGCCGCCGGCGAGATCAACTTCGGCACCATCGACTCCTGGCTCCTTGCCAGGCTGACCGGCGGCAGGGTCCACGCGACCGATCTCTCCAACGCGTCGCGCACGCTCATGTTCAACATCCACTCGCTCGAGTGGGACCAGGGCCTGCTCGCCCTGCTGGGCGTGCCAGGCTCGATGCTCCCTGAAGTCAGGCCGTCGTCCGGAGTGTTCGGCCAGACCGACCCCGAGGCGTTCTTCGGGGTCGAGGTCCCGATCGGCGGCATCGCCGGCGACCAGCAGGCAGCGCTCTTCGGGCAGGCCTGCTACCACCAGGGGATGACCAAGAACACCTATGGGACGGGCAGCTTTGTCCTGGTGAACACGGGGAGCAAGGCGGTCTCCTCGAGCTCCGGCATGCTCACGACCATCGCCTGGGGTATGGACGATGAGATCACCTACGCGCTGGAGGGCTCGATCTTCGTCACGGGCGCCGCGATCCAGTGGCTTCGCGACGGTCTGCACCTGATCGAGGACGCGGCCGAGACCGGCCCCCTGGCCGAGAAAGTCCCCGACACCGGCGGGGTCTACTTCGTACCGGCGCTGGTGGGGCTGGGCGCCCCTTACTGGGACCCTTACGCTCGCGGCGCCATCCTCGGGATCACCCGGGGAACCAGCCGGGAGCAGCTGGTGCGCGCCACCGTGGAGGCGATGGCCTACCAGTCGCGCGACGTCATTGACGCGATGAAGACGGATTCAGGGATTGAGATCGCGACCCTGCGCGTCGACGGCGGCGCCTCGGTCATGGACGTTCTGCTGCAATTCCAGGCGGACCTGCTCGGCATCGAGGTCCAGAGGCCCGTGATCGCTGAGACGACCGCCCTGGGGGCGGCCTACCTGGCGGGCCTGGCGACCGGTTACTGGGAGAGCGTCGAGGAGATCGAGAGGATATGGCTCCCCGAGAAGACGTTCGTGCCGGTGGCGGACGCCTCGGAAGTGGAGAAGAGATACGCGGGCTGGAAGCGCGCGGTTGCGCGCTCCCGGGCCTGGGAGCAGGAGTAAGGCTTCGGACAGGCGGCAAGCACTTTGAGCGAACAATACGACGTCCTGGTTGTCGGTGCCGGCTGCGCCGGGGCGCTGGCGGGCGAGCGCATCGCGCGCGAGGGCTACCGCGTCCTGCTCGTCGACCGCAGGCGCCCCGAGGAGCTTGGACACGAATCCCGCGACATGGTGGAGGATGAAGCGCTGTCGCAGGCCGGCCTGGACGCCGCCTCCCTCACCACAGGGCCATCCCGCGTGACCGGCCTCGAGGTCATAAGCCCCGACACCGCCACCACGGTCCGGCTGTCGGAGGTCCCGTTCCGCATAGTCGACCGCCGACTGCTGGCGACCATGCTGCTGGCGCGCGCTCGCGAGGCGGGCGTACAGGTTCTCACCCAGTGCATCGTTGGCGGCGTCGAGGTCGAGAGGGGAAAGGTGACCGGGATCATCACCGACAGGGGAGCCTACTCGGGCAGGCTCACCATCGGCTCCAGCGGCCTGGACCGGGTCCTGTGCCGCGACCTCCCGTCCGGCATGGGCATCCCGCGGCGGCTCAGGACCAGCGACTTCATATCCGTCTACAGGGAGACGCGCAACGTCAGCCACGAGCACGGCGCGGAGCTCCAGGTCGGAAGCTACCGTTACCATGTCGGGCTCTACGGCGGCTACAGCTGGACGTACGCCGGAGAGGACGGCACGCTCGACATCGGGACCGCCGTGCAGGACGCGCCGGGCAACCCGGACCCCCGCGAGATCGTCCTCGGCTACGTGCGGTCGCACCCCGAGGTCGGAGAGAAGGTCATCAGCCGCGAGGGTGGCAGGATACCGACCAGGCACCCGTTGAACACGATGGTGACCAACGGGATGCTGGTGGTCGGCGACGCGGCCTGCCAGGCGGCCCCGGTGATCGCGCGTGGCGTCGGCGGGGCCCTGGTAGGGGGCATGCTGGCGGCTCAGACCGCGGTCGCCGCGCTGGAGGCCGACGACCTGGGGGTTGCCGCGCTCTGGCCCTACAACCACGCCTACATGCTGAGCCGGGGCGCGCACATGGCCGCCCTGGACTGCTTGCGGCTCCCGATGCAGCGGATGACGGAGAAGGAGTTTTCCTGGGCGATGGCCAAGGGCGTGGTCGACGAGACCGAGATATCCTCGGCGCTGACCGGCAGGTTCGCGGTGCCGACCGCGATGACCAAGCTGAAGAACTTCTTCAAGGGGCTGGGGGGCGTCCCGCTGCTGGTCAGGTACGAGAACAGCCTGCGCAACTCCCAGAAGGTGCTCGACCACTACCTCACCTACCCGCTCGAGTACTACGAGCCGGATTTCGCCGAGTGGTCCCGGCAGGCTGACTTCCTCTTCGAGGACGCCGGACGCGTCTAGTGAGGAAATCATTGCGGCTGTTCACCGCGATCCAAGAATCTGGATAATCAATGTCCACGGCCCAGGCGGAGTTGGGAAATCAGCTCTGGTGAACTGGGCAGTATACGAATTGTACGAGGCTCGTGCATTTGAGGCTATCATCCAGTTAACTGCCAAAGAGACGGCATTGACTCCACATGGTATTGTGCAGCAGAGTCGCTCTCTCTATTCACTCGAAAACCTGTTAAGGCATATAACCGCGCGGGTCATTCCAGAGTAATGCTACTGTCTTCTCTTCTTTGAGTTGAGGTTGGACCTCGGGTTTACTTCAGAGCGTACATCGCG
>Ga0209745_1002345_pt1 | contig 10863 bp, 11 predicted proteins | sample BarGraNGADG00312_FD_184495 | JGI IMG/M metagenome (GOLD analysis project Ga0209745, IMG submission 184495) | Arctic peat soil microbial communities from Barrow, Alaska - Barrow Graham LP Ref core NGADG0004-312 (SPAdes) (version 2) | ecosystem: Environmental > Terrestrial > Soil > Wetlands > Peat... | reverse complement strand
AGCCCGCGCCAGGCACGGGAGGCATACTACCAGAGGCAAATGGAGGCTGCGGCATGAGCCGCAAAGGTGTGTCCAGGGAACCGGGTGCGGTACAAGCGGAATCAGCCCCAGTCGAAAGTGGCCGCCAGAACTGGATGCATACGTTAAGCGATGACGCTGCTTTGCCGTTGCGTGCTAGCACCGATGTCGAAAATGCCAGGCGAGGTTTCCCGAGACGGCCAGCGGCTAATTGTTCTTCTTCCGGCACTTCGCGATGAGCCGGTCGAAGTAGAAGTCCACGAAGCGCGGCGAGATGCCGTTCAGCCGGTAGAGGAGCTTCGTGTCGAAGCCGCCGATGACCATGAACTTGCCTTTCTTGAAACCCTCCATGAAGACCTCGGCCATCTCGGAAGCGGTCATCAGGCCCGCACTCTCCGCAAGCGCGTCGCACTCTGGCGGCCGGATCTTGAGCTCCTCGGCGTGCCCCGGCGTGTCGACGTCCGGCGGGCACAGGACCGTAACCTGCAGGCCCTTTTCCTTGAGCTCGGACTTGACCGCCTCAGCCAGCGACAACACGGCGGCCTTCGTGGGCGAGTAACTGGAGTAGCCGAAGATGCCCTTTATCCCCGCAGCCGAAGATACAAAGACGACCGCGCTCTTCTTTCGCTCGAGAAGAAACGGAAGCGCGGCTTTGGTAGTGAAGACCGAGCCCAGGTAGTTGGTCCGGTCTGTTTTCTCGAAGATCTCTACGTCCTGCCGCTCGAAGTAGTCGGGGACGTAGATGCCGGCGTTGTTCACCACGACGTCGACGCCGCCGTTGTCGGCCGCGATCTGTTGAACTGTCTGAGAGATCCGCTGCCAGTCGCCGACGTCGCTCGGGTATCCTCTCACGGTGCGGTTCGACCTGGCGTCCGCCTTGAGCCCCTCGACGGAAGCATCGAGCTTCTCCTGGTTGCGCGCGACAGTGAAGACGTTGGCCCCCTGGCGCAGGAACGCGCGCGCTATCTCGAGGCCGATGCCGTAAGACCCGCCGGTGATGACGACGTTCTTTCCATCAAGATCCTTCATGAGATCCACCCTTTCAGCAAACCGGCTCGCGGAGCCGCCCGGATTAACTGGTGCAACTATATTCAATACTTCCCGGTTGGCTTCCGCAATCGGGAGGCGGCGAATGCTATGCCCGTGGCACGGGGGTCGCGAGCGCAGAGCCCAGTTCCTTGCCCCACTCGTAAGCCTTCTCGACCGCGCCCTCCGTCAGTGGGCCTTTGTACTTCTGAACAGTTGCCACGAGAGGTTTCGCAGCAGGTTCGAGTCCCTTGTCACGGAGGATGCCGTTGATGTTGACAGCCGCGGTCCCTTCGGGCTCTTTGGCGTACAGCGACGCCATGCCCGTGCCGAACGCCGCGAACCGAAGCCTTCCGCCGGGTTCCGCCTCGAGATCCTCCGCGTACTTGCGCGTCCTGCCCATGGCCCTGCCGGCCCTCGTCGCTGAGCCGAGGACCAGGAGGTCAGTGTCCTCTCCCGGCGCAGTCGCGGTCTTGACGTCGGCGATCGTTACGTCCACGCCCGCATCGGCGAGGCCCTTCAGGATGGACTTCGCAATCTGCTCGCAGTTGCCGTGTTTGCTCTGGTAAACGACCATGGCTTTCATGGTTCCCCCCTGTCAATCCAGCTCGTTGACCAGCCAGGCGACGTTCTCGGCGAACCTCTGGATGACCTCTACGCCCTCTGTGTCGTCCCAGACCTCGCCAGGCATCCTTCCGAAAGCCATGTTCCAGTAGTCAGACCCGGGGACGATCATGTCGTTGATCAGATAGAACATAAGCATCTCCTGGATAGTGGCTGTGTGGCCTCCGCGCCGCGCGACCGCTATGGGTCCACCCACCTTACGTGACAGGAACTTGTCGCCGGCTTTGGAAACCATGCCGATGCGCTGCAGGGCGCACATGACATCTCCGCGCGCCGTCCCGAAGTAGACGGGCGACCCGACGATGAAGCCGCGCGCCTCCTTTACCTTCTTGATGATCTTGTTGACGATGTCGTCCTGGGAGCAGAGACCGCTGCCCTTTTCGCACTTGCCGCACGCGATGCACGCGGCGACGCTCTCACCGGCAAGCGAGATGATCTCCGCCTTTACGCCGTTCTCCTCGATCACCCTTGCGCAATCTTTGAGCAACTGCGCGGTGTTGCCATTCTTGCGCGGGCTCCCACAGAGAAGGATGACCTTTTTCATCTTCCCACCACCCTCACTTTCGTCACTGGTTCCGGTCGAGCTCGCCCAGCAGGCGGTTCACCAGGTCGGCGGTCTCGACTATGCGGCCGCTCGCGGCTTCTATCCCGTGAGCTATGCCGCTATCTTCTGCAGGGTCCGTCCCAAGCCTTTCGAGCCCGGCGACAATCGCTGAGGTGTCCCTGGACAGGTCGGCGCATGCCTTGAGCAGAAGCGTCCTCTCGGCAGCGCTGCCGGCAGTAGGAGGCACGGCCTGGGCGCGCTTCTGGATCGCATTCACCGTGGCCAGGTAAGCGCGGTATTTCTTGACGTAGCGCTGCCCGATGTCGGACGGCAGGTCCTGTTGTGAGCCGGAGTCCGGAGCGCCGTTGTCCGGCCCGTCCGCAAGCACGTCGAGCGACGCGGTGAGCCCGCTCGATGGCTGATACTCAAGGCCATAGGTAGATGACAGTTCCTCGTCGAGGCTCTTGGACGTGCCGGACATCGAGTCCAGGGTAAGGTGGAGGCCGGATGCCAGGACGGCGATGTCAAGCTTCGCCGTGTTTAAGGAGAAAGAATAGAGCGGAGCGATGGCTCGCGGCCTGGTGGCTTTCACGTGAGGTTTTGCGACAGGGGGTCGGGGTTTCACGTTGCCGCCCGAGATCCCGGAAGCTCCCAGGAGGGCCGAGATCCCTGCTACAGCACCGATGAGCACGAGCGCGGCGATACACACCGTCCATTTTCCCGGAGAGGTCAGCCCGCTCCACCAGTTGCGCGGCGTGCGGTGCTGCCCACTTCGCAGGATGAACTCCGGAGGGAGTGACTTGTCTACTCCGACCGGCCTTCTCGCGTCATCTGGACCAACCCTTTTGCCTCGCATTCATGTACCTGACGTCACGGGACGTGAAGCCCCTCAGCGGGTCCGCGCTGACTGCCCTTCCGCCTGCGACCCGACTTCGACCGCGTTCAAGATTATCCCCCGGGAGGCGCGCTCCCGAATGGCGAAGGAATACGATTATAAGACAAGCTTATTGACGGGGCAATCGGTGCGAGCGAGGGCGGCATACTCGGAGGATACCACCCGGTCTGATATTATCTTGCCACGTCAACGCAAGGTCCGGAGGTTAAGATGGCTGAGGTCAGGCAGGGCGAAGGATACATCGAAGCCGGAAGCGGGATGCCGCTGGTGATGATGCCCGGCATGGAAGGCTCGAAAGAGTTCTGGCGCTACCAGGTCGAGGCGCTATCCGACAAGTACCGGGTCGTGTCTTGTGACCTCGCGGTGAGGACGCCGTCGACCTCGAGCACCATCGCGGACTATGCCGCGCAGACGATCGGCATCATGGACTCGCTGGGAATAGACAAGGCAGTGATCGTCGGCGAATCGATGGGCGGCATGATCACGCAGGAGATAGCGACATCCCAGCCGGAGCGGGTGTCAGGTGTCATCCTCTGCAACACCATGGACAAGGCGCGGCGTGGAGGGTTCGGATTCAACATGTTCACTCTCGCTACCATGGTCCACCAGCTCGCGTTCCTCCCGTTCCTCACGGACCGGCAAAGGCGCGGGATCCTGCGCTGGGTCGGCAGACACCGGGGCTTCGTGATGGACCCGACCCCCGGAAACGATAAGCTCATCGACTACCTCTTCGCATTTGGTATGGAGTGCGGGGGCCCTTCCTACCTGGACAAGGTGATCGCCGGGGGCAAGGCCTGCTACACGGAGCTCCTGTCGAACATCAAGGTGCCGGCCCTCGTCCTGCGTGGGACCGAGGACAGGCTCGTTGGCGCGGACACCATACTGGAGCTGGCCGGCAGGATACCCGACTCGGAGCTCGTGCTCATCGAAGGCGGCGGGCACTGCTGTACCCACACCATGCCCGAAGAGTCGACGCGCGTCATCCGTGACTGGCTGTCGCGCAAGGGCTTCTAGTCCGAGACCGTGTCGCGGAAAGCCTCCGGTATCACGACCTCGGCCGTTCCGGCCGAGCACTGTGGGATCGCCAGCACGAGGTTGGCCATCCGCTCGTAGGGTACCGTCAGGAAAATGACGTCGGCCGGATATTTCTGCATCCTTCGCGCGGTCCAGTCCCCGAGCGTGAGGTTGGTATTGCCGGTCACCGCGGGATACCCGATGGCCGCGTGGCACAGCGACCCGGTGAGCTCCATGTGCGGAGGCTTGCCGTCCCAGTAGTGGTCCAGCGTGATGAGCCGGCATGCCTGCTCCGCAGTGCAAACGAACACCACCATGTCAGGGCGGATCGGCGCCTGCTCGACGGGGCCGATGAAGATGCGCTCGCTCAGGCCGGTCGGCGGCGCCGATCCCAGGTCCTGCATCCTCTGGAACGAGACTATCGACGCGGTCAGCTTCTCGCCGCGCGTCAGGAAATGCTGTAGCGCCCTGCGCGCGTCGCTCGAGGGCGGCTCGCCCAGCCCGCAGTGCCAGGTCCCGCCCCTGCAGGCGGAGGTCTCTTTGTCTATTACGAACGACGTCCCCGACGCGGCTTTTTTCAAGGCGCCACAGATCCAGGCCTTGCGCCGCTTCTCCACCTCTATCTCCTCGTTGGTGAAAGTCACCGCGACCGGATTGTTCGATAGAGAAAGGAGCTCCGTGAGCTGCCTTGCCTCGTCCTTCCACGTTTCGTTCAATTCACTCACCCCCGGGTCAGGATCAAATGTTCTCCTACAAGTTAAAGCTGTCCCGCGGCGGTTGGCAAGTGCGCGCACACATCAAAAGAATTACCATTAGAGAACGTGATGCAGGGTGCGGCCAGGCGCAAGGAGAAGGGGAACCGGAGCGACGATGAAGATAGTGAGGCCGATCATAGACAGCATCGCCGTCGAGAGACTGCGGGTCCAGACCCTGGGCGTCCTGAGCGAAGGCACGGGGCGCGCGAGCGACGAGACGAAGCGTGCGCTGGACGCGGGGGTCGATCGCGCCGTCGAGTGCGCCTGCCCCAGGGGCGAGTACGTCAGCTCTTCGATCGTAGAGATACTTCCCGGAGGGGTAGAGACTGCCGACGGCTTCATCGCGAGCCCGATGTTCGCCCGGATTGCGGGCCGGGCCAGGGGTGAAGTCCGCACCATGTTCGCGCTCGCGACCCTTGGCGAGGCGCTTGACGAGGAGCTCAGGCGCGCACGCTCGCTGCTCGAGACGTTCGTGCTCGATGCCGTGGCCTCGGAGCTCGCAGAGATAGTGGCCGACATGGTCGAAGAGGCATGGAAGAACGAGGCCTCGCTCGCGCGCCGCGAGGGCAGCCTGCGGATGAGCCCGGGGTACTGCGACTGGCCGCTCCTGGGGCAGGACGTCATCTTCACCGCGCTGGACGCTTCCGAGATCGGCGTGCGCCTGACCCCCAGCTACCTGATGGTCCCTTCCAAGTCGGTGTCGTCCGCGGCCGTCGTCGCGTCCCACGTGCCTCTGCTCGCGCCATGCGTGACGTGCCGGAAGGCCGAATGCCCTTTCAGGCGCATGCCCTTTGACGCCCTCGCGACGGGCGCGGACCCTGAGAGCACTGCCACCAAGGAGCAAGGATGAAAAAGCATGTCTGGTACGCGTGGGTTGCGGCGGCGCTTCTGGCGCTGTCAGCCCTCGTATATCTGGTGGACTACGAGATGTTCGGAAACGCGCATCAGATGTACGTCGCCCTGGTCGCGGACCTCGCGTTTCTTCCGCTGAGCGTGCTCTTCGTCACGCTGGCAGTGGACCGCCTGCTCGTCGCCCGGGACAAGCGCGCCTCCATCGAAAAGATGAACATGGTCATCGGCGCATTTTTCAGCGAGGTCGGCACCGAGCTCATCAGGAGGCTCACCTTGGTAGACGCGGGCAGCGAGGAGAAGCGGGACGTCCTGCGGGTGACGGGCAAGGTGACGGACAAGGACTTCAAGCGAATGACGACTGAGCTCTCCGGCCTCTCCTTTGAGGTCGAGCCGGACATGGGAGCCCTGGAAGGGATGCGGCTGCTGCTCGTGTCCAAGAGAGATTTCATGGTCCGGCTGCTGGAGAACCCCCTGCTGCTCGATCACGCGGCTTTCACCGACCTGCTCTGGGCCGTCTTCCACCTCACCGAGGAGCTGGAGAGCCGGCCCGGCTTCGACGCTCTGCCCGCGACGGACCTGGCACACCTGGCGGGTGACTCAGCTAGAGCATACGGGCACCTCGTCGGGCAGTGGCTTGCCTACATGCAGCACCTTCAGAGGCAATACCCATTCCTCTTCTCGCTCGCACTCCGGCTCAACCCGTTCGATCCCGAGGCTTCGGTGCTGGTTGTTTGAACGGTAGTGATGCCGCTGGTCATTTGAGCGCCCACCCGCCTCGGATATGATACGAGAAACTCCCGAGCTGCTATGGAGGGTCAATGGCAAACACCGAAAAGAAGCGGAGGGCCTCGAGGCGCCGCACCGAGTTGCTGCTTGCGCCCGTATACGTACCGGCGATGCTGCGCGTGATCGATTCGCTGCGCACGGACCAGAGGCTTCTCGACGGGGAGGACCTGGACCTCGAGCACATCAAGATCGAGAGCCTCGACGGCACGCCGCTTCACATGACGGCCTGCGGCCAGGGGGAGAACGCCGTGTTCTTCGTCCATGGATGGACATGCAACGAGAGCATATTCCGCTTCCAGCAGGACCACTTCCGCGACAGGTACAGGATCTACACGCTGGAGCTGCGCGGGCACGGGAAGTCCGGTGTGCCGGCCAGCCTTGACTATCACCCCGACAGGCTCGCTGAGGACCTTAAGGCCGCCATCGACCACGTCGGTCCCGATTCGTTCGTGGTCGCCGGTCACAGCATGGGAGGCTTCACGGCGTTCAAGTGGTTCGAGCACTTCGGCAATGAGAGGAAGGGCAGTCTCAAGGGGCTCGGGATTATCGACTCGACCGGGACGGACCTGGTCGAAGGCATCGTGATGGGAACGGCCGTGAAGAGGATCTACCCCATGCCGCTGTCCAACCTCCTGACCGGGCTGGGCAGGTACAACGGGCCCACCGATCAACTGATAGCCGCGATCAAGGACACCTCGGCGGCCTACATGGCCGTGCGGTGGGGCGCCTTCGGCAAGAGGCCGAAAGGCGAGCAGGTCGAGCACGCAAGAGAGATGGTCCTCTCAACGCCGATGACTACCCTGTCGCTCGCGGCAAAGGCCTGCTTCGATTTTCATTACGACTATTTCCTGCCGAGCGTAGACGTGCCTGTCGCGCTCCTGGTGGGGGACAGGGACAAGCTCACCAACCGAGAGTCCAACGAGCGCACTGCGGGCCTGCTGCCCGACGCGAGGCTACGCGTTTTCGAAGGGGCGGGGCACTGTGCGATGCTCGAGAGACGCGAGGACTTCAACGCCGCCCTGGAGTCGTTTCTCTACGACGTCTTTTCCAGCTAAAGCGTTTGCCATGCTCCGCCTTAAACTGTATTATTTGGCGGACAGTGGTATTAGGATGGGTAGTCAAGGTCACTTTCCGATAGGAGGAGGGGCGCGATGAACCGCTGGCAAGACATCTATAAATCCAAGCTCACGACCGCGGAGGAAGCCGCGAAAACCGTCAATGACGGTGACAAGATCTTCTGTGGCAGCGGGTCATGCTCTCCCGCGGCCCTGCTTGACGCGCTGTTCGACCGGGCGGACGAGCTAAACAACGTCACGATTGGCGGCCTCATCATGCTCGCGCCGCTCTACCGGATCCTCACGGTCGAGCATATCAAGCACATAGAATTCGACAACTGCTATGCAACGCCCCTTGACCGAAAAGCCTTGCAGGAAGGCATATGCACTCATACGCCGTTCCATTTCTCTGAGATGCCGAGGCAGGCCGGGGAGTTTTCCGGCTACAAGAAGGTGTTCACGCAGGTCAGCCCCATGGACGAGCACGGCTACCTGAGCTGCGGCGTCTCAGGGAACTTCCTGGACACTTTCGAGTGGATCGACGAGCTGGTCCTCGAAGTGAACGAACAGCAGCCGCGCATCAACGGCATGAACTTCTACCACGTCGACGACCCGAAGGTACGGTGCATCACTGAGAGCAGCATGCCTATCATCGACCTGCCACCTGACCCGACCACCGACGCGGACAGGGCCATAGCGGAGCAGATCGCCTCCTACGTCGACGACGGCGCCACCATCCAGCTCGGGATCGGAGCCCTGCCGAACGCTATCGGCGAGTGCCTCATGGACAAGAACGACCTCGGCTGTTACACCGAGATGATCCCGGACGCGATCATGAAGCTCGCCGAGGCCGGGGTCATCAACAACTCCAAGAAGACCTACTATCCGTACCAGTTCAACTCGTTCTTCGCGGCCGGCTCGGCGGCGCTCTACAAGTGGCTCGACAACAACCCTCACATCTACTTCAACCCGGTGAGCATCAACAACAACCCGTATAACGTCGGCAAGAACGACAACCTCATCTCGGTGAACTCGACCCTCGAGATCGACATTACCGGCCAGTGTTGCTCGGAGGCTTTCGGGCCTCACCAGTACAGCGCGACGGGCGGGCAGGTGGACTTCACCCGCGGCGCGTGGCTGTCGAAGGGCGGCAAGTCGTTCATAGCCACGCACTCCACCGCCAGGGACCACGATACGGGCGAGACGGTGTCGAAGATCGTGCCGACGCTGCGCCAGGGCGCGCCGGTCACTCTTACGAGGACGGACGTGATGTACGTGGCCACGGAGCACGGTGTGGTCTGCCTGAAGGGTCTCAACCTGCGAGAGCGGGCGCGCGCCCTCATCAGCGTCGCGCACCCTGACTTCCGGTCAGAACTGCGGAACTACGCCAAAGAGGTCAAGTACTTCATACTGCCGGAGCACGAGGCTTAAGACCAGCACTGGCTCCACGGGAATAGCACAGCCCGTTTCACTTTCCATTCCTGCATGGAGCATACGTGCGCAAAGAAATCTCATGCTGTCAGCAAGTATGACCTTGCAGTATTAATAACTTGCCGTTAATATGTTTCTGTGCTTTAGCACAGGGTGCGAGTCTGACGGGAGGGGGCAGCGCCTTTGAAAGAATCGACGCGCGAAGTCTTCAAGATGCACGGCTGGCGGGTGGACCGCGCGGCGCACAACTGGCTCTATTTCGTCTTCTACGATCTCTACGTCCGGGTCTTTCTCCGGGCAGGCAACCTGGTGGGAAAGGTGCTTGGACGCACGTCGCTCAGCTCCAGGATGTTTGCCATGGTGTACGACCGGTATCATGCCAAGGTCGTGACCATGGACGATGCGGTGAAGATCCTCACACTGAACGAGGACGTGATCGTCGGACCCGACCGGACCGAGCGCATCATCCCGTTTCCGCACGCGAACAGCATCATCCTCAAGGAGCCTGACTTCATCGCGGTCATGGACTGCCCGTGCAGGCTGGCCCGCGTAGACGGCTGCAGGCCGGTCAACGTATGCATGGCTGTCGGGCGCACGACCGCGCAGTTCTGGCTCGAGCACGGCCAGAAGTACCACGCCAGAAAGATCTCACAGGAAGAAGCGCTCTCGATCCTGCGCGAGGCACACAACAGGGGGAACATCACGACATCGTGGTTCAAGGTGGCGACAGGTGGGCGGACTGGGGTCATATGCGCGTGCTGCACTTGCTGCTGCGGGGGGCTTGAAGGTATGCGGCTGGTAAAGAAGTTCAAGGGCGGACAGGACGTTTCCAATATCATATCTTCGGGATACGTGGCTACGGTAGACTCGAGCGCATGCGAGTCGTGCGGACTGTGCGCCTGGACCTGCTTCTTCGAGGCGGCCAGGATGGAGGGGCAGTCAAGGCTCGTGCAGGACAACGCCGCATGCCTGGGCTGCGGTCTGTGCGTCGAGAGGTGTCCGGCGGGGGCGAGGAAGCTCGAGGCTGACCCGTCCAAGGGCCTGCCGCTCGATATCGACCTCGTCAGGAACGAACTCGGATAGGGGGCATTTCCGATGGTCAAGAAGTCGGAGTACGTGGTGGTCGGTTCCGGCGCGGGCGGCGGCACGATCGCCTGCGAGCTCGCGCGCCGGGGCGCGGAGGTCCTCGTGCTCGAGCGAGGCCCGGACATCTCCTGGATGGGAAACCATCTATTCGCGATGGTCGCGCTCGACAAGCACGGCTTCCTGAGATCCCAGCAGGGCATGGGCGTTGCGCGCGCACTCGTCACCGGCGGCTCGACGGTGGTGACTTGCGGGACGGCCGCGCGGCCCCCGGAGGGGCTCTTCGAGAAGCACGGGATTGACCTCGTGCCGTATCTCGAGATGGCGGAAAAGGACTTGCGGGTAACCGAGCTTCCCGACGAGACGATAGGCGAGGGGACGCTTCACATAATGGATGCGGCCAACCGCCTCGGCATGCAGTGGGGAAAGCTGCAGAAGTTCATAGATCCCGAAAAGTGCGAGCCGCGTTTCTGCAACTGCATGCTCGGTTATCCCAAAGAAGCCAAGTGGACGTCACGCGAGTACCTGGACGAGGCGAAGAAGTACGGCGCGGAGGTCATGACGGGTGTGTTCGTCGACCAGGTGCTTGCCTCGAGCGGCGCTGCCACGGGCGTCAAGGGCTGGCAGCGGGGCACCGGCGACGTAACAGTCGAGGCGGAAAAAGTCATTCTTGCGGGGGGTGGGCTGGGGACCCCGGTGGTCCTCCAGCGGTCAGGGGTCTGTGATGCCGGTACCGGGTTCTTCACGGATCCACTCGTATTCACGATAGGGTCCCACCCG
>Ga0209745_1002344_pt1 | contig 10868 bp, 9 predicted proteins | sample BarGraNGADG00312_FD_184495 | JGI IMG/M metagenome (GOLD analysis project Ga0209745, IMG submission 184495) | Arctic peat soil microbial communities from Barrow, Alaska - Barrow Graham LP Ref core NGADG0004-312 (SPAdes) (version 2) | ecosystem: Environmental > Terrestrial > Soil > Wetlands > Peat ... | reverse complement strand
GATCGACCGGTTCGAGTTCCGGTTCCGGAAGAGCATCGTGATGCTCTTCCTGCTGGCCACGCTGGTACCCGGGGTCACCACCCAGGTCGCGACCTTCCGGGTCGTGCACGCGCTGGGTGCCTACAACACCCGGATGGCGCCGATCCTGCTGTTCATGGGAACGGACATCATCTCGATCCACAACGAGTTCTACATCCCGTTCCTGTACATGCCGAGCCGGAACCTGCCGGTGATCTCCACCGCGCTGTTCCGGTTCAAGGGGCCGTATGCGGCCGAGTGGCAGGTCATCGCGGCCGGCATCATCATCGTCGTCATTCCGACGTTGATCATCTTCCTGCTGCTGCAGCGCCACATCTACAACGGCCTCACCCAGGGCGCCGTGAAGTAGCCAGCGGCCCCCCGTGGGCGTGCGCCGATCTGAGCGGCGCGCACCCACGGGTTCCAGCTCCAGCGTCAGTCACGCCGAACGGTCCACCCCGACGGACCTGCTGCGGCGCATCGGCCCCGGTCCGAGCTCCACTCGGCCGGGGCCGACGCGTGTGATGCCCCTTCTCCGTGCTCAAGAACCGTTCTGGCGACCTTGGTCCCGGGCCGGGGGGGTCATTTCTCCGGAAGGCTGGGCGTAAATCGGAAGGAGAAACCGGTGGCAGACCACGCACGCCTGCTCGATGTCGAGGGGCTCCAAGGGCTCATCAGCGTCCTCGTCGCCCACGGCTACACCGTCGTCGCACCCACGGTGCGCGAAGGTGCCATCGTCTACGGCTCGGTGACCTCGGTCGACGAGCTCCCCCGCGGGTGGGGCGACGAGCAGGACGCCGCGCGCTACCGGCTGCGTCGGCGGGACGACGACGCCTTCTTCGGGTACGCCGCCGCACCGCAGGCTGCCAAGCCCGTGATGTTCCCCGCGGAGGAGCTGCTCTGGCGCGGCCGCCGGGACGGTGACGGATTCGCGGTCGAGCAAGGTCTGCCCGACGGCCCGCCTGTTGCCCTCCTGGGTGTGCGCGCCTGCGACCTGAGCGCTCTGCAGATCCACGACACCGTGCTCGCCAAACGCCAGTGGGTCGACGTCCGCTACGCCGCCCGGCGCGCGGACTCGCTGGTCATCGCGGTCGCCTGCGGTTCCCCAGCAGGCACCTGCTTCTGCGTCTCGATGGGCACGGGCCCCCGTCCGCAGTCCGGCTTCGACCTGTCGCTGACCGAGCTGCTCGACGGCGGCCGGCACGAGTTCCTGGTCGAGGTCGGTAGCGAGCGCGGCGGGCAGCTGCTCGCCGAGGTGACGACCCAGAACGCCGCGGTCGAGGACGTCACGGCTGCCGAGGCCGTCGTCGCGGACGCCGCTCAGCGGATGGGCCGCACGCTGGACACCGACGGGCTGCGCGAGGTGCTCTACGCAAACATGGAGAGCCCACGCTGGGACGACGTCGCATCCCGGTGTCTGGCCTGCACCAACTGCACGCTGGTGTGCCCGACCTGCTTTTGCACCTCGGTCCAGGACACCGCGGACCTCGGCGCGACAACCGCCGAGCGTCATCGGGTGTGGGACTCCTGCTTCAACGAGGACTTCGCCTACATCCACGGCGGCAGCCTGCGCAAGGAAACAGGTGCCCGGTACCGGCAGTGGATCACCCACAAGCTGGGTTCATGGATCGACCAGTTCGGCACGTCCGGCTGTGTCGGCTGCGGCCGGTGCATCACCTGGTGCCCGGCAGCGATCGACATCACCGCCGAGGCGGCGGCCCTGCGCGGGACGCCCGAGCCGCCCCGAGCAGGCGCGGACACCTTCGAGCCCACCGGGAGCCCGGCATGAGCATCGTCCTTGACCCGCTCACCCCCGGCGCACCGCACGCCCCGGCTGACCCGATGGCGCCCCGGCCGTACCGGGTCACCCGGAGCCGTCAGGACACCCGGGACACCCTCACCCTCGAGCTCGAGCCGGTCGAGGGCCCGCCGCTGACGTACAAGGCCGGGCAGTTCACGATGCTGCACGTCTTCGGCATCGGCGAGGTGCCGATCTCGATCAGTGGCGACTGCACCCGGCCCGGCCCGCTCGAGCACACCATCCGCGACGTCGGATCGGTCACCCACGCGCTGGTCAGCGCGGGACCGGGCGCGATCGTGGGGGTGCGTGGCCCGTTCGGCACCGCCTGGGACGTCGGCGTCGGGCGTGGCGGTGACGTCGTCTTCGTCGCGGGCGGCATCGGGCTCGCCCCGCTGCGCCCTGCCGTGCTGGAGGTGCTGGCCGACCGGGACGCCTACAACCGGGTGGTGCTCCTGTACGGGGCGCGCACGCCGGAGGACATCCTCTTCGAGGACGAGCTGCGGGTCTGGGCCAAGGAGCACGGCGTTGCCGTAGAGGTCACCGTCGACAACGGGCAGCACGCCTGGCGCGGCAAGGTCGGCCTGGTCACGGCGCTGGTGCCGCGGGCCGGCTTCGACCCGCGCAACACGATCGCCCTGGTCTGCGGCCCGGAGATCATGATGACTTACGTCGCCGCGGCGCTGTCCGACCGCGGTGTCCCCGACTCCCAGATCCAGATGTCCATGGAGCGGAACATGAAGTGCGGCGTCGGGCTCTGCGGGCACTGCCAGATGCGTGAGCACTTCATCTGCGTGGACGGACCGATCCTCACCTACGACCGCCTCGCCCCGCTGATGTCCGTCCAGGAGCTGTGATGACCGCACCGCTGCCCACCCTCGCCGTCTGGAAGTTCGCCTCCTGCGACGGCTGCCAGCTGACCTTGCTCAACTGCGAGGACGAGCTGATGGCGGTCGCCGGGGCGGTGCAGATCGCCTACTTCCCCGAGGCGACGCGGGCCGTCATCGAGGGTCCGTACGACGTCTCCCTTGTCGAGGGCTCAGTGACCACACCGGAGGAGATCGAGCGGATCGCGCACATCCGGGAGATCTCCAAGACCGTCGTCACCATCGGCGCCTGCGCCACCAGCGGGGGCATCCAGGCCCTGCGCAACTTCGGCGACGTCGCCGAGTTCCGGTCGATCGTCTACGCGCATCCGGAGTACCTGGAGACGCTCTCCCGGTCGACCCCCATCTCGGCCCACGTGAGCGTCGACTTCGAGCTGCGCGGCTGCCCGATCAACAAGGTCCAGCTGCTTGAGGTGCTGGCGGCCTACCTGCAGCGACGCCGACCGCGGATCCCCACGTACAGCGTGTGCGTCGAGTGCAAGCGGCGCGGCGCGCTGTGCGTGGCGGTCGCCCACGGCACCCCCTGCCTCGGCCCGGTCACCCAGGCCGGCTGCGGTGCCCTGTGCCCGGCCTTCAACCGCGGGTGCTACGGGTGCTTCGGTCCACAGGACAGCCCCAACACGGCCTCCATGTCGACCCAGCTGCTCGAGCTGGGGATGAGCGAGGACCAGGTCATGCGGGTGTACCGGACCTTCAACGCCGCCTCCGAGCCCTTCCGGCGGGAGAGCGAGCGTCACGAGGCCATCCAGAAGGAAGAGGTCGGCTCATGACGCACAAGCTGTCCGACGGTGGCCAGGTGCTGCAGGTCGGCGTGCTCGCCCGGGTGGAGGGTGAAGGCGGTCTGCACATCGCCATCCACGACGGCAAGGTCACCGACGTCCAGCTGAAGATCTTCGAGCCGCCGAGGTTCTACGAGGGCTTCCTGCGGGGGCGCTCCTACACCGAGCCGCCGGACATCACCGCGCGGATCTGCGGCATCTGCCCGGTCGCCTACCAGTTCTCCTCCTGCCTTGCGCTGGAGGACGCCTGTGCCGTGACCATGCCGGATCACATCACGGCGATGCGTCGCCTGCTGTACTGCGGGGAGTGGATCGAGAGCCACGCGCTGCACGTCTTCTTGCTGCATGCGCCGGACTTCCTCGGGTACGACGGCGCGATCGAGATGGCCGCCGACCACGGTCCCGTCGTCGAGATGGGCCTGCGGATGAAGAAGGCCGGCAATGACCTGATGGACCTGGTGGGCGGACGGTCCGTGCACCCGATCAACGTCAAGCTCGGTGGCTTCTACCGGATGCCGACCGTCGCCGAGATGCGCAAGCTCCGCCCGAGGCTCGAGCAGGCCCTCGAGGACGCGCTGGCCACGGTGGAGCTGGTGTCCACCTTCGAGTTCCCCGACTGGGAGCAGCCGTACACCTACCTGTCCCTGCGGTCGGAGGCCGGCTACCCGATCGAGGGGGGCAACGTCGTCACCTCCGACGGCGGCGCCTGGGACGTGCGCGAGTTCACCCAGCACATCGAGGAGTTCCAAGTCCGGCACTCCAACGCGCTGCACTCCCGGCTGGACGGCTCCGACGCCCCGTACGTCGTCGGGCCGCTGGCCCGGTACTCGCTGAACTTCGACCGGCTGTCCCCGCTCGCGCAGTCCGCGGCCCGTCAGGCCGGCCTCGGGGAGACCTGCCGCAACCCGTTCCGCTCGATCATCGTGCGGGCCGTGGAGCTGGTGTACGTGTTCGAGGAGGCCCTGCGGATCATGGACGCCTGGCGTGACGGCCAGGTGCCGTCGGTCCCGGTGCCCGCCCGGGCTGGGGAGGGATTCGGTGCCACCGAGGCGCCGCGTGGGGTGCTCTTCCACCGGTACGTCCTCGACGGTGCCGGAACCATCCTGGACGCCCAGATCGTGCCGCCGACGTCGCAGAACCAGCCGAGCATCGAGGCGGACCTGCGGGTGATGGCCGAGCGGTGGGTGGATCTGTCGGACCACGACCTGTCGCACAGGTGTGAGCACGCGATCCGCAACTACGACCCGTGCATCTCGTGCGCGACCCACTTCCTCGACCTGACGGTGGACCGGACGTGACCCCAGCCGACGAGCCGGTCCCGCTGGGGCCGCTGGTCGTCGGGCTGGGTGCCCCCGACCGGGGGGACGACGCCGTGGGTCTTGCAGTGGCGCGGTCCGTCGGCGCGCTCGGTCTGTCCGGGGTGCAGGTCACCGAGCACGAGGACCCCACCGGGCTGATCGACCTCTGGGCCGACCGTGACGTGACGGTGGTCATCGATGCCGTGGTGTCGGGTCAGCCGCCCGGCACCGTGCACGTGGTGGAGACAGGTAGCGACGCCGCTGCGTTGCCCGAGTCGGCCTGGGCCGGGGAGGGTCGCGGGGGAACTCACGCCTTGGGGATTGCGGCTGCCGTTGAGCTGGCCCGCGCCCTGGGGCGCCTCCCGCGTCGTCTGGTGATCGTCGGAGTGGAGGCGGCCGGGTTCGAGTACGGCATCGCGTTGAGCGTGCCGGTTGCCGCGGCCGTCCCCGACGCCGTCGCGCAGGTGCTCGCCGTGCTGCACGGTGAGGACGGCTGCTCCCCGCGCGCCGTGTCTGCCCCCGAGGGCTGAGTCTCAGCAGATCCGTGGCAGCTGCTCGCCGACCAACATGTCGACGATGCGTTCGCTGCCGACGATGGTCCGCACGGTCACCATGCCTGGGTGCTCGGCGACCACCTCACCGATCCGGGCCGCACCCTCGCCCTCCGGCACGGCGCGCATGGCGGCGACGACCGCGTCGGCTGATGCGGCCGGCACGACGGCGACGAGCTTGCCCTCGTTGGCGACGTGGAAGGGGTCGAGCCCCAGCATCTCGCAGGCTGCCCGGACCGGTTCCGGGATCGGGATCGTCGTCTCGTCGAGGACCATCCCGACGCCGGAGGCGTCCGCGATCTCGTTGAGCGCCGACGACAGCCCGCCCCGCGTCGGGTCGCGCAGGACCCGCAGACCCGGCTCGACGGCGAGCATCGCGGCGACCAGGGCGTTCAGGGGCTGGGTGTCCGAGGCGATCTCCACCTCGAACTCCAGACCCTCGCGCACGCTCATGATCGCCACGCCGTGCAGGCCGATCGGGCCGGACACGATCACGACGTCGCCGGGGCGCGCGGCGTCGGCGGCCAGGGTCACACCGTCCGGCACGACCCCGATCCCGGCGGTGTTGACGAACAGCCGGTCCGCCGCCCCTCGGCCGACCACCTTGGTGTCTCCGGTGACGATCTGCGTCCCGGCGGCGGCAGCGGCGCGCGCCGCGGACGACGTGATCGTGGCGAGCTCGGTCAGCGGCAGACCCTCCTCGATCACGAACGCGAGCGAGATCGCGAGTGGCTGGGCACCCATCATGGCCAGGTCGTTGACCGTGCCGTTGACCGCGAGCTCGCCGATGTCCCCGCCAGGGAACTGCAGCGGGCTGACCACGAAGGAGTCGGTGGTGAACGCCAGCCGGGTGCCGGCGACGTCCACCACCGCGGCGTCGTTCAGCGGGCCGCCGGGGGAGGCCGCCGCAAGGCACGGGGCGATGACCTCGCGCATCAGCGCTCCGGAGAGCTGACCGCCCGATCCGTGGCCGAGGATCACGCGGGCGCCCTCGGGGATCGGTACCGGGCAGCTCAGCGACATCGGGTCGATGGTCGTGGTCGGCTGGGGTCCGTCCGCGTTCATCGCAGGCTCACCTTCCGTGCGTCCAGGCCGCGCGCCGCGGAGTAGAACGCCGCGCAGGTGCCCTCGCTGCTCACCATCGGTGCACCGAGCGGCTTCTGCGGTGTGCACAACGTCCCGTAGGCCGTGCAGTCCAGCGGCACCTTCGCGCCGGTCAGGATCGCGCCGGCGATGCAGGCGGGGTGCTCGAGGGTGTGGATCGTGCCGACGTCGAAGCGCTGCTCGGCGTCGAACCGCGCGTACTCCGCGCGCAGCCGATACCCGGAGTCCGGGATCGGCCCGACGCCGCGCCATGTGCGGTCAACGATCTCGAAGACCTCCATGATCTGCCGCTGCGCCAACGGAGTGCCCTCACGCTTGACCGCGCGGACGTACTGGTTCTCGACCTCCGCACGTCCCTCCTCGAGCTGGCGGATCGCCATCAGGATGCCCTCGAGCAGGTCAAGCGGCTCGAACCCGGTGACCACGATCGGAACGTGGTACGTCGACGCGATCGGCTCGTACTCCGTCCAGCCCATCACTGCGCACACGTGCCCGGCAGCCAGGAAGCCCTGCACCTGGTTGGCGGGGGAGTCCAGCAGGGCGGTCATCGCCGGGGGCACCAGGACGTGGCTGACCAGCACGCTGAAGTTGTCGATGCCGCGCCGGGCGGCCTCGGCCACGGCCATCGCGTTCGCCGGCGCGGTGGTCTCGAAACCGACCGCGAAGAACACCACCTCACGGTCGGGGTTGTCGACCGCGATCTTGAGCGCGTCCAGCGGGGAGTAGACGATCCGGACGTCAGCCCCGCGCGCCTTGAGCGCCAGCAGGTCCGTTGAGGTCCCCGGCACGCGCAGCATGTCGCCGTAGCTGGTGAAGATAACGTCCGGGCGGGCCGCGATGGCCAGCGCCTTGTCAATCTGCTCCAGCGGGGTCACGCACACCGGGCAGCCGGGCCCGTGGATCATCCGCACGCCTTGCGGCAGCGCCTCGTCGATGCCCTGCTTGACGATCGTGTGCGTCTGACCGCCGCAGACCTCCATCAGCGTCCAGGGTCGGGTGGTGATCCGGTGGATCTCGTCAAGGATCGCCCTGGCCAGTACGGGGTCGCGGTACTCGTCTAGGTACTTCACGACGGGCCCCCCGCAGCGGACGTGGCGGCGCCCGCCGATGCGGATGCCGAGCCGAAGGTCGCCGGGGAGCCGTCGTCGCTGAGCACCGCGGGGCGGTCCATCCCTTTACCCATGGTCTCCAGCTCGGTGGTGACCAGGCCGCCCATCTGCTCGAGGATCTCCAGCGTCTTGAGCGCCTCCTCCTCGTCGACCCGGCTGATGGCGAAGCCGACGTGCACGATCACGTAGTCGCCGAGGCGCACCTCCGGGGTGTACGCCAGGCAGACCTCCTTGCGCACCCCTCCGAAGTCCACCTTGCCCATCAGCAGGGCCGCATCGTCGCGGACCTCGATCACCTTGCCGGGGATGCCAAGGCACATGGCGTCAGACCTCCTTCATGGCCGGGGACGATGCGCTCGCCCGTCCGCCGGCCGTTCGTGCGGCGGCGACTGCCGCCTGGCCGTAGCTGATCCCGCCGTCGTTGCACGGGACCTTCTCGTTGATGTGGGTCTCGAACCCGTCGTCGGTGAGCCGGGCGAGCAACGTGGTCGCGAGCCGGCGGTTCTGCAGCACCCCGCCGGACAGGCAGACCACCGGTGACGCACCGGCGGCGCGGGCCTCGGCGAGGATTTCCCGCGTGAGCTCCACGACGGTCTCGTGGAAGGCCGCGGCGGTGTGTGCCGGCCCGCCGGCGGCATGGAGCACCGCAGCCAGCGTCGGTCGGGGGTCGTACACGAGCAGGCCGGCCGCCCGGGTGAGCCGGTAGGGCAGCGGCTCGGCGACGCGCTCGCCCGCGGCACGCTCCAGCTCGATCGCGGCCTGCGCCTCGTACTCGGCGACGTCGCGCAGCCCAAGGAGTGCCGCGACCGCGTCGAACAGCCGGCCCGCCGACGACGCCTGTGGCGCGTTGACGCCTCGGCTCACCTGGGCGCGGACGATCTCTACCTCGCGCGGGTCGAACCGCTCGGTGAAGGTCGCGACGAGGTCGACGGGCAGCTCGGCGGACGGCCCGCCGGCGTGCGAGGCGTCGTCGTGCACGCCGAGGCGTTCGGCGCCCAGCAGGTAGCCGAGCGCCATCCGGTACGGTCGACGGACGGCCAACGCGCCGCCGGGCAGCGGGGCCCGGCCGAAGCGGGCGAACCGCCGGTACCCGGTCAGGTCCGCGACCAGCACCTCCCCGCCCCAGAGGGTGTCGTCGTCGCCCATCCCCAGGCCGTCGTAGGCCACGCCGAGGAACGGCCCGGTGATCCCGTGCTCGGCCGCGCACGAGACCACGTGCGCGTGGTGGTGCTGCACCGGGACCCGGTGGGCGGGGTCGAAGTGCGCGACCGCGTACTTGGTGGACAGGTACTCCGGGTGCAGGTCGTGGGCGACCACCTCCGGGACGACGGAGAGCAGCCGGCTCAGGTGCGCCAGGCCGTCGGTGAAGGCGGTGTGGGAGCTCAGGTCCTCCAGATCGCCGTTGTGCGGCGCGACGTGGGCGTGTACGCCGCGGGCCAGGGTGAAGGTGTGCTTGAGCTCGGCCCCGACGGCGAGCACCGGCCGGTCGGCGGCCACCGGCAGGGCGATCGACTCCGGTGCGTACCCGCGCCCGCGGCGGAGCATCTGTTCCCGTCCGGCGACCACCCGGGTCACCGTGTCGTCGTAGCGTGCGCGGATCTGGCGGTCGTGCGTGAGGAAAGAGTCGGCGAGTCCGGCCAGTCGGGCGGCGGCGTCGGCGTCGTCGGTGGCCAGCGGCTCGTCGGCGAGGTTGCCCGAAGTGAGCACGAGGGGACGCCCGACCTGCGCCAGCAGCAGATGGTGCAGCGGGGTGTACGGCAGGAGCACGCCGAGCTCGGCTGCCCCGGCGGCGACCGACGACGCGAGTGCGGGCGCTGGGTCCGACCTCGGCGGGAGCAGGACGATCGGTCGCGCCGGGCCGGTCAGCAGGGCCCGCTCGACCTCGTCGACGCGAGCGAGGCGTTGCGCGGCAGCGAGGTCGACGACCATGATCGCGAACGGCTTCGCCCACCGCTGCTTGCGCTCGCGCAGGCGGGCCACGGCGGCCTCGTCGGTCGCGTCGCAGGCCAGGTGGTACCCCCCGAGACCCTTGACCGCGACGACGCGGCCGGCTCGCAGGTCGGTCGCGGCGGCCGCGAGGGCGTCCTCGGCCCAGGCGGTGGGGGCGTCGGCGTCGGTGGCCCGGTAGGCCAGCCGCGGCCCGCAGGCCGCGCAGGCCACCGGCTCGGCGTGGAAACGGCGGTCCGCGGGGTCGTGGTACTCGCCGGCGCACTCCGGGCACATCGCGAACGCGTGCATCGTGGTGGCGGCACGGTCGTACGGCAGGTCGTCGATGATCGTCGCTCGGGGACCACAGTCGGTGCAGTTGGTGAACGGGTAGCGATAGCGGCGGTCGGCCGGGTCGCGCACCTCGGCCAGACAGGGGTCGCAGGTCGCCAGGTCAGGGGGGAAGAGCCGCTCGGCGGCGCCGGACTGCGCCTGGTCGCCACGGTCGGCGGTCCCACTCGCGCTCGTGTCGATGGTGAACGCCGCGGCGCGGAGGTCGGCCCGGAGCGGGCTGCTGCGCACCCGGACCACCCGGGCGCGTGGCGGTGCCTCGGTGGCCAGGCGGGCGGTGAACGCGGCGATCGCCTCCGGTGAGCCGGTGGCCTCGACCTGCACCGTGCCGGCGACGTTGCGCACCCGGCCGACCAGGCCCAGCTCGGTGGCCGTCCGCCAGACGAACGGCCGGAAGCCGACGCCCTGGACCACGCCCTCGATGACGACCTGCACGCCGACGACCGGGGCGGCGCCCCGGTTTTGCACGGTCGGTCGTGCAGACGATGCCATGGCTTCAGGCTGTCATGCGGCGGCCCCGGCGGTCCGGGTCCAATGGCCCTTCGGCGCTGCCCCCGGGCGGCAGTGCGCGGCACGGAGCTCAACACCCCGACGCTCACGGTGCGGCTGTCCTCGCCCGCCCCTGGCGTGATCGGGGTGCACGCCGCGCACCTGCTCGGCGGCGTGGTCCGCGCGACGGTGGACCAGGGAGTGCAGGCGCTGGGCGCGTGGCGTCTGCGGTGGGTCAGCGGTGCGTCAGTGGTGCGTGGGGGACCGCGGTGCGGGGTCCTGAGGTGGTGGCCGACCCGGGCGCAACCGAGCTGGCGCTCCGGCTCGACCGAGGTGCGCCCGCCGCGTCGTCGTGCGGGAATAGGAGCATCCCGACGCTCGTTGCGCAAGGCAGTTGGTTGAAGTTTGTACGACTACCACCAAGGAGCCCCTGTGATGCAGTTCGGCGTCTTCTCCGTCGGGGATGTCACCCCCGACCCCACCACCGGCCGCGTGCCCACCGAGCACGAGCGCATCCAGGCGATGGTCGCGATCGCGCTCAAGGCGGAGGAGGTCGGC
>Ga0209745_1002342_pt1 | contig 10875 bp, 6 predicted proteins | sample BarGraNGADG00312_FD_184495 | JGI IMG/M metagenome (GOLD analysis project Ga0209745, IMG submission 184495) | Arctic peat soil microbial communities from Barrow, Alaska - Barrow Graham LP Ref core NGADG0004-312 (SPAdes) (version 2) | ecosystem: Environmental > Terrestrial > Soil > Wetlands > Peat ... | reverse complement strand
GGAGAGGGAGGGTGAGCTGCAGCCTTCCCAGGCCATCGGCTGCCAGCTTTATATGTCGAGCGATCTCGAGCATGGGCGTCTGCTGGCGAGCCAGAAGGACAGCTACTTTGCACAAGCCGAAGCAGTGCTGCCGCGACTGGTCAAGAGAGTGCTCGATCCGCTTGGATTCTACGATATCCCCGACCCCAGCGAGGTCGACGGAGTGACTAAGGAAGCCAGCAATGTGCCGACAGAACTTTTTGTCCTTATACAAAGCAAGTATGATCCGGAATATCTCTTCCTGCCCGAGGTTAATTATTTCTTCTTCAGGTATCCCCGTCTGCACACGTCGGGAACGGGAGCTGACGGCGGTTTCGGCTTCGTCCACGTAAGCGCTTTCCTTCTGGACAACCGGGAAAACCGCATCGTGAGCCGGGGATCGGGGTCCGGCATAAACGCGTTCAAAGTTGAAGATGCCGCCATTGATGAGAATTTCGTTATCCCCATGGAACAGCAGAAGGAGACCATGATTCAGGCGGGAGCCGGGGCTGTGGGTGCGCTGCTGAAGAATATGAAGATGGTGAAGTAAACCCCCCACAATGGGGTCAACCCTATGCATATGCATTTCTAAGTTGTCATAAGGAGCACAAACTGCGTTCTTGAGAATACCGATGCAGAGGCCTGACCCCATGCATATGCATAGGGTTGACCCCATTGTGGGGGTTAGTCGTTTAGTTTATTCAAATTGGCGAATTCGAGTAAAAGGAGCTTCTCGCCCTCCCCCGGGAAATTAACCGTCAACTCCGGGCCGCTGCGGCTCCTCGACATGGCGGTCACCATGCCCTCGCCCCATTTGTCGTGCATGACCCGGTCACCGACATGAAACGAATATCCCAGCATCTCGAGTTCGCGCGACCGGATCTCGCTGCTTATGGAATCGCGCGCAGTCGGGCCACCGGCGGAAATCACCTCCAGGTATTCCCGCGGAATGTCCTTGATGAAGCGCGATTCGGGCCCCAGTCTTAACTCGCCGTATCTAGAACGATAAGCCGCGCCGGTGAGGTAAAGCAGATCCTTGGCCCGCGTCATGCCCACATATAAGAGCCGGCGCTCCTCCTCTATATTCTCCCTGCTATCCATGCTGCGCTGGTGTGGAAAGACCCCATCCTCAAGGCCAACGATAAACACCACCGGAAATTCCAGACCCTTGGCGTTGTGCAGGGTCATCAGGGTAACCGCCCCCTCGCTCTCGTCGTAGAGGTCTATCTCCGCCACCAGGGACACCCGCTCCAGGAAGGCCTCCATCCCCTCGCCAGGGTGGGTGCTGACGAACTCCGCAGCCGCATTCTCCAGTTCCTGCAGGTTCTCGAGCCTGCCCTCCGCCTCGAAAGTACCCTCCTTGCGGACGGCTTCGAGGTATCCGGTACGGCTAAGAATCATCTGCAGGAATTCGGGCAACGCGGCCGTTTGCACCTCGCCGGCCAAGCCCTCTATCATCTCGCGAAACTGCTCGAGCTTTTTCTGCGCTCCCGATGATACGTTGCTCACCTCGCCGACCCTCCCGATCGCCTCCCAGAGGGTTATCCCTTGCACGCGGGCGAAGGCATCGAGGTGCGACACGGTCGTCTGCCCGATACCACGCTTGGGCTCGTTTATTATGCGACGGAGGCTCACCGAATCATCCCGATTGAGTATGAATTTCAGGTAGGCGAGGACATCCTTGACCTCCTTGCGCTCGTAGAATTTGAAGCCGCCCACAATCTTGTAAGGGATGCCGAAGCGCAAGAGGATTTCCTCAAGCGAACGGGACTGCGCGTTGGTGCGATAAAAAATGGCGATGTCGCGGTGACCGTACGAATCGTCCTCGAGCAGACGATTGATCTCCAGCGCCACGTAGGAGGCTTCGTCGCTCCCGGTCCCGGCGTAGAGATATTTGATGGCGTCTCCGCCCTCGCGTTCCGTCCACAGCCTCTTTTCCTTGCGCCCGCCTATCAAAGAAACGATGTGGTTGGCCGCCTCCAATATCACCCTCGTCGAGCGGTAGTTGCGTTCGAGCCTCACCACCTTGGAATCGGGGTAATCGTGCTCGAACTCCAGGATGTTGCGCAGGTCGGCACCCCTCCAGGAATAAATGCCCTGATCGTCATCGCCCACCACGCAGAGGTTGCGGTGTCCTTCGGATAGGAGCTTCACCAGGCGATACTGGGCGGGGTTGGTGTCCTGGTATTCGTCCACGTTAATGTAGGCAAAGCGCTCCTGATATTGCTCGAGCACCGGGGGGAAGAGTTCCAGGACGGCAACGGTGTTGGTCAAAAGATCGCTGAAATCCATGGCGTTATTGCGCAATAGTTGCCTCTGATAGGCGCCATAGACTCCATGGACAATCTCCGTCAGATCATCGTGCACCTTGTCCCGATAGCCGTCAACGTCCACCATATCGTTTTTGGCGTCCTCGATGATGGCGCGCACCAGGCGAGGGGCATACCTCTTGTTGTCTATTTCCATTTCCTTGATGAGGTTTGATATCATCCTCAGCTGGTCTTCGTCGTCGTAGATGACGAAATTGCGTCGATAGCCCAGGCGCTCCGCCTCCATGCGGAGGATGCGCGAGCAGGACGAATGGAAGGTCGAAACCCAGATGTTGGCTGCGCCGGGTCCGACCAACCGCGAGATTCGTCCTCTCATCTCCTCCGCCGCTTTATTGGTGAAGGTGATGGCCAGGATGCGGCCGGGATGCACCTTCCTGGGGCCGACGAGCAGGGCAATTCTATAGGTGAGAACCCTGGTCTTCCCGCTCCCCGCACCGGCGAGGATAAGCAGGGGTCCATCCAGATGGAGGGCCGCCTCCTGTTGCTCGGGGTTGAGCTCCTTTAATAGTTCTTTTTCGCTTACTGTTGCCATTCCATCTTCTTTCCGGCCCTATTGGCGAAGGGAAACAATAAATCCAGGCTGGTGTCCCGTCCCATAAATACGTTGAGCGCCGAGAGCGTCTATTCGCCGCGCCGGCCGCGTTCCGTTCCCTGCGACGTACCAAGTACGTCTCATTCGAGCGCCTTCCGCAATGGAGGTGGAGGCGCTCGAATGCCATTGTATTTATAGGACGGGGCACAAGGGCTCAATCAGAGAGTATAATATATGCTCGGGCCGGAAAAGGGCAGCTATCATTTGCTCAGCTAGAGTTGGTTTTCGGTCCCCGATCCAAATTAAAACAATCGGTTATGAGGATTGCTATTTTTTTTCTTATTTAACGTCTAACAACAAACGCCTTTGGAAGGAGTATTGTGGAGAGCGATTCGGTCAAGCCAGCGAAGCATCGCTATTATTGGTTGATTGCGGTCGGCGCGGTCGTCTTCGGCCTCCTTCTATTCGCCCGCCAGCACGACTACCTGCTCTTTCACGCCAGTGCCGAAATTTTCAGCTCGGTGGTGGCCTTCACGATTTTTGTCATAGCCTGGCACACCCGCCGCAATATGGAAAACGACTTCCTTTTGTTCCTGGGGATCGCGTACCTCTTCGTCGCCGGCCTCGATATCATACACATGCTTTCTTACTCCGGCATGAGTTTCTTCCAGGAATATGGCACCAATCTACCGACCCAACTGTGGTTGGCGGCCCGCTATATGCAGGCCTTATCGTTGCTCTTGGCCCCGCTGTTTCTCACAAGAAGGCTTAAGCTGAAGTTGGATGTCGCGCTCTATTCGGCCGTCTCCGCTGTCCTGATACTGGCGATCTTCGTTTGGAAGATATTTCCAACTGCTTACGTTGAGGGGATTGGTCTCACGCCGTTCAAGAAGATAAGCGAGTACGCGATCTGCGTGATTTTACTATCCGCCATCTTCCTGTTCTGGCGGAATCGCAAGGAGCTCGATCCCCTGGTATTCAAGTTGGTCATCGCCTCCATAGCGGTCACTATCGCTTCCGAATTGTCATTCACCCTCTACGCCAGTCCCTACGGCTTCTTCAGCATGACTGGCCACTTGCTGAAGATAGTCGCCTTCTACCTCGTCTACCTCGCGCTGGTCGAAACCGGGCTGGAGAGGCCCTATGACATCCTGTTCAGGAAACTGAAGCAGAGGGAGGAGTCGCTGGCTTTGTATCGCCACCACCTCGAGGAGGAGGTGCAGGAGCGCACAAAGGAGCTTGTCGAGACGAATGTACAATTAAACGAAGAGGTGGCCGAACGCATGAAGAAGGAAAGAGAACTGGAGGAGACCGCGAACAAACTGCGTACTCTTTCAACCCAGCAGGAGTCGGTGCGCGAAGAGGAAAAGCGCCGCATCGCACTGGAAGTCCATGACAAGCTTGGGCAGGAGCTTACCGCATTGAAGCTGAGTTTGAGAATGCTGGTAAAAAATGTCCGCGAGGACATCGAGGTCAAAGAAAAGATCGACGAAATGTCCGGGCAGGTTGATGAGATTATTCAATCGGTGCGCAAGATCTCCACTGAACTGAGGCCGGCCATGCTCGACGACTTGGGTCTTACGGCCGCGCTGGAATGGCAGCTCCGTGCGTTTGCAGAGCAGACAACCCTTGAGATCTCCCTTTCAGCCGAGCTTGACGAATCCCGCCTGCATCCCAATGCCCGCTTGGGCCTTTTTCGCATTTCCCAGGAGGCTCTCACCAATATCGCCCGTCATGCGAATGCAAGCAGGGTTGATGTTGAACTCAACCACGTTGATGGGGAAGTGCTCTTGTCTATAAAGGACAATGGCAAGGGCTTCGCTGAGGCGGAGATATCGGATGTCTTCTCAATCGGGATCCTCGGAATGAAGGAACGCGCCTCTGCGCTGGGGGGATGCCTGGAGATATCAGGGACGCCTGACGGCACAACGGTGATGGTCCGAGTCCCCACCTCATAGGGGGGTCTCTACTCCCATTCTATAGTGGCCGGGGGTTTTGAGCTTATGTCCAGTACTACTCGATTGATGCCTTTGACCTCGTTTATAATGCGTGACGAAATACGCTCCATTACCTCGTAGGGAAGCCGGGCCCAATCGGCGGTCATGGCGTCCTCGCTGGTGACCGCCCTTATGGCTACCGGGTAGGCGTAAGTCCTTTCGTCCCCCATCACCCCGACGGTCCTGATATCGGGCAGGATCGCGAAGGACTGCCATATCTCGCGATATAGGCCGGCCCGCTTGACCTCCTCGATCACTATGGCGTCGGCCCCCCTCAGCATCTCGAGCTTCTCGGCGGTCACGTCCCCGATTATGCGGATGGCGAGTCCCGGCCCCGGGAAGGGCTGCCTCCAGACTATTTCCTCCGGCAGGCCCAACTCCTCCCCCATACCCCGCACTTCGTCCTTAAAGAGGTTGCGCAGCGGCTCTACCAGGGTAAAGTTCATGTCCTCCGGAAGGCCACCGACGTTGTGATGCGACTTGATCCGTGCTGCATCCCGGGTGCCGCTCTCGATGATGTCCGGATAAAGCGTGCCCTGCACAAGGAAGTGGGTGTCCTTGAGGTCGGCTGCGACCTCCTCGAAGACTCGAATGAATTCCTCGCCGATGGTCTTGCGTTTTACCTCCGGATCGGTGACCCCCTCCAGCCGCCTCAGGAAGCGATCCTGCGCCTTGACATGAATCAGGTTCATGTGGAAGTGGCGGCGGAAAGTGTCCTCCACTTGTTTCGCCTCACCCTCGCGCAACAAGCCGTGGTCGACGAAGACACAAGTCAGCTGATCGCCCACTGCCTTGTGCACCAAAACTGCCGCCGTCGCCGAATCAACTCCTCCGGAGAGCCCGCAGATTATCTTGTTCTCGCCCACCACCCGCTGTATCTCCTCAGCCGCCTGTTCGATTATGGAAACCATGGTCCAGGAAGGCAGGCAATCGGCGGCATTGTAAAGGAAATTCTTAAGTATCTCCTTACCTTGGGGCGTGTGGATGACTTCGGGGTGAAACTGTACTCCGAATAATTTGCGTTTGGCGTCTTCCATGGCTGCCGCGGGGGAGGAGGCGGTTCGCCCCGTCACCTGGAATCCTTTTGGGGCTCCCATTACGGTATCGCCGTGGCTCATCCATACCTTCTGGCTCACCGGAAGTCCTTCGAAGAGGATACCGTTACCGCTCAGCTTGAGTTCCGTCTTGCCATACTCCCTGATGCCGGTGGGCTCCACTTTTCCGCCCAGTTCCTTGGCAATCAGCTGATGGCCGTAGCAAATGCCCAGGATGGGAAGGCCCATTTTCATGATGCCCGGATTGGGTTTGGGTGCGCCCTCCTGGTAAACACTGGAAGGGCCGCCCGAGAAGATGAGTGCTTTTGCGCCTCTGCGTTCGATTTCTTCCGGTGTGATGTCGTAGGGCACTATTTCGGAATACACCCTGCATTCGCGAATCCGCCGGGCAATGAGTTGCGCGTACTGCGCGCCGAAATCGACTACCAGGATTGTTTCCTCAGGATGTGTCAATTTGTCTTCCTTCCCTGCTCCCGGCCGCGCCACCGCTATTTGATCATGCCGACGCCTTGCTCGTGCTGCATGCTTTTGCCCTCGGTGCGAACCGCCGGCGCTATCATTACCTCCGCCCTCTGGAAGGCGCGAATATTTTCATAGCCACAGGTTGCAAGCGAGGTACGAAGGGCACCGAAGAGATTTAAGGTGCCGTCGTTTTCGTGAGCCGGCCCTACCAGTATCTCATCGATACTCCAGCGCCTTCCGGTCTCCACCCTCGTACCCCTTGGCAGCTCGGGGTGAAAGGTGGCCATACCCCAGTGGTAACCCAGACCGGGCGCTTCCTTCGCGGCGGCCACCGGTGATCCCATCATAACCGCGTCAGCTCCGCAGGCGACGGCTTTCGCAATGTCCCCGCCGGTGCGCATACCCCCATCCGCGATGACGTTACAATATACTCCGGTCTCGGTCAGGTGACGCACCCGCGCGGCGCCCGCGTCCGCCAGCGCCGTAGCCTGGGGCACGCCAATGCCGAGCACGCCCCTCGTCGTGCAGGCGGCGCCCGGCCCCACACCTACCAGTACACCCACGGCCCCGGTCCGCATAAGGTGCAGGGCCGTGGAATAGGAGGCGCAGCCTCCGACGATGGTTGGAATGGGCAGTTCGGCGATAAATTTCTTGAGGTTCAAGGGTTCGCTTCGAGACGACACGTGTTCCGCGCTTATCACCGTGCCCTGGATGACCATTATGTCCAGACCGGCCTCCAGAGCTATCTTGTGGTAATCTTCTACCCGCTGCGGGGTGAGGGAGGCGGCCACTATCACTCCGCCTTCCTTTATCTCGCGTATCCGCCTGGCTATTAGTTCTTCCTTGATCGGCTCCCGATAGAGTCTTTGCAGTCCCTCAGTCGCTTCTTCTTTGGAAAGGGAGGCGATTTCCTCATAAATGGGCCTGGGGTCTTCATACCTCGTCTGCAGCCCCTCCAGGTTGAGCACCGCCAGGCCGCCTAATTTCCCGATTCTTATGGCTATCTCCACATCCACCACCGCATCCATGGCGGATGCGAGGAAGGGCAGCTCGAAGTGATAATCAGCCAGCTCCCAGGTTATATCTACGTCATCGGCATCTCGGGTACGCCGCGAGGGGACGACGGATATGTCATCGAGGCCATATCCCCTTCTTCCTAATTTTCCCAGTCCGATCTCGATCTCCATCTCCACCTCCAGATATGATTAATAAAATTCCTTTATAAAATATTTGCCCTTTCCCGATGAGGCTATGCCAAGTCGTTCTTTAGAAAACGGGTTCTATAACTTGCCGGCTTGGATGGTCCTTGAAAGGCGGCTTTTAATATATCTTCTAATATATATTAGACACCAATTAACATCTTCCTTTTGTCCGATGTCAAGTAACCTCCACATTGGAGGCAAAAGGAAAGGAGGGCCGCGGAGGCCCTCCTCGTTTGGTTCTGTTTGCTCGTGCTTACATCATTCCGGGTGGCATTCCACCGGGCATTCCTCCGGAGCCGCCGCCCTCTTCGGGCTTCTCGGCCACTACAGCCTCGGTGGTCAGCAGCAATCCCGCGATGCTGGCGGCATTCTGCAGGGCTGAACGGGTAACCTTGGCGGGATCGATGATCCCTTCCTTGGCCATGTCCACGTACTCCCCGGTGACGGCGTTGAAGCCCATGCCCTTTTTCAGGGTCTTGACCTTCTCCACCACCACGGAGCCCTCGACGCCTGCGTTATTGGCTATCTGGCGCAGAGGCTCCTCGAGAGCGCGCTTAACGATTCCGGAACCCGTCTTTTCGTCTCCTTCCAGATCGTCGCCAATAGCATTGATGGCGTTTACCAGGACGACTCCGCCTCCGGCCACGATGCCTTCCTCGACCGCTGCCTTGGTGGCTGACAGGGCGTCCTCCACGCGATGCTTTTTCTCCTTGAGCTCGACCTCTGTTGCCGCTCCAACCTTGATTACGGCTACGCCGCCGGAAAGCTTGGCCAGGCGCTCCTGCAACTTCTCCTTGTCGAACTCCGAATCAGAGCGGTCGATCTCGGATTTTATCTGGTTTATGCGGCCCTTGATGTCCTCGGCCGTGCCCTGGCCCTCGACTATTATGGTGTCTTCCTTGGTGATCTTTACCTGGCGCGCCTTACCCATCATGTCCAGGGTCACGTTCTCCAGTTTGATGCCCAGCTCTTCGCTGATCGCCTGGCCGCCGGTGACTATGGCGATGTCCTGAAGCATTGCCTTACGACGATCGCCGAATCCGGGCGCTTTGACGGCCACCGACTGGAAGGTGCCGCGGATCTTGTTAACCACCAGGGTGGCGAGGGCTTCGCCCTCGACGTCCTCGGCGATTATCAAGAGTGGCCGCCCAGCCTGCATTACCTTCTCCAATATCGGCAACAGGTCGGCAATGGCGCTGATCTTCTGGTTCACGATAAGAATATAGGGCTCTTCGAGCACCGCTTCCATGCGCTCAGGATCGGTAACCATGTAAGCCGAGAGGTAGCCCTTATCGAACTGCATACCCTCGACCACTTCGTAGCTCATGCCGAAGGTCTGTGCTTCCTCGACGGTGATAACTCCGTCCTTTCCAACCTTGTCCATGGCATCGGCGATGATGTTGCCGACCTCATCCGAATCGGCCGAGATCGCGGCCACGCGCGAGATCTCCTCCTTGGTCTCGATCTCCCTGGCCATTTTCTTGATCTCGTCGACAACCATAGCGACGGCCTTATCGATGCCTCTCTTCAGCGACATCGGGTTCGCGCCGGCGGCGACGTTGCGGAGGCCTTCCTTCACCATGGCCTGCGCCAGTACTGTCGCAGTAGTGGTTCCGTCACCAGCCACGTCGTTGGTCTTGGTGGCTACTTCCTTGGCCAGCTGCGCGCCGCAGTTTTCCCAGACGTCTTCGACCTCGATCTCGCGGGCGATGGTTACACCGTCGTTGGTGATGACGGGGGCTCCAAACTTCTTCTCCAACACCACGTTGCGACCCTTGGGACCCAAGGTGACCTTGACCGTATTGGCCAGCTTGTTAACGCCCTGTTCGAGTAAGCGTCGTGCTTCCTCGTCGTACATTATTTCCTTGGCCATTTCCTCATTCTCCTCCTCTAGCAGAGTTTCTTGCTAAGACTTTTCCTTCTTCACAACGACGGCGAGAATATCGCGTTCGCTCAGGATGAGGTGGTCCGCTCCCTCTATCTTGACTTCAGTTCCGCCGTACTTCGAATAAATAACGGTATCCCCTTCCTTCACGTCCATGGGTACCTGTTTGCCGTCCTCGTATCGTCCCGGACCCACGGCAACTACCTTCCCCTCCTGGGGCTTTTCCTTGGCTGTATCGGGTATAACCAACCCGGAGGGCGTCTTTTCTTCTCCCTCGCTGGGCTTGACGATCACCCGATCTCCCAAAGGCCTCAGTTTCATTTACACATCCCTCCTATCCTTACCTTTACTTCCTGCGGACAACCGGCAGATGATAGCACCCTGGCACTTTAACGTCCAGAGTGTTATCATTCGCTCTGCTTGATTGTTAGCACTCCCTTGATAGGAGTGCTAATTGAGACAATAGCCGATGGCATTCGAAAAATCAAGAGGAAACCGCACTCGCAAGAGAAAGCTTAGCGGCGACATCGACCTCAAGCCCGGAGATATCCCCCTCGCTCAACATCCTTGCGCCCAGGGCGGCAACCATGGCGGCATTATCCATACAGAGCTGCAGGGGCGGGTAGTAGAGTTTTACCCTCATAGGATCGAGCGCTTCCTGTAATTTTTCCCGCAGGTAGCTGTTGGCGGCTACCCCGCCGGCGAGCAAAACGCTTTTAACCGCGGTCTCTTGTGCCGCCCGCACTATTTTGAAGACCTGCACCTCTACCACGGCCGCCTCAAAGCCGGCCGCTATGTCTTCGGTCGGAACCGGCTGCCCGTTTTCCTTTAGCTTACGCACGTAGTTTATGACCGCGGTCTTCAAGCCGGACAGCGAGAAGTTGTAGCTGCCATCGCGCATGATGGCCCGGGGGAAGGCGATGGCCGAGGGGTCACCTTGCCGCGCGATACGGTCGATGGCCGCGCCACCCGGATAGCCGAGCCCCAGGTATCTGGCGACCTTGTCGTAGGCTTCGCCCGCCGCATCATCCAGCGTCTCACCGAGCAGGCGGTAGCGGCGATGTTCGGTCATATGTACAAGCAGGGTGTGTCCGCCGGAGACGACGAAAGCCACCAGGGGAGGCTCCAAGTCCTCGAAATGAAGGAAGTTGGCATATATATGAGCTTCTAAATGATTCACTGCAAGCAGGGGGATATCGAGAGCAAAGGCCATAGCCTTGGCCGCGGTCAAGCCGACCAGAAGAGCCCCAATCAAACCCGGACCCCGAGTGGCGGCGACGGCATCGATATCACGAAATCCCGCCCCCGCCTGCCGCAACGATTCCTCGATGGCGGGCAGCAGTACCTCGAGGTGGGCGCGGCTCCCCCCCCCCCCCCCCCCCCCCCCCCCCCCC
>Ga0209745_1002340_pt1 | contig 10879 bp, 10 predicted proteins | sample BarGraNGADG00312_FD_184495 | JGI IMG/M metagenome (GOLD analysis project Ga0209745, IMG submission 184495) | Arctic peat soil microbial communities from Barrow, Alaska - Barrow Graham LP Ref core NGADG0004-312 (SPAdes) (version 2) | ecosystem: Environmental > Terrestrial > Soil > Wetlands > Peat... | reverse complement strand
CCACCTCCCCCCAGAACGAACCGTCGTGATCGGCTCCCGACTCGACCTCTGAAGACGACACCAGAAACCGTGCGTCGGTTGTTGAGTGTCCACAACGAGTGACTCAACTGAAGACGTCTGGTGACTGCCGCCTGCCCCAATCATGTTCGTTAGGCGCAATTCCGAGCAATCGGCCCGCAGCAGAACGGCATGGGCGCGAACGTGTTGGGGGCGATTTCAGGTGAAGCTGAGCACCCCGAGTGTGGCGACGCTGGCGATGACCAGGGCGATGATCACCCAGTAGCTGGAGGCGGTGAGTTTACCGACGGCGTACTTGCCCATGAGGCTTCTGTTCTGGGCGATTCCGGACATGTAGAACAGCAGGGGTAGGAGCAGGATGGCGTTGATCACCTGGGTGCCGATGAGGATGGGCACCAGGGGCACGCCGGGTAGGAGGACGAGTCCGGCGCCGATGACGGTGACGGTGGCGAAGGTCCCGTAGAACAGGGGTGCCTCCCGGATGCTGTCGTCGAGTGCGGCGGGGCGTCCGGCGACATCGCAGACGGAGTAGGCGGTCGACAGCGGCAGGATCGAGGCGGCGAGGAGGGCGGCTCCGATCAGGCCGACGGCGAAGAGTTCAGCGGCGAGGGGTCCGGCGAGCGGTTCGAGGGCTCGCGCCGCAGCGGACGCGTCATCGATCCTGATCCCGTTCGGGTGCAGGGTGGCGGCGCAGGCCACAACCACAAAGAACCCGATCACCCCGGTGAGGACCGCCCCGGCGATGACGTCGACGCGGAGCAGTCGAAGCTGTTGGGGGTTGATCTTCTTGTCCACGGCGTAGGACTGGATGAATGCCAGGCCCCAGGGGGCGAGGGTCGTTCCGAGGGTCGCGGTGCTGAGCAGCAGGGCGTCCTTGGTGGGCGGGAGGGTCGGGGTGACCAGCCCCTGGAAGGCGGCTCCCCAGTCGGGGCCGGCCAGTAGGCCGGCGGCGATGTAGGCCAGGAAGATGGCTGACAGGGCGAGCAGGACGCGTTCGACGCCGCGGAATCCGCCACGCAGGACAAGGACGGAGACCAGGATGGCGCCGGTGGGGACCGAGATCCATCGGGGGATCCCGAAGATCTCGGCCCCGGCGGCGATGCCTGCGAACTCGGCGGTGGTGGTCCCGATGTTGGCCAGGACGAGCGCGGTGATGGACACCATGCCGGCGCGTGCGCCGTAGCGCTGTCTGATCAGGCCGGCCAGGCCCTGTCCGGTGACGACACCTATCCGGGCGCCGAGATCCTGGAACAGGATGAGCGCGACGGTCGAGATGAGCAGGACCCACAGCAACTGGTAGCCGTAGGAGGCGCCCAGGACAGAGTAGGTGGTGATGCCGGCGGGGTCGTCATCGGACAGGCCGGCGATGAGCCCCGGTCCGACGACTGCAGCCAATGCTGCGAAGGAGGCGATCCTGGGCTTGGAGCCGGTGGCTGCTTCTGTCTTTGTGGTGGTCACGTCAGTTGCCGATCTCGCGTTGCCATGGCCAGCGGCGGTCGTGCTCCCGGGCCAGCACGTCGATCAGGTCGTCGGCAAGGATTCGACCCAGGGGCATACCTAGTTCGTCGACGACCAGAAGCCCGGACCCGCGATGGTCGACGACTGCTTCGACGACCTCATCCATGCCGGCGTCTGCCGCGATCGTGGCCGGTGGTGTGCTGATCACTTGTGCCACGGGGAGCTCCGGGTGGACGCCGAGGAGTTGAGCGGCCGAGATTTCGCCGACCGGATGCCCCTCGCCGTCGATGACGACGACGAACCCGACCTGGTCCGGACGGCTCCGGGCCGCGGTGATCTCGCTGATCGCTCGGCCGGCGGACGCATCGATGGGGATGGTGATCAGATCCGAGGTCATGATCCCGCCTGCGGTGTCCTCGTCGTAGGCGAGAAGGGACCTGAGGGCACCAAGTGGCCTGGGTGCCATGGATGCGAGGATCTGTTCTCGCTCGTCGGTGTCGAGGTCCCGCAGGGCGTCGACGGCCTCATCGAGTTCCATGTGGGAAAGGATCGCTGCGGCACGTTCGGGTGTTCCGTCCCGGAGGAGGGCGACGGCGTCGTCGTCATCGAGCACCTCAAGGGTGTCGGCTGCGCTGTCGAGGTCGAGGTGCTGGAGGAGTTCGCGGCGTTCAGATCGGCCCAGGTCGTCGAGCAGGTCAGCCAGTTCCCCAGGGTTCAGCAGGCGCAACCCTTCCTGGGTCCGGTTGAGCCGGAAGCTTCCCTCTGACACCGCCAGCGAATGCACCACGGCCCAGTCCAGCACCTGGCCAGGGGTTGGTGTCCGCTTCGGCCTTCCTGGCAGGGCACGTCGTACGAATGTCTTCCACGACACGTCTGCGCCAACCAGGTGCCACTGTCCCAGGGTTCTGCCCAGGTACAGGTCGGAAGCGCGCACCACTCGCACCCCCGATACGTCCAGGAGTTGGTGGTCGATCACGTCAGCGACCAGCTGAATCTCACCGGACCGGCGTTGCACGTCAACAAGATCGAACCGGCTGTTGGCCAGTTCGATCCGGCCCTGCTCGACACCTGCGACGTCCTCGGCGTGGAGCCAGCATGACCGGTGACCGATCCGGACCACGAACCCGGCAACCCGGGGATGCACCGCCTCGGCCCGCACCACAACGTCGGCAAGGCGACCCACCAGCGAGCCGTCCTGGGCCCGGACGGGACGGCCGACCAGGGCGGCCACCGATACCAGGGCGCCGTCCAGGGAGGGTACCGCCGGCTTCTGCCGAGGCAGCCTCAGGCCGGGTGCCGCCGACCCTGAAGGAATCACCTTCGGACCTCCCGTCGCTCATGCAAAACCTCATCAACTATAGCCCGGCAAGACGATTTCGGTCCGCTGCTGCATTTATCCATCCACGTCTTGTCGTAATCCAGATCGATGTAGTCGCCGGCACGCCTCACCGACATCCGCGAAATGCGCGGATCTGCCCATTGGCCCCGGCATCCCGCTGGCGCCCGCCCGCGCAGTGCAGAGCGCCGCTCCCAGCTCGGATGGCCAAGTGATCATGGCGAGTTCATCGGATGGCTAGGTACGATGACAGTTCCAACGCCTGCCCGCCTCGCGGCGGGATGGGCTGGCCGCTCCCGCCTCACCAGCGAGGGGGCGAGACAAGGCCCCCCGCGACCAGCTGGAGCTGGATTCTGGATAATAGGTGAGGCAACCCTAAAGAGAGCATCCAAGGAATAGGTAAGGCAACCCTTGCTGGAGGGATTCAATTATGGGCGGATCATTGAGATGTGAGGCCAGATGATCGGGTGAAGATGGGTCCACCTGGAAGGCGTGCAACCGCAGTTTCCCTGCGCCCGGCCTGGCTGTCCCTGCTGCTGGTGTTGCCCTGCTTCGTTCTTGCCTTCGTCCTCCGCGAAGGGATCGTCAGCGTGCTCGGTTACGGGGTCGGTCCCGACGCGCCACCGACTTGGGTGATGCTCGCGGCCGCCCCCGCCCTGCTGGCCCTGGCGCTGCCCATGATCCCCACCTGGCATTACGGCATCCGCGCCCGCCGCAGCGGTGTCCGCCACGCGCTGCTTCCTTTCGGTATCGCAGTGACCCTCGTCATCGCTTTCATGCTGCTGGGCCCCTACCCGCTGCATTACTAGGCGGGGTTCGCCGTCAGTCCCGGCATAGGGTGAGTTCATGACATCGCCCGCGGTTGGGCAGGACACCGTGGCAGGGCCCGTCCCGTCCACCGGTGACGGATCACGCGTTTCCGGGTTGACCGCCATCGAAGCGGCCGAGCGCCTGCGACACGATGGTCCCAACGTGATCGGGGGCAGCGGCCGTCGAACCTTGTTCGCAATCCTGCTGGCGCAGCTGGCGAGCCCACTGGTGCTGATCCTGGTCGCGGCGAGCCTGGTCAGCCTCCTGGTCGGTGATGGGGTCACGGCCGGGATCATCCTGACGATCATTGTGATGAGCGCGACCCTCGGCTTCGTGCAGGAGGCACGATCCGAATCTGCGGTGGCGGCACTGCAGGCCCGCTTGACCCTGCGTGCGACCGTCGTGCGTGACGGCCAGCCGCAGGCCGTACCGATCCACGACGTCGTCCGGGGAGATCTGGTGAGGCTGAGCGCGGGAGACATCGTCCCCGCTGACGTGGACATCATCGAAGCCGACCACCTGTACATCGACGAAGCGTCGCTGACAGGAGAGTCGGCGCCGTCGGCCAAGGTGCCACCTGGTGTCGACATTGGACTGTCGGATCACGACACCAACGATGGCCGCGCGTTCTTCGGCACGAGCGTGGTGAGCGGCACCGGCAGCGCCCTGGTCACCGCGACCGGGGCCAGGACGAGCTATGGCGAGATCGCCAAGCACCTGGTCGAGCGGGCACCGGAGAACGACTTCCAGCGGGGCGTCCGGGCCTTCGGCGGACTCGTGTTCCGGGTCACGACGATCCTGGTCATCGCTGTCCTCGTGATCAATCTGGCCCTGCACCGGCCCCTGCTGGACTCGCTGCTGTTCGCGATCGCCCTCGCAGTCGGCCTCACGCCCGAGTTGCTCCCCGCGATCGTGACACTCAACCTGACGCGCGGCGCCCAGGTCCTGTCCCGTCGAGGCGTCCTTGTGAAGCGGCTGCCGGCCATCCAGAACCTTGGCAGCGTCACCGTACTGTGCACAGACAAGACCGGAACCCTGACCACAGGCACCCTCAGTGTTGTCCGGTCGGTCGGTATCGATCGAGACGATGCCGCCGAGGCGGCCCGTGCCCTGGAATTCGCCTATCTGAACAGCCATTTCCAGACCGGCTTCACCAACCCGCTGGACGCGGCGATCCTGGCCGGCACCCCCGAGCCGGCCGATCTCGCCACCTACAGCAAGCTCGCCGAAATCCCCTACGACTTCAACCGCCGCCTGCTCAGTGTCGTCCTTGGAGGCCCTGACGGCGCGAAGCTGCTGGTCACCAAAGGGGCGCCGGAGTCGGTGCTGCAGCGCTCCACCCAGGTACGCGAGGACGAAACCACCAGACCCATCGGGTCTGAAGAGCACGAACGTCTGGCCCGGCTTGTCGACAGCGCCTCCACCGACGGCTACCGGGCCGTGGCCGTCGGCTCACGGATCCTCTCACCCGACGAACTGCAGCCCGGCATCCCGACAGGCACAGTGCGCACCACCAACCCGGACACCGCCGAACGGGAACTGGTGTTCGAGGGCCTCATCCTTTTCAGCGACCCACCCAAAGCCGGCGTGGGCGACACGATCGCCCAACTGGCCACAGATGGAGTCGCGCTCAAGGTGGTCACCGGTGACAACGACCTGGTCGCCCGCCACATCGCCCAACAGGTGGGCCTGACCGTCGAAGGTGTCCTCACCGGCGACCAGATTCGCGGACTGACCCACCCAGCGCTGGTCGCCCGAGCGAAACGGACAACGATCTTCGCCAGAGTCGACCCGGACCAGAAGCTCCAGGTCATCCGGGCCCTCCACGACGGCGGAGCAGTCGTCGGCTACCTCGGTGACGGCATCAACGACGCCCCCTCCCTCCACGCTGCCGACGTCGGGATAAGCGTGGACAACGCCACCGACGTCGCCCGCTCAGCTGCCGACATCATCCTGCTCGAGCCGAGCCTGGCCGCGATCCACCAAGGCGTGATCGAAGGCCGCCGCACCTTCGCCAACACCCTCAAGTACATCCGGATGGGCACCAGTTCGAACTTCGGCAACATGCTCAGCATGACCGGCGCGGCGCTGCTGCTGCCCTTCCTACCCATGACCCCCGGCCAGATCCTGCTGAACAACCTGATCTACGACGCGTCCCAGACCGCCATCCCCACCGACACCGTCGACACCGAAGTCGCGAAGGTCCCCGCCCACTGGGATGTTCGTGGCATCCAGCGCTTCATGCTGGTCTTTGGTCCGATCTCGTCGGTGTTCGACTTCCTCACCTTCGGGGTGCTGCTGCTCGCCGTCGGAGCCAACGAACACCAGTTCCAGACCGGCTGGTTCATCGAATCACTCTTCACCCAGGTACTCGTGGTGCTCGTAATCCGGACCCGGCTGAGCCCCTTCTGGCGCAGCCGGCCCAGCCGGCCACTCACCATCGCGATCATCGCTGCCCTCGCGGCGGCCGTGGTCATCCCACTCAGCCCCCTGGCCCCAACCCTCGGCTTCGCGCCACTGCCGCCCGTCTTCTGGGGTCTCCTGGTCGTGCTCGTCGCCGCCTACCTGGGACTGGTCGAGTTCGTCAAAAGACGATTCGAACCCGAGCCGACTCCGCCGGCGCACCAAGGCAATGCACCAGCCTGACATTCCTCGTCAGTGAACAAGGCATCCCTTCAACGAACGCCATTACCGCCATGCATGGACCGACGAGCGGTCAGGCACCCCGCCGCCCGGTGACGGCCTGGAGCGGCTGAAGCTCGGCGGGCAGCTCCTGGCCGGTGATCCATGCGCGCACCATCTTGGTGAACAGGTCGGGTGCGGTCAGGTTCCAGTTGTGCTCTTCGGCGACGGACATCTTCCGGGCATGCACGACTTCGCAGGCCAGGGATCCGGGGAGGGCGGTCGCAAGGTCGCGGGCCGAATCGCGCATGGTGCCGTACTCGCGCCTGCCCACGACGATCAGGGTGGGCGCCGTTACACTGTCGAGCCCCTGCGGCACGCGAAACCGCTGGTTCTCGATCATGGCGTTCGTGAACCCGGACTCCGTCAACTCCCGGAACGTCTGCCGGAACTGCCAGTAGTACTCGTCGGGAACGCCGGCGGCGCGCTTCATGTTCAGCCGCGTCCACCAGCCGATGTTCCGGAACGGGGCCACGAACAGGCGGAAAGACCACCGGATGAGCCCGGGGCCAACCATCCCGGCGCCGCGAATGGGTCGCACCATGGCGCTGCTGACGACGGCGTGATCCACGAGGTCGTGAGCGATCGCCAGCAGTGCCACGGTGGTCTGCGCGCCCTCCGAGACGCCGACCACGTGTGCTCGTCCGCCGTGAGCCCGCGTCCGGATCAGCTCGGCGATCAGTTCCGCACTGCCGGCGATCGTGAACGGCTTCACGTCCACGCTCCGGCCCTGCTCGGACAGGTCCGGCACGAGGCAGTGGTAATCGCTGAGACCGTCGACCTGGGGTTGCCACATCCACCCGGACCCGCCGCCTCCATGCAGGAAGACGATGGTGGGTGCGCCGGCGGGGCCGGTTTCCTGGACGTAGAGACTCATGTGCGGGACTCCCGTCCCCTGAAGAACCGGGCGCGATCGCATCGCCTGACCGGGCGCCCTGCCACTCGGCTCCCGCACGGCGTCCGCCTGGCCGATCATCACTCGGCCAGGTCGGCCATCGTTGCGCGGCCGTTCAGCACGTCCACCTGCAGGATCTGGCGCATCAACTCTGGCTCCTCGAACGCTGGTGAGTGCGCCGAGTGCTCGAAGGTGTAGAAACCCTTCACCGGCGCGGCGAGCTTGGCGAAGTAGTCCTTGGCCAGCGGGTAGGAGACGGTGTAGTCGAAGCGGCCGAGGAGGAAGTACGCGGGGATCTCCAGGCGTGGCACGCTGGCGGTCAGATCTGCCTCGAGGAGCCGGTCGAACATCAGGGCCTGGGAGCGCTTCTTGCCCCAGCCGATGTCCAGCTTCTCCCCGATCGTGTAGTCGGGGGTCTGCCACACCGGCACAAACACGCCGGTAACCACCGAGTCCATGTCGCGCGTCGTGCCGCCCCCGATGCGATGGATCACATCGTCACGCATGGACAGCCACTCGGCCGGGAGCGGACCGTGGTCGGTGACCGGCGTCGCCCGCAAGCGCTCCACCGTGCCGGCGTCCCTAGCGGCCAGGTAGGTGGCCACGGCCCAGTCGTAAGCAAGGGTCTCCGCGTGCCGCTGCTGGGAGACCTGCCCCATCCCGAGGTAGGCATGGAACCGGTCTGGCGCCCGCGCCGCCGCCAGGATGCCGATGAAGGATCCCCACGAGTGCGCGAGCAGGTAGATCCGGTCCTGGCCGAACCGCGCCCGCAGGTAGTCCGCGACCGCGATGGTGTCCTCGACCAGCTGGTCGGGTGTCATGCCCGCCTCGTCGGTGGCAGCCGAAAAGGACAGGCCTGCCCCGCGTTGTTCCCACCAGGCGACGACGAAGTCCTGCTCCAGCCCGGTCGGGTGGGTTCTGTCGAGGAAGTATTCCGGCATTCCAGGGCCGCCGTGCACGAATAGCAGCACCGGCTTGGTGATATCGACCCCGCGCAGGAACAGCCCCTGCTCGGTTCCGTTGACCGGGATGCGTACCTTCTCGGCGATCCCGGCCGCAGCCGGACGGCCATCCGGACCAGTCACAGGGCGGGGGACACCGGGACTCCACCACAACAGCACGCCCCCGAGCCCGAGCGCGCCCGCCAGGCCGGCACCGGCAACTGACTGCAACGCAGTTCGGAACCTGTGGCTGCCGCTCCGGTCAGCCGTCCCCGGTTCGGTGGGCATCATCAACCCTTTCGCGACCTGGCGCGGGCCGCGCTGGCGAAACCGCCTGCCGCGGGCACCGCACGCAATCCGTGGCGCTAAGCCTAGCCAGACCGTTCGGGAGGCGCAGGGAAACGGAGGACCGGCTGAGGCTCGCCGGTGGGCTCGAACTACGCCGTCTTTCGACCGCGTTGCCAGGCTCCCCCGACGGGTTGTGGTACGCGCTTGCCGCGTCGTTCGTCCTGCCCGTGCTGGTCTACGTGGTCAGCGTCGCCCAAGCGCAGCGTTCCATGTGACAACGCGGGCCCGTGTAGCCCCCTTCTCGGCAGCCAACCCGACAACTGCGCTCGGTCCGTCAACCTTTCGCGCACTCCCCGCAGGACACCTGGTCGGCGTGCGACACATCCGCGCATGCTGCCGATGCGCGAGTTCTACAGCTGCAGGTGCAGGCGCAGAGCGTCGTCGACCTGGGCCATCAGGTGGGTGGGTAGGCGTGTGATCACCGGGCCGATCCGCTCGACCGAGACAGAGCGGACTTGTTCTGCTTGAGCTTTCGAGTCCACCCGGATCCCCGCGTCTTCTGCTGGCAGGAGTACCTGGAAAGGAAAGATGCGGGTGACGTTGCTGGTGACAGGCACGACGGTGACCACCCCGCGCCCTAGCCTCGCCGCGGTGGCGTTGGCCCGGTCGTTGCTCACTATGATCGCCGGTCGGCGCTTGTCCGCCTCGCCGGCTAGCGCCGGATCCAGGTCGGTGAGCCGGATCTCACCGCGAAGCATCAGCCAGCCCGTCTGCGCCGGTGGCCTCCCACGACTGGGCGTCACCGGAGGCTTCCCACTCCAGCCAGGCTGCCGCGTAGGCGTCCTCCAACTCGGGGTCGCCCAACAGCTTGATGGCCTGCTGGATCGCCGCCGACCGGGACTTCAGGCCCGCCGCTTTCGCGAACTTGTCCAACGCCGCGACCTCACTCGCGGAAAGGCTGACGCTCAGCTTCACCTGGCTCATGCCACCAGAGTACTACTCAGCCCGCTACTCCGGTAGCTCTCCCCGCTCTGGCCGCGAGGGGCGCGTTCGTACAGGGCGCTCCTAGGGCGAATGCGGGGCAGGCCGCGTCTGACCAGGGGGCGCGCCAGCCCTGAAGTGCACGTCAACACATCGGTTCCAGGCGGCAAGTTTCGACGTCGTAGTGGAAGCCGCCCACCTGGGCCAAGCCGGCGATGAGTGGGTGCTCGGTGAGCAGCCGGACGTCAGCCCGCAGACGGCCCGCCTGATCGGGTTCGACTCCGAGCACCAGGCCAGCGACGTCGCGTCCGCTGGCCAGGGCTACCTGCTCACGCAGGGCATCATCATCACCGGAGGCCATCGCGCAGCGGCTATGCGTGATCACCAGAATGCGGTTGACCTTGAGCAGGTTCACGCCGAGGATGCAGCCGTTGAGCGCGTCCTGGGTGACGTGGCCGCCCGGTGTTCGCAGGATTTTCGCTTCTCCGAGGAACAGGCCGAGCATCTCCAGCGGTTGGAGCCTGGAGTCCATGCAGGTGACGACGGCCACCCCGGCGTGGGCGAAGCCGTCGAAGTTGCGCGGAGCGGAGAGGGCGTAGCGGCGGTTCGCCTCCAGGAGATCCTCGAAGCCTCTGGACATTTCAGGCATTGGCGTCCGCCGGGCCCGGGGCCCACGTCGTCTCCGCCTTGCGCGACCTGATGAACAACGGCACCGTCACGGCCGAGGTCGGCTGGGCACTACTCGGATGCGCTGCCGTCGCCGCGGTCTTCATCCCGCTCGCGGTCCGCTCGTACACAAAGCGCGTCTAGATGTGATGTCCAGGCAGGTTGTCCAGCCTGGTGATGGGGGCGGCCTTTCCGATTGCTGAATGGGGCCGGTGGTGGTTGTACTGGTGGATCCAGCTTGGCAGGGCGGCAAGCCGGATGTCTTCGGTGTTGTAGAACTTCTTGAATGCCCAGCCCTCGGCAAGGGTGCGGTGGAAGTCGATCTTCCCGTTGGTCTGTGGCCGGTAGGGCCGGGTCCGTTTCGGGGTGATGCCGAGGTCGGTGCAGGTGGCCTGCCACAAGTGGGAGCGGTAGGCGCCGCCGTTGTCGGACAGGACTCGTTTCACGGTGACGCCACGCTCAGCGAACCAGGCCACGGCGTTGCGGAGTACCTGGGTGGCGTCTCCTTGGTTTCGTCGTCGTGGGCTTTGACGTAGGCGACCCTGGAATGGTCATCGATCACGGTGTGCAGGTAGGTCGTGCCAACCAGAGGCTGACGGTAGGGGCTCTTCGGTGCACCGGTCCGGGCAGCTGTGGCCGCCCGGTTCTTCTGGCCTTGTTGTCGGCCGACGTAGCGCCAGCCGCCGCCATCAGGGATCTTGCCGAGCTTCTTCACATCGACATAGCTCAGCCGGATACCTCTTCGACGTGTTCCCTGACATGACTCCAACCTTCCCAAGGATTGAAGTCTCCGGACATGCCGGG
>Ga0209745_1002339_pt1 | contig 10879 bp, 7 predicted proteins | sample BarGraNGADG00312_FD_184495 | JGI IMG/M metagenome (GOLD analysis project Ga0209745, IMG submission 184495) | Arctic peat soil microbial communities from Barrow, Alaska - Barrow Graham LP Ref core NGADG0004-312 (SPAdes) (version 2) | ecosystem: Environmental > Terrestrial > Soil > Wetlands > Peat ... | reverse complement strand
CGCAGAGTGAGCCCAACCAGGCCTTGAAGCGGTTCGCGATCGGCACGATCGGCGCCGTTCAGCCGACCAGCACCGCGGCGCCGACCGCGGCCAAGGTAATCACCCTTGCCGAGGTCGGGCAGCATGCCGCGGCATCCTCCTGCTGGGCAGCGGTCAACGGGAAGGTCTACGACCTCACCAAGTGGATCAACAACCACCCGGGCGGCCCCGACCGCGTCCTCGGCATGTGCGGCAAGGATGCAACCGGGACATTCCAGGCCCAGCACGGACCTACCGACCCTGCGGTCGGTGTCCTCGGCAGCTACCTGATCGGCTCGTTGGGCTGATCCTTGGTCGGCGGCCGATCGGGCGCGTTCTTTGATGCCAACCCGGGCAGGTTGTCTTCATAGGACCGCGGGTCCTCGATCGGTTCCATATGCGTGAAGACCTGTGCGTGGTCGAACTCGGTGACGAGACGGCCTTCGACGTCCTCAACCAGGTCGTGACCCTGCTGGATGGTCCAGGCCCCCGGCAACAGCACGTGCATCGAGATGAACCTCGCATGGCCGGCCACCCGCGTCTGGACGGAGTGGAAGCGGACCTGCTCGAAATCGACGCCGTCGAGGATCAGTTGGAGCCGATCAAGGTCCTCCTGGCCGAGTGCGCGATCCATCAGCCCGTCGACGGATTCCGCGATCAGGTGCCACCCTGTCCAGATGATGTTGAGGCCCACGAGGAACGCGATCACCGGATCCAGCTGCAGCCAGCCGGTCACGGCAACCAGAAGCACCCCGACGACCACACCGGCGGACGTCCACACATCGGTCATGAGATGTCTGCCGTCGGCAACCAGCGTGATCGACCGGTGCGCACGCCCAGCCCTCGTCAGCACGACGGCGACGGCGCCGTTGATCGCGGACGCCGCGACCGAGATGCCAAGACCGATCCCGACGTTCTCCAGCGGGGCCGGGTGGAGGAAACGCTCGACGGACGTCCACAGGATGAAGGCTGCGGCGACGAAGATCATGATCCCCTCGATCGCCGCCGAGAAGTACTCGGCCTTGCTGTGCCCGAAGTGGTGCTTCTCGTCGAACGGCTGCGCTGCCACCCGCAACGCGATCAGGGCGACGATCGCCGCGACCAGGTTCACGATCGACTCGGCAGCATCCGAGAGCAGGCCGACCGACCCGGTGAGCAGGTACGCCCCCGACTTGAGGCCGATCGTCACGACCGCGGCGCCGATCGACAACCATGCATAACGCGTCAGGTCGGGCCTGACCGCGGGTGAAAGTGGTGGGCTCTGGGCGTCCATGATCGAAATGCTATTACGACCGGATGGATCGCAATGCCCGTACCGGTGGGGTGACGGGATTTCCACTTCGCGCGCCTTCTCCAGATTCTTGCGTAAATAGGTGAGGCAACCCTAAATAGCTTCGCCGCCATTAGGGTAGGCATCCCTTGGTGGCACCCACCAATTCATTAGCGGGATGATTGGGGGGTGAAGGTTACTGATTTGGTGAGGCGCTATCCGGTGGTCGCGGCCACGATCCTTGTCGGGCTGGTGGGCCTGGGACTGCTGCTGGCAGGGCTCGGGGTGGCGTCGACGTGGCTGGTCGGCGGCTACGCGCTGGGGATCGCTGCATGGCAGGCGTGGTCCATGGTTCGTGATCTGCTGAACGGCAACTTCGGTCTCGATCTTCTTGCGGTCACGGCCATCACCGCCACCGTCCTCGTGGGGGACCACTGGGCAGCACTGATCGTTGTACTGATGCTGACAGGCGGTGAGGCCTTGGAGGATTACGCCAACGCCCGGGCCCATCGTGAGGTGTCCGCACTGCTTGAGCGTGCCCCCCGGTTCGCTCATCGCTCCACCAACGACGGCAAGTTCGTCGAGGTCCCGATCAGTGAGGTCGCGATTGGTGACCTGGTGATGGTCCGCCCCGGTGAGGTCGTGCCGGTCGACGGGCTGCTGGAAGGAGAAGCGGCCTCCTTCGACGAGTCCTCGATCACCGGTGAGCCCCTGCCTGTCGAGCACGGCCCGGGCGAAGAGGTGCTGTCGGGCTCGGTCAGCCAGCAGCGCGCCGCGCTTGTGCGAGCCACCGTGCCAGCCAAAGACAGCCAATACCAGCAGATCATCGACCTGGTCCAGGCCGCCGCGGCCAGCAAGTCCCCGATCGTCCGGCTCGCTGATCGCTACGCCGTCCCGTTCACCCTGGTTTCGCTGGCGATCGCCGGTGTGGCGTGGTGGCTGTCCGGTGACCCGGTCCGCTTCGCCCAGGTACTCGTGGTCGCAACACCGTGCCCGCTGCTGATCGCAGCGCCGGTGGCGTTCCTCGCCGGCATGAGCAGAGCCGCCAGCCACGGCGTGATCGTGAAATCCGGGGGAGTGATGGAAACCCTCGCCCGCATCCGCACCGTCGCCCTGGACAAGACCGGCACGATCACCCACGGCCATCCGGTCGTCGACACCATCGAACCCTTCGCAGGCACGAGCCCGGACGAGTTACTCCGGATCGCCGCGGCCGCAGAGACCTATTCGGCTCACGTCCTGGCCAAGACGATCGTGCACACTGCCCGAGAACGGCACCTGCACATCCCGCCGGCCATAGGGGTCGAGGAGACCACAGCCGCCGGCATGACTGCCCAGATCCTGGGTCGGGCAACCGCGGTCGGGAACGCCGGGCACGTCCAGCGGACCACCGGGCACCAACCACCGGACCTTCCCGTGCCACCGGGGCACATCGCGATCCACGTCGGCTCCACCCAGGGATACCTCGGCCGGATCCTGCTCACCGACCAGATCCGCAACAACGCCCCCGCGACCCTCCGCGCGTTGCACTCACTGGGGGTCGGCACGATTGCAATGCTGACCGGGGACGCGGCGGTCACAGCCAACCACGTGGCCGCCCAGATCGGCATCGACGACGTCCGCTCCGGGCTGCTCCCCGCAGACAAGGTCGCAGCAGTCGCCGCTCTCCCCGTCCGGCCGGTCGCCATGGTCGGCGACGGTGTCAACGACGCCCCCGTCCTGGCAGCAGCTGATGTGGGGATCGCCATGGGAGCCAAGGGCGCGACTGCGGCCAGCGAGTCCGCGGACGTGGTGATCATGCTCGATGACCTCAGCCGGGTCGCCACCAGCATCGCGATCGCCCAACGCACCGTGCGCATCGCTCTCCAGGCGATCTGGCTCGGCATCATCATCAGCGTCGCCCTCATGAGCATCGCCGTGTGGGGGGTCCTTCCCGCCATCCTCGGTGCCGCCCTCCAGGAACTGGTCGACCTCGCAGCGATTCTCATGGCGCTGCGCGCCGTGCGGCCCGGCCGCACCGAACGCGAACTCGCCACCCGGCTACGCGCCAACCTCGACCACCCCGTCGCCGCAGAAGCTCCCGCGCTCCTCCATGCCAGCTGACGCGAGGCTGCTCAGGTGATGACACCCTTCAAGCCTCCACCGCCATGCGGAGCTTGCGGCCGCCACTGGCGTCGGACGCCGAACGGTCGTCGCTCATCATGGGCGTGCCCCATTTGCCCATCTGGAGTTCCGTCGACAACGGTCTGCTCTGCGGCTATCGCCGCAGCTACCCATCGAGGGCGGCGGTAATACGACCGACTGGGACTTGTCCGGCAGACTCAGCTTGCAGGTGTGATCACGCTGTTTCCTGCGACGAAGGTGGGCGGGACCAGGTGGACGGTGCCGGAGCCGACCGCTTTGCGGTCGGCGACCGCCGCGAGGGCCAGGTCGACGATCTGGCTGGCGGCCTCGTCACGGTTCTGGCTGAAGTACGTCGGCGCGACCGGCGAGGGGTCGATGTCTGCCTTTTCGGTGAAGGACACGGCCGAGGAGTCCACCCCTGGTTGGAGGCCATTGGCCACCATGGCCTGGAGGAGGTCCGACAACGGGTACGGCGGGCTTGCAATCAATCCGGACACACCCAGGCGCATCGCTTCCTGCACGGCCTGATGTGATCCATAGGCCCCGCCCTCGGCAGGGATGTCGACCCTGCGAAGGCTGAGCTCCTGGACCACGCGTTCCACACCGCGGGCAAATCTCCGCGTGTAGTTGGCGGCAAGAATCGTGGGGTTCGTCTCCGCCACCAAGGCGATGGTCTGGTGTCCGGCGTTGGCCAGCAGCGTGATGCACGAGGCGCCCGCAGCTTCGAAATCGAAGTCGACGCAGTTGACGCCCTCGTGCTCGTCGGGGATACCGATCATGACGGCCGGGATCGAGATTCGCGAGAGGGCCTCGGTGCGCTGTTCGTTGGACTGCACCTCCATGACCAGGACGGCGTCGCACAACGCGGTGCTCGCCACCCGGATGATGCCGTCGGCCCCCTCGTCAGACGTGACCAGCATCACGTCATAGTCCCTGCGGCGGCAGGCCCGGGCGATCGCGTCGATGTAGCGCATCTGCGACGCAGCGTCCAGCCCTGGACGGTGGGGGGCGACGACGGCGAGAAGGTTGGAGCGTCGGTTCTTCAGCGCTCGCGCTCCCGAATGTGGTTGGTAGCCCAACCGCAGGGCGGCCTGCATCACCCGTTCGCGGGCCTCGTTCGACACCGGCCTGCTCTGGTTGATCACGAACGAGACTGTCGACTGCGAGACGCCGGCCAGCCGCGCAACATCCCGGCTCGTCGGCAGCTTCGACATGTCTCCCTCTCGACGGTCAGGCGGCCCCGGCGTGCGAGCCACTCAACGGATTCAAGCAAGCAGCGACACGGCCCCGTCCCACCGCCGAGTCGCTTCATGGTAAGGCTTCCCACCACGCCACGAGGCCTCTAAACGTCGGTTCAACATCTCGAAACGTGTCGTGCAATACGTATTGCATGGAAGTGAAGTAATACGTATGGTATCGCGTAGCAGGTGGTGGCCCGACCCCCCCAACACGAACGCACAGGTGCGGACGCGTGACAGATCGGGGCGCTGCCAGGCCAACGAAGGCGACGGCGGTGGGCGCTCAGCGATCGGCTGGATATGCGCTGTGAGAATCGGATTGAGAGGTTCAGTGCTTGTGGATCCATACGTGACGTCCGGGTTGACGGTCGAGGACCGCGGGCCCCAGGTGACCGTTGGGGTGGGCGAGGAGCGTCTCACCGTTATTCCGATGGCCGTCAACGTCATGCGGGTCGTGATCAATCGGGGCGAGCCGCTCAAGCCGCCCTCACTCGCTGTCAATACCATTCCCGATCCGTCCGTCGAGGTGAACGTCTCCGGCACCGCGTCGATCCTCACTGCCAGCACGGCCGCGATGGCCCTGGACATCGACATGACCGACTGTTCCCTCACCTGGCGACGCCCCGACGGGAAGAGCTTCCTGCACCTCCCCCGCCGGCGTGCGAGCCGCCTGGAACGAAAGGAGGTGTGGCGCACGAACTTCGACCCCGGGAGCGAGGTGGCGCTGCGAAACACCGCCGACGGTGTGCGGGCGAGCGCGGCCGGCAGCGCCGTCCTTGATCGACTGGCCTACGAGGCGGTCCTCGACTTCGACTTCGCCGACGGCGAGGCGATCTACGGATTGGGCCAGCACGACGACGGCGTGCTGAACCTTCGCGGAAGCCATCAGTACCTCTACCAGCAGAACACCAAGATCTCTTCACCCGTGCTGGCCTCGAGCCGGGGTTGGGCGGTGTTCGCCGACTCGGGTTGTGCCATGACCTTCCATGACGACCAGCACGGCTCTTACCTGTGGATGGATACCGTCGACCAACTCGACTTCTATGTCGTGGCCGGCACCGCCGATGGCGACTACCCCGAACTGATGCGACAACTGACCAGGCTATCCGGTGCTGCACCCATCCCACCGAAGGCCTTGTTCGGCTACGTGCAGTCAAAGGAGCGGTACGAATCGGCCGAAGAGCTGATTGGGGTCGCCGACGAGTTCGCACGCCGCGGAATCGATCTGGACGTGCTGGTCCTGGACTGGAAGTCGTGGCCGGAGGGCTTGTGGGGCCAGAAGTCACTCGACCCTGATCGGTTCCCCGACCCCGGGGCACTCACCCGCGCGCTTCACGAGCGGGGGGTCAAGCTCATGGTCTCGATCTGGCCGATCATGGCTCCCGGTGGGGATGACCAGGCTGAGCTGGCCGCGTCCGGCGGTCTGCTGGGCAACCAGGCAAACTACAACGCGTTCGACCCGGCTGCGCGCGATTTGTACTGGAGCCAGGCGTACCGGGGACTCTTCCGTCACGGCATCGACTACTGGTGGAGCGACTGCACCGAGCCGTTCGAGGACGACTGGAAGGGGCCCATCCGGGCCCAGCCGGAACTGCGCTTCGCCAGCAATCTGGCCGAGTTCAAGAAGTACCTCGACCCCGCCCAGGTCAACCTCTACTCCCTTCACCATGCCCGGGGAATCCACGAGGGTCAGCGGCGCGCCGCCCCCGACCAGCGTGTGGTCAACCTCACCCGTTCGGCCTTCCTCGGACAGCAGCGCTACGGAACCATCGCCTGGTCAGGCGACACGTCGGCGACCTGGACAGCCCTGGAGCTGCAGATCGCCGCAGCCCTGAACTTCTCTCTCACCGCCCAGCCGTACTGGAGCTGTGACGTGGGCGCCTTCTTCGTCAAGACAGATCCCGAGCTCTGGTTCTGGCGCGGAGACTACCCCGGCGGAGCTGAGGACCTCGGCTACCGCGAGCTCTACGTGCGCTGGTTCCAGTTCGGGAGCTTCCTGCCGATGCTGCGCGCCCACGGCGCGGACACGCCGCGGGAGCCGTGGCGATTCGGAGAGGCCGGCGAACCGTTCTACGACGCGATTCTCGGCGCTATCACTCTCCGGGCACAGCTGCTGCCCTACCTCTATGCGCTCGCCGCCGAGGCGCACTTTGAGGGACAGCCGCTCCTGCGCCATCTTCCCTACGAGTTCCCGCGAGACCCCGGCTCGACCGACGTCAGGGACCAGTTCCTGCTTGGGCCCTCCCTGCTGGTCGCGCCGGTACTCCGTCCGCACGCCTACGGTCCGGGGTCCACGAAACTCCACGGCGTCTCCCACACCCGGCGGGTCTACCTGCCCGCCGGCACCGACTGGTACGCGCTGCAGGACGGCACCTGCCAGCAGGGCGGTGTGGAAATCGAGGTGGCTACGCCGATCGACCGGATCCCGGTCTTCGTACGGGCCGGTTCGATTCTCCCCCGACTCGCCCCCGACGGCGCGCTCGAACTGTGGGTGTACCCGGGAGCGGACGGGGAGTTCTGGCTCTATGACGATGACGGTGAGACCAACGCCTACGAGTCCGGGGCCTACCGGCGGGTCAGGATCAGCTATGACGACATCGGTCGACGCCTGCGCCTGGATGCGCCCCTGGGCACCGGGCAGGTATCCGACTGGCTCGCGGCGGGCCGTGAAGTGCGGATCGTGGACCCTTCCGGCTCGGTGGCCGTGCTCGCCGACGGATCCCCGGCGAACCTCCCGTACTCCGCCACGGAGCTGCACGTGCTCCTGGGCTCCCCCGCTTTCCCGGATCGACATCACTGACATCTCACCGCATCAGCAACCAAACAAAGGAGTTGGGAATGAAGAGGTATCACAGGGCCAGTCTGGCCATGGCAGGAAAACACACCGGACGGACGATCGCCGCGGGCGTGACGGCCATCGCGGCAGCGCTCTCGTTCGCGGCCTGCGCCAGCCCGGCGGCGAACAAGCAGACCGCGACGACGTCCACATCAGCGGCCACGCAAGATCCCAACGCCGTCCTGACCGTCTGGGTCGACTCGACGCGCCAGCCGATGGCCGAGGCGTACCAGAAGGCGCATCCTGATGTGAAGATGAAGATCGAGACCTATGACGGAAACGCCAACGGCGCGACCACCCTGCAGACCAAGATAAGCCTGTTCAACCGGTCGAACTCTGGCTGGCCCGACGTGGTGTTCTCCACCCAGGTCGCCGAGATGTCCTGGCTGACCAGCAAGCAGTACGACTTCCCGCTGGACCTCCAGGCCGCCGGGCTGAGCCAGGAGACGATCGATGGCTTCGCCAAGGGAGCGCTGGCCCCGTGCACGGTGGATGGCAAGACCGTCTGCCTGCGCAACGACATGGCGATGAACGTGACCTGGTACGACACCAAGCTGTTCAAACAGTTCGGCTACACCGTGCCCACCACCTGGGAGGAGTACGGCGAACTCGGCAAGAAGCTGGGCACCGAGCACCCGGGCTACATCATCGGTACGGTCGGTGACTCGTGGGGTGGCGACAGCTACCTGTGGCCCAGCCAGTGCCCGGTGAACCAGGCTGTGGGACCGATGCACGTGAAGATCAACGGGACCGATCCCAAGTGCACCCGGGTCGTCGAGATGCTGGACCCGCTGATCAAGAACAAGACCATCTCCACCGACACCGTCTTCTCCTCCTCGTTCGCCAAGAAGCAGGCCGACAAGGTGCTCATGCTGGTCGGGCCGAACTGGTACGGCGGCGCACTGTTCGCCAAGGGCGCCGGCATCGAGAAGCCGGCCGGTGAGATCGGCGTCGGCAAGCCGCTGGTCTGGGCCGATGGCACCGACACCACCGGCAACGTGGGTGGTGGCCTATGGATCGTCTCCAAGCACACCCAGTCGACGAAGAACGCGCTCGACTTCGTCACCTGGGTGACGACGAACGAGGACAACCAGGGTTCGGCGCCCGGCTACCCCGCCTACGCTCCGGCAGCCAAGGTGTGGCTGAGCAAGCTCCTGGCCTCCAAGTTCTACGCCAACGACCCGACCGAGGTCTTCACCGCGGCCGCGGGGAGCGTGTGGGACGGCTGGGCCTACACCTCCTACTCGACCTACACCCCGTGGACCGACAAGGTCGTGAACAAGCTCAACAGCGGCGGCAGCCTCGCCGATGCGATGCCCGTCTTCACGACCGAGCTGACCAACAAGGCGAAGGCCGCGGGCTACACCGTTGACCAGTAGGACTGCCACCCTCGCCTCGGCCGGGAGATCCTCCCGGCCGAGGCGGGTGGCGCCGTTGCTGTTCGTCCTGCCCTACGTGCTGCTCCTTGCGCTGTTCGGCCTGTTCCCCGTGGGTTACGCGGTGGCGCTGGCCGTGTCCACACCGGAAGGCGGCTTCGCAGGCGTGGCCAACTTCGTCGCGGTGATCACCGACTACCGCCTCCCGGACTCCCTGGTCAACGTCGGCGCCTACGTCCTCATCTGGCTGCTGGCCCTCATGGTGTTCGTGGTCGGTCTCGCGCTGCTCACCCACCAGCGGTTCCACGGGTTCAGCAAGGTGGCGCGGTTCGCGTTCTACCTGCCTGGGGCCCTGGCCGGTTCGGCAGCGGTGCTCGTGTGGATGTTCATGTTGGATCCCACGGTCAGCCCCGCCGCCGGCCTGCTGAATGCTGTCGGGATCGAGACCTTCACCCAATCGACCGCTCCCGGACACCTGGCCCTGATCTTCGCTGTGATCGCGTTCTGGACCGGCGCCGGAGGCTGGATCGTGATCATGTACGGCGCGCTGAACAACATCCCGACAGATCTGGTCGAGGCTGCACAGGTGGACGGCGCCGGCCCGCTGCGGATCGCCTGGTCGATCCAGCTGCCGCTGATCAGGAAGTGGGTGGCCTACATGCTGATCATTTCCTTCGCGACCGGCACCCAGCTGTTCGTCGAGCCGCAACTCCTTGCTTCGGCCACCTTCGGCGGGGTTTCGGAGAGCTGGTCGGTGAATCAGCTGTCGCTGATCTATGCGTTCCAGTACGGCGACTTCAATCGGGCCGCGGCGCTCAATGTCGGTCTACTGGCACTCGCTCTCATCGTGGCGGTCTTTGTGATCGGCAAGGTCAAGCTCTTCGACACGGAGGCCTGAGATGGCAGTCACGAACAATGCGCTCGACGTCACCGCGGAGAAGACCACGCCCGTCGGGCGCCAGCAACGCTGGGTGGCGAGGCTCACCCCGTCCTGGATGATCGGTACGGCGCTGTGGTGGGTCATCGTGCTCGGCTTCATGCTCTTCTTCGTCGTGCCAGTGCTGTGGTTGCTGCTGGCACCGACGAAGTCCGACCACTCGCTGGTGCACGAGTTCTGGCTCTCGGTGGGTGGCTGGACGGACCTCAGCACGGCGTGGAACCACCTGCTGGCCTACCAGGACGGGGTCATCCTCACCTGGCTCGGCAACTCGCTGCTGTATTCCCTCGGCACGATGGTTATTGCCGTCATAGCCTGCATGCTGGCCGGCTATGGCCTTGCGGTGATGGAGTTCCGGGGACGCAAGACCATCCTCCTACTGACCATGATCGTGATGATGATGCCCAACGCCGTGCTGGTGTTGCCGCTTTACCTGCAGGCTGAACTGATGGGCACAGCCGGCACCCCGTGGGCGGTGATCCTGCCGATGGCGATGTACCCGTTCGGTGTCTACATGGTGTTCATCTATTACTCCACGAACCTTCCGCGCAGCATCATCGACGCGTCCCGGATCGACGGCTGCAACGAGTGGGGCACATTCACCCGCATCGCGTTGCCGTTGGGGACCCCCGCGGTCGCCCTGGTCTCGTTCTTCTCCTTCACCTCCAGCTGGAACAACTACTTCCTTCCGTTCGTGATGCTGCCGCAGACCGACCAGTATCCGGTGACCGTCGGGCTGAACAACCTGCTCACCTCGACCCCGGCGTTCAATCCCACCGTGGGCAGCTCGGGACTGTCGATCTACCGTCCCGAACTGGCCCTGGCCACGCTGATGGCCGTCGTTCCCGTCCTCATCATCTTCCTGTTCAACCAGCGCGCCCTGGTCAGCGGCATGCTCGCCGGCGCGAACAAGGAATGAAGTGTCAGAGGCCGAGATCCTGTTGACGCCCTGGAACGGTCGGGATGTCCGCCTCCGAAGACACGGTCGAGGTCGTTGGGTTCGTCGGTGTACCGGAGAAGGACCAGCTGGCAGCCGGATGCCATCCCGGCCGAAACCCGCGGCCGGTCGAGGGTGTGGAA